>FTDT01000049.1_pt1 | contig 30158 bp, 25 predicted proteins | sample 1640021 | NCBI WGS metagenome assembly FTDT01 (sample SAMEA3914869, study PRJEB12502) | metagenome | biome: forest; material: soil | place: USA | collected 2012-03-12 | depth 0.1 m | reverse complement strand
GGCCTGCTCGTCGTCAGACATTCCCGTGACCGAGAAATGAGTTCTCCCCGTTAAATCAGAATGCGAGATATATTGATGCGAGATTAGCCAATCCGTCACGTTTTGATAGCCCAGGCTAGCTTGCGATGAACTGCTATGGTCAAAGATGTAGGTGGTATATTCGTAAGGGGTAATATATCCGCTGATGGCGAGAACCTGTCCGGCCGGAGAAATGAACGTCGGGTAATTGAACATTAGACTAAGGGGCGTGTAGTAAACGACCTGGTTAGTGACTGTGTTCCAGACGAACGTGGTCGTAGCGTTGCCATAGTCTTGAATATATTGGCCGGTATCCACTGTGCCAGAAATATACTGGCCGGTTTTACTCGCAACCGAGGGCACTGGATTGAGCTGATCCGCGATTGCCGCACAGAAAGTGATTTCACCCGCGCTGTCCCAATAGCACGGTAAGACCTTGTTGAAATAAGAATCATTGGCTGTTCCAAAGAGTCTACTCGCGTCTTCGGTGACACCTTCGAGATGACTATTATCGCCGCTCACGGTCGCCCACTTTGTAAATGAAAAATCTGGATAGTCGCGATAGGCGGTCTCTCGTTTTGACGAAAAATCGATGCGCACTGCGTAAGATGCATCGGGAGCCACGCCGCTGTACATGGAGGTTTTTCCATCCGTAACGGTGTAAGTGCCAAGGCCGGATTTCCAAATGATCGACGTCGTACCGGCGTGCTCGCCAGTACCTACAATCGTATTTCCGTCATTGCTCAGCGACGCGGGAGGAGACCATGCATACCCGCCAGGACCTGAGGGCAAGCGGGTGGTAGTGCCAGCAGGCGTCCAGCGGAAATAATAACTCTCTTGCGAAGACGTCTTATATCCAATGACCACTTGGCCGTTTCCCGATAGGGTGCGGCCATTCGGGCCTGGGTAAAATGGTACGCCTGGAAGAACATCCATGTAGGCGCTGGCAGATGGAATCAAACAGCCGATGCTCGCGAAGAGAGTCAAAAATTCCCAGAGTTGGAATGCTGCACGGTATTTGAAATTCACATCACAAGAATACAAGTCCGGACAAAATCGTTACGGGGTAGAACGAGCTGCAGTAATTTCTCAGTGTTCATGTCTGGAAGTTTTCAAAGGCAGTCACCCTTACACGGGAAGTTTCTAGGCATGAGGCTTTCGAATTAACGATCATCATGAGCCATACTGAGGTTATCCATGAGCGGAATTCAGTTTGATGGGTGGACGCATCGGAACTAGTCATTCATAAATCGGTTTTCGGTTAAAACTAGGTAAACTGCCTCTGATAACACGAGCTGGCTGAAGTCTTGCGGAACGGCTCCGACTACAAGCAAGACGCACGCGCAGCCCTGCCGTGAGTGCGCGCGATTTCAATTACCCCGTGAGTTTAACAATCATTCTTCTCCTTGTCGGCGTTTGGTTGGCCGTGACCTTCGTCCTCGCGTGGCGCACTCAGCGCAGCCTTGATCGTCTGCATGCGGCCAGCGCGAACCGCTCGACCAGCCTGGAACTCGCGCAAGAGCTGCGATTCAGTTCGGACGAATTGACCCGGCTTGCGCGCCTTTATGCAGTGACCGGCGATAATAAATACGAAAAGGCGTTCTGGGGAGTGCTCTCGGTGCGCAACGGCAAAACGCCTCGCGCTGATGGCCGCACTATTCCGCTCCGCACGTTGATGGAACTAGCTGGTTTCACGGTCCAGGAGTTCGCATTGCTCAAAGAGGCGGAAGATCTTTCCAACACACTCGTGCGCACTGAGGACATCGCGATGCACGCGGTCAAAGGCGAATTCGATGATGACGCGGGCGGCTTCACGCGTCAGGCCGCGCCCGACCTTTCTTTCGCCGTGCGAATCATGCACGACGATAATTATCAGAACGCGAAGGCAGCGATTCTCGATAAAGTCGTTGCTTTCGAGAAGGCGATTGATGATCGCACCCAGTACGCGATCACCGATTGTACTAAGCAATATGAACGCAGCGCTTATATTACTTTGCTGGCGGTGCCGGCGATGTATATACTCGCAGCGATTTCTTTTTTCCTAATGAAACGTCAGTTCACTCGGCCGATTACCCCGGTGATTCGCAAGCTGCGCGCAGGCTCGACGCAACTGGCGGCGGCAGCTGAAAACATTGGCGAGGCAAGCCGTACGCTCGCGGTCGGGTCGAGTACGCAGGCAAGCTCGCTCGAAAAATCCGCAGGCGCGCTTCAGGGCATCGCGGTTGCAGCACGTCGCAATGCCGATGCTGCCGATACGGCAAAGAAATTAGTCAGTCAAACGCGCTCCGCGGCCGAGCGCGTTGATCGAGACATGCAGATGATGACGAAGGCGCTTGCCGAGGTCAAAGCAGCGAGCACGAATATCGTCACGTCGATCGATGAAATCGCTTTTCGGACCAATGTTCTCGCGCTCAACGCCGCTATCGAAGCGGCAAGGGCGGGTCAAGCCGGAGCCGGTTTTGCAGTGGTCGCAGATGAAGTTCGCACCCTAGCGTTGCGAAGTTCTGAAGCAGCGCGCGAGACCGCGCAACGCATCGAAAACGCGCTCCAGAAATCGGATTCGGGGACGGAAATCTCAACCAAAGTGGCCGACTCGCTGCAGGAAATCGTCGCCGGAACGCGCGAAGTTGACGCCTTGATCTCGTCGATCGCGGAGGCAACAGAAAAGGATTCGCAAACGATTACGGAAATCTCCACCGCCGTGAGCGAGATCGAAGCGGCCACTCAAAACAACGCGGCCGTGGCCGATAGTTTTGAAAAAGCCACTGAGACATTGACACTCCAATCGCAGACCCAAAACGACGTGATCGCGAGACTGGAAGAAGTGATCGGGACGGCGGCCGTATCCAAACGCAAACTACGCCGCTGAGACGGCGCTTCCACGAGTACGATTTTACCTGAGAGGTAATTGTTGGGTGGGGTGCGAGGGGGTATTCTTCGCACGCGGCACGAGAGAACGGACTCTCTCGCTACCGCTTAAAATATGAATACCTTCAATATCTACTCGATTGAAAACGCGCCTGCTCAATCAAAGCCGGTTTTGCTGACACTAAAGGATTTGTTTGGATTCGTTCCAAACATCGCCGCTGCGATGGCTGGCTCGCCCACGCTCATCAAAGGCTTTGTCGGCCTTTTCCAGAGCGTGCATGCCGGGACGTTTAATGAGGCGGAAATTCAAACAGTCCTTCTGACCAATGCTGTGACTAATTCGTCGACGTGGGCGGTGGCCTTCCACTCTGCTTTAGCCCTCAAACAAGGTGTCGACGCCGCCGACGTGGCGGCAATTCGTGAAGGGAAAAATCCAAAAACTCCACGGCTGGCGGCAGTGTCTTCGCTCGCGCGAAATTTAATCCAATCTCGCGGAAACGTTAAGCAGCAGGTGATCGAAGAATTTGTTGGCTCGGGTTATAAAGCGGAACAGGTCTTGGAGCTGATCTCGATCGTTGCTGCGTCCACGATCACGAACTACGTGGGCAATGTAACTCAGCCGCCACTCGAGGCCGCCTTCCAGGTGCATCAATGGGCTCCCTCGTCCAACTCGTAAAGGAGTATCAAATCGTGTCTACATCACAAAGTTCCCCCACGATTGTTTTGGTTCACGGAGCGTTTTCCGACGCGTCGATCTGGCAGAAGGTCATAGTTGATCTTCTGCGGAGAGAGTATCGCGTCGTTGGCGTCGCGCTGCCGATGCGTGGCCTTATTTCGGATGCCGCGTACCTGAACTCCATTCTCACGAAAATCGACAGTCCAATCATCCTCGTCGGGCATTCCTACGGAGGATCGGTCATTTCGTTTCCATTCACGGAGCGTGCGAAAATTCATGCGCTGGTTTATGTGGCGGCTTTTCTTCCGGACGCTGGCGAAAGCGCGGGCCAGTTGAACAATCTGTTCCCGGGGACCAGGCTCACGCCTGAATCGTTGAACATTTGGGACACTCCTTCCGGGCAGGATGTTTATTTGAAAAGCGAACATTTTGAAGGCGTTTATGCCGCCGACCTTGATGAAACCACTGTGCTGTTAATGGCTGCAGCGCAAAGGCCTGTTGCGGTGGCTGCATTGAGCGAAACGTTTTCCGGAGAGCCGCTTTGGAAGAGCGTTCCTTCGTGGGCGTTGGTCGCCACGCAGGATGTTTCCATCCCGACGGAGACGCTTCGCTATATGGCGCGGCGCGCGAGTTCGCGTGTGGTCGAAGTGGATTCGTCACACGCGGTTCCTGCTTCTCGTCCCGCCGATGTTGTGCGAATAATTCTCGCTGCGTCAGGGGCGAGGTGAGGGAAGTTGTATTCTCTAATCTTAGGAACCTATACGTGTTCAGTATTGATAAAAAAAGGCGACTATGACCTCGGAAGTGCCATTAAAAATCGGGGCTCTCATTTACGACGGGATCGATCAAATCGACCTAACCGGCCCCTTCGAGGTGCTGAGTCGCATTCCGAAGTCGAAGTATCAACTCTACGCAAAATCGACGAAGGCCGTCAAAGATGTCGGCGGCCTTCGTTTGATCCCGGACGCCGAGCTACACCATGCACCACTCTTGGATATATTACATATCCCGGGAGGTCACGGCCAAGAAGCGCTGATGGAAGATGAAGAGGTCCTCGCGTGGATACGGAAGCAAGCAAAGAGCGCGAAATTAATTCTCTCAGTCTGCACGGGAGCACTGCTCTGCGGTGCCGCGGGATTATTAAAGGGCAGGAGAGCGACCACGCACTGGAGCGCGCTCCATTTGCTAAAATACTTTGGGGCGACCGCTTCATCCGAACGAGTCTTGATCGATGACAAGATGATCTTCGCTGCTGGCGTGACCGCAGGAATCGACGGAGCTTTGACATTGGTGAGTGAACTCTGTGGCAAAGAGACCGCGGAATTGATACAGCTAAATATCGCCTATGCACCGGCCCCCCCTTTCAACGCGGGCACTCCGGAATCAGCGCCGCCCACAGTTCTGCGTGAAGCTCTCGCCATGACGAGAGAGCTTACCCTGAAAAGGGAAATTACAGCGAAGCGGGTAGGATTAAAGCTGACTTAGGCATAGATTCTCCAATCGATAATTTAATCGATTCCAACGATCTGCTAATATTGAGCGTTCGCTGCCGGAAACTATAGAGTGTTGGCTTCAAAAAATGCGTCATTGAGCGAGCCAAATTTACGACAGTCCTACCCAAAATCACAAGTTGAGTTCGTAAACTTCAATCATTAACGTTAGTCGAACCGTCCTTTCGAAAGGACCGGAAAATTTTTCCAGAGTCAGCGTCACCAGCATATGAGCGGCCTGGCATAGAGATGCCTTCCGAATATTTTTCGAATAGGGGTGGCCGCCCGTGGTCTGACGGAGCTCCAGGTGCTATCTTTTCACCACTCCTAGATCGTCGCAGAGGTGGCATTTCAACGGGCTCAATGAAAAAGCTATTCTCGAAAACCGGATTGCCCTTAGCAATTTTGGTCGAGTGATGCTATCTCTTCGAGACCCACGAAGCCTCATTGATTCTCAGCGCGCTCATTTATCGAACCCCGCCCCCTTCCACCATGAAATTTCTCACTCTCGTCTCCGTCCTGCTCGCGTGGCCGATGATCGCGTGCGGACAAAGTTTGCCAGGGGCGATGGCGTCGATCGCCACACTTCACCCGCACGTGAAATCGCGCCGTGTTAGCAGTTACGATCGCAGCGGAGGGAATGGTGATAATATAAGCGGCATTAAAGACGGCGAGACGCGGACGATTCTTGATGTTCAGGGCGCTGGGATCATCACGCATATCTGGTTTACGATCGCGCCCGGCCCGGAGAATCTGAGCCGAAATGATGTTGTCCTGAGGATCTACTGGGATGGTCAGAAAGGCGCTTCCGTTAATTCACCGATCGGACCCTTTTTCGGACAAGGCTGGAACGAGAGTTACTCGTTCACGGCGGCCCCGCTCGCGGCGTCCCCTGGCGGAGGGGGACGTAGTTTGATCAGTTATTTTCCCATGCCTTTCTCGAATGGCGCGCGCATTGAAATTGAAAACCAGTCGGGCAAGACGATCAGCGCACTCTATTTTAATATAGACTACGAGGAGATGAGCCAACTGCCTGAAAACACCGGCCGCTTTCACGCTTGGTTCCATCGCGAAATCACCGACGCTCCGCCAGCAGGCGAAAATGAATGGGACACGTTGGGGAAGGCCGGCAATAATCCAACGGGTGAGAAAAACTACGTGGTCGCAGATATTCACGGTGCTGGTCAATTCGTCGGTCTCAACTACTACGTCGAGTCACCCGGTCCAATTTGGTACGGAGAAGGGGACGAGATGATTTTTATCGATGGCGAGAACAAGCCGTCGATCAACGGGACGGGCACCGAGGATTACTATAATATGTCCTGGTCGCCGCGCGAAACGTATAGCCATCCTTATTTCGGTTTAGCCCGTGCGAGTACGGAAACCGGCTGGCTTGGACGCGCGCATGCCTATCGGTTTCATCTTGCCGACCCGATTTACTTTGAGAAATCGCTCCGCTTTACGATCGAGCACGGGCACAATGACGTTCTGACCCTCGATTTGGCGACGGTCGCATATTGGTATCAATCGGAAGCGGTCGCCGTTCCTCCGATTCCCGATAAGCAAGGGCGTAAGTTGATGCCAGCGATCGGGCCGGTTCAAATCCATCGTTGGCGCGACGCGTGGCGGCGCGAGATGGGGAGCGGTCCTAAGCTCTGGGGCGACGAAACTACACCGAAGCAGGAGCACTAATTTTCAGTAATCGAAAGCGGTTTCTGTTTCAGCACAGCCGCTCGGCTCAAGTTTTCGTCACCGGAAGTTTTCCGAAGGTGTTGGCTGGCCCTTAATTTGCTGTTGCGACTTCTCGCAAGCAGCCGAGATGATGCAATCGTTGTATTATTGAGGAGAGGATTCCTAATGAAGAAAACCACGAAAACCGACGCGGCGAAACCCGCGAAAGCTGCTACCCCAGCGAAGCCGGCGCCCTCACCGGCAATTAAGAAAACGAAATCTACCGCGAGTAAAACCGCGCCGATTTCATCCAGCAGCACGGTGGCGACGGCCAGTACGCCGCCGATTCCCGTGGATACACTGACTCCAGCGGCGTCTGAGAATGCTCCGGTCGCGCTCTCGACGACGATTGTTGCTCAGGTCGACGTCGGATTCGGCAACGCCCTGTATATTCGCGGCGAAGGCCCCGGTCTGAGCTGGGAGAAAGGTGTCTCGCTCGAGTGCGTCGCCGATGACAAATGGTCGATTGCCTTGGAGGAGACGACTAAACCGATCGTCTACAAGTTTCTGCTTAACGATCAGACATGGTGCAAAGGCGATGACCATGTCGCTCAGCCCGGCACCACGGCGACCGTTTCACCGGTCTTCTAATCCACACGCGCCGTCGGTCAGACGATCGTGGGGCTTGGCGACGTACTCTCGGCATTCAAAGCGAGGAGCTCGGCTCGCAAACGCGGGGTGAGCTCTTCGTCTTTCTCGGCGTCCGATACTTGGATCAGGCGTGCGCAGACGCGCGTGCGCGAGAAAGGCTTTGGAACCAGAAAACGGTCCCAGCTGCCAAGCTTCCACGCTGATTCGTAAGTCATGCCGAGGAGCACAATGGGTGCGCGCGTTCGTCGAGCGACGGTGAGCGCACCATTTTTAAATTCGTAACGCGGACCCCGCGGTCCATCGGGGGTCACGCCAATGTCATGACCGGCGCGAATTTCTTCGATTAAACCGCTCAACGCTTCTCGCCCGCGCCGACTGCTCGAGCCTCGCACGGCTTGAATTCCAACGATCGAGAAAAAGTCGCTCAACCACGCGCCGTCACGGCTGGCGCTGATCAGCGCGTGAAGCGGGCGTTCCTTGCGAAAGCGACGAAAAATTTCCGGCGTGAGAAATAGTCGATTATGCCAGAGCACATAGATCACCGCGTGAGGATGATCGCGCAGGAGATAGAGTGCATCTGGCCCCAAGTCGATACGAAGGCTCCGATACCACGCGGCCAAAATCGTGGTCAACGGCCACAGCACGCCGCGTCGCCAGCCTTTAATGTGAAAAACCGTTTGGTCCTGGGAGCGCAGCGTCGGCGATGTCAATATCGCTGCATCGTCGATCGACCGCAGGGTGGCAGTTTCAGCCGATGCAGAAGCAGAGTTGGCGGCGGTTGGCTCGGAGGATGGCAAATTCAATCCCGCGTTTTGTTCGATTCTTACGGTGTCGCCAAGCTTGGACGTGCGAAAACAACTTGGCATAATGACGAATTCCGCGCACCAACCGCGGGATGCAGTTTCCCGCCTGTCCTCATTTGCCGCCGGCCCACGACCGCATGGACTACCGCGTCTTTGCGACGCACGGAGAAGATCGTGGCGCTGGGTTCTATCTCACGGCGCTCCAGTATGGAAATTACCTTTGGCAAAAGGGCTACGCCGCCCGCTCGCTATTGTGCCTCGATCGCGCGTTGGGCGGGGACATCCCCGCGGGCGACCCGGTTTTGCAAGATTGGCCGCTGCCCTATCGGGCGATAGCGTGGTTGATTGCGTCGACGCCGGCCGGCGTTTTCATCGGCAACCCGCGGGTGCATTTTCAGCATTTTGCTGACCGGATGAATGAACCTCGCCGCGACATGCGCCGGTGGCGCGCGTGGGCGTGTTGGGAAATTGCACGCATCGTTCGGCCTGATCTTCCCGGCGACCCGCGCCATCTCGTCACGGAGCCGAGCCGCACTGAAATCGGTGACCGCCTCGACCAATTTTGCCACCCCGGCGAACGCGCCTTCTGGCTTGAATCGCTGGTCTATGCCGGGTCACTCGCGCCGACGACTCCGCAGTTCGGCCAAAGTTAAATTATCCTCAGAAGATGAGTCACGCAGCTTGCTCACGCCGATGCGCTGCGAAAGATAAATCCCGGAGTGCCCGCTGAAATAGTAAGCGACAAAGCATGCGATCGCATAGTAGATCAGGTTGTTCGCACCGAAGAGTTCGACGCCCATGATTGTGCATGCGAGTGGGGTGTTGGCCGCGCCGGCGAACACGGCGATGAATCCAAGGCCGGCGAATAAATCCACCGGCACGTGAAAGAGAGTCGCGAGAGTATTGCCCAAAGTTGCGCCGATAAAAAAGAGCGGCGTCACTTCGCCACCTTTGAACCCGGCAGCGAGCGTGACGGCAGTGAAAATGAGCTTGAGGACCCAACTGTAAGGTTCCGCTCCGCCCGCGGAGAAGGCGTTGACGATCGAAACTCCATGCCCGTCTGGAGTCGTTACACCGATGCCAAGATAATCGCGGGTGCCGACGGCGCAGGTGAGCAGGATCACGATCACCGCGCCTAGCGCTGGACGCCAAGGCGCGAACGGTATCCAGCGTTTGAACACCTGTTGCAGTCCATGCGTGACCTCGGCGAAGAGTTTTCCTACGAGTCCGAAGATGATTCCCGCCACTAGCGCAGCTGTCACCAACCGCGGGGTCAACTCGGCAAAGCGCCCTGACGTATTCAGAATCTCGATATGGTAAACAGTATGGTGTATGCCCCAGGCCGCACAGGTGAGGTCGCCGACCACACTGGCGACGAGGGCTGGAAACAGTGCGTCGTATTCGACTCGGCCGATTGCGATCACCTCCATCGCAAAAATCGCACCGGTTAAAGGTGTGCCGAAAACCGAACCGAATCCCGCGGCGACACCAGCTAACAAGAGGACTCGCGTATTCTCCGGTTTAATACGGAAGACGCGCCCAAAACCTGCGGCCAAACTTCCGGCCATCTGCACCGCAGTGCCTTCTCGGCCGGCAGAGCCGCCGAAAAGGTGAGTCAAAACCGTGCCGATCAAAACCAGAGGCGCCATCCGCGTAGGCACGCCACCTCCGGGTTGATGGATTTCTTCGAGAATTAGGTTGTTGCCGCGATCCGCGTTTTTGCCGAAGCGGTAATAAAGGAAGCCCACGGCGACTCCGGCCATGGGTAATAAATAGAGCAGCCATCCATGAGCCCAGCGCGTTGACGTGGCCCAATCTAAGAGCCAAAGAAAAATCGCGCTGGCCGATCCGCCCAGCAGCGCGACGGGCACGGCGAGCAAAGTCCACTCGACAATTTGCCAAGCGCTCCGGGCATGTTCGCGAGGATTGAGAAACGTTTTCATAGAGACGTAATGATTCCTTGGTAGGAGTCATCGTCTTCGGTACAGGCCAAAGCGGTTCTCCCGCTAGGCGGGACGGCAGAATCCATTGCCGATCTTACGGTGATTTCGTTTCTTCGCCGGGGGCAATTCAAAAATCGCACGGAGCGAAGGCGGAAGCCTCGCCAACCGCTGGTGAAAACTGGTTGGTTGTCCCGCGCCAAACGCGGCGTGAAATCCAACCAAATCTACCCTCAGCGACTACCTCGGCAGTGAAAAATAGAATGTGGCGCCCTCGTCAACTCTGGCGTCGGCCCATGTGCGGCCACCGTGACGCTGCGCGATCCGGCGCACATTGGCTAAACCCACGCCGGTCCCTTCGAACTCGCGCTCGGGGTGAAGGCGGTTGAACACGCCGAAAAGTTTATCGGCAAACTGCATCTCGAAACCGACCCCATTGTCTTTCACGTAGTAAACCAGTTCGGTCGATTGAACTTCGCAGCCGATCTCGATTTTGGCCGGATCGCGCGGGCGTGTATATTTGACGGCGTTGTTGAGCAGGTTGACCCAGATCTGCCGCAGAAGATTTACGTCGCCGAGCGCCGGCGGCAGAGGGGAGCGCGTCCACTCGATGTTACGGTTAACTAAATCGGGCTGAATATCCGCCAGCGTTTCAGTCACCAACGTATCCATGGAAACTTCCACTTTGACCATGCTCGCGCGGCCGATGCGCGAAAAGGCCAGCAGGTTATCGATCAAGTTTCCCATCCGTTGCGCGGACTTCACGATCTTATCGATGCAACCGCGTTCGTTCTCATGAAGTTTGGTCTGCGCCGTATCGTGCAGCATATCGATATAGCCGAGAATGTGCCGCAGCGGCGAACGCAGGTCGTGAGAAACTGAATACGAAAAGGTTTCTAGATCGGCGTTGGCCGCGAGCAGGTCAGCGTTCTTCTGCTCGAGCGCCATATTGAGCTTGGTGATTTCCGCGGCGACCCGATTTCGCTCGATCACTTCTTGCTCTAGTTTCCAGCGTGCGATGGCCAGTTCTACGAAGACTTCCACCTTCGCGCGCAGGATGCCGGAAACAATCGGCTTCATTAAATAATCCACCGCCCCCGCCGAATAGCCTTTGAACATCATCTCCGCGGTGCGCACCGCTCCCGTTAGAAAGATGATCGGGATGTGCCGCGTGCGCTCGCGCTCGCGAATCATCGTGGCCACTTCGATCCCGCTCAGATCGGGCATCTGCACGTCGAGAAGAATGAGGGCGAAATCGCGTTCGAGCACGCGGCGCAGTGCCTCCTGGCCGGTGGAAGCTTTGATGAGATCCTGGCCCAAATATTCGAGCGTGGCTTCGAGCGCGGTCAGATTAGACTCTTCATCGTCCACGAGGAGAATGTTAACTTTCTTCTCTGTATCCATAAATCAATGATGCGGGCGGTTGAGCTGCTGGAGAAACGGGCCGATTTTATCGAGTGTCAGGACTTGCGCGGCGGGTACGCGATTGAGCACGGCTTGCGGGAGCACGGGACTTTCTGCGCCCTCGGGCGCCTGCACGATCACGCGGCCCCCGCGCGCGGCGATCGCCGCCGCTCCTGCTGCGCCATCCGCACTCGAGCCGGTGAGCGCAATCGCGATCGCCTTCGCTCCCAGCGAAAAGGCCGCCGACTCGAAAAGGACGTCGATGGACGGTCGTGCGTAGTTCACTGGCGCTTCCACCGACAAGCTAAAGCAATCCGCCTCGACCAAGAGATGATAATCAGGAGGCGCTACATATACGCGACCTCCGCGGAGGGGTTCTTTATCTAAAACTTCAATCACAGGAATCGGGGAATAACGCTGGAGCACAGAGGAAAGCAGATTTTCGGACTCCTTTGCGCGATGCACCACGACAGCTATCGGCTCGCTCCAATCTTTATTTAAAGCACTTAAGATTGTGCCGACGGCCCGCAATCCACCCAGAGATGCGCCAACGACGATCATCGTAGTTTCCTATAAATACGCTCGCGGGGGGAAATAATTTCGTAACGACCTTCCTGCTCAGTGTCGCGCAGCGTTTCGCTACGCCCGAGACCAAGATAGCCGAAGTCCGCGAGGCTGTCGTGCAGGAGGTGATGCACACGCGCCTGGAGCGTTCGATTGAAATAAATCATCACGTTGCGGCAAAACACGCCGTGAAATTCATTGAAGGACGTGTCGCCCACGAGGTTGTGCGCGGCGAAGATCACGTTCTCGCGCAAAAACGGGCGCATAATCACAGCGTCACGATCGGCAGTGTAATAGTCGGAAAAGTCCGCGCGCCCACCTGCGTCATGATAGGCCTTTGTGTAATCTTGCATCGACGCTAAGGGAAAGACCGCCGCCTTCGCTTTGTTGAGCATCGGTTCGCAAATGTCGGTGCCGTAGACACGAACTCGCGAGAGCAGGCCTTCCTCGTGAAGCAGAATGGCCAACGAATAGACTTCTTCACCGCTAGAGCATCCCGCGACCCAGAGGCGTACAAAGGGGTGGGTGCGCCACACCGGCACGACGTCTTCGCGCAAAACCCGGTAGAAGCCGGGATCGCGAAACATCGAGGTAACGTTCACTGTTAACCCGCGCAGAAGGCGTTCGAGCACCTCGGCATCCGTGCGAATTTTTTCCTGCAGCTCGCCAATCGTAGTGAGTTTTTCTAACTGGATACGTTGAGCCACGCGACGGTGAAGGGAGGAGTAAGCGTAGTTTCTGAAATCAAAACCCGAGACTTCCAACACCGTTTCGAGAAGCGATTTCAACTGCTCATTTTCTTCCATTGGTTCAACGGTAGAGCCAGACGCGCAAAAGCGAACGCAGTTTGTCCATATCGACGGGCTTGGCGATGTAGTCAGACGCGCCCGCTTCGAGGCACTTTTCACGGTCGCCTTTCATCGCTTTCGCGGTGATCGAGATGATGGGCGTTTTTTTGAAGCGATCGATTTTGCGAATCTCCCGCATGGTTTGATAGCCGTCCATTTCTGGCATCATCACGTCCATTAAGATCACATCGATGTCGGGTGTTGTCTTCAACGTATCCAGCGCCCCCCGACCGCTCTCAGCGTAGAGCACCGACATCTGATAACTCTCCAGCGCCGATGTGATCGCGAAGATATTGCGCACGTCGTCATCGACGACTAGCACCTTACGGCCGACTAAAATCGGATCTGTGCGCTGGCCTTGCTCGATCAATTTCCGTTTCGCGTCTGGCAGCTTCGACTGCACGCGGTGGAGGAAAAGGGCAGTTTCGTCGAGCAACCGCTCCGGCGAGCGAACACTTTTCAAAATAATAGAATCAGCGTTCATCCGCAGCTCGGTCTCCTCCGCCCGCGAAAGTTCTTGGCCAGTATATACAATCACTGGTGGCGCTTTATCGCCGAGCCGATGGTGGATTTCTTTGAGCAAGGCCGACCCAGTCATGTCCGGCAGTCCCAGGTCCATCACGATGCAATCGAAGCGCTGCTGCTCTAGCGCGCGCAAGGCTTCTTCGCCCGTCGCCACCGCCGTGGTTTTCACGTCGTCATCCGCAATCAGATCAACCACCGCTGCGCGGCCCTTGTCATCATCTTCAACGACCAAAAGCGATTTCACTGGGCGGTCTAGAAACGCCATCGTGTCGCTCAGCGCGTTATCAAGCGTTTCGCGTGTGACCGGCTTTTGTAGATAAGACACGGCCCCGAGGCGCAGGCTGCGTTCGCGTTCCTCGGTCGCGGAAATAATATGCACCGGAATATGGCGCATCTGCGGATGATGTTTAAGCCAGTCGATCACGACCCAGCCATCTTGGTCGGGCAGTCGGAGGTCCAGAGTGATCGCCGAAGGCTTGGCCACCTGCGCCAGGGCCATGCCTTGTGAGGCAGTTCGCGCCACCACCGCTTTGAACTTTTTCTCGCGCGCAAACTCCACCATCAGACGCGCAAAGTTCAGATCGTCCTCGATAATTAAAAGGATGAGATCACCGGCCTGTAAATTTTCGCGATCGTCCTCGATGCCTTCTGCGGGAATTTGCGAAGCCGACTCGATCGGCGTATTCAAGGGCGTAATACGATGCGATGAGGCCAGCCGCGGCGGTGGCAGCGGTGCTTCCGTTTGCTTCGTGGTATCGCTCTTGGACGCAGTCCACGTCACTGGCAGAAGTAGGGTGAACGTACTTCCGCGACCAGGCTCGCTAGTCACGCGAATCGCGCCATGGAGCAGCCGGGCTAACTCACGGCTGATCGAAAGGCCCAGTCCGGTGCCGCCGTAACGGCGCGCGGTTCCGGCGTCAGCCTGTTGAAATGCCTCGAAGATGATCTGAAGTTTTTCATCGGGAATGCCGATGCCAGTGTCGGTGACGGAAAAGGAAATCGCCGCATCGCCATTAAAGTGAGTACCCTCAGTGGATACACCAATCACCGAGCTCAGTCCGAGTTCAACCGAACCCTTTTCCGTAAACTTAAACGCGTTCGACAACAGGTTCTTGATAACCTGTTCGAGGCGCCGCCGATCAGTTCGAATCACCTCTGGCAAACTCGGATCGCGCGAAATTGAGAAGGTGAGTTTCTTGTGTTCAGCCACGGGCCGGAAATTACTTTCCGCAAATTGCGCGATTTCGCTCAGTCGCACGTCTTCAACATCGAGATCCACTTTACCGGCTTCGATTTTGGAAAGATCCAGAATATCGTTGATCAATTCCAACAGATCTTGGCCCGAAGCTTGTATCGTTTTGGCGTATTGAACCTGTTTCGTGCTCAGCGTATTCTCCGGATTGTCCGCGAGCATCTTCGACAAAATCAGCAAGCTGTTCAGCGGCGTGCGCAGCTCATGCGACATATTCGCGAGAAACTCTGATTTATATTTGGACGTGAGCTCGAGCTGCTCGGTTTGCCGCTGCAAACGTTCGCGCGACAGCTCTACCTCTTGGTTGATTCGCTCGACCTCTTTCTTTTGTTCGCTGAGGAGATTCGCTTTTTCCTCAATCTCCTCAGTGGTTTGGCGAAGTTCCTCATTCGTTTGTTGCAGCTCTTCGTTCGATTGGCGGAGCTCTTCTTGCTGCTCCTGCAGGAGTGACTCGGATTTTTTCAGCTGCAGCGTCTGAGACTCGAGCACTTTATTCTTCTCCTCTAATTCGCCTTGTTGCTTTTGCAACGCGTCCGCGAGTTGACGCGCTTGGGCGAGCAGTTCTTCGGTCAGCTGGTTCGCTTCGACGGTCGTTAAAAATATCCCCAGCGTCTCAGCGATTCGATCGAGCAAAGCGAAATGCAGCGCGGTGGGGCGCTTGAAGCCGGCCGCCTCGATGACGCCTTTGACCTGCCCTTCGAAAGTCGCCGGCTGCAGAAGTATAAACCCTGGCTTCGCGCCGCCCAAACTTGAGCGAATCAGATACGACGAAGGGATCTCCGCGAGGACGATACGTTTGCCTTCCCGCACGCATTGTCCCGTCAACCCTTCACCTTCCCCGATGCGCGCTGGTGCATCGGTGGCGGCGTACGTCGCCAGCAGCGTCAGCGCGCGTTCGCCATTCTTGCGGAAATAAAATGCCAGTTGCGGCAATGCGAGACGCGCCGCGAGATCGTTTAACACCGCGGCGCCGATCGCGTGCAAATCTCTTTTCCCCTCCATCAATCGCGAAATTTCCACAGCGCTGGTTTTCAACCAATCTTGCTCATCCATTCGCGTCTGCCGCTCCTGGATCTGTTCGCTCATGCGATTAAAAACTTTCGCGAGTTGGCCCACCTCGTCGGTCGTTTGAGCGGGAACGCGTACACTATAATTACCACTGCCTAATTCGGATGCGCCTTCGGTCAGAGTCCGGAGCGGGCGAGTGATACTGCGCGTGATGAGCCATCCGGCGGTGAGCACGACGACAACGGCTCCGACTGTGCCATAGGTGGTGAAAGCGGACGTGAACGCGATCATCTCGGACGCTTTTTGCTGACGGGCGACGAGTAGATGCTGTTCGTCGATGACAGCGGTCAGGGCGAGGCTATCGATTTCTTCAATGGAGCGAGCGTCCTCTTCAAGAAAAGCAGCTGTATCCGAAATATGGCGACCCGTGGTTTCGCCAGCGCGAGCTTCCGCCAGCAGAGCCCGGATCCGCTCGTGACGGGCCGTAATCAGCAGGCGCAGTTGAGCACAGCGTTGTTGCTGCACCGGATTGTCGACGGTGAGCTGCTCGATCCGGTTTAAGTTTGCGGTCAGTTGGTCGTCGAGTTGGACGATATGCTTGGCCACGTCAGCCGCGCCGGCCGTCAGGTAGAGGCGGACACTGGTCGCCGAATCGTTTTCGGCCGACTCGAACGATCGCAGGCTGAGCAACACTTCGATCGTGTGCGTGACCCACCGCGAGTCTTCGTTCGTTGCGCGAAAATTGTGCTTAGCGACGAGACCGATTCCGAGCAGTGCAACCAGCGGAACCAGGAAGCCGAGGGCGATTTTTCGTCCGATCAGGAGTGTCATGGAAGAAGGGCCGTTTCCAAAATAACGGTAGCTCGGAGCGGTCGGTGTGTGGATATACCGATATGAAAAAATCCTGCTCCGCGGGGCAGGCGGAACCTGACCCGATTAGCGATGCGCGGCGAACAAAAAATTCTCTTCCATCGCATTTTCAACGGTTAACCGACTGTAGGCATTTCGCGAACAACGGCCCTTTTCTATACGGTTCAACGGAAGATCGCTTTCGTTGCGGGGCAACTGTCTTCAACGGCGATGCGCGTCACACGGGAATCAAAAAAAGCGGACCGCAATTACTTGAGACATAAAGGAATTGGTTGACATCTCAAATAAAGCGCAGAAAACGGACACAATGAAAACAACCCTTCGTGTGCTGGTGGCGGCGCAGACTTTGGAGAAAACGGCGGCGCGGTTGTTCACTCCGCACGGGCTGACGCCCGCGCAGTTCAATGTGTTGAACCTGCTGGCCGATCAAGAACAAGGAATGCGCGCCTCAGACCTCGCGCGCGAATTGATCGTGGATCCGTCCAACGTCACCGGCCTGCTGAAACGAATGGCGATCAAAGGTTGGTTAACCGATTTGGCGAACGATGCCGATCGCCGCCAGCGGATCGTTGGCCTTACCGCTAAGGGCAAAGCTCGCTGGAGCAAAGCGCACGCTGATTATTCCGCGGCGCTCGAAAAGATCGAACAAACGATGAGCGAGCGCGAACGCGCTTCGATGGAAAAAACGCTATCCCGCATCGTCGAAGAAGCAGGTAAACTCTGAGGGCTGCGGGAGGCGATGAAACTTTTAGTTACCGGCGCATCGGGATTTGTCGGCGGAGGCGTGGTCCGTCGCGGGCGCGAACTTGGTTGGGATGTGCTCGGAGTGGGGCGAAGGCGGAATAACGAGCCTGGCTATCTTTCGGCGGATCTAACGGTGCCATTAAAACTCGATTTTGAGCCAGACGTGGTGGTGCATGCTGCGGCGCGGTCGTCGCCCTGGGGATCGCGGCGCGAGTTTGAGCAACAAAACGTTTTGGCGACGCAGCATGTTTTAGATTTTTGTGCGCAACATGGGCGACCGCATTTCGTTTATATCTCAACCGGCGCCGTGCTCTACCGACCGATGCATCAATTCGATATCGACGAACAAACCAGTTATCCCGAGGAGCCCGTCAACGAGTATGCGCGGACTAAAATTCTCGCGGAGCAGCGAGTGCGCAGCTACTCGGGTGAAGCTTGCATCCTCCGGCCACGCGCGGTCTTTGGGCCCGGCGACACCGTGGTATTCCCGCGCATTCTCCAGGCGTTGCGCCGAGGGAAACTTCCTCTGCTCGAATCGGATCGGCCCGTCGTTGGAGATTTGGTTTACAGCGAAACGCTGACTGAATATATTATTCGAGCCAGCGAGCGGCGCGTGACGGGTATATACAATATTACCAACGGTGAGCCGGTGGAAATTTATCGGTTTCTCGGTCGCATTTGCGCAGCACTTGGCTTGCCCTCACCGAGCCGACGCGTGCCGGTGCAACGGGCGCTTTCGGTGGCGCGAGCTGTGGAAGGAGTTTACCGAGTGCTCCCCTTTTTAGGCGAACCCCCGATCACACGCTTCGGTGTGAGCGTGTTCGCTTGGTCGAAAACATTTCGGATGGAAAAAACGCAGCGAGATTTGGGAGCGCCGTTGATCGGCCTGGAAGAAGGCGTGCGGCGCTTTGTCGATTGGCAGAAGGCGCAGCCGGTCACCTGAGTGTCATGAAACAATATTTCAAAATCGTCGGCTCATCCCGCTATCTTCCGCGTAAATGCGTAAGTGCCGAGGAGCTTGATCGCCGTGGGGGGTTGGAAGAAGGCTGGACCTGGCGCCACACGGGCGTGCGCTTTCGCCACGAGGCGGCCGCAGATGAAGGCGGAACGGAAATGGCGCGCCGCGTGGTCACGGATGCACTGTTTTCGGCGGGATTAGGCATCCGTGCGATGGATCTGCTCGTGGATGCAAGTTTGTGCGTACAACAGCCGATTCCGTCTAATTCTGCGCTGGTGCAAGAAGCACTCGGCAGCGCCGCGTCGGGCTGCGCGACGATGGATGTGCATTCGAGCTGTTTGGGTTTCGTCGTCGCGTTGCAGACCGTCAACGGACTGTTCGCGATGGAGGCGTACGATCGCGCAGTTATAGTCTGTGCGGAAACTCCGCTTCGGGGGGTAAATTGGGACGAGCCGGAGAGTGCGCACTTGATGGGCGATGGCGCTGCGGCGATTGTACTCGAGCGTTGCGAGCCGCAGCAGTCCTGTGCGTTTCGCTTCCAGACTTTTTCGGAAGGCGCGCAGCTCTGCCGCGTCGAAGGCGGAGGACACCGCCTGCCTCCCGCTGAATACGCCTCCCACTCACGCGCGCGCTTCGAATTTCGCATGGATGGCAAAGGCGTGCATAAATTCGCCAGCCAACATTTGCCGGCACTCGTGAGTGACGCACTGGCCGCGAGTGGAAGCAACTTGGCGGAACTCGACGTGATTCCGCATCAAGCGTCGGGTCCATCGATCGAGTTGCTTGCCCGTCGTCTGGGCATCGACCGAAACCGCCTCCATTCCTCGGTGGAAAATCACGGTAATTTGGTTGCGGCGGGAATTCCGTTTGTCCTTCACGCCGCGCGCAGAACGGTCGCGCTGGGGTCGCGCGTCATGCTGCTCGGAACTGCGGCAGGCTATTCACAAGGCGCGGCCATTTTCCGTCTCTGAAGCCGATGGACCTGCGTGCGTTCGATGGCGGTTACTGCCGGCAGATGCTCGGGTTTGTCGACCGTCGCAGCTGGCAGTGGGTCCGATTTCACGCGGTCTTCTGGGCGTTTTCGCATCCTCGTCACGGCTGGATCTTGATCGACACTGGTTACGGTGGACGCTTTCGCGCCGCCACGCAGGGCTGGCCGTATCGATTTTATCGATACGTTACGCCGGCCACAACCAATGGCTCTGCGTCCGAAACGTTGCGACGCGGCGGGATCGATCCACGGGAAATCGCGCACGTAATCGTAACGCACTTTCATGCCGATCACGTGGGTGGATTGGCGGAGTTTCCCCACGCTAAGTTGCACTACCGCGCGGATGCTTGGTCGAAGCTAGCGACGCTCTCGCCGTGGCGGCAATTGCGGGCGGCGTTTTTACCCGCGCTGATGCCAACGTGGCTGCGCGAGCACAGCGAGATCGTGGAACCATCGCAGTTCGTCGATGACGGGCGTTGTGGGCTGAGCACGTATGATCTTTTGGGAGACGCGTCGGTGTATTTGATCGATTTGCCAGGACACGCGCCCGGTCAGATTGGCGTGTGGTGGCCCGAGGAACGCCGCGCCTACGTCGCGGACGCATTCTGGCGTGAAAGCCAACTCGAACCCGGCGCAAAATTGCTCGGCCCAGCGCTGGCGCTGCAATGGGATTCGTCCGCATACGTGGACACACTCGAACGGCTGCGGCGCTGGCGGGCGCGGGCGAAAATCGAATTGATTGCCTGTCATTCGCTGATCGCCGAGCGTGCGTTGCAAGGCGCATCGCATGTATGAACATTCTGGTGACAGGAGCTCGTGCGCCCATCGCGGCGGATCTGGCCAAGACACTTCGGTTGGCCGGCCATCATGTGTGGTTGCTCGACAGTTTACGTTGGCCCATTGCGGCTGGCAGCCCGCACATCGAAGGCTACTTGCGTATGCCGGCGCCGCGAAACGCTTTCGGCGCCTTTGCCCGCGGCGTGGTCGAAGCGTGCTGTTGTCATCGCATCGACACAATCATTCCCACTTCAGAAGAGGTCTTTTGGCTCGCCGCGTTGCGCAGAAAACTTCCCGCCCGCGTCAATTTGCGGACGAGCGACCTCGCCACGCTAGCCCGGCTGCACGACAAGGCCGCCTTTGCGGAAATCGCGAGCGAGCTTGGCTATGGCGCGGCGGAAAATCGCCGATTGATTTCTGGCCGCGACTTGCGCGCGTTCGCCGATCCGAGCGCATGGGTGTTCAAGCCCGTGTATTCACGTTTCGCTACCCGCACTCTGGTTGGACCAACCAGCGTGGAAGTGGCGCAGATCGAGGCGACCCCGGAGTGCCCTTGGCTCGCACAGACGCGAATTCGCGGAGATGAATATTGTCTCTATAACGTGGCCGAAAAAGGCCGTCTCCTCTTGCACGTTGCCTACGCGCCGAAAGTGCGATTTGGGAAAGGCGCGAGTATATATTTCGAGGCTGTGGAGCAGTCCGCGTTGCGGGAACTTTCGGCGCGTTTTATTGGGCGCACGGCATTCACCGGACAAATCAGTTTCGATGTGATGGCGGATGGCGAACGCTTGATCGCGATAGAGTGCAATCCCCGTGGCACCAGCGGGGTCCACCTTGCGGCTCAGAGCCCGGTAGAATTTTCCGCGGCTTTGCTCGGAGAGAGCGCCGCGCTGCCAAGTTCGTCTTCGATGCCGCGCATGTTGCTTGGACCGTGGATGCTGCAATCACCGGGCACGCTTTTCCGCGCGGGCGATCGCGCGTTACGGGCCCGGGCACGCGATGCGCTGACCGCAGCCGAAATCAGCCCATGGCGGCAAACCATTGCGGTCGCGGAAATGACCTGGCGCGCCGTGGCGGCCCGCACGAGCGTGGCGGCTGCGTCGACCTTGGATATCGAGTGGAACGGAGAGCCCCTCGATGGATAGTGCCGTGGTCACTCCGGTACAGGCGGACGGCTGGTCCCGATTTCTAGATGAAGGGATGCTAGGATCGCGCGTGCTGATCCGCAACGCTGACGTCTCCATTTCTCGAATACGGTTGGGCGATGACCAGGTCCCATTGGTGACGAACCGTTCCGGGCGCTCGGCCTGCAGTTGGGTCGCTAGCTTGCGCAATGCTTACGGTCTCTATGCGCGCGCCGAAACGGACATTGTGAAAATGAACCGGTTTCTCCAACCGCTTTATTTAGCCGGATCACATCTGGCCGAGGCGATTTTGGTGTCGGGCGGATTGGCTGGAGGAAATTTCCTCAACAACTGGAATCTCGCGACAAATCTTTATCGAACGTCGCTCAACGCGAAAGACCTGCTCGCGTCTGCCCAAACCATCGCTGCGGAGCAACCGGATTTGCCGGTGGTGATCCGATCGTTGACCGCCCCATTTCATGGCAACGTTTTGGCAGAGCTTGCCGACGCTGGTTTTTTGCTGCTGCCCTCAAGGCAGGTCTGGATCGTGGCTAATCCAGCTAGCGGCGGGTGGCGGCAGCACCGTGACGCGCGGCGCGATCTTACTTTAGCAGAAGCTGCTTGCGACCAGTGGACGTGGACTCGCGCCGAAGAGTTTACTGATGCGGATTTCTCTCAAACAGTTCGACTCTACGGCAGTCTCTATCGCGAACGTTATCCGGAATATAATCCCGATTATACCGAGGCGTTTTTTCGCGTCGGTGTGCAGACCGGCTTTCTTGACTTGGTGGGCTTGCGCGCGCACGGGGCAAGCGCGTTGTGCGGACTGGTTGGCATGGCGCATCGCGAAGGTGTTTCCTGCACGCCAGTGCTCGGCTACGACACGGGTGCGCCAGTCGGCCTGGGATTATATCGGCGATTGATGTTACGGGCCTTTCTCGAATGTGAGCGGCGCGGAACTGCGCTTCATTGCAGCGCAGGCGCCGGCCTTTTTAAGTTTAACCGCGGAGCGAAGTCACACGTCGAGTTTGCGGCAATCTGGGCGCAACATCTGCCCGGATATCGGCGGGCACAATTGCAAGCGCTCGGACAAGTGGTCCGAAAATTGGTCGTTCCATATCTAGAAAGCCATCAGCTCTGATTTGCGTTTTCCGCGGGGCGGTCCCGCCTTTGCGGAAGTCTGGATCGGATGAAGCGGGGACTGCTTTTCGCCCGCATCTCGTCACGAAAACGGTCTGGTATGAAGGCGGTGATTCGCTTAGCGAAAGGTGCCGCATGCTTCCGCCGCGTCGCCAACTCCTCAAAATCGTCGTCGTCAGTACGCCGAAGACTGGGAATACGTGGGTACGATATTTGCTCGCGAAAATCTATCGTCTTCCGATGCGTGACTTGCCAGCGGACGTCTCGGGCTTCGATTGGTCAGCGCCCGGGCCGCGGTGGATTGGGCAACAGCATTTTTTTCCCGCGCCCGCGATTTTGGAGTCCGCGGCGACGGCCGGCGTGGTCTTCGTCACAACCATACGCCACCCGGCAGATGTCTTAGTATCGCTTTATCACCACGTGCGTCGGACTGGTGAATGTTCCGATAGACCGTCTCAGCCCGGCTTCATGCAAACCGACGAACGCGGACTTGCGACGGCCGCAATCGCCTACGTGCAGCATGGATTTTTTCAGATGCTACATCTGTCGATCACGTGGCTGCGCACTGGCGTGGCTCATCTCGTTCGTTATGAAGAGTTGTGCGCGCGTCCGGTCGAGACCTTAACCAAACTCTGCGCCCAAATCGAACCGACCGATTCCGCCGCAATCCTATGGGCGGCGTGCGAAAGCGAGATTGGCGAACTGCGTCGAGCGAACCCAGAGGCGGCCAATTTTTTTCGGCGCGGCGGGGCTGGCGGCTGGCGCCAGGAACTCTCCGAAGAAATTAAAACGATCTTGATCACGCAGCCGCCGTATCCGGAGCAGTTTCGCGAACTCGGTTATTCGATGGACGCGCTAACCGAGGAGAATCAGTCCAGGGTGTGGCCGTTAAAAAATCCCTTTCGCGGACGCGACACGTTCGACGACGGTTCCGCCATCGCGCCGGTGCTGAAGCAAATTTTTTTTCAACTTCCGGAAGAGCTTATGCACGAGTTTCCCAACGACGTTTCAACGAAGCCTGGTTCATATTTTTCTTGGTTAAATGAACCGGCGCACGATGCGCCTGCCCAGAAGGGCGAACCGCTCGTAATTACGGAACTCGCTTACTGCATCTATCAATCGCGGGATGATCTTGGTGCACGCTGGCCGGATATTTTCGGCGATGATCGCTGGCATTTTTTGGCGTGGTTCGCGGAAGCCGGCCTCGTGAGTTACGGTTTGGCCGAACCGTTTGGGGCGGCGATTTTTCATTTTCCGGGCGAGCCGGCGGCGGCTCGCTCGGTCGGATTTTGCCTCGGCGATTTTGGACGTTTTGAAAATGGAGCCCGTGCCAGTTTCGCCATTGTGACTGCCTTCGCTTCGCTCCCGCTCGATCTGCAAAGCCTCTGGCGAAATCCATATTGGTCGGGGCGCGGGTCGTTCTTCGATTGGCTGCGCTCGCGTTCCTCTGAAGATACGGCGATCGAAATTACGCCGCCGATCACGAATCTTGGCGCGCACCTTTACCGAATTCGTGAAGATGTGCGTGAGCGTTTTCCGGATGTTTACGGTGCAGATCGGAAGGGTTTTGACATTTGGCTGCGCACGCATGCGGCCCAGGAATACCAACTCGACCCTTCCCTCGTGAAAGCCGAATCGCGCCGCGCGCGTCCGCGCAAGCGTCCGCAATTCTGGCGGACGTTTCGATTGTCCGTTTGGTCTCCGCGTCGCGACGGCGTGAATACGCCGCCCGTGATTTAAAGCGCTTAGGGCCGAGCCGTCACGATTTCGCGGCGAGTGCTTTTTGGCACTCAGAAGAATCCAGGAAGCTTTTCAGACGTGCTTCAAAGCGACGTCGCGTAGATACTCGAGGACGATCTTGAAACCAGGACGAGCTGATTAGGTTGGCGAACACGACTACGATTCGGGCAAAGGCGCGATCGAGTGGTTTTTGAAGATCGGCGGAAATTGCCCAACGGTTTTGGTCCAGATCACGTCTCAAAAACGATTGGGTTTTCCAAGCCAGCTGCGTGCGGCGAAATTTGGCGGGGTTCGCGACTTTGGAAATGAAATAGCTCAAGCCGCCGCCGAGATTTTGCGCCGTGACCGCGAATGAACTTAACGGAGTGCTGATGACGATTGGGCAGTGCGCCAGTATCCAAAGATCGGTGACAGCGGCGCGAGAGCCTTCCAACGTGCCGCGCACCTTCAATGAGGCGAGGTTGCGCGCGGGCGACGCAATGACTCTGCCGGGATAGCGCGTCTCGAGTTCGTCCACGAATTCTTTTGTATCCGCGCAGACGAAAAAGGTTTCGTGAGGAAAACGTTGGGTCAGCACGTCCAGAGTCACGCGATAACACCAGCGCGGCGTAAGCCAGTGACAGGGGAAATGATCGCTCAAGCGCACGTGGAGGCCGATTTGAGCCGCAGAAGCTTGCTCAACCAGCATGCGGATTTCCGGCACTGGCCGGATCCGCCGAAGATGCTCGCGGCAGGCTTCGAAAAATTCCCAGCCCGGTTTCAAATCGTATCCGAAAATCGTATACGCGGCGATGTGCAGCGTTTCTCCTCGTGCCATGCTCGCGCGCAGTTGAGCCGCCGAAAAGTGGCGCGCGTCCGTCCAGACCATGTCGGCGGTTTCGTCTTGAAAGGTGACGCCGGGATAATTCAGCGGCTCGAAGAGCGCGGTGAAATTTCCGAAGCACGCCTGGTCGCGACTCGGCCAGACGATCGTGAGTGCAACTTGCAGAAGATCCGCGATGACTAGCGAAGAGAGCAGGGCGCTCAGGCGATTGCCAAGTCCAGCCTGCGTTCGAATGACCAGCCGACCCAACGCGCGCGCTGGCGCCAAAGGAGAGTCAGCGGCAAGATCGGCCATTGCTTAGTGAAAAGCGACGCTACGACTGGGGGTCAATGGCTTTTGGCGGTCGCGCCGAGCCGTGAATCTTTTTGAGATCGTCTACGAAGCGCTGAAATTCGATTTCTGGATCGGCTCCGTCGGGCAGTCGAAGCAGGGCCGACGGATGGAGTGTAACCAGCGCTGGGATACCGAATGCGCTAGAAATTATTTGGCCGCGCATTTCGGTTACACGCAGTTCCGAGTCGATTACGCTGCGCGTTGCGGTTGATCCGAGGCAAACCAGCAGGTCGGGCTTTACCTCGTCAATTTCCGCGGTCAGCCACGGACGGCATGCGGCTAGTTCGCGAGCACTCGGCTTCGCGTGGAGGCGGCGTTTTCCGCTCGGCGTCCATTTGAAATGTTTAACCGCATTGGTGACATAAAGGTCTTCGCGAGCGATGCCAGCGGCGCGAAAGGCGCGGTTGAGCAGCTGGCCGGCGGGACCAACAAAGGGTTTTCCCGCGCGATCTTCCTGATCACCCGGTTGTTCGCCCACGACCATGATGGACGCGCGGGCTGGCCCCTCGCCAAAAACCGCACAAGTGGCGTTTTTCCAAAGCGGGCAAGCTCGGCAGTTTTGCGTGGCTGCACGCAGGGTATTCAAATCGCCGTTACGTGGCACATCAGCGGGGATAAATTCAGTCGGCGGTGTTTTGCTTTCGGCTACCGCGATCATGTTTTCAACTGCCGGGATCGATTCCGCGATCATCGCGGCGAGATCGCTGGTCTCCGGCATGTTTTCCCAAAATCGCCGCGGCATATGCTGCGTCATGGTTTTAACTTTGAGGCGCGCGGGATTGAAGGTGTGGCGATAGTAGGCACGCCATAAAGATTCTTTATCGTCGGTCGCGGGCGCCGCCGATTTGGGAACGCCCGGACTCCACGCCAGCGATTCTCCGTTCCAATGGACACACGCATCGGGTGTCAAAATCGACCAGCGCATCGCCGCAAAGCGATCGCGGAAAAACGCGGCATTCGGCCCCAGCGTGTAATGGTCGGGCTGATACCAGGAAACAAACCACGAGCCTTCGGCAGTCGGCACTTCTCGAAATCGCACGAAAGCGCGCATCTTGTGGATGTCCTGGTGGATCGACTTCGCGCGCCGCTGCAGTTCTTGCACATCGGGATCGATGGAAAGTTGCATCAAATACGGCTCCCCATGCGTGAGACGCCACAGCGCGCGATAAAGTAAATCCCAACGAGTCGCGTCGCGGTGAAAAACAAGCTCGCGTCCCACCTCTAAAAACTGGCGAGACACCGTGAAGGTTGGCGGCGCCGCCGAATGGACGGCCCGTGTGGCATCGGAAGCGGGTACTAGTGTTAACGCTGATTCGTTCCCGAAAAGCAGCGCGCTTTGTTCGACTACCGCCTGATCCCGCAAGTCGCGCCACTGCACTTCCTCTGGTGGTTCGCCGCGCTGGACTGCTGCTCGCGCCGCTTTGGTCCAAGATTCCCAACTTCCATCCACCTCGAACACACGCATCAGAATTCGGGGGACAATCCCACCTGCGCGGCGGAGCTAAAAAGATTAAGTTGCTCCGTCTCGCGAAGAAACAGAGTTGGCAGAACATCGCTATCGAGCAGTTTAGGACGATGGTCTGCCGTCTGAATAAAAGGCAGGATCTTCTTCAACGAGACACGCAGGCGCGCCAAGTCCGGAATGCGAATCGCTTTCCAGTGGCGCGCCTGAAGCAAACGTTCTACCGTCTTTACACCAAGTCCGGGAATTCGCAGCAGGGCTTCACGAGGGGCCTGATTAATATCTACGGGAAAAAATCCGCGATGGCGCAGCGCCCAAGAGACTTTTGGATCCATTCGCAAATCGAGATTGGGCTGGCTGGCGTCGGTCAGCTCAGTCGCATTGAAACCATAATATCGCATCAACCAGTCTGCTTGATATAAGCGATGCTCGCGCACGAGGGGCGGGGCGATCAGTGGCAGACGAGTCGACGAATCCGGGATTGGGCTAAACGCCGAATAATATACGCGGCGCAAGCCGGCCTCTTTATAGAGCGCAGCCGATTTTTTAAGGATTACGTCATCGGATGCATCAGTCGCACCAATGATCATTTGCGTGCTTTGTCCGCCCGGAGCGAAGCGGGGTGCATGAGCGATCGATTTCGCTTCGTCTTTGGCGCCGTCGATCCGCTGCTTGATCGCCCGCATCGCTCCACGAATGCGCCCTTCATTTTTTTCCGGAGCGAGGTTTTGAAGATCCTCCGCGCGTGGAAGTTCGATATTGATACTGATCCGGTCGGCCCACTTTCCCGCTTCGTCGATCAGGGTTTGGTTCGCTTCGGGAATAGTTTTGAGATGAATATATCCTTTAAACCCGTGGACCTCGCGCAGCGTGCGCGCGACCGAGACCACCTGCTCCATCGTATAGTCGGCGTTGCGAATGATCCCAGAACTCAGAAACAGACCTTCGATATAATTACGCCGATAAAAATCCAGAGTTAGATTAACTACTTCTTCCGGCGTAAACCGAGCGCGCTGCACGGCGCTCGACATCCGGTTTACACAATAAAGGCAGTCATAAATGCAATAATTCGTGAGCAGAATTTTCAGCAGCGAGACGCACCGACCGTCAGGGGTGAAACTGTGACAAATTCCATGGCCGTCGGTGGATCCTAACCCGCCGTTGCGTGAATCGCGCGACTCCGTGCCGGAGCTCGCGCAGGACGCATCATATTTGGCCGCATCGGCGAGGATAGAAAGTTTTTGCGTCAGATCCATGAAATCTCGGCTGAAGACTCTACGGTGACATCGAAATGCTCGGAGCGAAAGTTAAAACGTGTTCGTTTGAACACTAGCCAGGCGGCAGTATGCTCGCGGCGCGCGGCAACTGGATTGAAATGAATGCGATCCGCGCCCCCGACGGCTCGCTCGCGTCGAAAGTTTTTTTTATTCTCATCGGTATGTCGAAATCTCCGCGCGAGTTCCGACTACCGCTGAAGGTGTCCTATTTTTGGGACGCTAAAATTAAACAGGAAAATAGTACGATGAAATATCTGTTGATGATGAATGTTCCGACTGGCGGTGATTACCAGATCACGAGCTGGCCCAAGAAGGATATTGAAGCCCACATGGGGTATATGTTTAAATTGAACGATAGACTTCGCGCCGCCGGCGAGTTTGTAGGAGTTGAAGCGCTGACCTCACCTGCTCAGGCAAAATTGGTGAGAGCGGGTTTGCACGGGAAGCCGATCACCGATGGCATTTTCCCCGAGACCAAGGAGTTCCTCGCCGGCTACTGGATTGTTGACGTTGCCACTCCGCAGCGCGCTTACGAGGTCGCGGCCGAAGCGTCGGCAGCGCCCGGTGTCGGCGGAGCGCCACTCAACATGCCAATCGAGGTTCGCGAGATTATGACGTTTTGTGATCACGGTGCCAGCTGATGAGATCGCCGGCTAATCCGCCGATTGAGCTGCGCGTGAAACGGCCGCCGCCGTCATCATGACCTCGTCGCCACTCGATCCACGCGTCGAGCATTTGTTGCGTGAACTCGCGCCGCAGGTGCTCGGCACTGTGGTCCGCCGATTCTGCGATTTCAGCGCTTCCGAGGATGCGGTCCAGGAGGCGATGATAGTAGCCGCTGAGCGGTGGTCTCGCGATGGCCTCCCAGCTTATCCACGGAGCTGGCTTATTCAGGTCGCGCTCAGGCGCATGACCGATCATATCCGTCGCGAAGTCGCACGTCGAAATCGCGAGACGGCCGAGGTTGCGGCGACGCCGATCATTATCGCGCCCTCGATCTACAGCGAGCCCGAGAGGGAGACTGACGATACACTCGTGCTGTTATTTATGTGCTGCCATCCGGCCCTGTCTCCGAACTCAGCGATCGCGGTGACCCTGCGCGCGGTAGGCGGGTTGACCACGTCCGAGATCGCTCAGGCGTTTCTCGTGCCAGAGGCCACTATGGCGCAACGCATCAGTCGTGCAAAACAGTCCATCAAGACCTCGCGTATTCCATTTCGCATGCCCGATGAGACCGAGCGTGCGCAGCGGTTAACCTCCGTGCTGCACATCCTCTACTTGATCTTTAACGAAGGCTACACAACCAGCTCGGGCAGTCGCCTGCATCGCACCGATTTGTCGAATGAAGCGATCCGCCTTGTGCGCACGGTGCACCAACTTCTTCCCGACAACGGTGAGGTCAAGGGTCTGTTAGCCTTGATGCTGTTAACAGACGCCCGCCGTTCCGCGCGCACCGGGACTCATGGCGACCTTATTCCCCTCGATGAGCAGGATCGCACGCGTTGGGACCGACTGGCGATCGCAGAAGGTGTCAATCTCGTCAGCACCGCCCTTTCGAAGGGATCGATTGGCGAGTATCAATTGCAGGCGGCGATTGCCGCCGTGCATGACGAAGCGCCGCGCGCCGAGGACACTGACTGGCCCCAGATCGTAGCATTGTATAGAATACTGATGAGTCTGTCCGACAGCCCACTGGTGAAACTTAACCACGCTGTCGCGATCGCGATGGTGAACGGCCCCGACGCTGGCCTCACGGTGCTCAAGTCTCTCGATCACGATGAACGATTGCGTGACAGCCATCGACTCGATGCGGCACGCGCACACCTGCTCGAGCGCGCAGGCCAAAAAGAATCCGCCATCGCTCTCTATCACGCGGCCGCAGCAAAGACGGCCAGCATCCCTGAAAAAAATTACCTGATTATGCGCGCCGCGAGGCTGAGAGGATAGCAACAATCGAGCGGAGCGAGCGTTGATGAGGCTTCGCGCGATGAGTTGAAGAGGCCTTAATTTTCGCCCGATGTTGCAAAGGCACCCGGTGATTATTGCGCCGCCTTCGTGTCTTGGATAATCTTCCGATACTGTGCGATGAGCCGGTACTGCTGGTTGATTTCCAGCATCTCTCGCTCATCTAATTTTTTCTTCGGCAGCTTTCGGTCTGTATAGAAAAGTTTGGTCATCGAATTGAATTCCAAATCTTTTCC
>FTDT01000074.1_pt1 | contig 30261 bp, 20 predicted proteins | sample 1640021 | NCBI WGS metagenome assembly FTDT01 (sample SAMEA3914869, study PRJEB12502) | metagenome | biome: forest; material: soil | place: USA | collected 2012-03-12 | depth 0.1 m | reverse complement strand
CGTTTCTGGCAGGCGATGCAGCGCGTTGGATTAGCGGTCAGAATATTCGCGTGAATGGCGGACTGGCGTGAGGAATTTTTGCGCGCTTGGGGATGTGGAGCGCCTATATATAATCAAGCCGCGTGAAAATTGGCGGGCCCACCTCACGCGGCCACGCTCAGTGCTGTCGGTGCCCGCGCCGGACACATAGATTAAGGTCATGGCAGGACTGGGCCTCGCGAGAACTTGCGCGATGGTGGCCGTCAGATCATAAGTTAAATGACGGTCTTCCGTTGATTAAATATTATCGAGAACTCGGAGATCATCGCAAAGGTGCATCACGGGGAGGCTTTTTCGATTTTGCGGCGGAAAAGTTCGCTTTCGGATCATTTCCTCATCCCTTGTGATAGATACCCTGTAGTTGGCGACCGATGGCCCGCGGCGGTTTCGAGCGTGGTCCCCGGTGGCTACACCGCTATTGTCTCGGCGCCTCTGCGACCACAGGTGTCGTGCTGCTGGAAATCTACGAAGTGCCACAGTGACCCAAGGGTTTTAAGCCCTTATATAAAGTGTATACGGGCGAGGCATAACCTGAGAGAAAGGGGGCCGCCTTCTTGGCATTCCGACATAGAGTGCCCCGCATCATGGGTGAAATCTAGATCTCCTGATCTGCGGGACAGTCGGATGAACGCCATAGTTCATAGTTTCCTCTGGGTCGATCTCATTGTTCCCGGGGCACACGGCTGGTAGAGTGGGCGTGCCCGTTCCGGAAAATGTTCCGTGAGCCGGGTTCAACCTCCCCACGCCGATTGGCGATCGCTGCGACCGCCCAACACTACGGCGCAGCAGCACACCGAACCAAACCTATGAAGCCTACTGCCACGAGCAGTCGAGAGCCGCGTATCGCCTTCGTCGCGATGAGCGCTCTTCTGCTTGCTTTGAACACAACGACCGCGGGAGCCCAAACGGCACCTGCTCCTAATCCCGCCACCCCGGCGAGTTCGACGAGCTCGACCGAGACAAAAACAGACGCTTCGGAAGACACCATTCTGCTGTCTCCGTTTGAAGTAAGCTCCAGCAAAGACGAAGGCTATGCCGCGACCTCTTCGCTCGCGGGCAGCCGCCTCAATACTCAACTCAAGGACATTGCTTCGCCGATCTCGGTTGTCACTCCCCAATTCCTGCAAGACACGGGCGCGCGCTCGGTGCAGGATCTGCTGATCTATACAACGAACACACAGGTCGTCGGGCCACGCGGTAATATTTTCCTCGCTTCGGCCGGTGACTATAACGGCCAGAACCAAATTCTCTATCGTCCGCAAACGCAGACCCGCGTGCGCGGTCTGAATTCTGCCGATCTTACTCGCGATTTCTGGGTCACTGATATTCCGCTCGATGCTTATAACATTAGCGGCATCGAAATTCAGCGCGGCCCGAATTCGATCCTGTACGGTCTCGGCAGCCCGGCAGGTATCATCAACTACACGTTGAAGACCCCCATCATGACTAAGGACGCATATACAGTCGAGGCTCGTTACGACAGCAACGGCGGCGTGCGTACTTCGGCTGATTTAAACAAGGTCATTATTCCGAACGATCTCGCTCTGCGGGTTGAGGGTTTGGATGACAATCAAAAGTTCGAACAGAGCGGGACTTACGATAAGATTAAACGCATTACCGTTTCACCTCGGTGGACGCCAAAGATTGCTGATTCTGTTTACACGGAGTTCACGTTGAACTACGAGAGTGGTCAAGATCGCGCGAACCGGCCCGTGCTCACGCCGCCGGTCGATGATATTGCGGCGTGGTACATCCCAGCGGTTAGTAAGTTCCTTCGCCCGACCTCTTTCACTCCGAATCCCGTCGCAGGCGACGCCCAAGCTTCCGTCATCCCGTACCTGGGCAACTACAACGGTGCGTCTAATCAGTGGTATGACCAAATTGCGGTCCTGTTCAGCGATCCTAATTCATCTGCTACTGGCGGCAACGGTCTGCCGGACGCTCTTCGTCAGCGCGGCGGCAGCACCGCTGCTAGCCCACAGGCAAATTGGGAATATATTACCAACGTCTATGACACTTGGAATCCCGCCAATCCGCTGAACCAGAAGGCGACCTTTGCAAACAATCCGAAGGTCATGTCAATTATTAATGATTACGAAACTAAGAGTGGTCGCGCTTTTGGCGGTTTCCAAGGCTGGCAAGCCCAGCAGGTACTTGATACCTCGGTTTTTGATTATTGGCACGACAGCCTGACGGGAGACAATAACCACCAGTGGTCCGATTTCCATACTCTAGACCTGAGCGCTCGTCAGACTTACTTCAACGGCCGAGCTGGTGTCGAATTCGTCTACAACAAGCAGAACTATAAGGACGGTTACGAAAATAATATCAACGACGGCTACACGCTGCTGATTGATATTAACGAGCTCCAGCCGAATGGCCAACCTAACCCGAACGTAGGACGCCCGGAAATCGTTTCCAATACCAGTGCTTATTGGTCAAACGACAAAGCGGAAAATTCCCGCGTCACGGCTTTTTATAAGCTTCGGATGGAAGACGTCCTCAAGAAGAAAACCTGGCTCGACGACGTCATTGGCGAACAAACCTTCACCGGGGTTTTAACCAATCAGCGTTCGACGCATGATGACTATAGTTACTTGCTCGACAATTGGGGCGATCAAGCTGGCTATTTTGGTTATCAGGACATGATCGAAGTTCACTATTTGGACTCCGTGGTCACGCCGTCATCTCTTAGCTCTGAACACGGACTTGGCCTCAAAGGCGTAAATGCAGTTCAGGTCCCGGGCGCGAACCTGTCGGTTGAAACGCGCAATAATAGCTCGTCGAACATTCTTCAGATTCCGGACTATGCGACGACGAGTTCCAATGTCTTCAACTCGAAGACTGATCTCAACCGGTTGATCACCGGCGCTAACGGTTCCCAGCAATCGGTCGACAGCAAAGCCTTCATCTGGCAATCGCGCTTCCTCGATGACACAGTTATCGGTTTGCTCGGCGTGCGAGAAGACAACTTCAGCAAATCGGTAAAAGATAATCCACCTCAATTACCGACCGATATTCGCGGCCAGCAAACGTTTAATCCTTTCGATCCGTCCTGGACCTACGATCTGAGCAAGAACCTGAATGCAGACGCTACCACCCACAGCTATGGTATCGTGTTACATACGCCGAAATTCATCGATAAGTTTTTGCCGTGGGGCACAAATCTGACTGTCGCCTATAATTACGCGACGAACTTCCAGCCGAACAATGTCGGCACCGATTGGTACGGACACCAGCTCGCGGCGCCTTCTGGTTCATCGAAAGACTATTCGATATTAATCAACACGCTGAACGATCGACTCAGCCTGCGGGCAACGTGGTACAAGACGACGCAGTTTAACACGACGCCGCAGGGTACCTTCAACTGGACCTCGATCGCAGATCGAGTTTCACGTACGCTCGAAGGCTTAGCCAACGACACTTGGGGTGATGGCCGTACCAACACAACGCCCGAATCTATTATCAACAAGTGGTTCTTCGGAACTAGCTATGATAAGACGGTTGCAAACACTCCGCTGGATATTAACTGGGCTACGGCCGATTCGGCCACAAAGGCTGCATATCTTGCCGAGCCTCTGCGCATTCGTTCTTCCGCTGTCCCGGGCAGCTCGAACTATACGCCAGAAGGCTCGACGGATTCCGCGGGAAATCTTTTGCCGCAACCGCCAGAAACCGCGAACGAGGTTGCCTACCGTACTGCCTGGTTCCAAGCAAAGACAAATGCTCAATGGTTTGGCCCATTGCCGGCCGATCTGACTTCTGCACTCGGTCTCTACCGTACCGGCGCTAACGATACGCAGTGGGGTTATACAAATAACTCTACCTATAAAAATACTGCCGACATTGTATCTAAGGGCGTCGAACTCGAACTCACCGCGAACATCACTTCGAACTGGCGTGTTGCGGTCAACGGTTCGCGCTCAACCGCCGTGCAAACGAACGTGTTGAATGCTGCCGTGGATAAAGTGGTATCTGAACTGGAGCCGATCGCCCTTGATGGTTATAGCCCGAGCGATCTAACCGCGACAGAATATCAACTCGATTATTGGCATCGCACCGGCTTTGCGCAGATCGACGAATGGGGTAACGGCAACACCCAGATGCTGGGCAACAAGTTCGTCGCGAACGACGGCGGAAATTCGGTTCTCGTTAACTACCTTTCAATGAAAGCATCGGATGGCAAAACGGTGTCTGAACTTCCGAAGTATACGTTTAACGTGATCACCAGCTATGACTTCAAACACGGTCCCCTAAAGGGCTTCGGTATTGGTGGCGCGATTCGTTACACCGGCAAGTATGCTCTTGGTTATTATCAGATTTATAATCAAGCAGCTAACGTGTTCGTCTCGGATTTGGATAGTCCGATCTACGCACCGCACGAAACTGGTTACGACATGTGGTTGTCGTACAAGCACAAGATCACGAGTAAAATCGACGGGTCGATTCAGCTGAACCTGCGTGATCTCTTCGCTGGTCATCGCTTGATACCGATCTCATCCAATCCCGATGGCACCTATGGCCAATACCGACTTGGTGGCGATACCAGCTGGGAATTGACCACCCGCCTCGAATTCTAAGCCAGTCGAGTAGGGTTTAAATCTACATCCAAGGGCACCTCGAAACGAGGTGCCTTTTCTTTATCTTCGCGGCTCCGGCGGGAAGTCATTTTATAGTTAAGGCGTGGCCGATGGAAGGCCTCGTCTGATAAGCTGCTTAACGCGACTCAACTTTCGCTCGTACGTCGGCAGGCAGCAGATTCCAAGCAAACGTCTCGACCGCGGAGTTTGCGATCGGGTGTTTATAATAATGGCAGAGCGCGATGAACCGCAGCAAGGTGCGCGGAGTGAGCGCTAAAACATCGGCGGAAGTAAGCGCGTCCGCGCACTGAATTACGGTCGAGCGAGCGAGATCGTCAGGTCCAAATCGCGCCAACATAAGAGCGACGCGGATCCGCTGGTCGGGCGATAATCCCTGATCGGCTTGATCGCGGACGGCGTCGACAACGCTGTTTATTGTTTCACGCGAAATCGCGTTGGGATTTTCAGCTAGCTGGAGCTGTAGTTCGGCCGCGAGAGCTGCCAAATCAGTTGGGAACCGATCCAAGGTCGGTCGAAGTGCGCGAGCGCGGTCTATCGCACCTGTTTCGAGAAAATACTCCGTCAGGTTCGCCGTCGCGGTTGGCTCATCTTGTTCGGCAACGACGCTGAATATAATCACGTGGATTTCAAGCTGTCCCGGCAACGCGGGCAGCAAGTAGGGCAGGGGCCGCAGCCAAGGCGGAAGATTCCAACGGTGAAGTTGTTCGATAAACGCGTGGGGATTTTGCTGGTCGCGGTCACGGAAGAAGGAATCCCAAGAGGGGAAAACCAAGAACTTCACGTGGTAAGCCTCGATAAGACGCTGCGCCTCTTCTAACGTAGTGGCTTCGCAGATACGGAGGAGACTGTTGGAGTTTTGCAGCTTTTCCGTCGAAGATACCAGCGTGCCCAGGCTGCCGAAATACGCCAGGTCATCACTCACGGTCGGCGAGGCGAGCACCACACTGTGTGGCTCGCGAGAAGCGAGCCAGTGAGCGAGATCTCGGTCAATCGAGGCATGCCATTCGGACGGTGTGAACTCTCCTTCTTTGTGCGTTGGTAAGGTGTTTGCGAGCAGTACCCAGCTGGGAACCAACGTAAGCATGGTTAACCACCAAAAGTTGCCGCGATGAGAAATGCGATGCTGTCGCGCGGGCGAATCTAGTGTCACCCACTGCGCGCGATCTGCTGCCGCGATTGCGACCGCCGAGAAAAGTATCAGTTCGGCTAAGCCGAAGAGCGAAACGCGCCAAGTCGCGGCGGCCACCGCCGCGACAGAGAAAGCAAAAGCAAAATACTGTGAGCGTCGCCTTTCCCGGACGGCTTTTCCCGCCAATGGTAGCAGTAAGACCAGCGGTAGTGTCGTTGCCAGTAACGGCGATGAGAACCCATCCTGATGAAACCAAGCGCGCAGCGAAATGGGCGCAGTCTTACCTGGCAGCAGGCCCGAAAATAGTTCGATCGTCGCGAGACGCCCCGGGGCGAAGAGCCGACTGATGGGGAATGCGCTCAGCAAAACCGGAAAAAGCTGAGCGGGTCGTCGACCGCATATATACAAAAGCAGCGCGGCACTGATACCTGCGAAAAGCACAAAACTGACTGAGTTAATATAGAGCCCATACGACTCAATCTGTGCGCCCGAAATTCGGTGCGTCCATCGCGCAGTGTCGGCCGTGAGAAGTTGAAGTTTCTCAATTTCGTTTTTAAGCCGCGCACTATTTTCCGGCCAGACGACAGTGCGTTGATCATCTCTATAACCCGTCGCTGAGTTTGCCGCTAAGACAGGCGATGCGCTCGACCAGGTGGGCAGCGAGGTCAGCTTTTCAATTCGCTGAATGCGGCGGCTGTAGATCGTCAGCATCCCGGCCAACACTAGTGCTGGCGGGAGCCAACCGAGCAACAAGGGGAGCCTAGAGGGTCGTTTCATCAGAAAGCCGAGGCACTATCAAGCTGAGGACATCGCCCGCGCTCGCCAAACGATACTTCGCCCTCTTAATTAAGATCTATAGATGCAAAAATAAGAAGCATTAGTCTTTGCGCTATTTTGTTCCGTCGACGTAGTTTTTGCCTTTGCGAACGCGGGCCCCAGCGCCGATCAAATCGGCTGTCGTATTGATCGACGACGCAAATCCTCAAAAAAGACGCGGTGTGCTGCGACTTAGTTTTCTCCTTCTTTTGATCGTCGAGTGCGTATCGCCTCTGGTTGCGGTGTCTCCTGACCGTGCTCCACTTTTGAGTGCGCGTCCTTTGGCCGCGCGGTCGGTGGGTAGCGGATCGACGCTCTTCACGCAACTGGCGGCCAGCGCGACGGGAATCGTAGTGCTAAATAACTACGACGATGCGCGGATTTGGGGTGAACGTTACAACGAATTCCCCGTTGGCGCGATTGGCACCGGAGTCGCAGTGGGCGATTTCGATGGAGACGGAAAGCCTGATTTGTTTGTGGTCAGCAAAACCGAGAGCTGCCGTCTTTTTCGAAATCTAGGAAATTGGAAATTTGCGGACGTAACCGCCCAAGCTGGCGTCGAAGACAGAGGCGAAGCGGCCCGGGTCTGGAAACAGGGAGCCACTTTCGTCGACGTGAATAACGATGGGCTGCTCGATATTTATGTCTGCCGTTTTGGCGGGCCAAATTTACTTTATATAAACCAGGGCGACGGGACGTTTAAAGAAGAAGCGGCTCAGCGCGGACTCGCCGTCAACGACGCCTCTGCCATGGCTGCCTTTTGCGACTACGATGGAGATGGCTGGCTTGACGTCTATGTTCAGACCAATGTGCGTGATGTCGCCAGCCACCCGAACGGACAGCGCGATTATCTGTTCCACAACAACGGCAACGGTACCTTCACGGATGTGACGGAGAAAGCGGGGATTCGCGGCGAGGCCCACGGGCACTCCGTGAGCTGGTGGGATTTCGATGGCGACGGACGTCCCGACATCTACGTGGCCAACGATTTCTCCGCTCCCGACGTACTGTATCATAATAACGGAGACGGAACGTTCACCAATGTGATCGACCGAGCGATGCCATGTCAGCCCTACCATTCGATGGGCGCAGACGTAGGCGATGTCGATAATTCCGGTCGACTCAGCTTGTTCGTTGGAGAAATGGCTCGTTCATCGCACCAGCGAGAATACCGCACGATCGCGGAAACTCGCTCACATCCGAAAGAAGAGGAGATCGAAGCCGCCGGGGTGCCTCAATATATGCGAAACATGCTCTATATAAATACGGGCACCGGCCATTTTATCGAGGCGGCGCAAATGATGGGCCTCGCACGAACTGACTGGACCTGGGCGGCGCGCTTCGAGGATTTTGATAACGATGGCCGCGTCGACTTGTTTCTTACCAATGGGATGGTGCGTGAGTACGACAATGTCGACCTGCGGACGCGCATGATGCTCACGGAAAGTTCGGACGATCGTATTCGCCTGATGCGCGACGCTCCGATTGCACCTGATACACATTTCGCCTTTCGCAATTTGGGCAACTTGCGCTTCGAGGATGTGAGCAAAGCCTGGGGAGTGGCCCAAACTGAAGTCAGCTTCGGCGCGGCTACGGGAGATTTCGACGGCGACGGTGATCTCGACCTGGTCTATACGAACTATCAAGGCGGTTTGACCGTGCTTCGCAATGACTCCCAAACTGGACATCGGCTGATCGTGGCCTTGCGAGGAACGCGCTCCAATCGTTTTGGGGTCGGCGCAACCGTCCGCATCCAAACCGTATCGGGAAGTCAAATACGCACGCTTACCCTCGCGCGGGGCTATCTTTCCAGCAGTGAACCGGTCCTCCATTTTGGTTTAGGTGAGGTGAATGTCATCAACACTCTAACCGTTACTTGGCCCGACGGCCGCAGTCAGACTTTTCACAACATCGTGGGAGATCAGCGCGTTACCATCACCGAAGACGCTGATGCTGCCTCATCGGAGGCGGTCAAACCTCCGCTGGCGCCGGCGCTTTTCTCCGATGTTACAGCAAAGCTCGGAGTCGCAGTGACCGCGCGCGAGGCGGCCGTTGAAGAAACCAACACGATCGCTTTTTCACCCTTCCGCTTTAATCGTCGCGGTCCCGCCCTGGCGGTAGCGCGGCCACGGGCAGGGGTGCGCGATGAAATCATTTTTGGTGGAACGACTCTCGACCCCCGCCGCATCGCTCTCACGCAAGACGGGATTCACATCTCGGTGGAGTCCGCGTTAACGAACGAAGATGAGTCACGAAAGATTAACGACGGACCCATTTTATCATTCGACGCGGATGGCGACGGTCGCGAAGACCTGTTGGTGACCAAAAGTGGCACGACCGCCGTGGCCGGGTCTCAGAATTTTCAACCTCATTTATGGTTGCGCGATACCGAGGGTGGCTGGCATCCGGCGGCTGCGAGCGCAATGCCGGCCTTTCCCGTCGCGGTCGGAGCGGTCGCGGCGGCGGATTTTGATCGCGATGGACGTCTCGATCTATTCATCGGCGGTCGCGTCAGAGTAGGGCAGTACCCGTTGCCGCCGAGAAGCGCGATTTGGATGAACCGCGGTGATCACTTCGAAGACGTAACTGGCGCGATTGCGCCGGGACTGCGTGAAGTCGGCATGGTGACGTCGGCCTTGTGGACGGATGTTGATGGCGACGGCTGGGTCGATTTGTTGATCGCCACCGAGTGGGGCGGTGTGCGTTGTTGGCGTAATCTCGAAGGGCGAGGTTTTGTCGATGCGAGCGAACAATTTGGTTTTAGCACTGCGGGCGCGGGTTGGTGGACTTCACTCGCGGCGGCCGATTTCAACGGCGATGGGCGCGTTGATTATGTGGTCGGTAATGTAGGTTTGAATACGCGTTACTCGGCCTCTTCCGATCAACCTGCACTGATGTGGGTCGGCAAGTTTTCCGCCAAGCCCGGTCAGTCTATGATAGAAGGATACTACGAGCACGATTCGCTTTACCCTTGGCGCACGCGCCGTGAACTGAGTTTAAAAATTCCGGAAATCAGTAAACGCTTTCCTGAAAACAATGCTTACGCGCGGGCGACACTGCCGGAAATCATCGGTGCAGACAAATTGGCCTCTGCGCAGCGCTTCGCGGCGACCGAGTTACAGAGTGGAGTCTTTCTGAGCCAGCCGAATGGGAAATATATTTTCCAGCCTTTACCGAGAATCGCGCAGATCGCGCCACTCCAAGGGATCGTCGCTGGGGATCTAGATGGCGATGGTTGGGCCGACATCTATGCAGTCCAAAATTCCTACGCGCCGATTTACAGCGTCGGCCGATTTAGCGGAGGTCTTAGCCAATTCTTACGTGGCGATGGTCGCGGCGGATTCGCTGCGGTTGAGCCAGACGTTTGCGGTCTGGTTGTACCGGGCGACGCAAAGGCGCTCGTGCTCGCTGACCTCCATCAACAAGGCGCGCCCACTCTTATCGTTAGCCGTAACAACGAGACCGCCTTGGCCTTTGAGCCGAGACTCGCGTCGCATCACACGCTCTTTGGCGTAAATCTTCACACCAAACAACCGGGGAATTTCTCCGGCATCGGCGCACGCGTGACGGTAACCTTCCAGAGCGGAGTAACTGAATCCAGCGAACTGTATGCAGGGAGCGGATACGAAAGTCAGTCGAGCGCGACTCTGTTCTTCGGCTACGTTTCAGAAAATCCTCCGGCCACCATTCAAGTCCGCTGGCCCGATGGCAACAGCAGTACGCAGTCATTTACGACAACGTTGGCGAAGGAACTGGATATTACCGAGTAGCGTGCGCGAGTCTCACTACGGGCGAACTCTCGGTTCTACTTCGCGCCTGACACGGCGAAATTTTTGGCGTCATTCTGAATGGGCTGTACTTGCGAACCGGATAACGTAAGGTCGCCACTAACCTTTTCGAAAATATACAGACCGCGCCGCATCGGCGTGCCCATGCCGGGATTTTTCGCGATGACGTGATCAAGGATGGTATTGCTCAATTTGCCGATGGCCGGAGCACGGCGCGGTGCAATCACCGTAAAAGCGTCAGAAATGCTGTCGTCGATTTCTACCTGTTTGATCGCGAGGCCTGAGATGTCGTGCTGATCGAGACAGATTTGGAAAGATCCGCGGTAGGTCCAATCATGATCGTAGCCGCCACAGCGTTGCAGGGTGCAGCGTTCAATCGTTGTCGTGCCAGAGAAGTTATTGTCGATCTGGCGAGCTTCGTCGGTCGTCGGAAATGTCGTGCTGATAAGAATACCACATCCGGCGGTAATGTCGGTGAAAAGACAGTCGCTGATCCGGTTATCAACCCCGCCGTAAAGCGCGCCACCGTTGGCGAGAAAAGGAAGCTGACCAGTGCAGTGCCGAATGACATTGTGCCCCGGCTTGGTCGCTTGCACGAAGCCTTGGTCGCTTGGCGAGGGCCAGATCGCGAAGCAATCGTCTCCCGTCCCGCGCGCGCTGCAGTTTTCGACGATCGTTTCGCTGGTGCCCACGCAGAGATTTATTCCGTCAGCCAAGAGGTCGCGCAGGCGACAACCTTTGATCTGCAGACGAGTGCCGTTGTAGACCCAGATGCCGGTCTTTGTATGTTCAATCCAGATACGCTCGATTTTCGAGTCGGCGCAGCCGGCTGTGACAATTCCGTCATTGGGCTCCTGATCATTGCGGTAATTGAGCCGGCCTAAAATGGCGAAATCGGCCAAGGCGATGTGATCTCCTTTAAGACGAAAACGCACCCGCCGGTCCGCTTGCTTATATAACTGTGGATCCCCAACGAACGTCGTATGCCAGATGCCCGCACCCTGGATGTGCACGCCGGACGGCACGGTGATGTCCCCGGTGATTTTGTAGTTTCCCGGCGCGGCCCAGATGGGACGATGAGTTTTTACCGCTGACTCGATACATTCCCGAAGGGCGTTGGTGTCGTCGTGGACGCCGTCGCCGACCGCACCCGCCTCTGTCAGCGCGATCGCACCCGCCGGTGATTTGAGTGCTGCGGGTGCTTCTTCGAGATCGACGAGATCAATCAGCGCGTAAGGCGTTTCGCTTTCGGCTTTCGACAATCGCACCACATCGCCGCGATGGATCTGGAGATGACTGACGCGAACCTCATCATAAAAGTTCCGTGGCTTTCCATCCTTCGGTTGATTAGTGAAGGGATAGTTTCCGTAGAGCCACGAATACTCGGAGGTAAGTGGAATTTCTTCCCCAGCCTTTCCATTAATCGAATAACTTAGCTTGCTGTGGCGCCCGGCTCCATCGTTTGAATCCGGAAGACTATAGCGGACGATCAACGTGTTCGCGTCGCTCTGGGCGGTGAACTCCACGAATTCGCCGCCTTTGCTCAACTTTGTGCATCGCTCTCCGGACGCTTCTGTTTCCACTTGGTACGGGTCGTAGCGCGGCCCAAGGACAGTTCCGTTAGTCTGCATCGCCTCTGCTTCGTACGTGCGCCATGGTGCAAAAGCGCCGACGGAGTGATCACTGTCGGCGTGCAGAGCGCTCACTGCCACCGCAGCGGCGAAAATAAATTTGATCATCTTCGGGGTTATTTGGCGCAGAAGATTTTTCATCATCACTAACCGCAGGCGTGAGGACTAGTTGGATACGGGATTCAATTTCGAAGGCGTCGGCTCTGACGTATAGCTGGCTCGAACCGTAGCGCCAGCTTCGCAGCGGTAGGAATGACCGGCGATCAGGAATTCGCGCGCTTCGCGGTTTTCCGCATCGGCGACAATTTCAATTTCTCCTGAAGTAAGGCGAATGCGGAAATGATCGCCGCGGTAGGCGAGGGTGAACTCTAGTTTTTTCCAAGTTTGCGGCAGTCGCGGGGTTAGTGTGACGGCCAGTTCGTCGGCGAGAAGGCCGGCGAATCCAAAAACAGCGGTCATCCACGCACCGCCATTCGCTGCCGGGTGTGAGCCGCCCATGAAGACCGTTCCGACATAAACTTTATACTTCGCCTCGAGATCGATGCGCGCGGTCTTGAGAAAATATTTGTACGCGAAATCGAGATCGCCGCATTCGCACGCTAGCAGCGCGTAGGCACTCGCGCTCAGGCTAGAGCCGTGCTCGGTGCGCGGTTCGTAGTAGAGCCAATTCGCGCGTTTCACCCCGACGCTATAGCGGGAGCGAAATAGCACGAGCATCATCACGACGTCGGCCTGCTTGATGATTTTCGTAGGAACGGCCAGCCCCTGACCGGCGCCAAGATACTCGTTCGGGTGAATCATCTTCGATTTCAACTCCTCGATGGTGGCGTCAAGTAATCGGAAGTAACCGTCGAATTGTTCGATCACCTGCGTCTTCTCATCGGGAGCAGGCACGAAGAGCAGTCGCGCCGCTTCGGCGAAGACGGGCAATTCCGCTTCAATATTAATTTTCTCGATCAACGCTTTATAAGCGTCCGGATAACTTGTCCGCAGGTAGCTCGCGACCGTATCGGCGATCGCAAATGTTTCCTTCGCGACCATGTTGGTAAACGCGTTATTGCTGACGCGTTCGTGATATTCGTCGGGCCCGATGACATCGAGAATCTCGTAGCGCCCCTTGTCCTTCTTGAAATGGGCGTACGAATAATAAAAGCGGGCGCACTCTAAAATCACTTCCGCACCGCCGTCGAGCAGGAGCGAATCATCGCCGGTAAGTTTGAAATATTGCCACATCGCGATCGCGACGTCGCCGCTGATGTGAACTTGTTTATCGCGAAAATGGGTGCGGAGTTCACGGCCCGTGATCGGATCGCCAATATTGAAATAAGTGCAGGCATCGTCACCGCTCTCCTGACTTTCCCACGCGTAGAAAGCACCGCGAAACCCCGGCCCTTCTGAGCGCGCTTTGCGGCGGGCACCGTCGAGTGTTTTGATCCGATAGCGCAAAAGTTCGACGGCTTTTTCTGGATCGGTGTGAAGAAAGAACGGGAACATGAACATCTCCGTGTCCCAGAAAATCGCGCCTTTATAGACCTGGCCAGAAAGCGCCCGGGCCGGAATCGAGTTCGCGCTACCCTTGACCGGCGCGACCATCAAAAGTTGGAAAATACTATAACGCAGGGCGCGCTGCGCTTCGTCGTCGCCTTCGATCTTAACGTCAGAGCGTGACCAAGTCGTTTGCCACGATTGCGTGTGCGCTTCCAAACAGCGAGCGAAGCCGAGAGTCTTGGCCGTTTGAACCGCTTCGGTGGCCGCCTGCGCGAGCGGCAGCGCGACCGGGTCGTTTTGCGTGAAAACGGCGAAGTATTTTGAAAACGAATACAGCTGGTTAGGCTTCGCCGAGAAACGCAGAATGTGCAGCGCGTGTTTCCCTTCGATCGTTTCCTTGGACTCAATGAAGGCCGCGTCGATGGTTTCCGCGACGACGACTTGTTTGCTCATCTCGTGCGTGTGTCCGCGCGCGAGAAGTGTTTTTCCTTCGTGCGAAAGGGCGAGGTCGGGAAGATGAGGGCCATTCAGGTCCCAGATGTTACCGTCGATCCCGGTCTGAATATTAACTTCAGCTTCACGGTCGCACTCGACTGAAAACTGGATCACGCCGAGGTGCGGCGAAGCCAGACTCAAGAATCGGCGCGATCGAAGAGTGACTGCCTTGCCACCAATCCAGAAAACGGTCTCGCGCTCGAACAAAGCGTTCGCGAGGAAGAGCGTTTGGCGGTGCGAGCTGACATTGGCGATCAATGTCGACAGTTCGACGCCATCGACCCACACGCGGCTGAAGCCGCCGTTGGGCGCATTGACCGGTTCACGCCAAGCTGAACCGACGCGATCGAAGATACCCGCGAGCGTGATACCCACCGACTCCGTGGCTCCAAATTCGTCGAGCGTGCCCCGATAGCCCATGTAGCCGTTGGCGATCTGGTAAACGTTTCCCCGGCGCATGAGACTTTCTTTGTCGCCGGCGAATTCACTGGTGCTAATTTCCCAAAGTTTATCCATTTGTTGAATACGCTGTTCTCCCGTCATCACGCACGCGCAACATGAGCGCGGCGGCCACGATCATCGAAACGCCTCCCAGGACGATTGCCTTGATCGGTTGGCCATGAAATAAATTGCGCACGATCAGTCCGAGACTGGCGGCGGCCAAGATTTGCGGAATGACGATGAAGAAATTGAACATGCCCATGTACACGCCCATTTTGCGGTAAGGCACCACGCTGCTCAGGATCGCGTACGGCATCGTCAACAAGCTCGCCCACGCAATGCCCAGGCCGACCATCGAGACGATCAACATAGATGGGTCTTTGAAGAAGTTCATCGACATCAACCCAAGTCCGCCGATGACCAAACAAATCATGTGCGTGGTGACGCGACTCGTACGCTTGGCGAGAACGGGAAGCAGGAAGGCGACCACGGCAGCGACGCCGTTATATATAGACATCAATACGCCCACCCAATTGGCTCCGGCGTTGTACGCTTCCGAGCGCGGATCGCTGCTGCCATAATGGTAACTGGTGACCGCCGCGGTGGCGTAAATGAAAAATGCGAAAAGCGCGAACCACGTGCAGACCTGGGCCAGCGCGAGCTGCTTCATCGCGCCCGGCATGTTGTTGAAGTCGTAAACCAGCTCGACCAGGCCGCGATGTTTGCCTTGGCGATAGCGGATCGCGGCGACAATTTGCAGCAGGCCATAGGCGACCGCTCCGAACGATAAGATATAGAGACCGTGGTCCCAGGTGAAGGCGCGTATCAGAGCACTAAATACAAGTCCGGACGCGAGCCAAATGCAGCCGGCGCGAATATAGTGGGATGGCTCAAGGTGAACGTCGATCTGCGCCTCTTCTTCCGCTGACGTCGTATCGGCGTGAAATGCTTTTTGCTCTTCGGGCGAATACTCGCGCACCGAAATGATCGTCCATAAAACCGCCAGCAAGTAGACGATGCCACCCGCGTAAAAAGACCATTTGACGGAGGCAGGGACTTGGCCGGCCGGAGCGGTATTCGCGAGGTGAAACCACCGCGCAAGTATATACGGCATGAGTGAACCGACTACCGAGCTTGCGCCGATGAAAAATGTTTGGACGGCAAAACCCGTGGTACGCTGTTCGTCGGGCAGCATATCGCCGACGAAGGCTCGCATCGGCTCCATGGTGACGTTGATGGACGCATCCATGATCCAGAGCATGCCGGCGGCGAACCACAGTGCGGGCGAGTTCGGCATCACCAGCAACGCCGCGGAGGCTGCGAGCGCGCCACCGAGAAAATATGGTTTGCGTCGGCCCAGGCGATTCCAGGTCTTGTCGCTGAGGTAGCCGATGATCGGCTGTACTGCTAAACCGGATACCGGGCCGGCAATCCAGAGGATCGGAATCTCGTCCACCTTGGCGCCCAACGTCTCGAAGATGCGGCTGACATTGGCATTCTGGAGTGCAAATCCGAATTGAATGCCGATGTAGCCAAAGCTCATGTTCCAAAGCTGCCAACCGGTCAAAAATGGTTTTTTGGGTGAAATCATAGAGGGCGAGGGTAGGCCCTGACTTTCACTGACCGCGGCGCTTGGAGCGAACTCGTTGATTGATTTCGTCGACATTCGTTTCTGCTAGGTCGGTAACCACCAGGTCAGCGCCGTTGGCGCGCAGCTCGGCAGCGTTGTGTTCGCGAGCGATTCCTATGACTAGAGCGAAGCTTCCGCGCGCACCGGCTTGCACGCCCGAAACGGCGTCTTCAAAAATAATCGCCTGCGCCGGATTCGCGCCGACGTTCGCAGCGGCGGTCGTGAAAATATCCGGCTCCGGCTTTCCTTTGAGCCCGAGTTTTTCCGAGACCAAGCCGTCGACGACGGTTTCGAAGAGCGAGACCGTGGCGGTCTTTTCGAGGATCAGCGCGGAGTTTTTGCTCGAGGTCGCTAGCCCGATGCGAACGCCCTGGCGTTGCAGTTCGTCGATCAGCGCGACCGTCGACGGATAAAGCTGCACGCCATCAGTATTTAAAATTTCGTTAAAGAGTTCGTTCTTTCGATTGCCGAGCCCGCAAACGGTTTCTGCGCGTGGCGCATCTTCTGAAGTGCCAAAAGGCACGTTGATACCGCGCGAGCGGAGGAAGTTTTCCACTCCACGGTAACGCGGACGACCATCGACATAGGTGAGGTAGTCTTCCGTATGCGTGAACTCGCGGAAAGGTTCGCCGAAACGTCTTTCGCGATCGCGCAAGTACTCGTCGAACATCCGCTTCCACGCGGTTGAGTGAACCGACGCGGTCTGAGTGAGCACGCCGTCCATGTCAAAAATTGCCGCGCTGAATTCGAGAGGGGAAAGCGGTGCCGTACGATCGACGTGCGTCGTCGCGATGACGTGGGGGCGATTCACGCCCGAGAAGTAGAGCCGCTCGCGGTGATCACAATTGGCGCAACTTGCAAACGTTGCGGCCTCCGTCTTGGGCGAAGTCGGCTTTCGCGAAGGCAAGCAATCGCGGGATTAATCGCGAGGGAAACCGGCCGTTGCTACGTTTTATGCAAACGTTGCAGAATGGTGGCCTCGGGCTTGACCCGGACGTTTAAACGGAACACTCACGTATCATGTTTCCCATTACCCCCACCGGGAACGTAAAGCTTCACGACGTCGCCGCGAAGGCGGGCGTCTCTGTTTCAACCGCTTCCCGTTGCCTCACTGGCGCAGTGACCATGGCGAAAGACACGCGTGCCCGCGTGCTCTCCGCCGCAGATTCACTTGGTTACCGTTACAATCCGCTGCTGGGAGAAGTCATGCGCTCCACGCGCCGCGGCTCTTCCAATAGTTATCTCGGTACGTTGGCTTATATAACGCCGTTTGATGACGCGCAAGAATGGCGCTCTACCTTAACTCTCTGTGGCCACTGGGCCTCGGCGCGCGAACGCGCGCTGAGTTTTGGTTTCGGCATGGCCGAGTTCGCGCTGACTTCCGAACGGATGACGAGCCGTCGCCTCGGTGAAATATTAAAGGCGCGCGGAATCATGGGCGTGCTACTGGCGGCCTTTCCAAAAGATCCGTTCGAGTTAATATTGCCGTGGGACCATATTGCGACCGTCCCCGTCGGTCACATGATTCATCAGCCGAAGCTTGATTGTGTGGTCAGCGATCACACAGAAGCGGTTTTGATGGCCGGCCGTACGTTGGCTGGGCGTGGCTATCGTCGCATCGGACTCGCGCTCGAGAGTTATCAAAATCAGATCACGAACCGGAGCTGGTTAACCGGTTATGCGGCGCTGCCACTTGAATATGCTGATCTGGCTCAGATTCCGGCGTACTTGCCGGAGCGGATGACGCCGGCGGGTTTCATGTCGTGGGTTCGCACCAATCGCGTCGATTGCGTGCTCACTGTCTCTACTTTTCGCAACGTGCCTAATGATATGCAGCGCTGGCTCGCAGAGTCGGGAATGCTCTGCCCTCGAGATATCGGTTTGGCTTCGCTCGACGTCACCTCTGCGACCGCGGGTTGGTCCGGCATCGATCAAAGCACTGACGAAATCGGCAAAGCCGCGGTGGACTTGGTACTCTCGAAGGTGCGCGCTGGCGACACCGGCATTCCCCAAGTTCCGCGTACCCTGCTGGTGCACAGCCAGTGGCGCGAGGGCGAAACGGTTCGGCTTGGCTGACCGACTAACGCCTCGTGATGAGTCACGAGGCGTATGGCGGTTCTTCGATCTGCCAGCGGCGGTACCCGGGGTCGATCTGTGAGGCGCGTATGACACTCTTCACATCCCTTTGCTTGGGAGCGCGGGCCAGCCGAGCGAGCGCGACTTTGGCTTAGTTTTCTCCGAGCGATGGCGCGTGGGCGACGTTGGCTTGATGCTCCTTGCGGAATCGGCCGGGCGTGACCCCTTCGTGGCGGCGAAAGAGCACATTTAAATATTCCGTGTGCTGAATGCCGACGAGCTGAGTGATATTTTTCAGCGGTAGATCCGTCTCGATGAGAAGCTGCTTCACCTTCGCGATTTGCCGCCGGCGAATATCATTGTGTGGGGAACGACCCACCGCATGGCGGTAGCGGCGTTCTAAAAGGTGGCGTGCGAGATTGACGTGGCGAGCGACGTCGTCCGCGGATATCCCCTGACAGGCGAAATCTTTGATGTAGTTGATTGCATTCGCGATCGTGCGATCGGGCACGGAGAGCACGTCGGTCGAGTGGCGAACGATCACGCGAAGAGGGTCGATCCGGATGTCATCACTTCCTGAATACAGTTTGTTCAGCATCATCTTATCGAGCAGTTCCGCGGCACGGTAGCCGGCCAGCTGGCGATCGGTGGCTACACTGGAGAGAGGGGGATTGCCGAAGGCACAGCGCACGTAATCGTTATTCGCGCCAAGCACCGCCACCTCAGTGGGGACCAGCAAACCGGCACGTTGACACGCTTTCAACACCTGCAACGCGCGTAGATCGTTGCAGGTCATGACCGCGAGCGGTTTCGGAGCGCGTTTTAACCACTCCTGAATTTCGCGCTGTTGCGTCGATTCCCAGGTAGCTTCTTGAAAACGGTACTCGGTTTCGAGCGCATCGCAGGTGTAGCCCGCCAGCGAAAGTGCTTCGACGAATCCGGATCGACGCTCCTGAGCCCAACTTTCGGTGAGTCCGCAGAATCCAAAATGTTTAAAGCCGCGCTCCATCAAATGCTCGGCGCCGAGATGACCGACTGCATAATTGTCCGGACGAATCTTCGGAACGCCAGAGGAGACCGGGCTATCGTTTAAATCTATTAAGGGAATGTGGCGCGCTCTGCAGGCATCGAGGAGGGCCTGCGAAATGTGCCGCGTGATCACGCCATCGAGTTCGTTGTCCGCGACCCAGGAAACGTTTTCCAGCGCGTTTGCTTGGCTATCTATAGTGATGTCCCAGCTACCGTGCGCGTAACGAGAGATGCCGAGCATAATCGCTTTGGCGTCGTCCCATTCGAAATTGAAAACTAAAAGTACGCGCGGGTGGCGGCGGTTGTCGGGCACCGCCGTGGTCAGGCCGGTGCGCGGAAGAACGGTTTCACCGAATTCGTTTCCGGCGAGGTCCAATTTGAAGTCTTGTTCTGGGTCGGAGAAATTTTTAGGGCGGGAGACGGCAGGCATAACGGTTTGGGGTAGGAGCGTTGACCAGCGCCGTGCTGGTGAACCGATTCGGAGGGAAAAGGGGACCCGAGTCGAATGTGCCGAACGTTAAGTTTTTCGCGCAGAAACGAAGATCCTTTGCGCGTCAATTTTTTGGAAATTGACGGGAAAAAGTCGCGTCGGGTTGCTCATGCGTTCATCGTGCGTCTTCGATGAGCGCGCCTCAGTCTCCAGAAAATGAATACGGAGAGAGTCCGCGCCGACGATCCGCCAAGCGCGGCGCCGGCAATGTTCGGCGCAAAGTGCTACTCGTTTTTGATCTGCGATGGGATGATACGAAGGCGATGTTGAAAGGCGTCGCGCGTTACGATCAGGGCAACTGGGACGTTCTGCTCGACGTACAGGCGGCTTCGCTCGAAGCTTCTTGGTGGCTCGAGAAAACCCCATGGGACGGCATCATCACGCGTCATCTCAACGAGCCGTTCACGAAAATTATTCGCGAGCGCAAGATTCCGATGGTGAATCTCGATGACTCACCACACGCCGAAGGTTTTGCGAAAGTGCGTCCCAACAATCATTTGATTGGGCAGATGGGCGCGGAGCATTTGATGCAGAAAGGATTTCGCGCTTTTGCATTTTGCGGCGTGAACGAGACCTGGTCGATCGAGCGACATCGCGGCTTCGTGGATACCTTGCGCGCGAACGGACGCAGCTGTCATTTAATGACCGCCCCATACGAGATGGTCGATCCGCGCTGGGACGCCGCGCAGCAAAAAGAAATTCGCCAGTGGCTCGAGGATCTACCTCGCCCGTTGGCTTTAATGGCGTGCAATGATCTGCGCGCACTTCAGGTCGTGAGCGTCTGTCGCGCTGCTGGTTATCTCGTGCCTAATGAAGTGGCCATCCTCGGGGTAAACAACGACTACCTGCGTTGCGCGTTCGGCCATCCGCCGCTCTCGAGCGTGGAGACGGATAAGCAACTCGCTGGTTATCGCGCCGCGCAAATTCTAGATCGAATGATGATTCACGGCGAGGCACACGCGGCCGACGACGTGCTGATCGATCCGCTGGGAATCGTCACGCGCCAGTCGACCGATGTTCTCGCGATCGATGACGAAGCAACGAGCACAGCGCTGCATTACATACGGCAGTTTGCCTGTCAGGGAATTTCGGTCGAAGACGTGGTGCAGCGCGCGGAAATTGGTCGGCACCAGCTCGAGCGCAATTTTCGCAAATGGGTTGGCCGCTCACCGCATGCGGAGATTCGCGCGGTGCAAGTCGCGCGGGCCAAACAGCTGCTGCTCGATACAGATATGCCGTTAAAAAATATCGCCGACGTGGTCGGCATCCCACATATCGAATATTTGATCGTGGTCTTTAAAGAACATGTAGGCCTCACGCCTGGTGCTTTTCGAAAAAAGCATCGCGTGAAAGAGCCGAGCGCCGATCATCCGACTTTCTTTCGGGCGGAACTCGAAGACGAGGTTTAACGGCCTCGTTGAGCCATGGGCGCAACGGTTCTTCTAAATCTGCGCCCCGAACTCAGAGCGGCCCGCACGCGCCTTTGATAGGCTGAGCCGGATAGCTCATTCAGTGCACTTCTCATACACGCGAGCCGACTCTGGGGAAAGGGCCGGCTCGCGTCAGAGTGCTAGTCCATTCGCATTCAATTTTAGTTCTATGATTCTCCGTTGCTCCGGTCGGTTTTCCTATTGGTCCCTTGTCGTGGCACTGTTCTGTTTAGCGACATCGTTCGCGAATGCGCAGGGAACCGCGCCCGCAGCGCCGAACACAGGCGGAGAAGTCCATTCGGCGACGGCAGCGACGCTTGCGCCAGCGGCGACGTCATTGAATCCAGTTCTTGAATACTTAAAGGCTATCTCCGGGCACGCGGTGGTTGCTGGGATCCACAATCGCGAACCGAATAGTCGGCCGTCGATGCAGACAGACCATTTGATGGAAGAGGTCGGTGTTCGACCCGCACTTTGGAGCGGAGACTTTTTATTCAAGCCGGACGATGTGAATGCGCGTTGGGCGATGATTTATGAATGCGAGCACCAATGGAAAAAAGGTTCGCTTGTGCAGCTGATGTTTCACGTAGCTCCGCCGACGATGGGTGAAGGCTGCGCCTGGGAGGGTGGAATCATCAGTCATCTCAGCGACGACGAATGGCACGACTTAATCACCGAAGGCGGCTTGCTTAATAAAATCTGGAAGCGTCGTCTCGATGAATATGCTCGTTATATAGACTACCTTCAGTCCGTGGGCGTGATTGTGTTACTGCGTCCTTTTCACGAGATGAACCAGCATCGGTTTTGGTGGGGTGGTCGTCCGGGCGCCGACGGCACAGCGTCGCTTTATCGACTGACGCACGACTATTTAAACAACACCAAGGGCCTCAAAAATATTGTTTGGGTCTGGGATATGCAGGACATGTCGCGTGACTTCTCGGATTATAATCCCGGCGAAAGTTACTGGGATATTTTCGCATTCGATATCTATGCCGATGGCTATGCGCAGAATTGGTATGACTACGTCACCTCCGTGGTGCCGGAAAAACCGATTATCATCGGCGAGTGCGCTCATGTGCCGACGGTGGAAGTACTCACCGCGCAACCGCGTTGGTGTGCATTCATGACCTGGTCCGAGCTAACGTTTACGGAAAATACACTGGCGCAGTTGAAGGAAACGTACCACGCCGACAAAGTGGTGACGGCGGACAAGCTGCCCCATTTCAATAATGCGCCAGGCGGCGCGCCATGACTCTAAAAGACCGTTGCGGTCGTAGAATCTGGACGGTCGCAATGGACGGCAGCGGTTGCCGCGCGAATTTCTTCAGGTGTCACGGTCGGAGGCGTTGACAAAATTTCCGCGAAGAAACGCAAACTGCGCTCGAGTTGATTGCCCCAATAGGTCCAAGAATGATCGCCGGCAAATTCTTCGTAACGATGTGGGATGCCGCGGCTGTAGAGAGCAAGACTAAGCGCGCGATTAGCCGTAAGGAGTGCGTCCTGCTGCCCGCAATCGAAACGAAACGGACTGAGCCTTTCGCGATTCTTCAAAATACTGGCGAGCACGGAGGGCGCCGTATCGATCGAGATTTCCTCAGAGACTAACCGGCGCAGTTGCGCCAGTTCCGTGAGCGCGGAGTGCGCGGATGCGCCCGAGAATCGCTCTGGGTATTCGCTCGCGAGACGAAGCGCACCGAAGCCGCCCATGGATAGTCCAGCGATAAAAATTTTTGATTGGCGCGTCACACTGGGCACCGCGTAGCTCAGCGCTGCTGGGACTTCTTCAACGATCCAGCGCTCGAAATTCTGTTCGTCATGCGCGACGTAACCGCTGCCGTCGCCCCAAAGTCCGTCGGAAGGCATGGCCAAAACGAAGGCGGGAAATTGAGCGTCCAACTGCAATGCGTCGTTGAGTCGGTGGGCACCAGCTTTTTGCGTCCAGGCCCAGTGACTTCCCTGAATTCCATGCAGCAAGATTACCACTGGCACATCCGGAGTCGCATGGGCGCGGGGAGTTGCATGAACTGTAATGTCGGCGCGATGACCGAGCGCGGGGCTCTTTACAGTGATCGATCGAAGATTATCCGTTTCGAATTGCGGGTCGGAAAGTTCGATCGATCGAAAAACCAGAACACGGGAGTTATTCACGGGGTAGATAAGGATAACTCGAATTTATTTCTGACCTAAACGTCGCAGGTCTCGCTCCCGCATCCTTCCTGTAGAGCATCGCTGTAACTCTTAGGCCAACTTTTAGAGAATACTGTTTTCTGGGGCGTTTGTCTCCGCGCTGTTTAACCGATTCTGAGCTTTAATTGACTTACTTTGCAAAAACGACTGACTGGCCTCGTCAACCTTTGCCTTAACGTGCGCGCCCGTTTCGAGAAAATCGCCATCTTGCCCAGCCGCTCGTTTCACATCGCGGAGAGGCATCTGCCACGCTTCGATGCGCCTTGGCATTTTCATCCTGAACTTGAGCTAACCTATATCGCAGAAAGTCGTGGTCGGCGTTTCGTGGGTGATAGTATTGAACCGTATACGGAGGGAGATCTCGTGCTGCTCGGGCCGAATCTCCCCCATTTTTGGCACACCGAAGGCCGTCAGTTTCCGGGCGCTAAGGCGCATTCGATCTACGTTCAGTTTCAGCAAAACTTTCTTGGCGCCGACGTGCTGGAACGGCCCGAGTTCGGGGGCTTGAGACTGCTTTTGAAGAAGTCGGCTCGCGGGCTGGTTTTTTCCCGACGTGTGTCGCGCGAGGTCGCGCCGGATTTGCGAGCTCTCGTGAAAATGGAGGGACTGCCCGCGCTGTTGAAGCTCCTAGCGATTTTGCATTCGCTCGCGCAAGCGCGGACCGCGCGCCCGCTCGCAAGCGCGGCGTACGAGCCGAGTTTGGACGTGCATGCGGAGGATCGTCTGGCTCGCGTCTACGCGTTTCTCACGGAAAATTTTCGTGAGCAGATCACGCTCCGACAAATTGCACAGGCTGCCTCGATGACTCCGGAAGCGTTCAGTCGTTATTTCAAGCGAGCCGCAGGTCGAAATGTTTCCGTATTCATCAATGAACTACGCATTGATCACGCGGCGCGTTTGCTACGCGAGACCACGGCGCGCGTGGGGGATATTGCGGCGCAGGCAGGTTTTGTCACCCTCTCGAGTTTCAATCGCCGTTTCCTCGAACGCATGCAAGTGACGCCGCGAGTTTTTCGGCAAGCGTACGTACACCATGGGACGCCGCTGCCGGCGTTCCAGCTGGCCTAGTGGGTCCGATGGCGTGAATGCGTCCGGGAGAATGGATACGTTAAATAGGTCGCCGCGTAACAATTTGCTGCCTTAAGCTCAGGGTTCGCTGCCCTGTGTATTAACAAACGCCGCGTCAACCTTTCGCGACCGCAGCAATTCGTCTTGGTTAATAAAAAGGCCGAACTCGATTTAAGTTCGGCCTTCAGAGGAGAGATTGCCGAGGCAATCTCTGTATTCAAAAAGCAGTTACTTCAACTGTGCTTTGAGCTGCTCGACCTTGGCCAAGTGCGAGCGGAGCGTTGGGAGCGTCTTGTCGGCGAAAGCCTTCAAGTCTGCATCGGTGCCGTTCTTTGATTCTTTTTCGAAGAGTTCGACGGCCTTCTTGTGGTCGCGAACCATCTTGTCGATGTACTCTTGATCGAAGTCTTTCGTGCTGCGTTGGCTCCACTTTTCGACATTGGTTTTGTCGGCGGGGAGTGGCTCCATTTTAGTCGAGGCCAGGCTGGTCAGTTCGGAGTTCGCGCCCGTGTGGTCAGTGACCATCATTTCGGCGAAAGCTTTAACGTCTGGATTTTGCGCGCGGTCGACGGCGATTTTGGAAATGGAAACTTCTTCCATGCCGGAAACGGCCGCGTCTTGAACGAATTCGTGGTCGCGGTGCTTGAGTTCGCCAGCTGCGAAGGCCGAAACGGACATCGTCGCACCGAGGAGAAATAAGGTGAATTTGGTTTGGGTTTTCATCGTTGCAGTAGAACGGCCCAGCGTAAACGCGTTCCGCCAGAGAGAGGGTAGGGCAATTCGCCCAGGGGACAGCGGGAAACCTCCGGACGAGAAGCTTTTGTTGCGACTGTCTGCTTAACGTTATCGGAGGCTGTGAACATCGGCGGCCTACGTAAGCAGCGGAGATAAATTAACGTCAACATCGAGCCGCTGGATGATTTGTTCGCTTGATAAACCGTCTGGCTGCACAGCTCCCCGCCGGAGTTCATATATGAATTCAATCGCTTCGTAGACCGGTCCCCTACGTCGATACCGCTTTGCGAAAGGCGCACATTAATGGAAACGCGTTCGCATCGTATAATGGAGAGATCACCAAATACAGATATCTTGTTGAATGTCGTTAGTCCCCGCTGAAATTCTTCTCGCTGCTGCGGCAGTGTTTACCGTTATCAAAATTGCCGCCGAGCAGCAGCAGTTGTCGTGCAAGCCGATCCGCGTGCGGACGGATGATGAGCACGCAGAAGAGAACGCCGCCGCCGAGGCGGATGAGTGAGGTTGTTCTAATTAATAGACTTCGTTTCACGTTCCTCTCAATTGGCTTCATCGGCGGAATGCGAATAGCCGAATTCACCCCTGAAGTCGTTACACGCATGCACCCCTTGGTGCCACCATTTCAAAGGCGCTTGAGGCACTAGCAACGAACGCTCGGGCGGGGGAGATTACGATTTACGTAGTGCCGAGATGATGCGAACGTCGGTGATGGATTTGAAGGTCACTCGAGGCCAAATCGTCGCGCGGGGACTGACCAATCGGTGCCCGAATTGCGGCGCGCACGCACTTTTTCGCGAAGGCTCCCTGTTCGATTTTAATAAGCGGTGCCCGGTTTGCGGACTGGTGCTTGAAAAGGACGAAGGCTCCTTTTTAGGCGCAATGTCTCTTAACTACGGAGTGACGATCATTGTTTTCCTGGTGCCCGATCTGCTGTTCTATCTCGGCGGCGTGTTCGGTGGTTTAACCGCCGCCATCATTGCAGGCATCGGTGCGATTGCCATTCCGGTGCTTTTCTATCGGTCCTCACGCAGCTGGTGGCTGATGAACTATTATTTCTTCCTGCCTCAGCACTTGCCGGCGAATAAAGGTGCATCGATCGACTGAATTGCGAAAATTCTGCTTCCTTTTTTCGCGCTAGAAACTACGTTTCACGCTCCCTTGTTTGGAGAGGTGGCAGAGTGGTCTAACGTACCTGACTCGAAATCAGGCGTGCCGGAAACGGTACCGTGGGTTCGAATCCCACCCTCTCCGCCAGTTTTCGCCAAAGGCGCGTTACAGAGTGAAAAGAGAGAATCTGAGACTGCACATCTCGCTGCCATTCCGGCGCCAGGTTTTGAGCTATTGCGCGAGCTTAGCTCCGTTCGGCTTATGAGCCCCACCGTCAAACGGTGGGCTTTTCCGTTGCTGCAAAAAGACAAAAGCTTGGGTCACGTAGCCGTGCGGCGTCTTTTCATGATTACGAGGAGGCAAAGCGCTCCGGCTCCGAATGCCCCATAAGTTTCTGGTTCAGGAACTGCGTTTGAGGCAGCGGGCACCACAGAATACTCCGTGTATTTGATGGTTCCGTACTCGTTAGCTGAGTCTGAGAAACTTCCAATCGAGTAAATCGGTTCGATCGGAACTCCACCAATCAAAAGCCCCGTCGGCCCCACGATTGGACTCGCGTCGGCGGACACGATTGTCACGCCAAACGAGGATAAATCATGGTCGAAATATCCGCCCCATCCCGTGCCAGTAGACAAATCGTTGGTGTACGTCCCGAGCGCAGGGAAGCCCCAGAGGCCAGGAACGGTAGGCTTAACTCTTTGGATACCGCCGATCAAAAGGGAAGAGGATGCGGCGCGGTACCAATAAGCGTTTGAAGGGTAGCCGACGGAAGGCCCGTCATTGATGAGAGGCGACACAAGCGTTTCCTGAAAGTCGACCGTTTCGCCAACTTGGAAAAAAGGAGAATTAGATGTGTCAATGTATCCTTTAAAGTCATAGATCTGAGCTTTCGCCAGACTGGCCGTGACCGCGAGGCAGGCGCAGCCTGTTAGCACACGCATAAAGCTAGGAGGGTTCATCGTAACTACTGTACATCCAAGTGCACCCGCCCGGTATCAGGCTTTCCACGGCCAAAATCCCAGGGTTAAGACTGCAGAATTCAGCGGCCCAAACAGTGGAGCAGTTGGATGCGTGCACCTACCGCAAGGGCCAAGGGATGCGCGAGGGACAGGCGGAAGCGGTGAAGCACTGAACCTAACCACCGCTCTTGAGCCACGCGCGGAACTTCTCGGCAACCGACATGTCGCTGGCCTGATGCGCGAGGTCACTTCGTCTACGTGGATCTGCTCGGGATAGTCTGCTTTCAGGAACGAGAACGTTGTTTTCTTCAGAATCGCACACCTACACGGCAGCGCCTTCCATCGTCGTAGCGTAAAACGTTCCGCGGGCAAAAATAAAATCCGGCACGGGTAAGTGGTTTGAAATCCGGTGAGTACGACTCGCGGCCGGCATTGGGAGTAAGTTTTTCTCGACGGGGTGCCAAGCCTGAGAGCAGACAGTGTTCAAACGAAGACTATGCCGGAGACGTACAACTTTGTTTTCACCGTGCCGCTTCCGATCGTCGTCGACGGTGGCAAAACGATGTGGAAGCTATCGCCCAACACCTATGGCAAAGGGCGGGCACATGGAGGTGATCGCCGAGTGCATCAAAGGGCCGGGGATTCGCATCGTGATCATCGAAGGTCGAGAAGCGCTCACAGTGCGCGTTTACCGGATGGGCATGACGTGCTACCGCGGCACGACGCCGGACAGGATTATTCGCAGGTTGGTGCGGGAGTGGCGGGCGGAGATTTTGAAGCGCTAATTGCGCAGGCCGCGCACTTTCAAGCGTAGCGAATTGTGGTTTGCCTCTGGAAACTACAGTCAGCACGCGCAATCAGTTATGTCAGAATAGCGACGTTGTTTTGTGGTTGAATATACTTCAAGAGGATCGCGGACATGAGACAAATAATCGATGCTGGTGCGCTTCGGTCCCCAAAGCTCGAACAATTCCTTGCCTCCTCGGTGCGGCATTTCGCGGTCCTCAGCGACTATGGATGCATAGCTCGTTGAATTCCCCCTAACCGTTTTATTTTGGGGCGGCCCTGCTTTGGAAAAGTTGAGTCGCGGGCATCGCGACACACGCAGTAGAAGATTGCAAGCTTTGTATTCAGTGAACGAATACATTATATCAAAAGTCAGATCCTCGGCCGATTTTCTCGGAAAGTTCAGAAAGGCCCCATATGGCCCGCGGAGGGATCACGGTCGGCCCACCCCGGAGCCCCCCTCAATTTCGCTTAAAGGCCCAGGAGTTTGCTCGCGCTTAAATCGCACAACCGCCACGAAAATCCAGTACAAATCCAGTACCAGTATGAGCCAATCTAAAAATAAAGGCAGCGTCGCACCACCGCCTCGCTCTCTATCGGAGAGGTGGCAGAGTGGTCTAACGTACCTGACTCGAAATCAGGCGTGCCGGAAACGGTACCGTGGGTTCGAATCCCACCCTCTCCGCCAGTTTTCGCTTCTTTGCAGCTTCGATCGGCCAGGTCACCAGTAACAGAATCACTGGGCGGATGTTCCTTAAAAGAGGAGTGACGACTGACGTCTCGCCCGAGCTCCTACGGTGTAAAGGCAGATCCAAAACTCAAGGCAGTCTCGTCGCAGCTCATTGAGCGTCGATGCACTCATTGCCGCAGATGGTTTCGACTGAGGAAGCCGCACGTAACCAGAATCGCGGCGCAATGGTGCGGAAAAGAGGCGCGGAGAGTGACTTGAAATCGATGAAGCGCTAAGGGATCGACTGCTCACGTAACTCGACAAATCGAGGCCGACCAGGGTGAGCCCTACGACACTTCAGGTTTTCGAATTTTTCAGCCTTTCGCTTTTCAACGATTCCGCCTTCTCATTCTCGATGCCTCATATCGTTCTCATTTCTGGCAGTCCTTCCGCCAAATCGAAATCGACTGTTTTGCTGGAGTATTTGGCCCAGCGGATTAATGAACGCGGGTTAACCACCTCGATCATCTTCGTGCGCGATTTCCCGGCGCAGGATCTCCTCGATGCTCGCTATGATAGTGAAGCGTTTTCGGCGGCGAAAAAGGCAATTGAGAGCGCGGCGGGAGTCGTGGTGGCCACCCCGGTTTACAAGGCGGCCTATTCGGGCGTGCTGAAAACATTTTTGGATATTCTGCCGCAGTACGCATTTCGGGGAAAAACGCTTCTGCCCATCGCGACGGGCGGTTCACCCGGACATTTGCTGGCGATTGATTATGCGATCAAGCCACTCTTGTCCGCGCTCGCAGCGACGGATGTCCTCCAGGGCGTCTACACGGTCGATGCTCAATTCAAAACGGAAGCCGATGGGCGCGTAACCGTGCATGAGGAAATTATTCAGCGCTTGAACGAATCCGTTGAGCAACTCGCGACGAATGTTTTCGCGCGATTGCCGAAGAGCTGAGGGATTTGCCGATGCGGGGGCGCAACATGCGTCTTGGCCGCCGCTGCCTCGGCGAGAGGGTGCTTCCAGAAGACGGATGAGAAAAGCGCACCGGGGCGATTTTCGTCGAACGAGCATCCGATCTTCGGCCAGTACTTTTCGAATGCAGGCGAGCCGCCCACGGTCCGACTAAGGGATCTGTCGCGCCAACCGGGCGCCACGACGATCTAGGCGCTCGCCTGAAGAATCAATGCCCGCCGATCGAGCCTGGCTCAGGAGTGACGTTAGAAAATAAATAACCGCCATCGATGAGCCAATCGGTGACCCGCTGCGGCCAGTTGCGCAGGCTCTGAAACTCCGTGTGCAAGCCCATGTTGAACGCGTGGGCACCGTGCGAATACAGATGCACCTCCACCGGGACATGCGCTGCGTGATAGAGCGGTAACATCTTCATCACGACGTTGGCGGCGTTATCGTTCATCGAACACAAGAAAAACGCCGGTGGGGCGTCGTTCGCCACACTTGTAGGAAAACCCAGTTCGCCGGGATAGATGAAAATATCGAAATCGGGTCGGGCGCTCTCGTGATCGATGGGATCAGCGCTCTCTGGATGGGTGCCATTTTTGCCGAACGTGACCCAGGCGGCGACTTCCCCGCCAGCGGAAAAACCGATCACGCCGAGCCGGTGCGGATTGATTCCGAATTCAT
>FTDT01000096.1_pt1 | contig 30303 bp, 23 predicted proteins | sample 1640021 | NCBI WGS metagenome assembly FTDT01 (sample SAMEA3914869, study PRJEB12502) | metagenome | biome: forest; material: soil | place: USA | collected 2012-03-12 | depth 0.1 m | reverse complement strand
GATGACTTTAAAAACCGATTCGATCATCCCCCTCGACCAGATGGAAAAACAGGCCATCCTCGCCGCCCTGAAAGCCACCGCCGGCAACCGCACCAGAGCCGCCGAGCTGCTGAAAATCAGCATCCGCACGTTGCGGAATAAACTGACGGAATATCGGGCGTCGGGGGATTTTAGTGATGATGGTGGGGAGTGAGAGGGGGGCTCTAACCTGCCGTCCTCGTCGGTAAGAGCCATCTAGCGATCGCTCATGCCCAGTGTGAAACGGTCGTGGAGACGTTAATCACACATTTAACCCGCGGCGCCTGAATATCTCGACGCGTTGCATTCTACCGGGAGGAGTGCGGCGGCACGACGCCGCTTTCGACGGTCAGCCTTGGCTGACCGCGCCCGCGTAGGCCTCAAAAATCGTCGTCTAAACTGAGCTTGTCCGTCGGAAACATCGCGACCGTGCGCACAAACGATCTCTCCGCATTTTCTTCGAACCAAAGAGCCGAACACCATCTATATTGTGAAGCGGTGGTCACAACCCCGTGCTTTACCGGATTGTTCATTACGTAGCGAAGGCGCGCGAAATAAGACCGTTGAAAATCGATCCGTACATCCCAGTACTGATCCCAAACTTTGCGCCCACTAGTGCTGTCCGCAGTATTTAAAGCCTTGGCAGTTGTCATATGCAACTTGCTTATGAGTCGCGCTAACGACTTTGAATTTTCGGCTGAATCCGCAATGAAGTGATCGTGATTGGGAAATATGGCCCACGCACGTAAACCCCACTTAAATTCGGTCGCGACTGAAAAAATAGAATCGCATAGAAACGAGAGGCGCCTCTCTCCATGAAAAAATGGTTCTTTTCGGTACGTGCCAGCGGTCACCATATAAGTTCCTTCGTCTGATACCACGTGCAAAGGACCGTGATGCCACGAGCGATGGTTTGGCGATATTGGCATCTTGCGATAAAAAATAGACTCTTCTATTTGTCTATATTATTACGCACATCGAGGTTGCGATCCAAAGAACTTCAATCGCGGGCAGCCGAGGCTGCCCGTCGAAAGCGGCGTCGTGCCGCCGCACTCCCTGCCAGGCAATCATGTCCGTAAAAGAAACCGGTTTGCCTCCTCCTAGGGTTTTTACCTGCCATATATTTGCACTCCAGCCCTCAACCTGCAAACGACATGCACCGATACAATTTGCATGACGTTTCGGTCGGTTCCTCGCTTCTCTTCTTTCGCTCCTCGCTTTGCCGGGTTCGGCGCGTCTGTAAGTCTCGCAGCTCTAGCGCTTTTCGCGACTGGCTGCACGAGCGTCCGAACCGAAGCAGACGCGGCTCCTCGCTCTAGCGTTCCACGCCAAAGCGCCCTCTCGCTCGCTCATATCACCGCGCGCACTGTGCATGGCGAAGTTTTCGCGGTCGCCCCGACCGGCTCGATGAAGCCGACTCTCGATGAGAACAGCGTAGTCACCGTCGAGCGCGTGCCCTTTAGCCACCTGCGTCGAGGTGATATCATTATCTATTTAAACTCCCGCGGCCAACCAATCATTCACCGTCTCTACGAACAGCACGGGGACCGGTGGTTCGTTCTCGGGGACAATAACGGCTCGGTCGATGCCGAAGCAGTGACCGCTGGTAACTTTCAAGGCCGCGTCTGCGCAATTTTCTATACATCCTCGAGTGGCGATGCTTCCAGCGAGGCCGCCCTGGCTGAGCGCGACGACGCGCGTTGAGGCGGACGGCGGTGGCGAGTAACGACCCCTGCCGCTTTTCACCTTTATCTATTTTTTGTACCCGCGAGTTTTCGTTAAGAAATATCACTCCGCCGGCGATCGTCTCCATCTTCGCGCTTCGACCGTTCACTTAGCCCATTTCCCCAGGCCAAATAGTATAAAGCTTTTTTAGAAAACGAGTCCGCTCGACCCATTTTCTGTGCAAAAATATGATCCCGGAGCTCGCTCCCGTAAGCACTCCGCCTCAGCCCGCCGCGCAAAATCCACTAAAGCTAATGCAATTAGGCCGATAATTAAGCAGGAGCAAAGAAGCTCCGATACCCTCCCAGATTCTCCATGCCAACAATCGACCAGATCAGCGAAACCGTTTTCCGAGAGACGATCAATCGCGCCGTACAGGACGTCTTTAAAACTATGCTTAGCAAAGCGGCAACGATGAATAACTCGTCGGACGTTGCGAATGCTGATGGCACCCCTTGGGAGCACCCCGTGCAAATCAACGGCCAACAAGTCGTCGGCACCGTCGGTTTCATCGGCGATATCAGCGGGCTCATCTATCTTTACCTCGAGGCCTCCTTCGCGAACGAAGTCGCCAGTCACATGCTCGGCATGACAAACGACGAACTCACCGAAGCTGGTGATGAAGTCGTCAACGACGCCGTCGGCGAACTCACCAACATGACCGTTGGCACGTTCAAAAATCAGCTCGCCGATAAAGGTTTCCCCTGCCGCCTCACGATCCCCTCGATCCTCCGCGGAAGCAATTTCTCCATCGAACCCGTCAGCTCCGCAACTCGCCGCATTTACCGCTTCAATGTTGGAGCGCACAATCTCGTGGTCGATCTGCTGATGAAGACTGGCGACTAATTTAAAATCACGACCCCGACGCTCCCGCCATGCGCTATAAAATCCTCACTGTAGACGATTCCAAAACCGTCCGTATCATCGTTAAGAAAGCTTTCAAGTCATTCGACTGCGAAATCATCGAAGCGGCGAACGGCGTGGAAGGTCTCGCTGCTGCCGGCAAAGAAATGCCGGACCTGATCCTCCTCGACATCACGATGCCCGTCATGGACGGCGTGGAAATGCTCACGAAGATCAAATCCGATCCGACGCTCAAGGGCATCCCAGTCATCATGCTCACCGCTGAAGGTGGCCGTGACAACGTGCTCAAGATCGCGAAGATCGGCGTGCGCGATTACATCGTGAAACCGTTTAAGGAAGACGTGCTCGTCGAAAAATGCGGACGCATCATCGACCTCAAGCCGCTCACCGACGGTCCGACCAAAGCCAAATCCATTTTCGATCCGGCCACGATTCTGGTGGTCGAAGACAAGCCAGCGATCATTCAGCAGATCCAGGAAGGCCTCAAGCATACGCCTTGGAAAATCCATGGTGTTAACACCACGGGTGAAGCCATCGATTTCTGCGGAAAGAACACGCCGGACCTCGTCATCATCAGTCTCTCGTTGCCGGATGAAGCCGCTTTCACGCTCTTCCGCCTGATCCGCCAAAACGTTAAATCGAAGTACACCCCGATCTTCGCGCTCGTTGTGAAGACCGAAATGAATGCGCAACAGCAGGCGCAGCAAGTGGGCTTCTCTTACATCGTGACCAAGCCGATCGAAATCAGCGAACTCGAGTCCAAGATCGCGAAGGCAATGAATCTCGATACGTCACAGCGTTACTTTGCGGTCGATGGCGATGTATTCGTTATGCGACTACCGGAAAATACCTCGCAGACCGTTGTCGGCGAAGTCCTCAACTACTTGAAGCCGAAGATCGCCGAAGCCGTTGATAGCGGTATCGTCAAAGCGGTCATCGACCTCCACGAGTTAAAGGGCCTCAACATGGCGGTGATCAAGTTGTTGATCCAAGCAATGCAGACGTGCAAAGAGCTCGCGCTCCAATACACGCTGATCGGCAACAGTCAGATCGTGTCCGAGTGCAAAGGCTTCGAAGATACCCGCAATTGGCAGTTCCACGATTCGATCGCGGACGCCAAAGCGAGCTTCGGCAAAGCCGCTGGCTCGGCCGCCGCTGCTCCTCAGCCCGCAGCTGTCGCTTAAAGCGGTTCGTAGTTTGCCCGCGGAAGTTCGTCCGTACGTCTTCCGCGGAAATCTCGATTTAAAAAGCTCCTTTCGCTAAATCCTTTATTCGCCTCCCAGTTTTTGGGATCACCCCAGGCGAAACACCGCGCTCCTGTTAACTCGGGAGCGCGGTTTTTTTTGTAGAGGGGGGATTGGGCAAATCGAATCAGCTACGGAGTCGTCCTAGGTGCTGCATGTAGATACGATTACAGAGCGAAAAACGGTTTGTTGCGTAGAAGACTCCCGCCAAAGGCGACGCTCCGACATGGAGTGCGGCGACTCATCGCCGCCTTTGACGGGGGAATTCATTCGCCCGCGCCGATTCGCGCACCTTCATCCCAATCAGCCGCGGGCACAGTCGCTAGAAGGCGAAATAAATTTCGCCTTTGAAGGCGGCGACGAGTCGCCGCACCCCAAGATCGGAACAGTCCAATCGACCAAATAAATTTCGGCTCCTCCCCTGAGTACAACTACTCAGCCTCATCTGCGCATAACCCGTTAATCCTTCGCAGCATGCGCGCAGCGTTGATCGAGCGTCTACCGCCAGTTTCAGGCAAAAACACCTCCAGCAACTGCCTATTTGTTCCGATGAATTCCATAGGACCCGATCAGACTTTCCACGTCCTTGTGGAAGGACGGAATCATCATGACCATTTCAACCTCATCATCGCTCCTGTCCGGGACCCGCTTTTCGCGAGTTCTCGGCGCCGGACTGTCGCTCGCACTTGCGAGTGCAGCTTCAGGCATGAGCGTGCATGTGCGTACCGCCGGATCGTGTCCTGAACATTTTCGCTCCCGCGAAAGCCTTGGCTCTGCGCCTGGCTATCTAATCGCGGTCGGCCCTTCCGCGTTTCGCTTTGCCGCCCCCCCGCCCGTCGCCACCGAGCGTCCCGCTCCTCCCGCGCCCGTGGCTGCTCCTGTCATCGCGACAACTCCCGTCGCCGTGACGCCTGCTCCTCTTACCAAAACGCCCATCGATGACGCATCGGCGAAGCCCGTTAAACCGGGGCCCAAAGCGATTGCGATTCTTCCGGACGATACACCCAGCGAAGTTCACCCCGAAGATATTCTTCCCTACTTCAAGCTGCCCAAAGGCGGCGAAAAAGGCTCGACCGACGTTCCGTTCACGCCGGCCTCGCCCTCCACGCAGCCGAGGAGTTCGGCTTCCTACGAATTGCAATGATGTCCAAGCGTGTCGCTTTTGCCCTAACGTTACTGTTGAGTCACGGTATCGTTCGCGCGGATGAAGCCGCGTCGGCGCCCGCCGCCGCGTCCGCACCCGCGCATGCAGAAGTGGCGAGTGCATCCCGTGAAAACGAGCCGCCTAAGGTGACTAGTCTCACCGAGAGCGAAGCCGAGCACGCGCGCGAAGCGCATGCCGAAGGCAATGCCGCCGATGGGAGCACGCTGTCCGCTGAAACGACAGTCGAACATCATCAAGTTGGCCACGACGCGACGCCGAAGGAAATCGCAAGTCTTCTCCGCATCGGCCAGCATCACTATAAGATCGGCGATTACGATTCTGCGATCATCGCGTTTCTCCAGGTGCTCGCCGAGCAGGCGACCCGCGAACAAATCAACGAAGCCCTGCTTGGCGTTGCTCGCACCTATCGCAAAAAAGGCGACTTCACCAAATCGGCCGCATCGTATGAACGTTTTGCCAAAGAGTTTCCCGGCGATCCACAATTGCCCGCCGCCTACCTCGAACTAGGTCGCACCTTTCGCGCACTCGGCGCTTATAAACAAGCCATCGCTCAATTCTATAGCGTACTCAATAGCACGTTAAAATTGCCCGAAAACGATGGCACTGATTATAAACAACTCGCGCGCACTGCTCAGTTTGAAATCGCCGAAACGTATTTCCAAACCGGTAACTACACCGAAGCCAGCCGTTTTTTCTCGCGCTTAAAATTGCTCGATCTCGCACCAGAAGATCGCGCTCGTGCGCAGTTCAAAGCCGCTTTTTCAATGTGCCTCGCGCTCGATGACGAAAAAGCAGTTTCGTCGCTGCAAGCGTTCATCACGCAAAATGCCGACGATGAAAACGTCCCCGAAGCGCGTTATCTTTTATCCGCTTCGCTGCGCCGCCTCGGCCGAAATCAAGAGTCACTGCGCGCGACGCTCGATTTATTGAAAACGGAAACGCAGCGCTCGCGCAAAGACGCCGGCCGCTGGGCGTATTGGCAGCGCAAAACGGGCAATCAACTCGCCAACGAATTTTATCAAACCGGCGATTTTCCAGCTGCACTCACCATTTATCAAAGTCTCGCTCAACTTTCTAGTGCGCCTGAATGGAATATGCCGGCGACATATCAAATCGGGCTCTGCTACGAGCGGCTCCGCCTATTTGACCGCGCCCGCGAATCATATCAATCTATCGTCGATCGCATGAAGACGATCCAGTCCGACGCTCCGGGACATCGCGATCTGATCGATCTAGGCGAGATGGCCTCCTGGCGTTTGAGCCAACTGGATTGGCAGATGAGCACCGACTCGCAAATTTCCGCACTTTTCCCCACCGGGACTCATCAGCCCGAGAAAAAAACAACCTCCACAACCTCTGCCCATGACCTCCACGGAAGTTCTTCAGTCGCATCTGACTCTGTGCGATGAGCTCTATCAGCTCGCGCTCGAGGAAAATCGATTTCTGAAACAAAACCAACGGACCCCAGAAGCTGCGCTGCTCGATCGCAAGCGCGCCTTGCTCACCCGTCTCGACATGAGTGTCGAAGCACTTAAATCAACCAATAGCGAACCGCCTCCGTTGCGTCCAGATCCGCTACGGAAAGAAACGATCGAAAAAGCGCGCGCGAAAATTCTGCAGATTCTACATCTCGATAAAGAGAACGAGCAGCTTCTTCTTCGCTATAGCCTCGGAACGCCGCCACGCGCGCCCGCTCCGATGCCGGTCGGCAACCCGTCACAATTACAACGAATTTACGAGCGCCACGCTTGAGGGAAATCCCCCAGGCAGATTATAAAGAGCTGTTCATGACGCCGCGCATTCTCGTCAACGAAGATTCTGAAATCGATCTCAAGCTTCTCGAAGCCGAGTTCAATCGTGCCCAATTTGTGTGCGAACTGCGCAACGTCAGCACGCGGGAGGAGTTCGTGCGACAGCTGCACGAGTTTCGGCCGGACCTGATTATTTCGGATTATTTTCTTTCGGGTTTCAACGCTCTCGACGCGCTTTCGATTGTTAAGAAAACCACGCCGGATACCCCCATCATCATTCTCACCAACGCGCTCAATGAGGAGACCGCGGTGGAATGTATGAAGAGCGGCGCGACCGATTATATATTAAAAAATCGGCTGCCGCGTCTCGTCGCTGTATTAAATTCGACACTCGAGCGCCAGCGACTCGCGCGTGAAAACGCTCGCATCCACCGCGAACACGAACAACTTTTCCGGCTCACGCCCGATCTTTTTTGCTTAGCGACTCTCGATGGTACGCTGCAAGTTGTGAACCCGGCGTGGACGATCCGTCTCGGTTTCAAAGAAGCCGAATTGATTAACCGCCCCCTTTTCACGCTGGTTCATCCCGACGATCGCCATGCGCTCGATTCATGGTGGACCACGCTAGTCTCCAGCGGGCAAACGGTTGCACCATTCGCAACGGTCGCGACGCCGACGGCATCTCCGACTTTCGAGTGCCGCCTGGTCCATAAAGAAAAGGGTTTCCGCTATATACAATGGAGCGCGAAACCATATCCGGGTGACAATAAAGTTTACGCCTACGGTTATGACGTCACCGAGTGGAAGCACGCCGAGGTCGCCTTGCGCGAAAGCGAAGCGCGTTTCCGCCGGATGGCCGACTCCGCGCCGGTATATATTTGGATGTCAGATACGTCCAAAGCGTATGTTTATTTCAATCAGCCCTGGCTCGAATTCACCGGGAAGAAATTAAACGAGGAATTAGGGTCCGGCTGGACCGACGATATTCATCCGGAAGATCGCGAACGTTCGTTGCAGGCGTATGAAGAGAGCTTCGCTGCACGGGTGCCTTTCCGCACCGAATATCGCCTGCGCCGGCGCGACGGGCATTATCGTTGGGTCGTGAGCCACGGCACGCCGCGCTACGACGACCAGGGAAATTTTGCTGGTTTCATCGGCTCATGTTTCGACGTCACCGATCAGCACGAAGTCGAAGCGCATCTCGCTTATCGTGCAATCAAGCAAGCCGCGCTCGCCAGCTTTGGCCGCTTCGCGCTCGCGCAGCACACGTTTGCCGAGTTGAGCCAGGAAGCCACACGCTTGGTCGCGGACACGTTGCGCATCGATCGCAGCGCGATCATGGCAATCGGCGAGCACGACGCGCTTGAATTGACCGCGTTTTCGGGACCGGCGCTTTCTGACTTACCGGCCAATCTCGGCACGGCTGGCGACAGCGCGATCCATGCGGAGCGCGCGATGCATCTTTCCGAAGATCCACGGATGTTTCCAGGCGGCGCTGTCTTACTAAGCATGGGCCTACGCTCCGGCGTGGCAGTCCCGATCGGCAGTGTGAAAAGTAGCTACGGTTTTCTCGCTGCGCTTTCAGATCAGGACCGTCTCTTCAATCGTGAAGCCGTCGACTTCATGCAAGGCCTCGCCAACATCTTGAGCACGGTGCACCAGCGCGAACGCGCCGAGGCCGCCCTTCAGGAAAGCGAGCAGAAGTTGCTCCAATCGCAAAAAATGGAAGCGGTCGGTTTGCTCGCCGGCGGCGTGGCGCATGATTTCAATAATTTGCTCACGGCGATTCGCTGTTACGGCGACATTCTCCACGAAGACCTCGCGACGATCGCGCCGGAACTGCGGTCGAAAGCGGGTGAAATTCTCAAGGCCACCGCGCGGGCGACAGCGCTCGTCCGCCAGCTCCTCGCGTTTAGCCGCAAGCAAGTACTCCAGCTCGAGTATTTGGATCTCAACTACGTCGCGAACGACCTGCGTGATTTAATTCGGTCGCTGCTCAGCGAAAATATTAGCCTCGACATGGCGCTGAGCGAAACGCCGGTGACGATCGAAGCCGATCGCAGCCAGATTGAGCAAGTGGTCATCAATCTTGCCATCAATGCCCGCGACGCGATGCCCCAAGGCGGCAGCCTCACACTGCGCACGGCCCATCGCTTGATTAAAGAAGACGACCATCCCGATCTCAAACCTGGTCACTACGCGGAGTTCATGGTCAGCGACACTGGCATGGGCATCCCCGACGAGGTGAAAGCGAAAATTTTCCAACCCTTTTTTACGACTAAACCGAAAGGTCGCGGCACGGGTCTCGGGCTCGCGACCTGCGCGGTTGTGCTGAAGCACTACGGCGGCGCAATCCAGTTTGATACGCGTATTGGCAGCGGCACTACGTTCAGCGTACTCCTCCCCGAAATTCAAACTCCCGCTACAAATTTGGATTTTCAATTCGACGACGAACCTGGTCTCGGCACAGAGACAGTGCTGCTGGTAGAAGACGATGAAGCGATCCGCTCGGTCACAAGCGCGATTCTACGTTCGTTGGGCTATCAAATTTACGCGGTTGGCGGCGGCCGCGAAGCCTTGGAATTTATCGAAGGCGAACGGCCTGCCCCAATCGATCTGTTATTAACCGACATCGTGATGCCCTCGATGGGCGGCCGTGAACTGGCCGAGCGTTTGTTGGCGAAGCGCCCGGACCTCCGCGTGCTCTTCATGTCAGGCTACGTCGACGACCCGGTGATTTTGCACGCGGTGCAGGAAGCTTCGATCCCGTTTTTGGAAAAACCCTTCACCCGCGACGGTTTAGCGAAAAAAGTACGCGAAGCGTTAGATACGCCGAGAAACGCAGTCGCGCGGACGTAAACTAGGCGCGGATGGCCGGTGCGGCGGTTCCGACGTTCACCGAGAAAAACGAAAGCCAGATTTCGTCCCAACCACTCTCCCAGCCCCCTACCGCAACTCTGCGATCGGCGCTGCGTCCATATCGGCGAAGATTTGATTATCTCCGCCCATCGCCCAGACGAAGCGATACGCTCCCGTGCCCGCGCCGGCGTGGATCGACCAAGACGGCGATAGCACCGCCTCGCGGTCCCGCACGATCACGTGCCTCGTGCGCTGCGGCTCGCCCAGCAGGTGAACGACCATTTGATCCGCGAGATCGAAATATAAATAGATCTCCGTCCGCCGACTGTGGGTGTGCGGTGGCATCGTATTCCAAACACTCCCCGGCTCGAACTCGGTGAATCCCAACACGAGCTGGCAGCTCTTGATGCCATCCGGGTGAATATATTTCAAAATCCTCCGGCGATTCGCCTTCGCCGCGTCGCCGATCGGATCGACCCTCACCTCCGCACGGCGCACGATGGCGTTAGGGAAACTGGCATGGGCGGGCGTGCTCACAAAATAAAAGGCTGCGCCATTGTCTAATCCCTGCGCAAACTGCACGTCGCGCTCGCCCAGCCCAACATACAAGCAATCAAGCGCGTTCAATTCATAACGCGCTCCACTAACGTGAACCACGCCGACACCGCTGCCGAGGTTGAGAATCCCGATTTCGCGCCGTTCGAGAAAAAAGCCGGAGCCAAGTGCTCGGTCATTAGGCAAAGACAAAGATTGTTGATCCGGCACCACGCCGCCGACAACCATGCGATCGAGATCGGTGTAGTGTGCGACGACTTCACCGCGGCGAAACAATCCGGAGATGAGAAACTTTTCGCGCAATTCTTCCGTCGAAAGCGTATTCGTTTCCTCGGGGCTCGGAGAGTAATGCAGTTTCATCGAAGCAACTGAACAAGCTCCGTCGACACGCTCCAGCGAAAACGATGGACCGCAAAAGCGGACCGTTTGAACAAAAAAACCTTTCGTCCGCGCTCTCGTTGGCGGAGTCGCTTCAGCGAAGGAGCGTCCAAAAAAAGTTCGAGCTGAATGCTGCACGCCAACCAAACTCAGCCGTTAACACCCGTGACGAGGGAAGGGGGCGGGCGTCCCGCCCAAATTGCCCCCAAGCAATTTGGATTGCCCCCGGCTTGAGCTTACTAAGCCGATCAGGACGCCCGCCCCTTCCCACGTCACAGAAATGTTTTTTGTTACAGCATCCGTGAAGCAGCTCGCGGTCCAAACCGCACTGCAGCTTCTGCTCTATGTTTATACTAAACGGTTTTCCTTCATTACATGGGTGTACCACTGGGCGCTCAGCTTCGGCGTGCGCTTTTGGGTAACGAAGTCGTTGTAAACGACGCCGAAGCGGCGCTGGTAGCCGTCTTCCCACTCGTAATTGTCCATGAAACTCCAGAGGAAATAACCCTTCACTGGAATGCCATCACTGATCGCGTCATGCAGTTCGCGCAGGCAGTTGCGAACATACTCACGGCGGTGTAAATCGAGAACTTCACCGTTTGCCGCAGGCTCCTCGTTATAGCCGGCACCGTTCTCCGTCACGTAAAGCGGACGTTTTCCGTAAAGATCGGTGACGTGGCGCGCCGCCCAAAACATCGCTTGCGGCACGTTCTGCAACCACGGGCTATCGGCCTGCGGATAATGCGTCGGGAATGGCAATTTCTCGTATTTGCCGGAGCGACCCGCGCGCGCGAAATAACCGGTGTATAAATTGAGCCCGAGAAAATCCGTCGGCAGCGAAATCAGTTGAAAATCTTTTCGCTCGTAGGTCGGTGCGGATTTGCCGGCGGAACGCAAATAACGCGGATGATAACGTCCGCGAAAAATAGGATCTAATACGCGAATATTCTCGTCGAGAAATGCGTCGCGGGCCGCTGCGATATCTTTCGGCGTTGCAGTGACCGGCACTGGCACGACCGGATTGTCCGTGAGTCCGACCTTGGCGCTGCGGCCGCCATGCTCGCGTACCGCCCGCACGCCGTGGCCGTGACAAAGCAGCGCATGATGATAAGTTTGGTTGACGATCTGTTCGCTTTCTTTCGCGCCCGGCGCCTTCGAACCGATGCCGTATCCAAGCCGGGTGAAACAGAAAATTTCGTTTAACGTGATCCAGTTTTTCACCCGGTCACCGTAGGCCTTGACGATCACATCGGCGTATTCGGCAAACGCGTCCACCACGCCGCGCACGCGCCAGCCACCTTCGTCTTCCAGCGCTTGCGGCAAATCCCAATGAAACATCGTCACCCACGGTGTGATGCCCTTCTCGAGCAGCAGATCAATTTGCCGATTATAAAAATCCAAGCCTCGCTGGTTCACTTCTCCGCGACCCGTGGGGAGGATACGCGGCCAAGCGAGCGACATGCGGTAATTCTTTACGCCGAGCTTCGCCATCAACGCGAAATCTTCGCGGTACTTATGATAATGGTCGCACGCTACGTCCAGCGTGTCGCCGTTGAGCACTTTGCCTGGGACGCGCGAAAAAGTATCCCAAATCGACGGGCCTTTACCGTCCGCAAACGCCGCTCCCTCGATCTGCGGCGCAGCCGTGGCTACACCCCAAATAAAATTACGAGGAAAACGCAGGACATTCATGGTGTGGGATGTGCTCGGCACGACGAACAGGTTTCGAAAGACCCGCACCCTGCGGAGCGCTCCCACTCGACCCAACTTCACCCTTACTCTGACGTTTTAAAAGGTGCCTTTAACGATCCTTTCTCGTGCGTGACGCGAACGGGCTTGTTCGTGTGAAGGCTCCTCACCACCCTGCGTCGTCCTCCTTTATGCTCGTGGCGCACACCCAGCTTACGCCGCGCAGAGAAGAAATCGCCCCGCTTGGTTTCGTCGCCCACGAGAGTTATCTCCCTTGGCTCGAAGTCGGCCGCTCCGATCTGCTCAAATCAACCGGCATCGAATATCGCCGCCTCGAAGAAGGCGGCAAATTCCTGCCTGTGCTCGAGTGGTACATGCGTTTTCGTCGGCCCGTGTTTGACGGAGATTCGCTGGAGTTGCTCACGATGCTGCGCACGCGTCCCGCACTGAAATTCCGCATCGATTATCAACTGCTCCGCGGGAAAGAGGTGGTCGCGGTCGGCTACACATGGCAAGGCTTTGTCAGTCGCAACGGCTGGCCCTGCCGCCCGCCAGAAGATTTTTCGGCGATGATTGATCGGGAATTCGATCGACTCGAGCGTCGCTCCGACGTGTAGTGCGATTTCCATTACAGTTTGGCTGGCAAGAACGCTCCGGAGGGAGTGCGGCGGCGACGCCGCTTCAGACGGACAGCCTCAGCGGTCCGCAAATAAACGCTCGATCCTCCGCACAGGAGTTAAATAGCGTACTTCGAAGGCGAGTCATGCCTCGCCCTCAAAGCGGCGTCGTGCCGCCACACTCTTTTCGGAGCCATCGTTTGTTCGAGGGTTCTTCGCCAATCGTCGAGCGAATCCGTATTCCCTCACCCACTACACATCCACCGCCGGACCAAATGTCTCCGGCGACATATATTTCCATCGCGCGAGGAAGACACCGATCAAAATCGAAACCAACGCCACGCCTAACAACTGCTCCGCTGGCACCGTCCATTGTCCGCCGAATGCGCCAAACATTGTCGCGCGAAATCCACGTACGAGCACCGAGAATGGCAAATAGGGATGCGCTCGCTGATAAAAACTATGCGACAATTCCACCGGATAAATTCCCCCTGAAGCCGCGAGCTGAAAGATCAATAAAATCACCGCCAACAATCTGCCCGCATCCCCCAGCACGGTCATCAGCGCCAGGATGAACGAGACGAACGCGAACGAACCGATCATTGCGATTTCCCAAACCGAAAGCGCATCCACGAACTGAATTTTTAATAATAAGGTTAACACGCCAAACACCACCGTGGCCTGCGCCACTCCGATCGCGTACAGAAATACCGCTTTCGAGAACCAGCGGGACCAGCGAGACGCGCTCTTCATCGTCGAAGGCGTGCGCCGCAGATGAAAAATAAAACTCATCATGACCGCGCCAATCCACAACGACAACGACGAGAAGTATGGCGAGAACGCCGTGCCGTTATTTGGCACCGGTGCCACCGTTTCCACTCGCGCCACGACCGGCGCCGCCAACTTCAGCGGAATTGCGCCCGCGAACGCTTCATCAAATCCCGTCGCCGCCCGCCCCACGCCCCCCGCGAGTTGCACCGCTCCGCTCTGCACCTGCTGACTGCCTGCATCGAGCAACTCCGCGCCGGTGCGGAGCTGAGTCAGTCCCTTCGCAAGATCGGCCTGGCCGTCGCGAAGCTCGTTCATCGAACGCGCAAAAAGATCGAGCTGGTCATCCTTGGGCAACTGCGCTGACAGCGTCCGCAGTCCCGCGTTCAGCTTGATTACACCTGCGGTTAGCGGCTGAACGCCTGTATCCAGTTTCCCCATACCGTCGCCGATCGCCTGCGCACCCGCGTCGGCCTGGACCAAGCCGCTGCCAAATCTTTCAATCCCCAATTTCAGCTCGCCGGCTCCCGCGCTCACGCGACCGCCCCAAATCGGAATCTGGGCTGAACCAGTCTGCAGTCGGCCTGCGCCCGCGACCAATTGGGTCTCTCCTACTTCCAGCTGACGAAATCCGTCACTCAATTTTCCCAAACCGGCCAAAAGCATATGGCTTCCTGCCGCCATCGTTTCCATTTGATCATCGGTGGGCAATTTCGACTGAATCTCCGTTACGGCCGCGCCCACCCGCTTCAGCCCGTCGGTGAGTTGCCCGGCCGCGGACGCCAGTTGCACAGATCCCGCGCTCAGCCGGCCCGCGCCTGTATCCGCTTTGGCCATACCGCGAGCGAGTTCTTCGGCTCCACGCTGCAGCGCGCCAGCACCGTCCGCGAGTCGCACGCCTCCGGCCTTGATCTGCGACAAACCGCTGGCCAAGCCTGGATCCGCCGGCGTGCCTGCATCGAGCAGCGCCGCCCAACGTTCTCGGTTGATCGTTTCGTTGATGGTATGCGCGAGTTCCGCACCAAAACGTTTGCTGATCAACGAAGCCGTATAGTTTCCGCCCTCGGACAAATAAATCGGTAGCTCCGCCTGTGCCGCGTCTTTCGCGGCCATCGCGCGTAGACTGAGATCCTTCGGCAACAGCAGCGCAAAAAACGCGCGACCCTCTCGAACTGCGACGCGCGCCGACTCTGCATCGGAAAACGTTTGAAAGGCAAACGTCTGCTCGCGCAACAGCGTGCGCGACACGTCTTCCCCGATGGCAACGCGACGACCGTTTCGCTCGACCGGCTGATCCTCGTTAATCAGCGCCGCAGGCAACTGACGCAAACTGCCATAAGGGTCCCAGACGCTGCTCACGTAAATTAAAACGTAGAGCGACGGGACGAAAATAAGCGCCACCGTCGCCAGCACCACGAGCGGCTTGCGAAACAAAGCTGCTTCCGCCCGAAAACCGGCAAAAAATAAAGATGAAGGCGTGGATTTGGACGAATTACTCATGGACAGATGCACCGGAACGCGCGGCGCATCTGACTCGTTAAACGGCTTCGCCCAGCGAAAGCAATCCGCTACGCGGCTGGATCCAAAACGATTTTGATGCAGCCGTCTTTTTTATCCGCGAAAATCTCATACGCCTTGGGGGCTTCGCTAAGGGGAAAACGGTGCGTAATCACAAACGACGGATCGATTTTTTTGTTTTCAACTAGTTTCAGCAGCGGCGCGAGATAGCGCTGCATATGCGTCTGCCCCATCTTTAATGTAACGCCTTTTCCGAAGACCGCACCGAAGGGCACTTTGTCGATGAAGCCTGAATAAACGCCCGGAATCGAGAGCGTCCCGCCTTTGCGCACCGCACGCATCGCTTGGCGGAGCGCGAAAGGACGATCGTTTTCCAACATCAAAGATTGTTTGATATCATCATAAACTGAACCATGCGCCTCCATTCCGACCGCGTCGATCGCGCCATCGGGTCCGCGTCCTCCGGTGAGTGCTTTGATCCGCTCGAGAACGTCTTCTGCATCGGAGTCGATCGTGATCGCACCAGCCTCTTCGGCCATGCGCCGCCGTTCCGGCAAACTGTCGAGTGCGATGACCTTAGCCGCGCCCAGTAAAAACGCGCTGCGAATCGCGAATTGACCAACTGGTCCGCAACCCCACACCGCGACCACTGAGCGGCCCGGATCGATGTTGCAGTTTTCCGCCGCCATGTAACCGGTCGGAAAAATATCCGACAGAAAAAGCACTTTCTCGTCGGGCAGGTCGCTCTCAATTTTAATCGGACCGATATCCGCAAACGGGACGCGTGCATACTGCGCCTGGCCGCCCGCATATCCGCCCATCATGTGAGAATAACCATATAAGCCGGCGCCAGCATAACCGTAGAGCGACTCGACCATCTCCGCGTTTGGAATGGAGTTGTCGCAGGCTGCAAATTCCGTCCGTCGACAATGCGCGCAGTTTCCGCACGCGATCGTGAACGGCACGACGACGCGGTCGCCGATTTTTAGATTGTTCACCCGCGAGCCGACTTCGACGACCTCACCCATGAACTCATGACCCAGAATATCGCCCTTCTCCATCGTCGGCACATAGCCATCGTATAAATGGAGATCGGAGCCGCAGATCGCAGTCGAGGTGATTCTCACAATGCAATCGCGCGGATTGATAATGTGCGGATCAGAAACCCGCTGCACTTCCATTTTCTTCTTTCCCATCCAAGTGACCGCTTTCATGAAGTTTCGTCCTCCTTCTTTTCCCGTTTGCTTTGTTGAGGTTCCCCGACGGATTGACCTTCGATGGTAGGAATCTCGCCGGTTTCGATCAGAGCTTTGAAGCGACGCAGTGTGTCGCCAATTTGTTGACCCGCTTCCTTGCCGGTGATCTTCGCAAACAGCGCGCCGAGTTTTCCGCCCGGCGGATCATACTCTACGGTCAGAATCACTTCCGTGCCTTCATCGCCGGGAGCTTTTTCGAACCGGACAGTGCCAGCGTTGGCGATGTCAGCCCCTTCGAGCGTGCGCCAGGCCAGCATTTGGTTAGGATGATCGTTAATAATTTGGGCACGCCATTCAGCCTGATGATTTCCCGGCGTCGTCACCGACCATCGAGAAGTGAGGTCATCCTCGCGCGTGATCGTGACGGGATGCCGAATCACGAGCGCGAGGTTCGATACGTTCTTCCAGAACGCATATAATTCGGCGGCCGATTGCCTGACAGTGACGGCTCGCACGACTTTGACTCCGCGGTTTCCAGAAATCGTAATCCGCGACGCCGCGCGATGTCCGACCTCCGTCTCCGCGGCGGGTGCGCCGGAAAGTGGATGGGTAGATGTCGTTGTCATGCCCATAAGTTACTTCCGCTCACGCCGTCGCGCTATGGGGCAAGCTCCGAGGCCTCACACGAGTGAACGTGCTGGAACATAGCTCGGGACTCACGACACGGTCTTCATGTCTGAGAATTCCCGACTTCTAATACCCATGAAACGCTTGTACCTGCTCACTCTGGTTTTCACCGCAACTCTTCTTCACGCTGGCGAACGTGCCGCGTTCGATAGTGGCGGCGGGCTGACTTCAGTGATCGATCACGGCGCCGAACTTTCATTGCCCGCCGCGCCCTTTGTCGAGTTCACCGGGGGTCTGATGGAAACGGCGCAACCGCACGAACAAAAATCTCCGGTCACGCGTGAAGATCATGAACTCCGCTGGAAGGGCAGCGCGTCGTATCCCAATGGAACGAAGTCGAGCTTTGCGGTCGATTGGACCGAGTTGCCCGACGGGGTCAAACTGTCTGCCGATTTGAAGGCCGATCTTAAAGACGGTTGGCGCATTGACGCGAAGACAGTCGATTATGTGATGGATCTGCCGCGCGAAACATTTGAGCGCGGCTCATATGGGCAAGGCACTTTTCCCGAGCACAAACCGGCCGACCCCACGTTTTTCCGCGCAGATACGGCAGCACTCACCTTCGAGAGCGCGGATCACGCCTGGCGGCTCGGCCTCGAGTTGGATCAGGCTCGCCCCGTGACGATCACAGACCACTGGGATAAAAGCGGCCACGTTTACCGCGTCCGCATCAGCTTACATCAAGGCGCTTGGGCGGCCAGTGACGCGATTCACTTTGGCCTGACGTTGCGGGCCGAGGCGCATCCGCACGCCGTGCCCGCGCATGTGGCGGTCGATGCAAGTCGGCGTTTATATCCATTCGATGGATTCGGCGGCGACTATTGCTTTAATCTGAACACGCCGGTGGTCGACTACATGATGCAGCAACTGCCGTCCGCCTGGGCACGGCTTGAGTTCAAAGCCTTTGTGTGGGATCACGAGCGCGCCTCCGAGCTGGGCCCGGATCTAAAACGAGATTTCGAATTAATGGCCCGCGTGCAGAAAACCGGCGCGCCTTGGGTTCTGACGCTGTGGCGTTTGCCAGAGCGCTTTTATAGCGATCCGAATGAAAAACCGATGGGCACGTTTGGCCGCAAGATTACCGCGGAGCGTTGGCCAGAATTCCTGGACTTGTTGGGCAGTTATCTCGCGTATGCAAAAAAGCACTACGGAATCGAACCGACTTTCTTTTCTTTCAATGAGCCGGATCTTGGCGTGGACGTCGGCTTCAGCGGCGAGACCCACCGTGACGCGATCAAACGGATCGGTGCTTATCTCGTCTCGCAAGGCATCAAGACCAAACTGTTGTTAGGCGACACGGCCAATCCTCGTGATTCACATGTTTTCACGCTGCCGACGGCGGCTGACGCGGACGCTATGCAGTATGTCGGCGCGGTTTCATTTCACAGCTGGGGTAACGGCACCGCCCAGCAGTACCGCAGCTGGCGCGACGTGGGCCGCTGGCTTCAGTTGCCACTGATCGTCGGCGAGGCGGGCAGTGATCCGGGCTTTTATCGAAACTACGCCTTCGACAGTTACAGTTACGGATTGCGCGACGCGGAGCAATACCAGCATCTGCTGCGCGATGCCGAACCGACCGCCATCATCTACTGGCAATACACCGAAGACTACGGATTGGTCCACGTGAAAGCGGATGGGACGATCGAACCGACGGCGCGGTTTTATTTAATGAAGCAGTTCGCGACACTCACTCCGACGAATAGCGAAGTGGTCGCCAGCGAAAGCGATCAGCCTGACGTGTTCGTGAGTGCCTTCACCAAAGGCGACGCAGTGACCGTGCACATCTTAAATCGAGGAGCTGAACGGGAGGTTACGCTGAGCGGATTGCCGCAGGGAAATTGGCGCGAAGTGACCACGACGGAGGATAAAGGATTTGAAGAAACCGCGCTGTCAGCCGCTCCCACGACGCTAAAAATCCCCGCGCGGAGCATGGTATCGTTGGTGAAAGCCAATTAAATCCTTTCGAACGCTTCTCCGACGAAAGCGGATGAACGTTTCGCCTAAGCCTTTCTGCCAAAAGCGTTTTTCGACGAAGGAGTTCGGGCGAAGTAGCTACGGCGCTCCGACATGGGGTGCGGTGACTCGTCACCGCGCCCCATGTCGGAGCTGTTTTCATAGACGAGTTCTCTTCGTAAAGAGGCGCTCCTGTATTCGATGACGCACTACACCCCCAAGCACCGCACTGTCATCTCCCGCAGCACTTCTTCCTGCTCATTCGGGCGGCGGATAATTTCCTCAAAGGCGCGGACGAACTCTTGCTGATTATCAATCAAGCGACGCAGCGACGATAACTTCGCCGAGGATGCAAGCTTGCCCAGATACCATGGGTTCTGCGTGAAGACATTATACGAACTCTTTTCGGTTACGCCGACAAAGTGCTTCGCATATCGCTCCTTCGCTTGATCGAGACCGCTTTTGTCCAAACCGCGCGGTCCGAGACGCACATCGCCTGCGTCCATCAACGCGCGTACCTGCAGCAAAATCCGATTGCGATTCTGCAAAGCCGAGATGATTGGGCGCGCGTCCCCGCCCGCAAAAAAATGTCTCTGGAGCGCCCCTAGCGTCCATTTGAGGTCTCCGCTGAAAAACGCTTCCGCCGCCTCGAAAAAATCTCCTTCCGCGGCATTCGGCGTCAGTTCGTCGACATTTTTTTCTTCGATTGCCGCGCCGTCGTTCACATAGGTCGCGAGCTTGTGAACTTCTTCGATCAGCAATCGCGTATTGGCGCCGACCTTCGCGAGCAAAAGAGGCAAAGCGCCATCGCTAAACGTTACGCCGAGAGTGCGCGCTTCGCTTATGGCGACGCCGGCTAACGCGTCCGGATTTCCCTCGCCCTCTGCGCCGATAAGAGTGAAGTCGGCGTGTTTCTCCACCCATTTCGGAAATGCGCGGCGGCGGTCAATCGGCGCCGCCGTGACCACCACTGCGACATCTGCCGGATTGATGCCGGCCAAGATCGCTTGCAAGTCCTCAACCAATTTGAGGGTGCTTTCAGCGCGGCCCGTGACGGTGTCGGCAAGAAAGTTAACATCTTTCAGCCAAATCGCGCGCCGCCCGCCAAACATGGAAACAGTCTGCACGCTCTCGCGAAAACGATTCACCGCCGCTTCCACTTCACCGACGTTGTTAGCGAAGCCACTGAGAACTTCCCGGGAAAATTCGTCGGTAATCGACGCCGCCACCGCCTCAAACCGCTGCTTGCCAAGCCGGTTGACCAAGAAGTCATCCGGACCACAAACAAAGACGAAGGGTTTATCTTCAGCCATCGAGCCGCAAGATGCGCGCCCCCCGACCGCAAACAAGTCTTAAGTCGAAAGAAGCAGTGGACGGAATCGGTAAACGCACGAGAAGTTGAAGGCCCAAAAAAGCGGACGCATGCATGGGGCGTGTCGCGTCTTGACGCCGTCTTTGACAAACAGCCTCGGCGGCTCGCCGTTTTAAGAGCTAGCCTAACCATTTGAGATCTGAGATTGGCGCGCGGGGCCCTGCGTGGTAGGATATTCAGTCTACCCTTCTGCCTCCGCCGCAGCGTTCGATATGTCGCTTTCTTTCGTTTCAACCGCCTCCTCCGCGCTCGCATTTTCGCTTTTCACCGCCGCGTTTGCCAATCTGCGCGCTAACGAAGTTCCCGTCGTCGTCGACCAAAGTCACTCCCACATCGTGATGGAAGTGAAAACTGACTTCACGGGGTTCAACGCCGAGCTCACCGACTATCACATCGATGTACTCGCCGACGCCCAAACCGGAAAAATCACCTCGGCCCAGGTGAGCTTTCCTTTTTCCGCGGTCAAGACCGGCGACCTGCGGCGGGATCGCGACATGCTACAGTGGGAAAACAACGATCAATTTCCTCAGGTCGTTTGCACGCTCACGAAGCTCGAGCCCCGCGGTGACGCCAAATTCACCGCGCAAGGCGAGGTGCTCTTCCACGGCGTAAAGCGCGCGCTCTCATTTCCGGCGACGGTGATCATCAATCCGAATCAAACTTACGTCGTAGATGGTGAAGCGATCATCGACACGCGCGACTTTGGCCTGCCCAAGGTGAGAAAATATCTAATCATCATCGTAAATCCGGAGGTGCACGTTTTCTTTCACCTCCAGGCGTCGCTCGTGAAAAAATAATTGTTCGCCCGCGATTACGCCCGTGCTTCCGAGAGCGGAACGTATGGCTCTTCTTTCAATTCGGCCACCCGCCGCTGGCTCAGCAGCAGCCACCATTGGCGAACGGAAACGATCACCACCAACGCCACCAGGATTACGAAGATGCCGGTGACGACCGCGTTGACTTCTGTATTCAATAAAACACGACGCCACTCGTCCAACTGCTTCGCGTCGATTACCGCCGAGCCAGATTGCGCGGCCGCGATCTTGTTTCGCAGCCCGGTAGCTTGGCTGAGAAATCCTACCTTGGGATCGGCTGCGAAAATTTTCAGCCAACCGGCCGTCATCGTGACGGCGAGTAACCACGCGAGCGGCACGAGCGTAACCCAAAGATAGCGGACCCGTTTCATCTTGATCAACACGGTCGTACCCAGTGCCAACGCAAGGACCGCGAGCAATTGATTGGCCACGCCGAAAATCGGCCAGAGGCTGTTAATACCTCCCAGCGGATCGATCACCCCTTGATATAAAAACCAGCCCCAAGCCGCGACAAACGCGATACTGGCGATCCAACTCGAAGTCGCTGAGCGCGACACCGCGAGCGGTTTATACAACAGTCCGAAAAAGTCCTGCACCAGAAAGCGCCCCACGCGCGTCCCCGCGTCGATCGTCGTCAAAATAAACAACGCTTCGAACATGATCGCGAAGTGATACCAGAGCGCGAGCGCCGCTTTGCTGCCGATCAATCCGGAAAACATTTTCGCCATCCCAATCGCGAACGTCGGTGCTCCGCCGGTCCGGCCAATCATGGTTTTTTCGCCCACGCTAGTCGCTAAATCGGTCATCTGTTGCTGCGTGACGGGATAGCCCAGCGCAGTCACCGAAGACACGACAGCGGGAGGAGTACCGCGGACGTTGATCGCAAAATATTCACCCGGATCCATCGTGCACGCAGCCACGAGCGCCAGCACGCCGACCAGCATTTCCGTGATCATCGCCCCATAACCGATCACGCGAATATCGCTCTCGCGCGTGATCAGTTTCGGGGTCGTCCCCGAAGAGATTAGCGAATGAAAACCAGACACGGCCGCACACGCGATCGTGATAAAGCAAAAGGGAAAGACTGTGCCCGCCACCACCGGCCCCGTACCGTCGACAAAACGCGTCAGCGCCGGCATCCGTAGTGTCGGTGCCAATACAATCACGGCCACGCCCAGCAGCGCGACTGCGCCGATTTTCAAAAACGTGCTCAAATAGTCGCGCGGCGCCAGCAGCAGCCAAACCGGCAAAACCGAAGCCAGCAGTCCGTATCCAATAATCCACCACGCGAGCGAGGTGCCCGACAGCGTGAGCAGACTTTCCCAACGCGTGCCCGGCAGATATTGTCCGGCGCTAACCGCGGCGAGCAGCGCAAAAAAACCGAGCACGCTGACGAGGCCAACCTTTCCGCGCGTGCCGTAACGAATGGCACAGCCCATCGCCAGCGCGATCGGCATGGTCGCGGCAATGGTGAACAATCCCCAGGGACTTTCCGCCAGCGCACGCACCACCACCAAGCCAAGAACCGCGATCAAGATGATCATGATTGCGATGATGCTAATCAGCGCGAGCACCCCGGCGACCGGCCCGATCTCTTCGTGAATCATTTGACCAAGCGACTTGCCGCGGCGGCGAGTGGAACAAAATAAAATAACCGAATCATGTACCGCGCCACCGAGCGTCGCGCCGATCAAGATCCAGAGCAGCCCCGGCATGAAACCAAACTGCGCCGCGAGCACGGGGCCGACCAACGGGCCTGGTCCCGCAATCGCGGCGAAATGATGACCAAATACGATCCAGCGATTGGTCCGCACATAATCGCGACCATCTTCATGCACCATCGCCGGAGTGGCGCGCATTTCATCGAGCGTGAGAACCTTCGCCATCAGCCATGCGCTGTGAAAGCGGTACGACAACGCGAAGACGCAAATCGCCGCCACGACCATCCAAAGCGCATTGACGGGCTCACCGCGAGACCACGCCAAAACCGCGAGCGAACCGACCGCGCTCACGCCCACCAAAAGCCAGGCCAGCGCACGCAAAGGAGAAAACGACCGAAGTGCCACTTGAGACATAACAAGAAAGAGTGCGCTCACCCTTGAGCGACGCCGCGTTGCGCGCGAACAAATTTCCACTTCAGCACGGGTGGAAAATCCGCGCTTTCACGGGAATTAGTCAGCTTAATGCCCGCAGCACGCCGCGGAGGTAGCCGGCGTCTTCGGCGACGCTGGGGATGGGATCTTCTTTTTCGTGACCCTTCACCTCGTCGACTTCGTTTTCGATGCCGACTTGGTAGGCGTAGTTCACATCGACCAGCGCCCGCAAAACCGCGGGAATGTCGATGTACCCTCGCCCGATCTCCACCGGGATATCGGGTTTACCGATCACTCCGATAGTGTCCTTGATATGAAAATCATAGATTCGTGGCGCGCATTTTTTAATCGCCGCCACGGAATCAACACCCGCGCGCGTCGAGTGACCGACATCCATGCAGAGGCCGATTCGCGCATCGTACGCCTGAATCAATTTCCAGGCTTCGATTGGTGACGGATATATTTTGTCTTCTGGCCCGTGATTATGAATCGCGAGTTTGATGTCGTGCTTTTTCACGTAGCGTTCGATCAACGAAAATGCCGCTGGATCGGGCCGGCATGTCATCACCGGCAGATGGGCCGCTTCAGCACATGCGAACGCTTTCTCCACCACGGCCTCGTCATTAGGCAAATTAACGACGCCGGTCGCCATTAGCGTGAGTCCAGCGGCGCGTACTTTTTCGGCGGCCGCGCGACATTTGTCGGGATCGCTTCCCCAGGGAGCATGCGTTTTATAGAGGGAAATATATTTTAAATCCAAACGCTTCAACACCGCGATGGCCGCGTCCAGCGAGAGTGCGTGCAAGGAAATCGTCGCTACCCCTAACTTCAATTGATGAGTCGTCTTCAACGGTGCCGAATTTTTGTCGTGTGGCACATCAGAGGCGTTAGGATAAGCCCCCGTTGCCGTCGCGCCCGCCGCCAACAAGACCGAGGGCGCAACGAACGGCAAGGCGGCGCCCCAAGCGATGTTACGGAGCGCGGCACGTCGGGTCAGCGCGCGCGGTGTGTGAATTCGCAGCAGGTCGTCCGGCGTAGGAAGTTTGTTTGGCTGCGAAAGGTGGAGTTTGTTCGAAGACATATTGGTCCTATTTTTGGAGGGGAACTATCCGCCAAATTTCTCCGGGACGCTCCCAATGTTCAACCGCGACGTAAATGAAGCCGTCAGGGCCGGTTTTGATATCGCGGACGCGGCCAATATTATTCGCAAAGGCTTCCTGCTCGACGAGGGTATCGCCCTTCAACACCAGCCGGTGAATTTGTTGACCGCGCAAAAATCCGACGAGGATTTGGTGCTTCCATTGCGGATAACGATCGCTCTCGGAAAAACAAAGCGGACACGGTGCGAGCGAAGGCGTCCAATTTGTAACCGGATCCACCATGCCGGGTGCACTTGTCGCCTCTGAAATAATCGTACCGTCCTCGTTTCGCCCGAACGTGACCACAGGCCAGCCGTAGTTGCCGCCCTTGTGGATGTGGTTCAGCTCGTCGCCTCCGCGCGGTCCATGCTCAACTTCCCACAGCTCGCCCGTTTGTGGATCGATGGCCAGGCCCTGGGGATTGCGATGTCCGTAACTCCAAATGGTCGGATCCGCCTCTTTCCGATCGGTAAACGGATTGTCGGTCGGCACCGTCCCGTCGGGATTCACGCGATGAACTTTGCCGCAGGGATTGGAAATATCTTGAGCCGCCTGGCGGTCACCGCGATCGCCGATCGTGAAGTAAAGTTTTCCCTCTAAAAAGAGCAGACGGCACCCGTAGTGGTCATCGCCCGTGTGATAAAATTTAGGATCAGCCGCCCAAACTGTCTGTTGATCCAACCAATGCCCGTCGCGGATTTTTCCGCGGACAATTTTAGTCATCGACGTTTTCGACTTCGCGCCGGGATCTGAAAACGAAATATAGACCCAGCCATTCTCCAGATAGTTCGGATCGAGAGCTAGGGACAGCAATCCGCCATCCTGTTCATAACGAACTCGCGGGAGACCGTTGATCCGCGGGGAAAGCTTTCCGTGATCGACGATCCGAAGATGCCCTGGTTTTTCGGAAACCAGAATCCGCGCATCGGGCAAAAACGCGAAGGACCAGGGCATCTCAAAGCCGGTCGCGAAACGCTCCATTTTAAACGATCCGAACTGCGTATGAATTACATCTCCGTCCGACATCGTCTGGTGCGGCTCCCAGGCGGGTTCGTTAGTGTGAATAAAGGCAACTAGCTGGTGCACATTTTCCACCGAAAACGTTTTCTCGAAGGCAGGCATGCCCTTGTCAGGCAAGCCGTGTAAAATAATCTGCGCGGCTTCGTCTTCCGTACGCGCATGATGCCATGCTCCGCCGGCAAGCGCGGGAGCGCGGCCGCCGGAAAAATCATCGCCATGGCAGCCATAGCAATATTGCCGCGCGGTTTTTTTTGCGTCGAAGGCCCGCGCCTCCGTCCCGGCGACGACCGCGAGAACGATCAGCAGGCAGATTTGTTTCACAACGAGCCAGCGCTCGCTCGCTGAAAAAGCGAAACCGATTCGGTTAAGGTAATCCCGAACAACCAGGGGTGGGAGCATATGGAGAAACGCCGGCCCTCCGCCACGAGTGCCGACGCTTGGAGGTTAGCCCAAAATCGATTTTCGAGCTACTCGCTTTTTCGATTTTTCGGCCAAATTAAAACGATCGCATGGGTTTCATGTTCCTTTGACGTTGTCATTCCTCTGGCTCGGATCGCTTGATCACCCCGCCCCCAGCTTCGTATGGCTTTTATCACTACAGCAGAGCTGCGCCCATCATATGACGTCATCGTGGTCGGCTCGGGCGCGGCAGGTGGGCAAAGCGCCTACACGCTGACCATGGAGGGCGCGCGCGTGCTGCTCCTCGAAGCAGGTCGCGCCTACGATCCCACGCGCGAGACGCCGATGTTTCAGGAAAACTTTCAAGGACCGCTGCGGGCGGAAAACACGCCCGATAAACCTTACGGTTTTTACGACGCGACTGTGGGCGGTGGCTGGAATGTGCCCGGTGAGCCGTACACGCAAGCGTTCCAGGACCCTGCGCGCCAAATGATGTGGTGGCGGTCGCGCATGCTCGGCGGGCGAACCAATCACTGGTCGCGCATCGCCCTCCGCCACGGCCCTTACGATTTCAAACCTCGGTCGCGCGATGGCCTCGGCTTCGACTGGCCCGTGGACTACGCCGAAATCGCGCCGTATTACGATCGCGTTGAACAACTCATCGGTGTCTATGGCACCAACGAGTCGCTGGAAAATATTCCCACCTCGAGTCCGGGCGTGCTCTTGCCTCCACCCCCGATGCGCGTGAATGAACGCCTCGTTCAAAAACACGCGAAAGCGCTCGGCCTGCCAGTTATCGCCGCGCGCCGCGCGGTGCTCTCGCGCCGGCTCGATAGTGCGTCCTTACCGGCGAAACTGCATCCCGGCAATCAGCGGGCTCAACGCATTCTCGCCGAAGCGATGGACGGACGCGCCGCTTGTTTTTGGGCCACGCAATGCGAACGAGGCTGCTCGATAAAAGCGAATTATCAATCGCCGACCGTCCATCTTCCACCCGCGCTGGCCACCGGCAACCTCGATATCCTCACCGACGCGATGGCCTGTAAGGTAGAAGTGAATACACGCGGACGCGCCGATGCGGTTGTGTTCATCGATAAAAAATCCGGCCTTGAGCACCGCGTGCCCGCCCGCGCGGTCGTGCTCGCGGCGGGCGCATATGAGTCGGTTCGTCTTCTGCTCAATTCGAGATCTTCCGCGTTCCCCGAGGGCATCGGGAACGATCACGGACTCGTCGGCCGCTACATTATGAACACGGTAGGCAGCCGCCTGAGCGGACAAATCCCCGCGCTCGAAAATATTCCGCCGCACAACGAAGACGGCGCCGGTGGCGTCCACGCCTATGTTCCCTGGTGGCAGCACGGCGCCTACCAGGCCGGTAAACTCGATTTCGCCCGCGGCTATCATATCGAATTCGGGGGCGGCCGCGGCATGCCTTCGCTAGGCACGGGTGAAGGCATCGCGCAGATGAGTGCGGCAGGTTACGGAAAAAAATTTAAAGCCGATGCACGCCGCTACTACGGGTCGTTCATCGGTTTCGCCGGCCGCGGCGAAATGATTCCCAACGACGACTCCCGCTGCGAAATCGATCCCAAAATCCGCGATCGCTGGGGCATTCCCGTACTGCGTTTTCGCTGGAAATGGTCCGCCCACGAATTGAAACAAGCCGAGCATATGCAGCAGACCTTTGCTGATTTGATCGAGGCGATGGGCGGACGGGTGCTCGATCGCCATCCGCTTTCGACCGAGGGGGCGATTCAGCCCGGCGGACGGGTGATCCATGAAGTCGGTGGTGCGATCATGGGCGAGGAGGCGGCAAAATCCGTGCTTAATCGCTGGGGCCAAGTCTGGACCACACCGAATGTGATCGTCGCGGACGGCGCCGCCTTTTGCTCGAGCCCGGACAAAAATCCCACGCTGACAATCATGGCGCTAGCCTGGCGCGCGGCCGATCACTTGCTCGCGGAGATGCAGCGGCAAAGCGTTTGAGCAATTTTACCATGCCCGATTTTTCCGAAAATCTGCCGCCCACTCGTAGAAAATTTCTTGGTCAATTGGCCGGTACGCTCGCGCTGAGTGCGCTGCCCCGCTGGAGCGCGGCGGCGCCGGTTTCAAGTGAGGACACGCCATCGAATCCCAGGGTTGCCGACGCGGTTGCGAAAAGTTCCGAAGCGGTGCCGTGGTTTCGCCGGGCGCGCCGCTGGGGCCAGACGAATTTGACCGAGGTAGACCCGCAAAATTTCGACCTCGCGTGGTGGCGACAGCATTGGCGCGAAACGTATTTGCAGGGCATCGTCGCCAACGCGGGCGGCATTGTCGCGTACTATCCAACGGCAGTGCCTTTTCACCGACGCGCGGCCACGCTCGGCACTCGCGATTTATTCGGAGAGATCTGCCGCGCGGCTCATGATGATGGGTTAGCCGTTTTTGCGCGGATGGACTCGAATCGCGCAGACGCCGCGCTTTTCCAGGCTCATCCGGATTGGTTCGCGCGCGATGCGTCCGGCGAGCCCTACCGGTTAAACGAACTCTACATCGCGTGCGTCAATGGGCCCTACTACCACGAGCACATTCCGGCCATCCTCCGCGAAGTCGCCACACGCTATCACCCGGATGGCTTCACGGACAACAACTGGAACGGTCCCATGCGCGATCAACCTTGTTTCTGTCAAAATTGCCAGCGCCTGTTTCATCAACGCACCGGTGAAGAGATTCCGCGAAAAACCGACTGGGACTCCGCCGTATATAAGGAATGGATACGGTGGAACTACGATCGCCGCACGGGAATCTGGCACCAGTTTAATGCGGTGACGCGCTCAGCCGGCGGCCCTGCGTGCATCTGGGTCGGCATGATGGCGGGCGCGCAGAGCTGGCAAGCGCGCGTTTTCCGCGAGGACCGCACGCTCTACCGCGAGAGCGAACTAATCATGCTGGACGATCAGCACCGTTTTCAGCCCGAAGGTTTTCAACACAACGGCGAGATCGGTAAGCGCATCCGTGGCGTCGGCGGCTGGGACAAAGTCATCCCTGAGAGCATGGCAATGTATAGCCTAAACGAGAACGCCTTCCAACTCACCTCGCAGACCGTGCCGGAAGCGAAACTGTGGGTACTTGAAGGTTTCGCCGGCGGCGTGCAGCCGTGGTGGCACCACGTCGGCGGCCAGCAGGCTGACCGGCGCATGTTGCACACGGCCGAGCCTCTCTGGCGCTGGCACCGTGATCACGACGCCTACCTGATCGATCGCACGCCGGTGGCGACCGTCGGCCTCGTCTGGTCACAGCGCAACATGGATTTCTACGGACGCAGCGAAGGCAAATTACTCGTCGAGGAACCGTGGAACGGTTGGACCCAAGCGCTGGTGCGCGCGCGCATTTCTTATGTTCCGGTTCACATCGACGACATCGGTGTGACTACGGGCGCACTCAAGTTGCTGATTCTCCCCTGCGTCGCTTGCGTCTCGGATGCGCAAGCAGAAGCGATTCGCCGCTTCGTGCTCGCAGGCGGGCGCCTGCTCGCGACCGGACCGAGCACGCTCTGCCAAGAAAACGGATCTCTGCGCGCCGATTTCGCGCTGGGAGATTTGCTGGGCGCGCACGTGCCAGACCGACACGTTTTTCGCGACGACGAGAAACGCGCTGCCTGGGCGAGGGAAACCTGCCAAAGTTATCTCCGGCTACAGAGGGATCTTTTAACCGACGAGATGAGTCGCGTGCTATTAGCCAATTTTGACGAGACGGATATTCTCCCCTTTGGGGGCGAGTTGGAAGCGGTCAAATTGGCGCCTGGCGCCACTGCGCCGCTGACCTACCTGCCGCCGTGGCCAGTCACTTCAGTCGAAGGCGCTTACTTGCGTACTGTAAATCCCACTACGCCAGCGATGATCATAAACCGGCCGTTTGGCGAGAGCAGCCGGGTCGCCTATTTTCCGGCTGATGTCGATCGACGCTACGCGCGCGAATATTTGCCCGATCTGGGAAATTTATTGGCCAACACCGTCCGCTGGCTGGTGGACGATCAACTACCCGTCCGCGTAGAAGGCCCCGGATTGGTCGACATGCATCTTTATCGGCAGGCCGCGCGGATGGTTTTTCACCTCGTGAATCTGACGAGCTCAGGGACCTGGCGCGCACCAGTTGAAGAGCTAGTTTCCCTGGGTCCATATCAGATCAGCATAGCGACGCCTGACCACTTTGACTTCACGCGAGTGCGCGTTCTCTCGGGCGAGAAGGACGGTCAATCCATCGAGGCGAAGTTGGAAAACGGATACGTTCATTTCCAAATTGCTTCACTGCTCGATCACAGCGTTTTCGCGATCGAATGAGCCGAAAAAAATGGTTTAACGAAAAAACGAACTCTGGCCGCTTCCGACGTGGAGTGCGGTGCCCTCGTCACCGCCTTCAAAGGCGAAATTCATTTCGCCTTCGGCAACGTCGAGATACCACGAGATGCGGACGAATAAATTCGCCCGTCGAAGGCGGCG
>FTDT01000039.1_pt1 | contig 31676 bp, 27 predicted proteins | sample 1640021 | NCBI WGS metagenome assembly FTDT01 (sample SAMEA3914869, study PRJEB12502) | metagenome | biome: forest; material: soil | place: USA | collected 2012-03-12 | depth 0.1 m | reverse complement strand
GCGCATTGTCGACCACGAGGACCTCGTAATGATCTGCCGGATACTGCTGCCGAAGCACGCAGTGCAGAGTCGCGGCCAATAGTTTCGGCCGCGATTGCGTGCAGATGGCCACCGTCACGCGAGGCACGATGTCACGCATGGGATTCCTTGCCTTGAGTCCTAACGAAGGCGGACCGTTTCGGGCCAACGTCCGATCTCGCGTGCCGTGTCCACCACGTCATCAAGCGAACGGAGGCCCAGACCCAGCCGCTGGGGAGCCAGTGAAATGGCATTCTCTGCAGCTGCCGAAATTGCGCCATTACCCGCGCCGCCGGTGCGCCGCTCGAGGTCGGCTCTGAATTCGCCGCGCCGGTGCCGTAGCGGCGAAAATAGCTGCGCCCATTGCGCAGCGTGAAAAAGCGCGCGACCCATTTGCCCCAACGCGGATATTCCGGGAACTGCTCCCGTGCGATTTGGCGGCGCAGTTGAAGCGTGCGGCGCAGCATCTGCGGCCAGACGCGCGCGGTCCATTGTCCCTCGCTCACGCGATAGAAAGCTCCCGGATGGTCGATGAAAACAATTTCCCCGTATTGGGAAACCCGATACCAGAATTCGTAGTCGGCCAATGGTCCCCACGCTGGATCGAAGCCGCCGAGCGCTTGCACGCAGGCGCGCGAGAGCACCACGCCGGGAAATGGCGTCATCGCCGATTTCAAGAAATATTGAGAAGGATAACTACGAACGGCACCGCTCGAACGCGGCACCTTTGCGGCACTGAGCGACAAACCCTGCATACACCGAACAGCAATCGCGGCGACGCCATCGTTCAAATGAGGCTGCACCGTTCGTAGAAAATCAGGTAGGAGCACGTCGTCTTCGTGCAGGAGCGTGATCCAGTCGCCCGTGGCTAGCGACAATCCGCGATTCCAGCTCGCCACTCCGCCAAGGTGCCGTGGATTCCGCGTGTAAGTCACTTCTGGATACGCGCCCTCCGCTAAATCGGTGCACTCGCTGATGACGCGAATAGTTTCAGGCATACCGAGATCGTCGGTGACGATGATTTCGCTAAAGCACGCATCGCTTTGGTTAAGCGCACTGCTCAACGCCTCGCGCAGCAGTTGTGGGCGATTATAAGCTGGAATGAGCGCGGAGATTTTCGGCGCCATAGAAATCAGTGGCGTTGAAAAAGGAGGTAGATCACCCCGAAGGTGAGCAGAGATGCGACGCAGCTCGCGGTGATGCGCTGCCAGCGTCGACGTCGGCGAGCTTGTCGATCCTCCGTCATCTTACGTTTATAAGATGCCAAAATCGCCGGATCCGAATGCGTTTTTTCAGTCGCGTAGACGTGAATCAACTCAGGCCGTGCGCAGCGCCGAAAGGCTTGGTGAAACTCTTCGCGCGAAGTGCCCGCGATTAAGAAACGCAATCGCGAAAAACAGTAATCAGCGTCGGTCGCAAAATTGGGAAACGCCAGCAGCGTGAAGGGAACGCCTTCCTGCGCCACCGCGTGAAGGAATTCGTGAAAGGCGACCGCGAGCGCTTCCGCTTGACGGTCAGGTTCGGTCGTCAACCAAAGCCCGCCGGGAATTTCGTGATCGTCGCCGCCGACGCGCACACGGCTGCGCGCGGCTGACTGCAGATCGCGAATAGGAATGAGGACGTGCTCAATTGCGGGGGCTTTGCCTTCGCGCCAAAGTTCGGGCAACGCCAGGGTCAAAGCCGGGTTCTTGACGATCCGTGGCGCATCAGCGTCGGTTAGGTCGCGCTCGAGGCCCGCTTGGCAATGTTCGTAATAGTGCCCGCGCCAGTTGTCTCGGTCATAGCCGGTTTCGAGGCCCAACTCAGTCAGCAGCTGCACCAAAAATGTGGTGCCGGCCCGACCAGTGCCGGCGATGACGATTTTGTTTTGCGATCGCATGAAGGCGTCGCAGTTCTGACGCAGTCTCCTTAGCGAAGTTGCAAAAATGTTGGGTTGCGGCTTCGGAGCGATGCAAGTGCGAATTAGTAAAGTTGGGACGAAGCCCGCGCACTTTGTGACGAATCTAGCCTATTTTGTTGCGAGAAAAATTCCGCAAAATCTTCGCTCGAACGGGAGGTGGAACGCGGCTGATAAAAACCGCCATCGTCCCTTATTCTGGCCGCGACAAATCCGCTGCGTTTGCGACCACACGTGACGCACGCCACGCGTGCGCTCGCTGAAGTCCACCGGCGATTTTTTCCAACTGCACAGGTTTGCTCATGAAGTCGTGCATGCCGGCCGCGGCGCAGGCGTCGCGGTCCTCTTTGCGCGCATTCGCCGTCAATGCGATAATATAGGGCAGCCGCTCTTCCGAAGCGTTGCGCAGGATCGCGCGAGTTGCATCGAGTCCATCCATCTCTGGCATCTGCAGGTCCATGAAGATCGCATCGTAGCATTTGTTCTCAACGCACTCTACCGCTTTGCGCCCATTGACGGCCCAGTCAGGCGCGTAACCAAGTCGTTTCAAAAGTAACTGGGCGACGTGCGCATTCACTGCGTTGTCTTCGACCAGCAAGACTCGCAATGGATACTGTTGACCAAACTCGAGACCAAATGTTGTCGCGGGTGCGGGCGCCGCCGGCGCAACTCGCACGCGAGCGGTCAACGCTTTTTTCACCGCTTGAAAAAGCGCGCGTGGCTTCCATGGCGTCGTCAAAAACAAAACCTGATTCGCTTCCGGCCGCGCCGATCCGTTGCGGACCAATTGGATCATCCCAGCGTTGTGAGTTGCGGGAAAAGTCGACGCATCGATGGCCGCCGTAGCTATGACGACGTCGGCGGTGGAATTTTGCTGGGCATCGGATGCGCGCTCGACGATTGCACCCCAGGTGGTGAGCTGTCGCGCAAGCATTTTTGCAGTTAGCGACTCAGGTCCGATGATGGCAATGCGGCGTTCGAGCAGGCCGGGAAATTCGGTTTCGTGCCGACCGCGTGCGCTCGGTGCGGGAATCGAAATTTGAAAACGTGAGCCGCGGCCGACTTCGCTTTCCACGGCGATGTTACCTCCCATCAGATCGATTAGCTGTTTCGCAATCGCGAGCCCCAAACCCGTTCCTCCGAAGCGGCGCGTCATCGACGTGTCCACTTGGGAAAATGTTTTGAAGAGACGGTCCATCCGATTTTGCGGAATGCCGATGCCGGTATCTTCCACTGAAAATTGCACGCAATCCTCGCCCTGCGGCGTCTTGCCCGCAACCACGCACAGCGTGACGCTGCCACGCTCGGTGAATTTCACCGCGTTGCTCAGCAGATTGCTCAACACCTGGGTCACACGCACTGGATCGCCGGTGATCGTTGCAGGCACATCGCGCTCCAGATGAACGGCAAATTCTATTCCGCGCTCGAGACAGCGCGGCGAAAAACGGTCGACCAGGGTTTCTACGCAGGCACACAAATCAAATGGCTGCGCATGCAGTTCTAGCCGTCCAGCGTCGATCTTTGAGATATCAAGGATATCGTCGATGATTTGGAGCAACGCGTCTGCGCTCGTGCGGATCGTGCCGACGCAGTCGCGAGTTTCTTCCGGGAGTTTTTCGCCCAAGAGTAAACTCGACATGCCGATGATCGCGTTCATCGGCGTGCGCAGCTCGTGACTCATGTTAGCGATAAAATCCGTCTTCGCGCGATTGGAGGATTCCGCTTCGTTGCGCGAGATTTGGAGATTTTCCGTCATGCGATTGAACGCGCCGGCCACCTCTCCACATTCGTCGTTGGAAAACTGTTCGATGTGTCGTGTGAAATCGCCGCGACCGACTGCTTCTGCGCTGTCGCGGAGAGCGCGCAGCGGTTGGGTGATCCGACGAATTAACATCCAGACGCTGCCCGCGCTGAACAGGATGCCGACCAAACTGATCACCCCCAACATGACTTGAGTCGTATGAAGAGCTTGAAGCCGGGCTTCATACGATGAGAGCAAGAGATAACGAAAACCGGGCCGACCTGTTGCGGGCGCATATTCACCGGAGAGAGCGAGAAAATGCTCGTCGCCCACTTCGATCGGTTTCACGCGCTGGGCCGTGCTTTTGATTTTTGCGGGCGCATCTTGGTCCCAGCCTAGCGGCAAGTCGTTCGCCAGCGTGGAAATTTCCGTCTGAGTACCCGAGAAAATAACGATGTCCGATCGCGTGAGCGATTTCAGTTCGGCGAGAGAGCGTTCGCCAAAGGAAAGTCCAATCGTGAGCACACCGGCGATCGACAGATGATCGCTCGACGGCACGGGCACCGCGACGACGCGGTAGGCCTGATTGGCGGCGAAGATCATGCCGATGCTTGGTTCGCCATCAAATGCGTCGCGCGTCAATGCCAGGGTCGCTTTGACGAAGGGTTCGAAGTCGCTGTGCGGCTGGCGGTGCGCGCCCGCGAGCATCGTGCCGGGCTGCGTGCTGTAGATAACGAAATCAGTTTCGCCGCCGTATTCTTCGAGGGAGCTGCGCAGAAAATCGTTCATCGTGCGCGCGTCGCCGAGTTGCGCGACGGCTTTGAAGCGCGGCTCGTTGACGATGCCGCTGAAGCGGGTGATTAAGCCGCGCTCGAGAATATCGAGGGAGTTGCGGAAAACGGCTTCCGCAGTGGTGAGCGTTTGGCGGCCATCGGCGAGAGCTTGTTCGCTGATCTGCCGATTGATAATCCAGAGCGTCAGCGATGGCAGCAGGACGAGGAACGCCAACACCGGCGCGAGAACCTTCGCCTGAAAACTGAAACGAAGACGCGAAGGAACACGCATAATCAGTTCAATCCTTCGCGGTTACGGCGCGCCGTCACTACCGAGGCCGAGCACGAAATCCATCTTCACTTCGCCATTCTCTGGCACCGTGATTTCCTTGATTTTGCTGGGCAGCCGCTCGTGCCAGGCGCGTAGTTTATACGTTCCGGCGGGGACGTTCGCGATCGTATAGTGACCATTTTCCGTCGCGTGCGCGAACCATGGGTTGGGCAACACGAGGACGATACAATTCATCTTCGTGTGAATAGAGCAGAACACTTCGACGCGGCCGGTTTTATTAAATAGGACACTCTTCGCGCGATCGCCGCGCTTATAGAGACCAAGGTCGAATGGGGTCGATTCCGACATGCTAAACACGTTGTGATAAATATCATCGGCGTTCGGCCAGTCGACCGTCGTGCCAACCAGCACGGGCAGCACGTGTGGGACGAATGTACCGTCGCGCTGGGTCACGGTCCCACGCGGTGGCGGTTGTCCAGGTGGGGTGGGCGCTTGGACTTCGTCTATATAAATCACGAAGTCGTGCAGCGCAGCGTAATCGACTTTCTCGAGAAACTTATAGCGACGGCTGCCGTAACTTCCACCTGCCGCGTCGCCAGAATCATTCGCTTCCGCAGCGCTCCGCGCACGCACGTGACCGATGATGGTGCCCGCGGAGGCGGATGCGGCGAGGACGAATGTCGCCAGCAAAGATACAAAAAACCGGCGTGGAGTAGGCGACATAAGATTAAAAACCGAGAGCCGATTCGAATGACACCAGGTGGTTATCACGCGGCGCGCCGGAGGTGAGTTCACCATTTTCGTAGCTGTATTCAGTTTTCAACAACAGTGATGGATTGAAACGGTAGCCGGCGCCAATGCTCAGCCGTTGGAGATCTTTCGTCCGCAGTGTGCCCAGAAAGTATTTCGAAAAGTTGCCCAAGCCCGTCAGAGGATAGCCCGCCCCATCTGCGCTGAGCCCGCTGTAACGGAGTGCGGCGTAGAATTCGTGGGTGATCGATTGGACTGCTTCGATTTGATAGTAGCGAAAATGAATCGTGCTGTCGAAAGACGCATTATCGCTGTAGCGCGCGCGTCCGAGTGTGCCGAGCAGGTGGCCTCCGTTCCAGTGGTAACTGGCGTCGATTTCTCCGAGTTCAGCTTGGTGAACTGACGAGCCGTCGACGTTGCGGAAGACCGCGTTGCCGATCCAGACCTCGGAGTTTTCGTTCACCGACTGAAGTCGACCCGTGCGCATCGCGCTCGCGCTGACGTGAATTTTTGGGGTAATGTCATAACCAATGCGCAGGGTCAGCGCCTTGTCCGAATCATAGTCGCGCGTAACTTTGGAGCTGCCATTTTGCACCGCTGCCGCGTAGCTGGCGTGGCCGAATTCGCCATAAAGTTCAAGCCCTTCGTCGGTGCCCCAAATGTCGCTAAGTGAGTGGGTGACGAGCGGATCTTCGAGCGAGTTGCGTACCTGGTACTCTTCGCCGAACGGAATATTCACCCGGCCGAAGCGTACGTTGATGAGGCGATCGGGCCCGCCCAGCGCGCCGGAAAAATTTTCGTACTCCAGATAGGTTTCACCCAGGTGAAAGTACTCATCGCCCGACTCGCGCTTGGCAATTTGGAGTTCGCTATAGAAGAAAATGTCGTGCGCGAGCGGCGCTTCGAAACGGAAGTCGGCGTCGTCGACGCGAAACTCGTTGTTGCGATATTGGCCGTCGCGACCTTGCGAGAAAAACACCATATCCACTTCGCCGGAAAGGACGAGATGATGGTCTCCCGATTTGTTTTCCGCGGAGTCGTGTTCGCTCGAGGCCGTCGCGCTGTTATCGTGCTGATCGGCGAACGCTTTCATTTGCGTGCGTAGGTCGTCGATCTGTCGCTGTTGCGTATCCAGCTGAGCGCGCAAAAGACGATTCTGCTCCTGCAAGTCTTGCAGCGCCGAAGAGGAAGTCTGCGCGCTTGCGCTAGCCAATGCGAGAATGAGCGCGACCGGTCGAAACCAGCGCGAAGAGTTTGCGGGAAAGACGAACGACATGAGCGGGCTGGGCCAGAGTGGAAGACGAGGCCCTCAACAACGGTTCGTCGCCCGGCGGACTTGAGCCAGAAACAACTGGCGCAACGAGAACTTCCGCGAATTCTCGCCGCTCGTTCTATGAATTTGTTGCACTGTTTTTTCCTCTCGCCAGAGAAGCCCTTCCGCGAAAAAGTCCCGCACTCTCGGTTCAGCCGGCGCGGGCGACCTTCCAACCGCCAGTTCGCGTTGCGTGACGCAAAAGCTCAAAAGATTGTTTAAAATTTAACCTTAAGCTGTGCGCCATCCGGCCGATCGTCCCAAGGTGCTGTTGTTTAATTGCTCGTCGTATTTGGCCGTCAGGCGCGAACGCAAGTGGGGGAGACTGCGTCGAGCAGCATTCAGCATAGCCATGCTCTGCAACGGGTTCACGCCCGCCCGCGCGCAAGAGACGAAGGCTCCCGCGGAACCGGCTGCTGCGTACGCGCCATCCACGCCAACACCGACGACCCCATCGGTCTCCGCTTCGACCACGTCGACGCCGACTGCGCCGAGTGAGGCTGCGCCCGTCCGCACGATTTGGAATTTCTGGCGCGTGCCCTCCAAGGATACGCCGTACCCGATCGATTTGGAGATGGTCATTACCTACTACGATCCGGCGTGGGGCAACACCTGGGGCGTGGCCGAAGATGGACCTGGTTATCTTCTCTTTCCGCGAGGCATGAATTTAAAAGCGCACGATCGCGTGCGCATCACTGGAAAATTTGTCCAATCGCATGGGCTGGTTTTGCCCGATGTGAAGATCGAAGTGCTCGCGGAAAACGTCCCGATCCAGCCGATCAATATCGAGAACGGGATCGAAGATATCGACAACCTGGCCCATCACCTCGTGACGATGGACGCGGTCTTCAATCGCGAAGATCTCGGCGATCTGAATCACGTCGAAATGTCGCTCGTGGCTGAACGCTACCGGGTAAATCTTTATCATTGGTCAGCGGAGCCGAAGTCGTTTGATCTCGCTCCCGGAACTAAGGTGCGCCTGACCGGGGTGTTTAATACGCTGCACGAGTCTCGCTCCGACGCGGTGCAAATTGATCTTTGGCTGGCCGATCGCGCCGACCTCGTGGTGCTGGGGAACGTGGCCAACGATCCGCAGTTCGATCAGCCGATCAGCCCGATCGAAACCGTGTATCAGCTTTTCAACGACAAGGTCGCGAGCGCGCACGTGGTCGGCACAGTCCAAAGCATCACCCCCGGTGTGGGCGTGACGTTATGGGATGGCGGCGGTCAAGTGCTGGTCGAAAGTTTAGCGGGCACTGCGCACATTGGCGACGTGGTCGAGGCGGTCGGCATCCCTTTCGCTGCGGGTGCCGATTGGTTGATTCGTCAAGGAATGATTCGGCCGGCTTCGCCGACTGCGATTAAATCACTCGAAGAAATCAAAAGGCGTTCTCAAGGAACGCTCCGAATCGCGTCCCAGGTTTTAAGTCTAGAGCGCGAAGACGCTGAGCGCGGCCTTCCGGTCGACATCGCTGGGGTGATCATGCGAGCGCGCGCCAACAGCGGTGCGCTGTTTATCAAAGATACCAGCGGAACCGTTCGCGTGGAAATGGGCGACATCGACAGCCCCTTTGTGCGCACGGGTAGTCGCATGCGCGTACAAGGGGTCACGCGCGCGGGGAATTTTGTGCCTTACGTGCAGGCGCAGCACAAAGAATTATGGGGTTCGGCGCTCTTGCCGCCCGCAAAAAGCAGCACACTCGACCAGGCGCTGTCTGGCGAATTAGAAGGACGGCGGATCGAGCTGCGCGGTTATGTGACCAGCGCGGTCAATCAAGGTGGGATCTTTCGGATTCGTTTCGTCACGCCCACGGGAAGTTTCGATGCATTGGCGTCGGCCGAAAAAGATTGGTCGACCCTCGTAGGATGCGTCGTGACGGCGCGAGGAATTTGCCAAGCGATCGCGAACACGCATGGCGAGCTCGAGTCGATCGAACTCACGGTCTGCTCGCCGGAGGATTTTGTGATTGAGCAACGGCCGCTGACGAATCCCTTCGATGTGCCGCTGCACACGGTTTCATTTTTGCGCCAGTTTAGTCCTGATCAGGAAAACGCATCTTGGATTCGCCTGCGCGGCGTCGTGACCCAGGCGAGTCTCGGTCATTATATAATCCTACAAGACTCGACCGACGGCGTGATGGTTTATTGTAAACAAAACGAGCCGTTGGCGCGCGGGGATCTCGTTGAAGTCACCGGTCTGCGCGGAAGCGACGATCACGAGGTCGTACTGCGGGAAGCGCAGAGCCGCAAAATCGGCACTGCGCCCCAGCCGGAACCGGTGGTGATCGAGGATCCGAACAATTTCAACGAGCAGCTCAACCGTCACCTCGTGAAAGTGAAAGGCACTTTGCTTGCGGTCGTGCCGAAAAACGAAACGCAGCTTCTGCTGGGCGCGGCTGACGCCACTTTCAGCGCGATTCTACCACCCGATACTTCGCACGACGCTGCGCGCTCATTGCAGGTCGGTTCTGTGGTGTGGGTGACCGGTGTGTACGATGTCTTGCGGGGCGGGACTCATCGTTCTCAACAGTTTCGAATTTTGCTGCGCTCGCCTGATGATATCCAGGTTCTAACGTTGCCTTCCTGGTGGACGCCGCGCCGCGCACTGCTGGTGACGTCGCTCTTGGGCCTTTGCATCGCCGCCTCGATCGCGTGGCTCCGCACGTTGCGCAAACGCATCCGCGTGCAGACGGAGTTGATTCGTTTGCAGCTGGAGAAAGAAGTTAACCTCGAAGCGCGCCATCGCACGATTTTCGAGCAGGCCAATGATTTTATTTTAACGACCGATGCCAGTGGCCAAATCACGTCATTCAATCCCGCCGGGGAGAAATTGACGGGTTATCGCCCCGAAGAAGCGCTGCGCCTGCGGATTCAAGAGTTGTTTATTCCCAGCTCCGGCGGGCGCGAATTGACGGGGGTGCTTTCCGCCGATGGCGACAAGGGCCTGACCACTGAGGGTCAATTGCGCCGCAAGGACGGCACGCTCGTTTGGGTGGAAATCGCCGCGCGCACTCACATCGACACCGAATACGGGCGCGGCATTCTTGCGGTGGCGCGTGACGTTAGCGCACGCAAACAACTGGAAGCCGAACTCATGCGCGCGCGTGACGCGGCTGAAGCGGCGACCAAGGCGAAGAGCAGTTTCTTGGCGAACATGAGCCACGAAATTCGCACGCCGATGACAGGCGTTCTTGGGATGAGTAATATCCTGATGGATACAAATCTCACGAACGAGCAGCGCGATTTCACCGAGACGATTCGCAGCAGCGCAGATTCGTTGATGCGTGTGTTAAACGACATTTTGGATTTTTCCAAAATCGAAGCGGGCAAACTCGAGTTGCTCGACGAGCCTTTCAAGTTGGTCGAAGTCGTCAGCGGCGTGCTCGATCTCTTCGCGCCGAAGGCGGCGGAGGCGAAGGTGGAACTCGCCGCGTTTGTCGCTCCGCGCATTCCGAGTTACTTCCGCGGTGACCCGGGACGCGTGCGCCAAGTGCTCATCAATCTCATCGGCAACTCGCTCAAGTTTACCGAGAAGGGCCAAGTGATTTTGACGGTGAGTCTGGTCGATAGCCACACTTCATATGCGACGCTCCGCTTCGAAGTCGCAGATACCGGCGTGGGCATGGACGTTGAAACGCGCGGTGGTCTGTTCCGACCATTCATTCAAGCCGATGCTTCGACGACGCGTCGATTTGGTGGCACCGGACTTGGGCTCGCGATTTCAAAACAGATCGTCGAATTGATGGGCGGCGAGATTGGGGTTGAGAGCAGCGTCGGCAAGGGCTCCACGTTTTGGTTCACGCTGCAGCTCGAGATGTGTAATCGCCCTGGCGACTCCACGCCGCCAATTCCGGAGCCGCTCGCGTCACATCGGATTCTGGTCGTCGACGATTTAGAAATTAATCGAAACATCGTCGCGCACTACGGCATGTCGTGGGGCTTGCGTTGCGATACCGCTTCCGATGTGCGCGGCGCGTTAGATAAACTTTACGAAGCCCAACGTCGTGCTGATCCGTATAAACTCGTCATCGCTGACTATCAAATGCCGGGCCGTGACGGCTTGGCCTTGGCGGAAGCAATACGCGCGGAATCGAATTTCCGGACGCTGCCGTTGATCATGCTCGCATCGATTGATCGCCGACTGGCGGCGAAGGAAATCGAAAATTTCCGCATCACGTCAGTCGTGTTGAAACCGATTCGAGTCACCGAGCTGCGCACCGCCGTGCTAAGCGCACTGGGCGGTCGCTCGCGTTTGGCTCCGGGTGAAAGTAGCCTCCGTCCGCCGCTGGATTTAAATGGCATCGACCCGGCGCTGAAGGTGCTCGTGGCCGAGGACAACCGCGTCAATCAGCGGGTGATCACGTTGCAGTTGAAAGCGCTTGGTTTGAAATCAGACTTGGTCGAGAACGGCGCTCTCGCGGTTGAAGCGGTAAACAAGACGCGTTACGACGTCGTCTTGATGGATTGCCAAATGCCGGAGATGGATGGCCTTGAGGCGACCCGACGTATTCGGAAACTCCATACACGGCCCGATCTTTTCATTATCGCACTCACCGCGGGAGCGATGGCGGAGGATCGCGAGCGCTGCATCGAGGCGGGCATGAACGGTTACCTCAGCAAGCCGATGAAACTAATCGAGCTGCGCGATATGTTGACCAAACTCGGCGTGGCCGTGACCAAGCCGCAGATCGTGGAAAAAAACTAGGTGCGCTGACGCCGTTATGGCGAAGCGTCGCTGGTCTCATCGATCACGAAGTCCGGGTGCATGGCGACGTAGCGGAAGATCACCACCGAGGTGACGGTAAGAAAAACGACCGTGCCGGCGAGGGGCCGACCGTGCCAGAGACTTACGAACCAATTTCGAAAATCGTTGGTCACGACGCTGGCTTTTCCGCCGATCATTTGGAGCTGCTGCTCGTAGCGTTTTTGCTCCTGAGGATTGTACGTCAGCGGGTCGAACGTTTCCGGTTGATTCGTCAGGAAAATTGCCAGTGCTAGCCCAAAGCCAATTACTGCAATTAGAGCCGTGAAGTGATTAATCGTGCGGCGGCGCATCTTAGGGGTTAGAGAGATGAACGGTTTTTGGTGAACAACTCAATCTCTCTCGCGACATGATCAAGCTCATCGGCCTTTCGGGCAGCCTGCGCAAACAGTCCTACAACACCGCGCTCTTGCGCGCAGCGGCGAGCGTTCTGCCGACAGGCGCGAGTTTGGAGGTGCAGACCATCGAAGGAATTCCCCTGTATAATGAGGACGTTGAAGACACATTAGGCGTGCCCGCAGTCGTGAGCGCGTTGAAGGACGCAATTGCCGCTGCGGATGGCCTGGTGCTGTCGACACCAGAATATAACAATTCGATTCCGGGCGCGTTTAAGAACGCGATCGACTGGCTGTCGCGGCCCAACGACGACATCGCAAGAGTTTTTCGCGGAAAGCCCGTCGCCGTGATGGGCGTATCAGCGGGCCCATTTGGAACGGTTTTAAGTCAGGCCGCGTGGTGGCCGATCCTCCGAACGCTGGGCACCGATCCATATTGGGGTGATCGTTTGCTCGTGGGGAAGGGCGGACAGGTTTTTGGCGAGAATGGCGAACTGCTCGATGCGCATACTCGTGAGCATCTGAAAAAATTCGTTGGCTCCTTCATCACTTTTGCGGCCGCTCGCGTGCGCAAATGAGCGGACGGAAAATCCCTTAGACTCCGCTGAAATTCTCTGCTCAGTAGCGACAATGAGTTTTCTTCGCTTTGCCCGCGCGTTGTCTGCGGCGATCGCCTGCAGCGTCATCGTTGCGCGCGCAAATGCAGAGAATAACGCGATCGCTCCGTCGAGTCCGACCGCGAAGGCAAACGCGAATTCAAGTGCGCCCGCGACGGCGACTGTTACCGCAGTTCCAACTGCGCCCACGATCGTTCAGTCCGGATACGAAATTGTCCACGTTTACCCGCACGACACGGGAGCGTTCACCGAAGGACTTCTGATCGCGAACGGGCACTTCTTCGAGAGCACCGGTATGAACGGCGAGTCAAAGCTTCGCGAGGTCGATATCAACACGGGGCGAGTGCTGCGGCAGGTGGCGTTGGCGCGAGAGTATTTCGGCGAAGGGCTGACGATTTTGGGAGATCGAGCGTATCAACTGACTTATCAAACCAACGTAGGCTTTGTATATCGGTTGGATGATTTCAAAGTGGTGGATCAGTTCATGTACCTTGGCGAAGGGTGGGGGCTGACCACCGATGGGCAGTCATTGATCATGAGTGATGGCACCGACCGTATCCGTTTTTTGGATCCCAGCACTTTGAAGGAGACTCACACGCTGGCCGTGACGTTCGACGGTCAGCCGCAAAAAAATATCAACGAGCTCGAGTACATTCACCACGAAATCTACGCGAATATTTGGCAGACCAACACCGTCGTGCGGATTGATCCTATAACGGGCAAGATCATCGGGCTGATCGATTTTTCCGGATTGCTGAAACCCTCGGATTATGGCCCGAAAACGGATGTGCTTAACGGCATCGCCTACGACGCTGAGCACGACCGATTGTTTGTGACCGGAAAATATTGGCCTAAGGTTTTTGAAGTTCGCCTGACCCCTCCATCCTCATGATGAAACGCTGCGTTCTTTTCGTTCTGCTTTCGTTTTCATTCCTCTCCATGCTTTCCGCTGAACCTGCCCCCGCCGACGCCAAAGTAATGCCGCTTTGGGAGCAAGGTGTGCCCAATTCCAAGGTGGATTCTTCGTATTCAGAAATCGATGACACGGCGAGGGGCGGCCCGGAAAATTCGTTTCTCTCACAAGTGATCGCGCCGCGCGTTGAGGTTTACCTACCGAAAAAAGAACGCGCACCGAGTGCAGCCGTGATCATCTGTCCGGGCGGCGGATACGCGGGCGAGGTCTACAACCATGAAGGGCGCAACTTCGCGCGCTGGTTTCAGGAGCGTGGCGTCGCCGCGGCGGTTTTGCTTTATCGGCTTCCGAGCGATCGTATCATGACGGACAAAGCCATCGGGCCTTTGCAAGATGTGCAGCAAGCGATCCGGCTCGTCCGGCGGCATTCGCCAGAGTGGCACATCTCAAGCACGAGAATCGGCGTGATGGGCTTTTCCGCTGGCGGCCATCTCGCAGCGACCGCCTCGACGATGTATAATGAAAAAGTTTATGAGGTGAAAGATGGCGTCAGCGCGCGTCCGGATTTTTCAGTCCTCGTTTACGGCGTGCTTTCGTTTCAAGATCCAATCGCGCATGGCGGTTCGCGCGATAATCTCATCGGCAAAAACTCGACCGCCGAGCAACGCGATCGGTTTTCGACCGAGTTGCACGTGGACAGCTCGACCCCGCCGACTTTTTTGGTGCATGCGATCAACGACGACGTGGTGAATCCGCAGAATAGTGTGCGCTATTTCACGGCGCTGCAGAAGCATCACATCCCCAGCGAACTGCATATCTACGAATTCGGCGGCCACGGTTTTGGCATGCGCAAGAACGGCCCGAACTGGTTGCCTGACTTGGAAAACTGGCTGCGCCGCCATCACCTCATCACGCAAGGCGAACACGAAGAAAAGCCGTGAGATCGCTGATCACTCGAGCGTTTGGGCCTCGTTTCGCTGCGCTGGTGAGGACCGGCACGGCGCTCGCGCAAATGTCACAGAGTGCATCCGCGTCTCAAAACTCGCCCGCGGTCCCAAATGGACCCGTGGTTGCGATGGCCCCCGCGCCGAATCACTACGAAGCCAACTGGACGTCGTTAGATCGACGGCCTACGCCGGCATGGTTTGGCGAGGCGAAGTTTGGAATCTTTATCCATCTCGGTGTCTACAGTGTCCCAGCTTGGGGCAAGGTCGGTGATTACGCCGAGTGGTACTGGCACCACACTGAGAGCGGCGCTTCCGAAGATCGCGAGTGGCGGGCGTATCGAGAAAAGAACTACGGTGCGGGTTTTCGCTACGCGGATTTCGCTCCGCAGCTTCGTCTGCAGTTGTTCGATGCGGCGCATTGGGCAGACCTCTTTGCGAAATCCGGTGCCAAATACGTCGTGCTCACGTCAAAGCATCACGAAGGTTTCGCCTTGTGGCCGAGCGCGGAAGCGAGCCGCACGTGGGGCCGTCCTTGGAATGCGGTCGAAGTCGGCCCGAAGCGCGATGTGCTCGGCGAACTCTCTAGTGCGGTGCGCGCGCGCGGGATCAAGTTCGGCTTCTATTATTCGCTCTACGAGTGGTATAATCCGCTCTGGCTGACGGACCGAAACCGGTATGTCGCTGAGCACATGCACCCGCAGTTCAAGGATGCGGTTACGCGTTATCGCCCTGCGATTATCTTTTCCGACGGTGAGTGGGAGATGAGCTCGCAGCAATGGCGCAGCGAAGAATTGCTCGCGTGGCTTTTCAACGAATCGCCGAGTCGCGACGAAGTGGTTATCAACGATCGCTGGGGTTCGGAAACTCGGCATAAGCACGGCGGGTATTGGACGACCGAATACGGAGCAGGTTTGCCGGACGATCGCCATCCCTGGGAAGAAAGCCGCGGGATGGCGTATTCCTACGGTTATAATCGGGCTGAGCGCGCCGAAGATTACAAAAGCGCGCGAGAGTTCATTTATATCCTAACCGATTTGGTGAGTCGCGGAGGAAATTTCCTGCTCGATATTGGTCCGGCGGCCGATGGTACGATTCCGCTTTTGATGGAGCAACGCTTGTTGGAAATCGGACAATGGCTGCGCGTGAATGGCGAAGCGATTTACGGAACGCACTTCGCCGGACGGTCGTGTCAGTGGAGCGAAGGCACGCGCTCGCAGCAGACCTATGGCGAATTTCAAGTGAAGTACGACGTGCTCGCGGTCGCCGGTCAAAAACCGCGCGATGGCCATGCGGTAAAGCAGTTGTTTTTCACGAAGAAGGGCGAGGATCTCTACGCGATTTCGCCGGGCTGGCCGGGCAAAGATCTGGTCGTGCGCAGCGTGCGCGCGCATGCGGACACGCGCGTGACCTTGCTGGGCGCCAGCGGCGAGCTGCCGATAAAAATAAATGGGGATACGCTGGTCGCGACGATGCCGAACTTGCTGCCAGGCGAAGCTCCGAGCCAGTACGCCTTCGCCTTCAAAATCACCAACGCAGAGCTTCTGCCTGAGCAGTGATCAGAGGTTGAGCTTTGGTTACTGGAGCGTTCACTGCGGAGATGAGCGCTTCACATGATAAGTCCGACCACGGGCATGGTCACGCTGATCACGGCGATTCGGATGGCCATCATCACGGTCATTCGCATGGACTCGGGCACAGTCACGCGCCGGCGGATTTCGGCCGGGCGTTTGCGATCGGCGTTACGCTCAACGCGGCTTTCGTTCTCATAGAAATTGTTTTCGGTCTGCTCGCTCACTCGCTTGCGCTGGTCGCGGATGCGGGGCATAATTTTGGCGACGTGATCGGTCTCTTGCTCGCATGGACCGCGAGTTCGTTGGCCAAGAAAAGTCCCACCGCACGCTACACCTACGGCCTGCGCCGCACGTCGATCCTGGCTGCGTTTTTAAACGCGTTGATCTTACTCGTGAGCATGGGCGGACTCGGGTGGGAGGCGGTGCGACGCTTCAACGCCGCCACGCCGGTGGCTGCTAATATCGTTATCTGGGTTTCGTTGATCGGAATTCTTATCAACGGCACGACTGCCGCGATGTTCATGGCGGGGCGGAAACACGATCTGAATATCCGCGCCGCTTTTCTGCACATGGCGGGCGACGCGCTGATTTCGGCCGGCGTCGTTGCCGCTGGTTTTGTCATTCGCTCGACCCATTGGCTCTGGCTCGATCCAGCGGTGAGTTTGGTCATCGTGGTGCTGATCCTCTGGAGCACTTGGGGACTCTTCCGCGACTCGCTCCAGCTCACGCTGGATGCGGTTCCAGCGGGAATCGACGCCAATGCGGTCCGCACCTTTTTGAGAAGCCTTCCCGGCGTCGTCGACGCGCACGATCTGCACATCTGGGGATTGAGCACGACCGAGACTGCCTTGACCGCGCACCTCGTGCTGGAAAGCAACGCTCTCGATGGCGAATTGCTTCACCACATTCATCACGAATTAGAGGACGATTTTAATATCCAGCACGTTACCATTCAGCTCGAGCCGCGCGGCTCGCGACCTTGCGTGACCAGCCGATGTGATTGAATTCGGCCGACCAAAGGTCGACCTAGTGAAGAATGATGAGTGCAGAATGATGAATGGCGGAATGGGTGAGGGCGCTCTGATTGTTAGCACTCGGAATCGAATCGATGTACGTTTGACGCCCCAAGCTATCGGGCGCTGCGGCTGGATCGCTTTTTTCAACCACCGGCCTGAGAGCTAAGCTTTGTACTTGTCCCAAGAAGACTGCGGCCGCGGCTCCCGATCTACATTCTTCACTCTGCATTCATCATTCTTCACTAGACCGCGAAGCGGTCGTAGGACATTACGGTCAACTAAAACCGCCGTTTACGGTCCCAGATGCCCTCTCCTAATTCCGTCAGCGTGTTTACCCTCGGACTGGACTACGGAACCAATTCCGTCAGAGCCCTGATCGTACGTTGCGCCGACGGCGCAGAGATTGCCAGCAGTGTTGTCGCGTATCCAAGTGGACACGACGGCATTTTGCTTGATCCCAAAGATCATCATCTCGCCCGGCAGCATCCCGGCGATTACTTGGTCTCGCTCGAAAAAAGCGTGCGCGGCGCACTTGCGGCGGCGAAAAAAGTTCGCGGCTTTCGCGCGGACGCCATTGTCGGCATCGGCGTCGACACGACTGGTTCGAGTCCAATTCCGGTCGATTCGCGCAATCGCGCACTCACCGATCAAGCGCGCTACCGCAAAAATCTAGCCGCGCAATGCTGGCTCTGGAAGGACCACACGTCCTGGAAAGAAGCGCAGGAGATCACGCAGCTCGCGCTTGCCGAACGCCCGCAATATGTAGCCAAATGCGGCAATACCTATTCGTCCGAATGGTTTTGGTCCAAACTGCTTCACTGCGCCCGGACCGCTCCGAAAGTTTTCGATGCCGCATATTCTTGGGTCGAGTTGGCCGATTGGGTTCCGTCTGTGCTCGCTGGTGTGAGCGATCCGCGCGCAGTCAAACGCGGCGTCTGCGCGGCCGGCCATAAAGCATTTTATGCGGAAGAGTGGGGCGGCCTGCCCGATCGCGAGTTTCTCACGAAGCTCGATCCGCGAATCGGCGAACTGCGTGAACGCCTTTACGAAAAGGCTTATGACGCGAGTGCTTCAGCCGGCAATCTCACCGCCGAATGGGCCCAGCGCCTCGGTCTAGTCGCAGGCATTCCAATCGCGATCGGCGAATTTGACGTGCACTACGGCGCGATTGGCTGCGGCGTCCAAGAAGGCACGCTGGTCAAAGTCATCGGCACCTCCACCTGCGATTGCTGCGTGGTTTCGGCGGAGAAAAAGATTCCCGATATTCCCGGCATTTGCGGCATCGTCCGCGGCTCTATTTTGCCCAACTATTTCGGCATCGAAGCGGGCCAGTCTGCGGTCGGTGATATTTTCAAATGGTGGGTCGAAGGTGTTTCCGGCGGAGATGCGAAACTGCATCGCACGCTGACCGACGAAGCGGCGCGCCAAAAACCGGGCGAAGCGGGTTTGCTCGCGCTCGATTGGAATAACGGCAACCGCACCATCCTCGTCGATCAAACGCTTTCCGGCCTGCTCCTCGGTCAGACGCTGCACACGACGCAGGCAGAAATTTATCGCTCGCTAATCGAGGCGACCGCTTTCGGCGCGCGGGCAATCATCGAGCGCATTCGCGAATATGGCGTGCCGATCGAACGCGTCGTTTGTGCGGGCGGCATCGCGTTGAAAAATCCGTTGCTCATGCAGATCTACGCCGACGTCACGGGTTGTGTGATGCTGGTCGCAGAATCGAGTCAGGCTTGTGCGCTCGGCTCGGCGATTTCCGCCGCCGTGCTCGCGGGCGCTCAGCCGGATTTCGCGACAGCTCAGAAACGCATGACTAGTCTCGCTAAAAAGCAGTACCGTCCCGACGCCAAGCGTCGCCAAGTCTACGACGAACTTTACCGGCTATATCGCCAACTGCATGACGCTTTTGGCGGCGTTAACCGATCTGCGGATCTTAGTCGCGTGATGAAAGACTTGCTGGCTCTCAAACACTCTCAACGCGCCTAAGCCACGTCTTTCCCTACGTGACGACTGGGGACCACGAACACTCCTGAATTTCTTGGCCGTCCAAACCCATCTGAATTCGCCTTCAGCCTTTCTTAACTCCATGGTCTCCGCTCCTGTTTCCGAAGTCTGGTTTGTAACCGGCTCTCAACACCTTTACGGGCCCGGCCCGCTCAAACAAGTCGCCGCCCACTCGGCGGAGATTGCGGCCGCCCTTAGCGGCTCATCGCGGATTCCTTACCCGATTATCTACAAAGCGCTCGTCACCACGCCCGACGAAATAACCAAGCTTTGCGAAGACGCCAACCAGGCTCCGAATTGCGCGGGCCTGGTGCTTTGGATGCACACGTTCTCGCCCTCCAAAATGTGGATACGCGGCCTGAACTTGTTGAGAAAACCGTTCCTGCACCTCCATACGCAGTACAACCGTGATTTGCCGTGGAACGAGATCGACATGGATTTCATGAATCTCAATCAAGCGGCCCACGGCGATCGTGAGGCCGGATTCATCCATACGCGCATGCGCCTCGGGCGCAAAGTGGTCGTGGGTCATTGGAGCGATCACGATGTGCAGGACCGCATGGCCGCCTGGATGCGCGCGGCGCGCGCTTGGCAGGATTGGCAGGGGGCGAAGTTTGCGCGTTTCGGCGACAACATGCGCGCGGTCGCGGTGACGGAAGGAGACAAAGTTTCCGCCGAAATGAAATTCGGCTTCTCGACCAACGGTTACGGTGTGGGTGATCTCGTGGCAAAAATTAACGCCATCGATGAGTCAGCGATCGATCCAGTGATCAAAGATTTCCACAATCGTTTCCAAGTCGCCGCGCCCTTGCGCTCCGGTGAGGGCGTCAAGTCGCTGCGTTATGCGATTCGCCAGGAGCTGGGTTTGCGGGCGTTTCTCGAAGAGGGAAATTTCAAAGGCTTCACCACCACCTTTGAAGATCTCCACGGTCTTGCCCAACTGCCCGGCCTTGCGCCGCAACGCTTGATGGCGGACGGTTACGGCTTCGCAGGTGAAGGCGATTGGAAAACCGCGGCGCTCGTGCGCGCGATGAAAGTAATGGGCGACGGTCTTCCGGGCGGCACGTCGTTCATGGAAGATTATACGTACCATCTTGCGCCTGGCGGCCACCAAGTGCTTGGCGCCCACATGCTGGAAATTTGCCCGAGTATTTCTGCGGAAAAACCGTCGGTGGAAATTCATCCGCTTGGGATCGGCGGCAAAGCTGATCCGGTGCGTCTCGTCTTTAGTGCGCAGAGTGGTCCGGCGCTCAATGCGTCGCTGATCGATCTGGGAAATCGTTTTCGTTTGTTGGTGAATGAAGTCATTGCGGTGCAGCCGCCGCCGCTTCCGCGGCTGCCGGTCGCGCGCGCTGTCTGGGAGTCTTTGCCCGATTTCAAGACGGCGTGCGCGGCCTGGATCTATGCAGGTGGTGCGCACCACACCGGTTATAGTTATAGCGTGACCACCGAAATGCTGGAAGACTTTGCCACCATCGCGGGTATCGAACTCGTCACCATCGGTCGCGAAACTTCCTTGCGTGACTTTCGCCAAACGCTGCGCAACAACGAAGTCTATTATCACCTGGCTCTCGGTATCCGCGCCTAGCTTATGCTCGAAGACCTGAAATGCGAAGCTTACGAAGCAAATCGGCATCTGCCGGAGCACGGCCTGATTAATCTGACCTTCGGCAATGCGTCGGCCATCGATCGGCGCGCAGGTATTTTCGCGATCAAGCCGAGCGGCGTGGCCTATGAGGCGCTCCAGCCCGCCGATATGGTTCTCGTGGATCTCGAGGGCAAACAAGTCGAAGGCAAACTGCGGCCGTCTTCGGATACGCCAACGCACCGGCGTTTGTTTCTCGCGTTTCCCGATATCGGCGGCGTGGTCCATACCCACTCGACGCATGCCACGGCCTTTGCGCAGGCCGGCCGGGCGATCCCGATTTTTGGGACGACCCACGCGGATTACTTCAGTCAATCGGTTCCAGTTACCCGCCAGCTTACGCCCGAAGAGATCGGCGGCGGGAAATACGAATGGGCCACTGGCGATGTCATCGTCGAATGCCTTGCTGCGACTCATTGCGAGGCGTTAGATTTGCCCGGGGTGTTGGTTAATCGACACGCTCCGTTCACTTGGGGAAAAAATGTCGCTCACGCGGTCGAGGTGGCGGTCGCGCTCGAATGCGTGGCCCACCTGGCGATTTTTTCGCTGCAACTGAATCCGGGGCTGGGCGAAATCGAGAAAGAGCTCGCGACAAAGCATTTTAAGCGGAAACACGGCCCGGGCGCTTATTACGGTCAGGTCTAATTTAGTACTGCGTTATATGTCACGGCCCACGCTTACCGACATCGCACGCGTTCTTGGATTCTCGAAAAACACGATTTCCCTCGCGCTGCGCGGAAGTTCGCAAATTCCACCGGCGACGCGCGAACGCATTCGCGCCGTTGCGGATGACCTCGGCTATCAACCCAACCCGATCGTCTCGCAGTTGATGGCGCAGCTGCGTTCGACGCGGCGCCATCGTTTTCAAGCAAAACTCGCATTGATGAACGCGAACCGCGATCCGCAGGCTTTTCGCGAGCACCCGACAATCCCGACTTATGTTGCGGGCTGTAAAAATCGTGCGGAGCGACTCGGCTACGCCTTCGATCCGTTTTGGCTCCACGATCCGCAGATCACGGCCAATCAGCTCATCCGCGTTTTCCGCGCGCGCGGCATCAAAGGCATCGTGCTGGTAGGGCTGATGGACACGAATCATTTACCAGAGCACCTCGAGCCGGTTTGGCGAACATTTCCGACTGTCGTCACGGGGGTACGCACGCGTGAGCCGGCCTTATCGTTTTGCTGTGTTGATCATCACCATCTCGCGCTGACCGCGTTTGAGCGCGCGTTGTCGCTGGGCTATCGCCGCCCCGGTTTGGTGCTCGATCACGTGATCGACGAACTGATCGAGCAGCGCTACTCGGCCGGCTTCTACGCGGGGCAACGAACGCTGCCGAAACAAGGGCAAGTCCCGGTCTTCGGCGACGTGGTGGGTCCGAAAAACGCCGATCTTTTTCGAACTTGGTTAAACAAGTACGAGCCCGACGTGATCTTTACACTTTATAACAACGCGATGGGCTGGCTGCGAGATCTCGGTCGGCGAGTACCCGACGATATTGGCGTGATTCAGCTCGAGTGGCGCGCGTCGCGTCCGGAGATCGCGGGGATGAACCAGCACAGCAGTGTGATCGGAGAGGCGGCGGTCGATATGTTGATTTCCCAGATCAATAGCAATGAGACCGGAATCCAAGAATTTCCGCGGGCCACCCTGATCGGCGCCAGCTGGGTCGAAGGCAAAAGCATCGTACCCGTGGCGCAACTACAGAGTTAGGAAAATTGCGCGCGTTATTCGATAAACAGGAGCTGCGGTTGACCGGATTATTTTTTCCACTGCGAATCCAACCAGTCAGCCGCGTGGTGTAGGGCGGGCGGGATTCGTTGCAGCGCGTCCCTCGTTTCATGCGGATAGGCGAACCACGCGACCGCGACGAAAATGACGAGCCAGATCAGACCGCTGTTAAAAAAACTCGGGTGCCGAAAACAATCGTCGTTTTGACCGGGAGCCCAGAGCTGCCAGCGGGCGAGTTTTAGCGGCCATTCGATAGTTTGGTAGATCGCGACGATGATCAGGATTGTGACCCAAACCGGAAGCGTGGTTGGGACGGTAAAACCGAAAACTCCGCCGGTTTTTAAAAGGGAAAAGACTGCGGCGACGGCAATCAACACGAGCACGACGTTGAGCGCGACCAGCAACGGCACGAGGACGCGCGCCGCAGGATTGGGATAGCCGGAGGGACCCCAGTGGTTTTGCCAATTGCGCTGCCACTGAGCGCTGTTGCCCTGGATTTGGGTTTTCAAATTGTCGGCCCAGGAATTCACGTCGCGGTGGAAGCGCTTTTTCCACGCGCGCCGCTGGTCTTTGTCGGGGAAATTTTTCACGGCGTCGTAATAACCTTCTTTCGCTCGACGGATGAAATCTTGCGCCGTCGGCGTTCCGCCAAGCGCGGCTGCTTTTTCTTCCTGCGTTTCCGCAAGAGGCACGCTGAAGGCCATCACGATATACACGACCGCGCCCAGGCCCGCCGAGAGCGCGGTCAGCACGACGAAGATCAACCGCACGACAGTGACATCGAGGTCGAAAAAGAGACTGAGGCCTTGGCAGACACCTGCGAGCATGGCGCCTTCATTGCTGCGAAAGAGCCGTCGTGCAGTTCCGCCCGCCTGCGACTGCGCGCTACCCGCGCTGCTGGTGGCCCCAGTGAACGGAGGTGGAGGCGGCGGCGGGGGAGTGCCGCGCGCGGGATCGTTTGGCGCGGTGGCCGATGCCTCCGAGCCGTCGTCGATTGGGCCAATCGCGTTGAGCACGTCTCGTATTTCCTTTGCGGATACGACGGTTTTGTACGGCCCAAGCAGCGCGCGGAACCGTTCGGCGATCGCGTGCTCGATATCGGCGACAATTTCGTCGCGATCGGGATTGGCGCTCAAGTTCGCACGGGCGGCTTCGAGGTAAGTACGCAGCGCGTCGTAGCCGAGTTCTTCTAGTTGGTAGCCGTTGCCGCAGAGATTTACCGTGATCACCTTGTTCATGAGGGTAGGAGTTAAGACCGGCCGAGATCGGCGACCGTGTTGTTGATTTTCTGCCAATATTGAGAGGTTTCACGCAGCTGCTCTTTGCCCTTTGCCGTCAGCGCATAATATTTTCGCGGCGGGCCCGCTTCCGATTCTTTCCACTCGTGTTCTACGAGACCGTCGCGGCGCATCTTACTCAGGAGCGGATACAGCGTCCCTTCCTGCGTCGCGAATTCGGTTTCGCTGAGCTGCTTTAAAATGTCGGCCACGTAAACTTTATCCGCCGATACAATCTTCAGGACGAGGAACTCAAGGAGTCCTTTGCGGATGGCGGAGAATCGTTCGTTTACGCTCATGGATACGGAGTAGTAGCAAGCTACCTTGCATAAAAAAGGTACTAGTTTGAGAAATAGTCAAGCGGTTTTCTTTTTTAGTCGGGATGGGGCTTCGGAGAAATTGCGTAACGTGCTCCCTAGAATCCGGAAGATGGGTGCAGGAACCCCTTAATCACTATGCCGGCAGCTTCTTTCCCATCTTACGATTCAAATGCCTCCGATCCCGTCGATGAAATCGAGGGCGCCGAGAGCACCGCGTCCACCCGCGATGATGATGTCGATCCCGCTGTCGGCAAAGGCTGCGCCGAAGCATTGATCAAACGCGGGCTAATCGATGCCAGCCATCAATCGTACGTCGCTGCGCTCATCACGCACGTGGCCAACGACGCCATCGCCGCGACACACGAAATGCTTCGCCAAGGGATGATCGAACGCAGCAACGAAGCCGTCGTCGCCGAGTTCATCAAACGCACCGTGCGCCGTCGCGCGTGGGGCATCGAGCGTCCCGTCGCTGTCGGACGCCTCGCTCAAAATTTCCATCAGCGTCGTCAAGCCGCAGCCCTCGATTCGCGCCGCTCAGGCGCTTCTGCCAATCGTTCGCAATCCTAACGCTTTTAGATGAGTCATATTTATGGTTAAATTGCTTGCCGCGAACTGAGGAAAAACCTGGTTCTTCGTGGAAAGGCCTCCTCGAACTCGCATCGATATTTTTTCAGTATATAGCATCACTCGACCCTATGAAAAATACCCACCTGCTCCTTACTCTCGGACTGGCTGCATCCGCCAGTTCCTTGTTTGCGGATTTTAGTTATCCTAATTTTACCGACACCACTGGCCTTCAGCTCAACGGCAACGCCGCTTCGACGGGTGGCGTGCTACGTCTCACGCCGGCCGATTTCTGGCAGGCGGGAAGTGCGTTTTCGACGAACACCGTCTCGCTCTCTTCTACCGCTTCTTTCAGCACTTTTTTCCAGTTTCAGATCCACGATGACGGCGGCATTAGCGACGAAGATGGTCAGGGCGCCGATGGCATCGTCTTCACTTTGCAAACGGTCTCAAACACCGTCGGCAGCAGCGGCAATGGCATCGGCTATTATGGCATTCCGAACAGCCTCGGTGTTGAGTTCGACACCTATAACAATGGCAGCGGGTACGACCCAAACGGCAATCATGTCAATTTTGACTATAACGGCGCTTTCTCGCCGGATACAAACGCCGTCGAAATCCCAGAGCGCATGAATGACGACGGAATCTGGAGCGCTTGGGTTGACTACAACGGCGCGACGCAGGACCTCGAGCTGCGTTTGGTCGAAGGTTCCACTGTTAGACCGGCTGCACCGATTCTGCAGGCCAACGTAGATTTGGCCACGGTGCTTGGGTCCACCAACGCATTCGTCGGCTTCACCGCCGCCACGGGCGCGGCCTATGACGACCACGACATTCTCAACTGGCAGTTTCGCCAGGATTTTAATCCCATCACCAATCCGACCGGCGGTGGCGCTGTGCCAGAGCCGTCGACCTACGGTTTGCTCGGTGCGGCTGCTCTCCTTGGTGTCGTCGGGCTGCGTCGCCGCATCCGACGCGCTTAAGAAAACACAAGTCGTCCAAAGCTGAAGCCGGTCTCTGTGGAGGCCGGCTTTTTTTTGCAGCACGGACGTTCTGCATTAGGCTGCGCACCATGGTTAAAAAACTTCTGCATACTCGCATGCGCGTGAACGATCTCGAGCGCACGATTAAATTTTATCAAGAGGCGCTCGGTCTGAAATTGCGCACGCGTCACACATCCCCTCGCGGTGCGCAGCTGGCGTTTTTGACGACGCCGAACAGTGACGAGGAGATCGAGCTCTGCCAGTTACCCAATTCGCCCTCGGTGCAGGTGCAGGCGGACCTGATGCACCTGGCGTTCGAAGTCGAGAATCTTGAAAGCTTCGCCGCTGATTTGAAGGCGAAAGGTTTCACCCTCAGTGACGGCCCCACGAAAACCGGCTCTGGATCAGTGATCGCTTTCATCGATGCGCCGGAGGGGTACGAAGTGGAGTTAATCCAGAAAAGCGCTGCAAATACCTAACCGCCTGAGATGAGTCACGGAGGCGGCTGATAGATCCGAGCTGGTGCGTAACTGCGCGGTCGCTTCGTCTGTCGCTTCAGGCATGGGGTGTGGTGACTCGTCACCGCCTTCAAAGGCGCACTCCATGCCGGAGTCATTTGTCTAATTCTTCATCGTCGGGCCTCTTGGCGCTCCCAGGCGAAGAGATACTGCTGCGCGAGTCCTGCTGCTGCGCCGAAATGTGCACGGCCGAACTGGGCTACTTGCGCTGGCTTCCAGTCGACCAGCCCATAGCGCCGCGCCATTGTTTTTAAAATCCACGTATCCACGGGAAACGCTTCCAATCGCCCCGCGCCAAACAGCAAGACGCAGTCGGCTACCTTTTCCCCAACGCCAGGGAGGCTGCACAACCGCTCCTTCGCCGCGGCGTAGAGGAGCTGCTCCGTTTCCTCGAGCCAACCGGGATGTGCCTTCAAAAACTGTGCGGTCTGAAAAATATAACGCGCCCGAAAACCGAGCAGGCATTCGCGTAATGCTTTCTCGGATACGCGGCCGAGTTCCTCCCAGGTCGGCAGTCGATCAGGTCCGGCCGCGAGCGGAGCGCCATGGCGCTCCGCAAGCAATGCGACCATCTGTTTAATCTGTACGATTTGCTTGGTGGCGCTGCAAAGAAAGCTCAGCAAGGTTTCGCCGAAAGGCTGGCGCAGAATTCGCAACGCCGGAAAGGCCTGCAGGCAACCCGCCAGATGCCGATCGCTGCGCCAAGGCAGTTCGTCGGCGAAGCGCTCTTGATGGCCGGTTGCGTCGAGATAGTTGTGTAGCGCGCGTTCATCGGCCACGGCAGATTTCTGCGGACTTCGCCAACACAGTCGATCGTCCATTACCTGCAGTTCAGCGACGTGACTCGCCCAAACTCCGCGCCATGCGCTCTCGTCGCGACGATTCCAACGGAAGGCCTGACCGCCATCGAGAAGTTCGGCGAGCGTTGCTTCAGTGATTCGGGGGAAGCCGCGTACCTCGCGCCAATTCGTCCACGACTCACGCTCACTGATCGCGCTTTTCACGCACTCAACGGCCGTCGGGCTTGCTCCAAAGGTAACTCTGCTTCGAGAGCAGTTCTGCGCCGTTTACATCGAGAATGAGCACACGCCACGCAACCGGATGTTCGTTGGCGAGAGGCCAATCGGTGCCGGTTAAACCGATCTGGTAAACGTGCTGTCCGTGCGGAACGTTAATGGGAAATGTATATGAAACGGGCTCAGGCGCGCGTGACGAAATCACATCGAGCTGGATCTTTAGCCCGGTCAGCGCTTCGCCATGATTAGCCACGCGCGTTAAAAAATAAAACCCGGCGCGTTCTCCCGGTTGACTGCGCAAGATCGTCTGATTGCGCATCGGCTTTTCTTGGCCCGTGAAATATTCTGGGATGCTTACGAACGACTGAGTCGTTCGATAATCTGGCCACACCCGAACGATACGCAGATTGGCTGCTGCCAGCGTGGTGGCAGCGAGGAGAAAACTGAGAACGGCGATCGTGCAACGCATAAGAAGAATTAAGCGGCGCTGGCTCAGTCGAGCCAGACTTTTTGATAGCGATGAATTCCCAGGAGCGAAGGCACCCAGCCCTTGACGTGCGGATTGATGAGGAAGGTACGTGTTCCGAAAAACACCGGCGCGATCGGCGCTTCGTCGAGCAGAAGCGTTTCTGCGCGGTTAAGGATTTGAAAACGTTTTTTCTGATCGAGTTCGTGATTCGATTGATCGATCAGCTTGTCGTACTCGGCGTTGGCCCAGCCGGTGTCGTTGTTGCCGCTGGTCGAGATGAACATGTCGGTGAAAGTGGAGGGATCATCATAGTCGCCGACCCAGCGAGACCGCAAAATCTGAAAAGCGAGACGGTGCATATCGTCGAGGTAGACGCGAAATTCCGTCTGCGTAATTCCCACGTCGATATTTAGCTCCTTGCGCCACGTTTGCTGAATCGCTTCCAAGATCACCGCATTAATGGGGTCTGTGTTCATCTCCATATCGACATGTGGAAAGCCGCGGCCGTTGGGAAAGCCGGCATCCGCGAGCAGCTTTCGCGCGGCGGCGTAGTCTGTAGGGATTTTAGCACTACACGTGTAGCCCGCGGTATTGGGCGGGGTTAAATTATACGCGGGGATCCGACTGCCGCGCAGGACGGAAGTGGCAATCGCCTCGCGGTCGATCGCGCGCGCGAGCGCTTGGCGCACGCGTTTGTCATCGAACGGTTTTTTCGTGACGTTGAAACGCAGCATGAACGACTCCAGAAATGGATCGATCCGCACCTGGTCGGGACTTTCGTGGCGGTAGTGATCGATACGATCGGGAAGCACGTCGTACGTGATGTGCATTTGGCCGGCGCGGAAGTCCGCTTCTTCCGTTTTCTCATTCGCGATTGGATAAAACACCACGCCCTGCAGCTTCGTTTCGCCCGCATTCCAGTAGCGCGGATTCTTCTTCACGACAAAACGCTGATCCGGCGCCCATTCGTCCACGATGTAGGGGCCGTTGCCGACGAAATTTTTCGCGCGCGTCCAGCCGGTGTCGCGTCGAAACGGATCGCCGAATTGCATGACAACTTTCTTGTTCACCGGAAACCAAGCTTGGTGCGCGACAATGGCCAAGAAATATGGCGTCGGTCGCGCAAGAGTGAGTTTCAAGGTCTTTGCGTCCACCACTTGCACCCCGACGTGCGAAAAATCTTTCAGTTTTCCTTCGTTGTAATCTTCCGCGCCCGAGACGGCATAGCACATATAGCTATATTCGGAGGCCAGCTTTGGCTCGAGAATCCGCTGGAGCGAAAAAGCAAAATCATCCGCTGTCAGGGGGTCGCCGTTCGACCACTGCGAGTCGCGCAAATGAAACGTGTAAACGAGTCCGTCCGGCGAGATGTCCCATTTCTCGGCGATTCCTGGCACGGGCTGAGAGGTCGCCTCATCGATTACCGTTAAGCCTTCGAAAAGCGCGATCAGAACATTATAGTCGTTGTAGGAGATATCAATGTGCGGATCGAGATCGCGAATTTCAGTGCCGTTACCGAGATAAAGAATCTGCTGACGGCGTCCCGATTCGACGAGCGTCTCGCGTTTGGTGCAGCCGCTGAAGGTAATGCAACCTAAGGCGAGCAAGGCGAGTGCGGTTGATTGCAGAATAAAGCGCGGAAGCATGCGCCCGCAACCAAGCACGGAACGCTAACTCGGTAAAGCGTTGCGGACGCGCACGAGTTACCAAACTGTTTTTCCATGCAATGGTACTATGCTTATCAACAGCAGCGCCAAGGGCCGGTCAGCGACGTCGATTTTCACCGGCTCGTGCGTGAAGGCGTGATTCAGCCGTCGACGCTGGTGTGGAGAGCGGGCATGCCAAGTTGGCAGCCGTACGAAACCATCGCGCCGACTTTGACACCACCGCTGCCCAGTCTCGAACCGGTGAGTGCGCCGAACGCGACCCCGACGTCCTCGCTAGCGACGCCGACTTCCGCCGACGAGACCGCGGTCTGCATGATCAGTGGCCAACGTTACCCGAAGCGCGAAATGATCGAGTATCAAGGACGATGGGTCAGCCTGGAACATCGCGAAGAGTTTTTTCGCCGGATTCGCGAAGGTGAGATGATGCCCGGCTCGATGAACTACGCCGGATTTTGGATCCGTTTCGTCGCGTGGGTGATCAACTTCATTATCGTTTACATCTGTTGGCAGCTTTTGGATTTCGTCTTAATCCTCGCGCATGCCATCCCGAAGCCGCTGACGGATGTTAATCCGATGGATCCGGCGATGGCGCCCGAGATCTTGCGGCATGCGTTGCCCGGCATGGCCGTCAATTTCGTGTTCGCGATTCTCTATTCGATCTTCTTCAACCACCGGTTTGGCGCGACGCCGGGGAAAATGGTTTTCGGTTTAAAAACAGTTTTGCCAGACGGCGAGCGGGTGGGCGTCGGTCGGCTGGTCCTGCGCGCGATCGTCCAGATCGTGACCACGATGATGCTTTTCATCGGCTTCTTTTTCGTGGGCATCGATGAACAGAAACGCGGATTGCCCGACCTAGTATGCGGGACACGCGTGATCAAAACGCGCTGAGGCGAAAAAACCTCGTTTTTCCGTATGAGGAGCGCTGGAGAATATCCCCAAAAGAGCCGATATTGTTAAGAAACGGCATTTGAGCGCGTATGATAAGTGACGGTCTTAGTACTCCTGATCCCATGCCCCGGGCTAGTTCTTATGCAGACTCCGATACGTTCCTGCGCGCCGCTGTGGCGGAGTACCAAACTCCGCTCACGCGTTATGCTGCGCGCCTTGTCGGAGATCCAGATTGGGCTCGTGATATCGTCCAAGACACGTTCCTTAAACTCGTTGCGCAGCCGAAAGAAGCAGTCGAAGGCCATCTCGCCGAGTGGCTTTTCACCGTCTGCCGCCATCGTGCGCTCGACGTCCTGCGCAAGGAGGGCCGCATGAAACGTTTCGAAGAAGGTCAAGCAGAACGGGTTACTTCCGATGAGCCACGTCCTTTGCGAGTAATTGAAAGTGCTGAGGTCCAAGAGGCAGTTTTGCGCCTCATCGACGGACTCCCGCACAACCAGCAAGAAGTCATCCGCCTCAAGTTCCAAAACGGATTCAGTTATAAAGAGATCAGCCGAATTACTGCCTTATCGGTCAGCCATGTCGGCGTCCTCATTCACAATGCTGTCTCGCGGCTACGCACGGAATTCGCCGCCCAACAGCTCTAATTATTTTCCCAATGAAGCTCACCAAGATTTCGACCGAAGATCCAATTCTCACTGCTTACGCTTTGGGCGAGCTGGACGCTTCTGAGGCCGCGCGAGTGGCCGCCGCGATCGCGCACAATCCAGACGCCTTGCAGGTGGTGAACGAAATCCGCGCTACCGCGCAGGAGCTTCATGCGGCCTTGAAAGATGAGCCTATTTTTAGTGAACGCGTCACGCCATTCGAAGCGCCGAAATCCGCGAAGGTGTTTCACTTCCCCTACTACGCGATCGGCAGCGCCGCTGCGGCCTGCTTCGCCGCGATTCTTGGCGTGAATATGGCTCGCCGCGCGCATCCAGTTTCTGTGGCGCCAGTCGCGCCCATCACAATTGCCCCGGGTGCCACGATTGGCATTAACGCTGCGGCCTCCGACGTCGCGATTTCGAATCGTTTGGCCAACGTGATCCCGGACGGATTTTCCGACTTGAAGCCAGCGCCTTTCCGCGACTCCGGCTACCGTTTAGGTAAGTCGATTGCCGCGACGGATGCAGCCTCGGCCTCCACGACTGAAGCCGCCGCCTCGAAAGTCGTACCAGCCCCCACGAATTCTCCTTCGACCTCGGCGTTGGCTAGCGATGACTCCACTTGGCGCGATGAACCGCCGCATCAACTTCTTTCGTTGAAGAGCCCCGCGCTACCGGTGATCGATGTCGCACAAAAGAGCGATATTCCTTTCGTGAATCCGCGTGCGCTGGCGTTCTCGAGTCAGGAAGTAAAGTTCACTGGGTTGCCCGATTTTCGCACGCTGCTGAAAGGCACGTCCCGCGGCGCGACGTATGATGAAGTGCTCAGTTGGTCCACGCAGGATACCGAGAAAAAAGAGCAGGCGACGCACCGTACCGATTTGATCGATTTGGTGAAGAAGCCGAAGAACGCGACCGTAGAATAAGGGGCCAGAGAAGTTAGTTCTGAAGCTGCAAGGGTTTCCTCGCCGGGAGCGGACTCCTGTCCACCTTCTGTCGAAT
>FTDT01000141.1_pt1 | contig 31717 bp, 25 predicted proteins | sample 1640021 | NCBI WGS metagenome assembly FTDT01 (sample SAMEA3914869, study PRJEB12502) | metagenome | biome: forest; material: soil | place: USA | collected 2012-03-12 | depth 0.1 m | reverse complement strand
GTCGCCTTCGCGCTGCCGTAATCGCTGCCATCACGCCATCTTCAAGAATGACGGTGCCGCTTCCGACATGAAGTGCACCGCACTCCATGTCGGAGCCGTTTCGGCAATATAGACGACGCAGTTTTATCAAAACATTGTCGACGCAAACTGCGCCTGCGCTACCGCTCCTCTGTCACTGCTGTGACTGCAGCCACTACACTGCCACTACTACTGATACTACGCTACTGAGGCCACCGCTTTCAGCGGTAACGAGATTCTAAATACGGTCCCTTCAGCGCCAGTTTTTTCTAACGTCAGTGATGCGCCAATCTGCCGAGCCAGCAGCTGACTGATCGCGAGCCCTAGGCCTGTGCCGCCTGGTCGTCCCGTGCGGCCGGGCTCGAAAAGGTGCGCGCGAATCTTTTCGGGAATGCCGGGGCCGTGATCGACCACCTCGACGAAAACCTGCTCGCTCGCGCGATGGAAAATGACCGCCACTTCGCTGCGCGGCGTCGAAACTGCGAGGGCATTCGCCACTAGATTATTGATCACCAGGCAGAGCAATCCGCCGCGGTGGCTGTCGAGACCGGCTTCGAAGCCTCCGCTGACGGAGAGCTTAATCTGGCGTTGCATGGCTGCTTTTTCGTTTCGTTGGGCGACGATTCCGACCAGATCGTATCCGGTGAGTTCATACGTCGTTTGGGTGACAACCTCGCCGAGCAGTGAGATCGTTTCCTGAATAATTTCCTGCATGTGCGCGGCGTAGGCCGCGGCGATGCGCCAAGCTTCATCTTCTGCTGCGGGCGCGGAATGATCGGTCACGACTGCCTTGAGACCAGCGAGCGAACCTTGCAGGCCGTGCAATAAGTGGGCCGTGATCTGTCCGACGGCTGACGCTTTCGCCGCTAACGCGAGTTCCACGTTGGCTCGCAGAAGCCTTCGATTCCGCTCCGCCACCACGCGCTGCGCACGCACGAGTGCGAATGAAGCCGCCGCCACCACCAATGTGAGCAAGCTCAGGCCGATCGCGAGAGTGCCGGTGGTCTGTTTGCGAATGCGGCGATCGATTTCGTCCAACTCATTCGCGAGCGTTTGCGCGTCGATATAATAACGCGCGAAGCCCAATCGCTTTTGCGGGTCCCGCCCGTGCAACGGGATCGTGACCTCAAGCACGGGCCGCTCCGATTTTAGCGGTGAGGTCGCTTCTGAGAAATAACGTCCGACCGGAAAGTTTGGAAAATAGCGACTGATCGAGGGCTGCTTAAGCAACCGTAGATAATCTTCCAGCGAAAGATGAATGAACTGCAACGTATCCGGCTGAAAATTCACAGTGTGCCCTTCTGAATCAAAGATCACCACCGCGAGCATGTTTTCTTGGTCCGCACTTTCTAGTACGGCCGGCAGCAGATCGGTCGCACGGGCCGCCTCGCGCTGTGCGAGTTGATGCCACGCGACTGGTGCGAGTATTGACGCGTCGCGATCGATCAACGTTTGATGAATTTCGCTGCGCAGCTCGGCGCGATCGCGAAGGACAAGTCCACTAAAAATTGCCGCGAGCGAAACACCGGTGATCAGCGTAGCGACGTTTTTCAATCAGCTAAAACAATGAGGCGCGATCGCTGTTGTGTACAGCCAATCGCGCCTCGATGCGGAATAGACTATTGTTATTGATCGAGATCGAATACTTCGATCAAGCCTACACCAGTCGTGCTGTTCACACCACTGACCTGCGCGGTGTAAGCACCGGGCGCAAGCGTCATGAGCAGGATTGAGTCTTTCGGATCGAGCGAGAAACTGCCTTCCGTGTTGCCATTGGCCACGGTGATTTCGCTAACATTTGGAGCGTCACCCCAGTTGTCATTTTGTGCTATCATCGTCGAACCGCTGAACAATTTTAGAATCGGATCGGCTAACACGCCGTGCACCCCGAAGTTTGTCAGCGTCGCGCCGGACGCGCGGATCATCACGCGTTTCGGCACGTTACCGTTGATGATAAATCCAGCGATGAGAATATTTGCACCTGTGCCGACTTGAGAACGCGCCGAAATGTTGGTGAGTCGTGGCTGACCGGCGAAGGCGGGATCGCCAGGCTGCGTGGTGTCGGTATCGAAAACTTCCACTAGCGCGACGCCGGTGGTGCCGCCGTTGCCGGTGATCTGCGCGGTGTAACCATTCGGGGCGAGCGAGCTCAAGATAATTGAGTCCTTCGGATCGAGCGCGAACGTCCCTTCATGATCACCATTCGCGGCGACGATCGCGTCCTGATTTGGAGCGCTGGCCCAATTATCATTTTGCGCGACCACCGTCTGACCGAGAAACAAATTCAGCGTGGGATCGGGTAGTGGCCCGTTCACACCGAAATTCGCGAGCGTCGGACCAGTGCCGCGAATCATTACGGGTTTGTCACCCGAGCCAGAGATAATAAAGCCCGCGATGAGCGTCTGTGAGCCGGTGCCGGCTTGACTACGCACCGAAAGATTAATCAAGCGACCCGGCTTTGGCGTATCTATAACGAGAGTGGCAATCGCACTCGTGACAGAGCCGGTTGTGTTTGTAGCGGTGAGCGTATAATCGCCCGCATCGCCCGCCTGAACCGCAGGTAACGTCAATGTCGCGGCGGTTGCACCAGGGATGGCGGTCCCGCCTTTATTCCACTGATAAGTTACGCCGGTGCCGCTCGCGGCGGCAGTGAACGTCACACTCGAACCCGGGCCGACGGTTTGGCTCGCGGGATTTTGTGTAATCACGGGCGCCGTTGATTGTGTCGTCGCGTTCACGGTGAGCGTCGCCGCAGTGCTAGTGACGGCGCCCGCAGAATTGGTGACGGTGACCGTGTAACTGCCAGCGTCGCTCGTCTGCACGTTGGTCAACATAAGCGACACGGCGGTCGCGCCTGTGATGGCCGTGGTGCCTTTATTCCATTGATACGTTGGTGTGGTGCCGGCCGCCACCACCGAGAACGTCACGCTCGCGCCCACATTCACCGTTTGGGAAACCGGATTGGTCGTAATGGTGGGTGCCGTCGTGCCACCACCGCCATCAGAACCCGCGGCCACATCAATCGTGTATGAGAATTCTGGAGACGAGATGCCACCTCCGCTTCCAAACTGAAACGCGGTCATGGACACGGTGTAATTGCCCGCGGTCGTCGGTGTGCCCCGCAGATAAAGCGTACCCGCTGTATTGATGATGCCACTACTGACGGCGCCACTCGTGCCGGATGAGGTGGAGTAGAAGGCCATCCCCGGAGGAAGGGTACCCCCGACAGACCAGGATTCGGGCGCGGTTTGCGTTCCAAGCACGCCAAAGGCAACGCTGGCCGCAGTCCCGCTAGTGGCGGCCAATGGCGACGCCGAGGATGACGTTAAGGTCGTCGCGCCCGCGACAGTGTCGACGGCGCCGAGCGCCGCTGCCGCGGTGAAGGTGGCTTTTAAGATATTAGCTGCCGGTGAACGAAAGACCGTCGCGGCGGCTGACGCGGCCATTTGCAAGACGGGTGAACGTTGAAGCAGCGCGATCAAAACGCCGGCTGGTAAATTGAACCAGCGGGCAAAGCGATAGACAGGTGTGGAATTCATAACGGAAAAATGGTTAGTTGCAGCCGCAGCCGCTTCCGCCGACTCCGCGTCCACCGGACGCAGCTTCGCGCGAAAAATAAATATGTTCGGACATCGCGGTCGCGACAGGATCGCGGTCGGGGTTCATCTCGTAACTGGCGAGCGCTCCGCGTTGCCACGGTTGGACTTGCGTGCAACCGGCGAAGACCGCCGCCGTTGCGATCAAGATTGCGGCAATGATACGAGTTTTCATGGAGTCTCCTTGAGCAATAGATCAATTTCCCGGCTAATTTCGGCGGGCGTGTTGTCGTGAAAACCGACGTGGACGAAACGGACTACGCCATGGCGGTCTAAGAGATAGCTCGTCGGCATCGTTGGCACTTCGACGGCGGCGACGAGTTGTTGACTGCTATCGCGAACGGTTGGAAATGCCGGTTGGTAGCGCCGCAGAAATTGCCGATAAGCAGACTCATTTTCGTCGATGCTCACGCCGACGATCGCAACTTCGTCGCCGTAGGTGAGATGGATTTTCGAAAGGGCCGGGAAGGACGCCCGACAGGGTACGCACCACGAGGCCCAGAAATCGACCAGGGTGACTTTGCCACTATAGCTCGGCACCGCTCCGTCGTAAGAGAAGCGATTCAGGTCGGGAAAATGTCCGCCGTTGTCTACTCGAGCCTGCGCCTGCGATGCCAGCACCACCGCGATCATAATGGCGGATGTGACGGCAAAGACGTGGCGCATGAGGCCGGTTAAGAAATTAGGAAGTAACCACATATTGAAAAAACTTTCTCGTTTGATGTTGCGCTTCACGGGTCGTAATCAGCCCCTCCGCTTGCATGCTGTTTTGGATGAACGACACGCCGCTGCGGGCGCCGAGGATGAATGCGGTCGTCGAGAGAATGCCGGCTTGTAAACACGACGGCGCAATCACCGTGCTTTGTACGCAGCCATTGAGAACCGGTTCGCCCGTTCGTGGGTCAATGATGTGTCCGAAACGCCGACCGCCCGCGGAGAAATTTCGCAAATAATCGCCCGACGATGCGACTGCGCGATCGATCAGCGCGATGCTTCCACGATGCGTGCCGGGATGGGCCGGATCTTCGAGGCCGACGTGCCACGCTGGTTTGCCGATTGGCGCGCCCCACGCGCGAATATCGTGGCCGAAATCGATCAGGCCGCTCTCGATGCCGAACTCGCGCGCGAGCTCGGCGACAGCATCGACCGCGTACTCCTTGCCCCAGCCACCGAGGTCGATCGACATGCCGACGTGCGGCAAGAAAATTGAGCCGGGGCGCCTTTGCACTTTTTGCCAGCCCACCAGCGCGCGAGCCGCATCGATCGCGGGCCGCTGCGGAATCTGCGGTGAGGCGGCTCGGTAATTCCATAGACGCATCAACGGCATCATCGTCACGTCGAGAATGCCGTTCGTCATGCGCCAGATGGAGGCGCAGACGTCGAGGATTCGCTCCATCTCGATGTCGACGGAGGTCTCGTGTTTGCCTGCGGCGTCATTGATGCGGCTAATCTCGCTCTCCGGACGAAAACGCGAGTAGCGCGCCTCAAAGCGTTCGACCCAGGCGATTGCAGCGTCTTGAAATGCTTGCGCGATCGCAGAATCATCGCAGACAAATTGGGCCTCGCACTGCGTGCCTAAAGCGGGCCAGGAAAATCGGTAGGCGCCACGACTCATGCGTGTGGATAGGCGTGGCGCATGACCGGCGTTAATCGTTGATGTAACCGATGGCATCATCGTGACCTCTCACCATTCCAGCCGCGCGCCGACGCTGTAGACGTTCGCATGCGTGTACTCTGCGGCCGGCGTGATTTGATCGCGCCCGGTCATCTCGTAGTGATCATAGGCGAAATCGATCGAGAACCGATTAGGCACCACACGGACCACGATTTTGAGCCCTGCATCCACGGTGCGCATCTTCGACAAGCGATAGTCCGCCGAATAGAACGGGCCATCTGGTTCGGGCAGCGCACCGGGCGTGATGCCGGTGTTGTCGAGCGTTGTCTTGTAGAAAAACGCGGCGCTTTGTTGGTAGACGCGCAACGAGGGCGTGATCACGCAGCGGTCGTCGAACAGCTTTTGAAACCACTGAGCGGTGACCGTCTGGCTATTGATGCCAAAGGTGTCGTGATAGAAACGGTAGTCGATCTGCGCGGCTGCGTGGGCAGCCCGGATGTTGCGGTTGAGACTTGCGAAAACGATTTCGCCATTTCGCCGTCCCGGCCGATTCTCGCCGAACGTGCTCAACAGCGTGAGCCCGTCGCCGACATTGACGTGCTCCTCAATCAGTTTGTAAGGGTCGCTGAGATATCCCGAAGCATGATCGAGGCTGAAATTGACTGTGAGCGTGGTGTCCGGATTCAGCAACTGGGTGATGCCGACGATCGCTTGCTGTCCGTGCTTCTTTTCCCATGGGCTCTGGAAGAAGACTTTTACCGTGTCGTCCGTCGCGGCCAGGCCGAGAAGCAACGTCGTATTCTTTTCGTTGAAGGTCGTTAATGTATTGAGCGAATAACCGTTCGACACGTAGTCGCTCTCACGACTATTCGCGTAGCCAATATCAACTGTTGTTTGAGCGAACGGTTTGCTCACGTCGGCGGTCCACGCTTTGCGCCGATCTTCCATCTGCGTCATGGGGATTGTACCGGTCGCTGGATCGAGCGTGAGCTGGCCTGTGGGGGTTGCTCCTGAGATCGTGTCGATCACGCCGCTGAGTTTGACTCGAACGTCGTCAGGCAAACCCTGCTCAACTTCTCCTGCCTGCGAGTCGACGTGAATGCGGCCCGCCGCCTCCTGCCACGATTGAAACTTATAATTAATTTCTCCGTCCGCGTGGGAGCTTTTCGGCCAAAGCAGTTCGAGAATCGCAGCCACGGCGAAGGCGCGAAGAGGGCGGGCGTTGGGTCGCATAGCCACTTCCTTGCCCGGATTGTGCCACAAAGCAGTTTACGCTGATAACAGGCGGGTAGTTAAGTGGTTAAAATTTACGCAAGCCGCTAGCGGCGAATTTTCGCCGTAAGAATTGGTTGAATACAACCAAAGCGCGCCGACCCGTTCGGCGAGGCTTGGTGGCGTATCACCAGCGTTAGAGCACTCTCAACAAAAGTCTGCCGCTTCCGTCATGGAGTGTGGTGACTGGGCGCCGCCTTCTATGTCGGAGTTGGTCCGAGAATAAAGTCGGGCACAGGTTTAGTAAACTCGTTCTAGCTTGCGGCGACGATCGCGCTCCGCATCGCGCAATCATTCGCGAGCAGTTTCGCCCAGCTTCTGCTGCGATAGCCGATAGCGTAAAAATTCCCGGGTGACGCCGAGTCGCCGCGCCGCCGCAGAAACGTTCTGATCGGTTTCGCGCAGCGTTTCGGCGATCAGATCGTCGACCATTTGATCGAGCGAAAATCCGCTCTCTGGCAGACGCCACTGCGGATTTCGCCACGGCGCCACCACCGATTCACTTTCCCCGCTTAAGGTTTCGAAATCGAGCGTACTGATCGGCGAAAAAATAACGGCGCGTTCCAGCTCGTGCGCGAGCTCGCGGACATTGCCGCGCCAGGGCTGACTGAGCAGGCGCTTTTCGCCGACCGGTGAGATCACCAAACCTTTGCGACCATAACGGCGAGCAATGGTCGCGAGCAGGTGTTGGGAAAGGCGGAGCAAATCGACGGAGCGCTCGCGTAGTGGCGGCAACACTACACGGAGCAAATTCAAGCGGTGAAAGAGATCTTCTCGAAAACGACCGTCAGCCACCAAGTCATTCAGCGGTTGGTTACTGGCAGCGATCACCCGCACGTCGACGAAGAGTTCTCGCGTTCCGCCGAGCCGGCGAATTTTTCCTTCCTCGAGCGCGACGAGCAGCTTGGCTTGCGTGCCCAAGGAAAGGCTGCCGATTTCATCTAAAAAGAGGGTTCCACCATCCGCCGCTTCGAGCAGGCCAAGACGCGCTTTTTTCGCATCGGTGAAAGCGCCGCGCTCATGACCAAATAGCTCTGCTTCCGCCAGCGACTCAGGCAGAGCAGCACAGTTGACCGTGATGAACGGTTTTTCAGCGCGGGCGCCTTCGCGAAAAAGCCAGCGCGCCAGCAAGCTTTTCCCGGTGCCGGTTTCACCTTCAATCAACACCGGCGGGAGCCGTCGTTCTAATCTGCGCTCGGTGACCAAAACAGTGTCGAGCTGCGCGCGAATTTTTTCCAGCGCCTGGCCGAAAAAAATATCTTCCGAAGACGCCGTTGCACCGACGCTTTGAAATTCCTCGCGGCGTTTTGAACGCCAGGTTTGCCGGCAACGCGCGAAAGCCAACGATACTTCTTCGAGCTCAAACGGCTTGGAAATGTAGTCTCCCGCGCCATACCGCATCGCCTCCACGGCCTGCTTGATGCCGCCGAACGCAGTCATCACGACGACGCCGGTGTTTTCTGAGAAAATATTTTCGCGCAAAAGCTCCAGCGCCTCGCCGTCGGGCAGATGCAAGTCAAGTAGCGCAAAGTCGACGCTCAGCGTTTTCGTCACACGGCGCGCTTCTGCGAGCGACGTTGTTTCCACGACCTCGGCGCCGGTCGACCGCAGGTAGGCGGCGAGACGTTTTCGTAGCAAGGCATCGTCCTCGAGCAGGAGGACTTCGCTGCCGGAAATAATTTCAGGGGACTCGGCCATCAGCGGAGCGAGTGCGCCGGTCTCGCTCCTTTTTTTCAATCTCAAAGCGCACGGACGCGTCAGGCCGAAGTGCGAGGACGTTTGGCCTTCTTTGGTTGCGCGGAGCTTTTAGTATCAGCGGGTTTTTTACTGGTCAGATTTTTCGCTGCGGACAGAACCGCTGGCGCAGGTGCCGCTCGCACGAGTTCGATGGGTTCGCTCCAGCGATGTCCCGGATCGAGGAGCCGCTGCGTCGTATCCGGTCCCCAACTTCCGGCGGGATAGTTAGGGAAATCGGGGGCGTTTTTTGCCCACGCGTCTAGGATCGGTTGAACCAATTTCCACGCGGCCTCCACCTGATCGGCGCGCATCGAAAGTGTCTGATCGTTCTTCATTACATCCCAAATCAGCGCTTCGTACGCATCTGGCGACGGCTCGGAAAAATTTTCGCGATAATTAAAACGCATATCGACGGGCTTAAGCTGCATCTTCGGCCCGGGTTGCTTCGCTTGGAAGGTGAGGACGATTCCTTCGTCTGGCTGGATCGCAATGACGAGTCGCGAAGGTTGCCAATTCGACGAGGCATCGTACGCGAAAGGCTGGTGCGGCGCCGCGCGAAACTGAATCGCGATTTCGGAAACTTGCCGGCTCATGCGTTTGCCGGTGCGCAAATAAAATGGCACGCCCTGCCAACGCCAATTATCGACTAACAACTTTACAGCAGCAAACGTGTCGGTTTGCGAATCGGGCCGGATCTCCGGCTCCTCGCGGTAGCCGACCACTGGTTTTCCGCGGATAGCGCCGGGACCGTACTGTCCGCGTACGGCCGAAGCTTGCACGGCATTAGGATCGATCGGACGCGTTGCGTGTAACACGTCGACCTTCTTATTGCGCACTTCGTCGGGCTCGAACGAAACCACGGGCTCCATCGCGATGAGACAAAACAGCTGCAGCAAATGGCTTTGAATCATATCACGCAGGGCACCGGCGCCGTCGTAATAGCCCCCGCGATCTTCCACGCCCACCGATTCGGCGACGGTAATCGTTAGGTAGTCAATATATCGCCGATTCCAGAGCGGCTCGAAGAGCGGATTCGCGAAACGGAAGGCGAGAATGTTCTGCACCGTTTCTTTACCGAGGTAATGATCGATGCGGAAAATTTGTTTCTCATCAAAGTGCTGCGCGAGCTCCGTATTCAGCTCCTGCGCCGAAGCGAGGTCGTAGCCTAACGGTTTCTCTATCACGAGTCGCGCATGATCTCGATCGCGCGCCAGGCCCGCTTTGCCCAAAAACTTCGGAATCACCCCGAAGAGGGAAGGAGGCGTTGCCAAATAGAAAATCCGATGCGCCGGCGCACCCCAATCCTTTTCGAGTGCGGCGCATCTTTTGGCGAGCGCTGTATAGGCCGAACTTTGTTTGTAGTCTCCTTGATGATACGAGATGTGGTTCGCGAACACGCGCCACGTTTCATCTTTGGCGGCCCCGCGGCGTGAGAATTGATCGACGCCTTTGCGCAGATGGAGGCGCAACTTCGCGTCGCTCCATGCAGATCGTCCGACGATCAGAATCGAAAACTTTTCGGGAAGCCGGCCGTCGAGCGAAAGGTTGTACAGTGCCGGCATTAACTTGCGCCAGGTGAGATCACCGGTGCCGCCGTAAATGACAAAAATGGTCGGTTCTGTCTGGTCGAGGGTAGGCATAAAAGTTCAGCGAGCGCTCTCTGCCGCGGTCGTGTATTTCCCAAGAACGGCGAGGCCGTTGGCTTTCGCGCGCAGCGTGAGTGCTGCCTGTGCTGCAGCCACCTGTGCGGCCTTGCCGCCCCAGGTTTGCATGGCGGTGTCTTGCAGTGCGCGGCCGTAGGAAAATGTGATTTTCCACGGCGAGTTTTTGCTTTGCGCGATTACGTTAAGCCGGCGCGTAGCCTCGATATCACTTTGTCCGCCGGACAGAAAAACGATGCCCGGCACGGCCGGCGGAACGGTTTCGCGCAAGACTCGTAGGGTTGCGGCAGATACAGCGACATCATCGGCTTGCGCCTCCGCGTCTTTGCCCGAAAGCACCATGTTAGTTTTGAGCAGCAAATGTTCGAGTGAAACGCGCTGATCGATGAGCGTTTTGAAAACCGTGGCCAGGGTGGTGCGGCTCACCTCTTCGCATCGTTCGATCGAGTGGTCGCCGTCCATCAAAACCTCCGGCTCGACGATCGGCACCAAGTCGGCCTCTTGGCTTAAGCCCGCATAAAGCGCGTGAATCCGCGCGTTCGTTTCGATCGCTGCCAACGACGGAAGTCCCGGGCCGATTTTGATCACGGCGCGCCATTTCGTGAAACGCGCCCCGAGCTGGCGATATTCAGCGAGTCGTTTTCGCAAGCCGTCCAAGCCGAGTGTGAATTGCTCTCCCGGAAAACCCGGTAAATCGGCCGTGCCGCCATCGACTTTGATCCCAGGAGCGATTCCTGATTTTTGAAGAACCGAAACGAAGGTCGCGCCGTCATCGGTTTTTTGACGAATCGTTTCATCAAATAAAATCACCCCGCTGATGTTTTCACCCAAGCTCGGCGTCGTGAAAAGCGTCTGGCGGTACGCGCGCCGATTAGGTTCGCTGGATTCGATGCGGAGGGCTTTGAAGCGCTTTTCGATCGTTCCGAAACTTTCATCCGCGGCAAGGATGCCTTTACCCGGTGTGAGCAAGACTTGGATAGTTGAGGCCAGATCACTTGTATTCATAAAAGCTTACATGCCGCGCAGGAAACGAACTTCGTCTTGCAAGCGCTGCAATTGCCGACGGAGTTCGAAGATCACCGTGAGCGCTTGTCGGTTAACGCCGTGGTGGTTGCGGTAGTACTCGATCCAACCGAGTTCGTAGAGGGCATCGTCGTCAAAGTGCGGATCGGTGGTGCCGCTGCTGTGCTGGAGCTTTTGTCCCAGCAAACCGATTCGGCAGTAGTGACGCAGCATGTCGGGATGCAGACCGGCCAACTCTGCAGCCGATTCAAGCGAGTACGCGGCCATTCCCGGCGCGACCACTTCGATCACCGTGAGCGAGTGTTGGGAAGAAGACGAAGAACTCATGATTCACGAGGGTTAAAAGAGGAGGTTTGGGCCAGTTTTTCCCACAAAGTGCGCTCCTCCGCGGAGAGTGTCGTGGGAACTTGAATACGGACGGTGGCGTATAGATCGCCGCGCTCTTGGTTTTCTTTCGGCAAACCGAGCCCGCGCAGTCGCAACATGGAACCGCTACCGGTGCCGGTGGGCACCCGCAACGAGGTGGTCCCATCGAGGGTTGGAATTTTAACCTGCGCGCCGAGGGCCGCTTCCCAAGGCGTCACGTCGAGATCATAGTGCAGGTCGGTGCCTTGCACACGGAAGTCAGGGTGTCGCGCGAGGCGAACATTCAAGTAGAGGTCTCCTGCACTGCCGCCGCCGTGACCAGCGTTGCCCTGGCCCGCAAGGCGGATTCGTTGACCTTCGCGCACGCCCGCCGGGATACGCACTTGATAGGTGTTCGTTCGCTCCGGTTCATCCTCCATTGCCGGGCGGCGCAGGGTCACTTTCCGAACGGCCCCGCGCAATGCTTCTTCGAGCGTGACCATAAGATCCGCTTCGACGTCTTGGCCATCGTACGCAAAATTTTCGTATCCTCCCGCGCCGGCATCGCGCGCGCGACCGCGGTGACCACCGCCGAAAAACGATTCGAAGAAATCGCTGTAGCCGGTGCCGCTAAATTCAAAATCAGGATTTTCAGCCCCCGCACGGTAGCGGCGATAGGTGGTATCTCCTCGCTGAAAACCTGCGCCCGGGCTGGGCTGAGGATCCTGCCAGTTCGGGCCGAGCTCGTCGTACTTTTTGCGTTTGTCGGGATCGCCGAGCACCTCATAGGCCTCGTTGATTTCCTTAAATTTGTCTTCTGCAGCTGGCTCGTTTTTCGCGACGTCAGGGTGATACTTACGCGCCAGTTTGCGAAAGGCCTTCTTGATTTCGTCTGCCGATGCGCCGCGGGCGACGCCGAGAGTCTCGTAGTAGTCCTTGAATTTTAACGCCATGGTGTACGCTGCAGATCGCCGCGGGAAAAGCCGGGCGGCGAGTCCGCAACCTACTAGTGCAATCAGTCAGGCGAATCCGCAAGTGGCGGCGTCAGACCATTCGTCTCTGTTATGGGCTAAGGGATATCTCCTGTTTTCCTCCGTGCAATTTCGTCGTGTGCCCGCCCCAAACAAATTCGCCGCTCAAAGTTCCCGGCAATGTGACTTCAGCAGAGCTAGCTGCGCCGTCGTGGTGGATGCTTAGGCGGATTAACCCCTGCGGATGAGGCACGACGCCGGTGACATCGCGAAGTTTGCCGATATGTGGCCTGATTGTAACCGAAGCAAAGCCCGGTTCGGCAGGCTCGATGCCGCAAACGGTCGCGAGCAAATCGTAATTTGGCGATGCGCTCCAGGCGTGACAGTCGCTGCGGGTTGGATCTGGTTTTTCCGCAAACGTGCTCAGGCCTTTGGCAATCATTTCGTGCCAAGGCTGCAAGTGATCGAGGTACTCATCGCCAAGCCCCGCTTGCTTCAGCGCCTTCAATTTATAGAAATCAAAGTACACCGTGCACTGCGTCAGCGACCGATCGGTATCGACCTTCCGCATGAGGTCTCGGGCCTGATCTCCCATGATCGTGCCTGACAAGATGGCGAAGATGTTCGCATGTTGACTGAAAACTTTTTTCTCCGGCGTATCCGCCATCAGACTACGCGCGGTATCCCAGCAACGGGTCACCGCTGCTTCGCGCAGTGATTGCGCCAGTTTGCGATAACGCTCGGCGAGGGCTGTTTGGTGGTTGGAGGCGAAGATTTCGCTCGCGTCTTGTAATGTCCACGCGAGTTGCAGCGAAACGACCGAAGAACCGCCTTCGCTGATGCCCGGTGGCTGGCCGCCGGGATGCGCGTTATCGACCCAGTTCCATTCGTCGGCCCAATCCACAAAGTTCCAGTACGGGAGCGGCCCGAGTAGCCCGGTCTGCGGGTCGACGCGCTCCTCGAACCAGCTCAGCACGTCTTCCATGCCCCGCAGGCGTGCGCGCACGAAGGCGTCGTCTTTTCGGTGCATCCAAAAATCGTGCACCATTTGAACCCAGAAGAGCGAAAACGTAGGAATGATCTGCGGGGTGTTCGTCGGATAGCGGCTTTGGGTCAGTCCGATTGGCCGCCGAGAGTCGTCGAAGAGCTCAATCGCATTGCGCATTAATCGGTCGTCGCCCGAGCCGTAGAGTGTAATCAAGGCCTGAATACGCGTGTCGCCGATATACTGAAGCTGCTCGTAGTACGGGCAGTCGGTGTAGGTTTCGTAGGCGCACAGACGGGCGGTTCGCCAGCCGACGTTCCAAATTTGTTTCAAGCTTGGGTCATCGCTCTGAAACGATCCTTGTTCTATCAACGGATAACCGGTCGCGATGCCGAAGATATCGTTCACCGTCAGCGGCGTATCCGCCGTTTGAATATCCAGCTGGAGATAACGAAAAGTCCGAAAGAGGAGAGGATAGAAATCGCGATGCACCCCACCGTCGGCGATGAAGTTATCCTCCACGCCGACGATGTGTTTCCCGTCGATCTCGTTGCGATTGCCTTTGCTTCCGGCGGAGTCGAAGAGCGCTTCAGCGTAGGTTAACCGCACGGATGAGTCACGTCCGCCGCTGACGACCAAATGCGGAAACGCGTTGGTTTCCACGCCTTGATCAAGCAGCAAAGTCGCTTGCGTGTGCGGCGGGATGACGGCGGGAGCTTTTCCCAGGAGAAAATCAGCGGAGGGCGCCGGGACGCCTCGAGCGCGTCGCACGCTGGAGAATCGTTCGGCCCGTTCGGTCGGAAGTGGAATATTGCGCGGCACGAGCCAGTGCGAAATATCCGTGCCGACGCCATCGGGCGTGCCGCGATCGTCAACGGCTGCAGTGGTCCAATTGCGATCGTCGTAGTCCGGCGCCGTCCAATCCCAGTTGCGAATGCGCCCATCGATTTGCTGGCCCGGACCCGTTACTAAGAAAGTATGGAGCGCTGCGCGATCAACCGGTCGCGCACTTGAGCTGGCATCGTATTCAACTTTCCACGTCGCATCGGTATTGGCAACGAATTCCTGCGGGGTGTCGCCCTGCACGAGTAGACCAGTCTTCACGCTCGCGATGGCGTAGGGCGCATCTTCTATGTAATTCCAAACAATCGCTTGGATCACGTTGGCGCCGGCCCGTAAGTGCTTCGCGAGATCGTAGGTTTCGTAACGCCAATGAAACGAATCCGAACGCTGCGGTCCCACGCCGAGAGAAACCCCATTCACGAAAAAACGATAACGACGGTCACCGGAGACGTGCACCACGAAATGCTCGGGGACCTGATCGAGCGAAAATGTTTTCCGGAAATGATACACGGACATCCCCTGTGGAGCTGGCGCGGACGAGCTGATCCAGTGCGCCGGCCATTCCTCGTGCAGCAGATCAAATTTATCGGCGGCTTGCAAAAACAGCGGCGTGCTCGAAAACAGCAACGCCGTCGCAAAGAATGAGCGAATCGGAGTTTTCATAGCAAAAGCGGGGCGGGGGGGAACGCACCCTGAAAACAATCTGCGCGCACTGCACCGTTAAACTGCTCGAATGCGTGAACCCGTTTTGAAGTTTGCGCTTTATAGATGATCTGAATTCAAGGTGCTTATGAAAGTAGCCCCTTACCTTTGTCTACTCGCTCTGGTCACATCGTCGCTCGCCGCTGCCTCGCAAATCGTTAACGCGCGTGCGCGAACAATCCTCGATCTCGATGGAAAGTGGGCGACCATCGTCGATCCCTACGACAACGGATATCTCGACTATCGCGGAAAACCTTACGACGAAACCGTGCCCGCGATTGGGGGCTACTTTCTCGATCATAAGCCGAAAAATCCGGGCGAGTTAGTGGAATATAATTTCGACCAGAGCGACACGCTTTGGGTGCCACGCGACTGGAATTCGCAGTCGGAAAAATTATTCTATTACGAAGGCACGGTTTGGTATCGCCGAAAATTCGCCGAGACGGCAGCCAAACCCGATCGACGCTATTTCGTCCACTTCGGCGGCGCAAATTACGAAAGCGACGTGTATCTCAACGGGGAAAAACTGGGGCGACACGTGGGCGGCTTCACTCCGTTCGCGTTCGAAGTCACCGGGAAATTGAAAGGTGAAAATTCGCTGGTTGTTCGCGTGAACAATCAACGTCATCTGGACGCGGTTCCGACGGTCAACACTGATTGGTGGAACTATGGCGGCCTCACGCGCGATGTCTCGCTGGTCGAAGTGCCCTCCACCTTCATCGCTGATTATAGCGTTAAGCTCGATCGTGGCGCCGGCGATCGCGCCGCGATTTCTGTCCAGCTCGATGGAACGAAAAAGCAGCAGACCGTGCACTTTAGAATTCCTGAACTGGCCATCGATACCACGCTCAACACTGATGCGAACGGAGTGGCCTCAGCGGAAGTGGCGTTAACGCATCTGCAGCGCTGGTCTCCCCAAAATCCTCATCTCTACGCCGTCGAGTGGCAGGCGGAGACGGATCAAGTCAGTGACCGCGTTGGCTTCCGCACGATCGAAACGCGGGGCCGACAGATATTATTAAATGGCGAACCGATTTTTCTGCGCGGCGTTTCCATCCATGAAGAAAATCCCCTGCGCGGCGGCCGGGCTGCCACCGTTGAGGATGCGCGCCTGCTGCTCACGTGGGCGAAAGAACTCGGCTGCAATTTCGCACGCCTCGCGCACTATCCACATAATGAATATATGGCCCGCACGGCAGACGAAATGGGTCTGCTGCTGTGGGAGGAGATTCCTGTCTATTGGACCATTCAATGGGAAAACCCCAGCACGCTCGCCAATGCGCGAAATCAGCTCAGCGAATTGATCGCTCGCGATCACAACCGCGCCAGCGTGATTGTTTGGTCCGTGGCCAACGAGACTCCGATCAGCGAACCGCGGACGAGGTTTCTAAAAACTCTTGTGGATGATGCTCGGCGACTCGACGGCACGCGCCTCGTTTCTGCCGCGATGGAAATGCGCAAAGATCCTCGCGAGCCGAACACGCGGATCATCGACGATCCATTTGGTGAATACACCGACCTGGTAAGTTTTAACGAATACGTCGGCTGGTACGATGGGCTGCCCGAAAGTTGCAAAGCAGCAAAATGGTCGGTCCTCCGCGAAAAGCCGGTGGTGATTAGCGAATTTGGCGGCGATGCGCTGGGGGGATTGCATGGCGAAGCCGAGGCCCGTTTTACCGAGGAATTTCAAGCCGAGCTCTATCGTGAAACGCTGCCGATGCTCGAACGGTTGCCGGGCTTCAGTGGTTGCACGCCGTGGGTCTTGGTGGATTTTCGTTCGCCGCGCCGGCCTTTGCCGCATATTCAAGATGGATTTAACCGCAAAGGCCTGATCAGCGAGAATGATGCGAAGAAAGAGGCGTTCTACGTGCTGAAATCTTTTTACGACGAAAAAGCAAAAAAACAGTAATATCGTTCGGCCGCGTATCTAAAGAATAATGAAATCCGAAGGTGCGTTGTCGACCGCGCGCTCGAGAGTTTCGACAGGTTCATGCAGCAGCTAAGCAAAGTGAAGCAATGGCTAGCGGGACTAACTCCCGGCATAGAGATTGGTGCTTTCAAGACACCGATCCCGGGCATTCGTCCGATCTATATAGACAAGTATGCGACTTACGCGAACGCGCCGTGCCTCGCCGATTATCAGGGCGAGGCGATTGCACTACCGTTCAAAACTAATTCGCTCGGCTACGTCGCCAGTTCGCATGTGCTCGAACACGTCGCCAATCCCGTGAGAGCGCTGGTCGAATGGTATCGAGTGCTGCGTCCGGGCGGTTTGATCTATTTGGTCGTTCCTGATCGTCGCTATACCTGGGATCACCCTCGCGCGCCGACGACCGTCGAACACATGATCGCGGACTATATCGAAAAGAAGACCCCGGTCGACGGAACCCATATCGACGACTTTGTTGAAAACATTGATTGGTCAAGGTATTCGCCGACGACATCGGCCGAAGGACGACCAAAAGCGAAACAAGATCTTCGCCAACTTTATTGGGCGACCGTAAACTCGGGCAGCGAAATCAATATACACTTTCACGTCTTTGAGCCGAACAATCTTCGCGGCCTAATCGAAGCGCTAAAATGGCATCCCGATCTGCGTTTAAAATGGAAATTGGTCGATCTCGAGGAACAGTTTCCTGAGGAAAATCCCATTGGAATTCTCGCGGTAATTCGGGTACGAAAATCGTTTAATGATCGCATCCAGGCCGTGTTTCACCGGCTGAGGAGACTCGCATTTCGCGAAAGCGATTTGTTGCCGACCGCCCAGCGTTTTAATTAACGTAGTCTTCGTGAACGCGCGAGCGGCGGAATTAGAGGCGCTTCAAGCGAACCACTGCAAAAAAGTCCGGAAACTTTTTATGAGAGCGGAACGTGAGCCGGTGAGCTCGGTCCCGACGGCGCGGTACAATATTTGTTTGAGCGCCAAAAATCACTGAACACCGACAATCATTTTTAACTTACGCATCGTCCACGCGAGCCCCGGCTGTGGCGAATCGTTCAAGACAGACGTATGAACGGAATCACTACACGGGTGCACATCGTATCGTGCGAAGAGGGAGCGGGCGCATGGTATCATCAATCGGAAATGCTGCGCAGCGCCTTTCCCCAAGATTCGTCTCTTGAGCTAGTCGGTGAGCCGTCCGAGGCGGATGTGATTTTAATTACTGATCTCCGCGACCGCGACGACTACTTTCAAAGTCTGCGCGAGCATCCGTCGGTGAAACAATTTCCTGAGAAGTGTTTTGCGGTCGGGGAAGATGATAAGCCTCCGCGCTGGCTGCGCGGAATTCAGACTTCCATGACGCAGAGCAGCTTCAACCTTGGCCGATTTCGTTCGGGCGCCTATACACTGTTTCATCACGATTTTCTCAATCCTTATGTCCGCGCTGCCGCGAAGGCACCTCCGCCTAGACGCGATCCGAGATATCTATTCACCTTCATCGGCCGCGGTTGTATACCGATGCGCCGGCGGCTCCTCACCGTGCCGTTTTTTCGCTCGGACGTGTTAGTCAGCGACTCATCAGCGTACAATGCATTCACCCATGATCGAAGCGGCCGCGACGAATCTTCGCAGCGTTATCTACAACTGATGTTAGACTCGAAATTCGCGCTCTGCCCGCGAGGAATCGGCGCTGCCTCGATTCGGCTCTTCGAAGCTCTGTCGCTGGGAGTGGCGCCAATTATCATTTCCGATCGTTGGTTACTGCCGCCAGGACCTCGATGGGGTGAAATTGCGCTCTTTGTGCGCGAAACTGAGTTGGATCAAATCGAGCGGATTGCCATTGCGCATGAAAGCGAGTGGGAAGAGCGCGGTTACCGAGCGCGGCTCGCGTTCAATAAATATTTTTCGCTCGAATCTTACGTCCGATATTTGGTGAATTCCGCTTTGGAGATAAAACAGAAACAGCACGTGCCCGAACGTTGGATTCACCGCCTTTGGCCAGTCGCCATTCAAATCGAACGCGCCCGTCGACGGGCGGCTCGAGTTCATGGCGGATTGCGTCGGCGACTGAGCCATCTCGGTCGGATTCGACGATCGGGCGTGTTGAATACTTAAGTGGCGAGAGAAGCGGCGCAGTCCGTCGCTGCGCCTGCAGACTTGCGCTTTGCGGCAGCAGTGCGAAGAAGATGTTTTCTTCCGATGTTGAAGCCTCTCGAACAAATTCCGGTAGAGATCGCTGCAGCGAGCGACTACGAGCCTTTTGCACGTGAGCGGATGACCGCGGAAGCATGGTCATATTTTAGTGGTGGCGCGGCAGACGAAATCACCCTGCGGGAAAATCGCGCTGGTTTTAGTCGTCTGAAATTAAGAAATCGTCTTCTCGCTGATTTTTCTACGGGTGGTCATACGCGGTGCGAAATTCTGGATCAGCAGCTAGATCATCCGATCTTGCTCGCCCCGATCGCCTACCAACGAATGGCACATCGCGACGGAGAGCTGGCCACGGCAATGGCGTGTGCCGTTACGAAAACTCCCTTCGTCGTCAGCACGCACGCAACGGCGTCGCTGGCCGAGATTGCCGCCAGCCCGGTGAAGGACAGCGGTGGATTATGGTTTCAATTATATATGCAAGCCGAGCGCGATGCATCGCGCGACTTAGTACGCCAGGCGGAGGTCGCCGGCTATCGAGCGATCGTGGTCACGGCTGATGCGCCGGTCAGCAGCTTGCGCAACCGCGAGCAGCGTTCGAGTTTCGGCCTGCCACCAGGTATTGCGTCTGTGAATACGAAGAACTTTCCCACCATCACTGCGCAGGGTTTGCGTGCGGACGCCCTCTGCGGAGGCCTTTTGAGTGCGCAGCCGACCTGGAAAGACCTCCAGTGGCTGCGCGATGAAACCCGGCTGCCAATTTGGTTGAAAGGTGTCCTGACGGGCGAGGATGCCGAGCGGGCTCTGGCGATTGGCCTAGACGGCTTAATCGTGTCGAATCACGGAGGCCGGACCTTGGATACATTACCGGCTTCGATCGAGGCGCTGCCGAGAGTTGCGGCGAGCGTGCAGGGGCGTGCGCCCATTTTGCTCGACGGAGGGATCTACCGCGGCACCGATATATTGAAAGCGATCGCGCTGGGGGCCGATGGCGTCTTGATTGGTCGCGCATATCTTTACGCACTCGCTGCGGCAGGAGCGGTCGGCGTCGCTCACGTGATCAACCTTTTGCGAACCGAACTCGAAGTAGCGATGGCGCTGACCGGATGCACAACGTTGGCCGACGTGGATCGGCGTGTGCTTTGGGACAACTAACCGAAACGTCGAGAAAACTAAAACGCAGCGTTTACGAGGAAGGCAAGGCGAGCGTCTTCTCCAGATCGACGAGTGCACGGGCGGTTTCTAACCGCCTTTCTGAGTCGCGATCTCCGATCGAGAAATGACGAATTTGGCCTAGATCACGCTGCGCCAGAGCAACGGCCTGGCGAGCGATGTCTCGCCACGTTTCACTGGTAAGATCGCCGTTCTCAATTAAAAATTCCGCGAGGAAGTGCGGCTGATGGATTCGATAAATGGTCGCGCCGAATTGATAAAACCGCAGGGCGAGCGGCTCGAAAGCCGGGACCGATGTTTCCCAGATTTGATACAGCGAAAGCCCGCTTTCAGCGATATCGGCAGCTTCGTCGGAGAGTGCGATGAGTTGACGATTCGCCTCATTATCCAGGCGCAGGTGATCGGTTCGCGGCAAAAGTTCGCCTAGCGCGTCGCACAGCGCGCGCCGCGCTTTCAAGCCGAGCTCGGCCGCTGCGGGGCTCGTCTTCTCATTGTCGCGCAGCAGGGCGAGCGCGCGGCTTGCACTGGCCCGCGCTGCGAGCAAATCATCGAGCACCCGTTTATCTTCAGCGAATTGATCAGCGGACGGTTTACTTGCGGTGAGAAATCCAACGTGGCTCAGCAACGCGTTCGCTCGGTTCATCTCGACCCCCGCAAGATTGAGACTATACCAAGGGCTTTCGCTGAGTGGCAGGGGATTAAGGTATTTGAGAGCTTGTTCAAAGGCACCGAGTGCGCGCTCAACTCCCTCAAGATCGCCGCGGGCATGCAGCGCTTGACCGAGATTCATCCATGCGGCGCCGGAGGTATTTTGATCGCGCAAAAAAGAATCACTCGAGGCTGAGCCATCGATCGCCCTCGCACGTTCGAACCACGCAATGGCCGCTTCATAAGCTGTCGTGGCTTTCTGGATACATGTGGGGGGCTCCGTGTTGACCGATCGTTTCATCCACGCATTCGCTTCATTCATCCGCGCAAGACCCAGGCGGCGCAGCAGGTCGGCGCTGTCGCCGCTAACCTTGGGGAGCAGCGCAATCAATTGATCGTAGGCCGCCTGGTAGCATTCGATAGCGCGCTCCAGCCCCTGCGGCTCCGTTGATTTTTCCCAGTAATTACCGTCGGTCATCAGCTGCTCCGCGTTGGAACTTTGCAGCTCAACCCTGGCCGTTCGATTCTCTGACCTTTGGGAACTATTCGGAGAGACGCTCAAGAGTGATTAGATGCAATGAGACTTTGTCGCAAGAAAGACATTGACGGGCGGCTAACAACCTATTGAGACTCCGTCTCGATGAGATTGAGTCGCGATAGCAAATCAGACTAGTGCCGAACGCAACTCCTTTCCGCATCACCATTTTTATCTGCCGATCCTTTTTTCGTCCTGAAACGCTCTGTACCAAGTGAGTCACTACACAACGATGGCGCTCTTCGCCTTGGACCCGCCGCCACGGCGTTGACGGCTTTGGTGGTCTCCCACGGCATTACGAGCGCCGCGCCGGCGGCACCGATGGCGCTCGAGAGCCTGGATACCGTGGCGCTCGATCGCTTCACGATCGACGATTCGCATGGTTCAGCGGTCTCTTCGCCGAAGTTCACTGAACCGGTTAAAGATACGCCACAGACGATCGACGTGATTCCGCAAGCGGTCTACGCGCAGCAGGGTGCGACCACGCTCAGCGACGTGCTGCGCAATACCCCTGGCATTACATTTTTCGCGGGGGAGGGTGGGAGCGCCAATCGCACCGGCGGCGATTCATTTTATCTGCGCGGCTTTGATACCTCGAACAGTATCTTTATCGACGGAGTGCGTGATGAAGGTGCGGTGACTCGCGACACTTTTAATATTGAGCAAGTCGAGGTCGTCAAAGGCCCGTCCGCCGAGAATGGCCGCGGTGGCACGGCCGGCTATGTAAATCTTGTTTCTAAAATTCCTCAGCTGGTGGCATCGGACTCAGCCACGCTAAGCTACGGTTTTGACGAGCGCGGATCCGAAGGAACGCGACGTGCGGCGGTGGACTTGAATCAACCGCTCGGGGATAGCGTAGTGAAAGGCGCCAGCTTCCGTCTCAATTTAATGGATACACGCGGCGGAATCCCGGGACGTGATCAGGCGGAAAAAAACCGCTGGAGCGTGGCGCCTTCGCTCGCCCTTGGGCTAGGCACGCCGACTCGTTTGATTCTTTCGTATCAACACACGCACGAAAATAATCGTCCCGACTACGGTCTTCCTTCCGTGGTAATCGACGGCTCCGCACCTTCCGCCTATGCAAATCTCTACGCTCCTGGCGTTGATACCAATAACTACTACGGTTTTGCCAATTTTGATCGCGAAAACATCACGAACGACAACTTGACCGCGCGGATCGAACACGATTTTTCTGCCCGTTTCAAAATCAACAATCAGACTCGTTATAGCGCCACGGATCGTCTGGTCGAATCGACGGCTCCCAGCAGCAACGCCACTACGCCAGAAAGCGATGTCACGCTGACGCACAGCATTTATCAAACTCGCAATACGATCATTTCGAATCAGACGAATCTGCGCTACGACGTCATCACCGGGGAAGTCGCGCACACGGTCACGGCCGGCCTAGAACTCAGCCGAGAAACGGCGGATAATCCTCTGTGGGCCGTTGTTCCGCTCGGCGCAGCCAACCCGAACTATCTGACGAATATCTATTCTCCGGATACGGACCCGGTTGCGTTACTCAATTACACTCCGCACAAAACTGGTTCGGATACTGATACCAATATCGACACGGAGGCAGTCTACGCGTTCGACACGGTAAAGCTCGGCCCGAAATGGCAGGCGGTCGGAGGTATTCGGTTAGAGCACTATCAAGTCGACGAAACCAGCGTGACGACCGCAGTGCCCGCCATCTCCGCGACGCCAGCGGCCGCCGCTACCGCGACGACCCCCGCCACGGCCGCGACCGCCGCGGTTGCAGCAGTGCCAGCGACTAATGTCGAACTTCGCGCTAAGAAAACAGTTCCTTCCTGGAAAGCCGGCCTTGTTTATAAAGCTTTAGCCAACGGATCGATCTACGGTTCGGTCAGCACATCGGAACGTCCACCGGGAACTTCCGGAAATACCAATATATTATCTACGACTGCGACGAGCGCGGACAATCCATTGCTCCAACCACAGAAAGCGGTTAACTACGAAATCGGCACGAAGTGGCAATGTTTCGATGAGCGTCTGCTCGCCACTGCCGCGTTGTTCCGGAGCGTGAATTCTCACGTGCCTGCCACCGATCCAATCACGGGATTGGTCGACCAAACATCAGACCAAACCGTGGACGGCGTCGAGGTCAGCGCGTCCGGAAAAATCACGGACAACTGGCTCGTGCTCGCAGGCGTCGCATTCATGAATGCAAAAGTCTCTGCGTTGATCAGTACTAACGCACAGGGGCTAACGCTCCCATTACTGCCGAAAGAATCGGGAAATTTTTGGAGCAGCTATCGTTTACCCTTCGGTGTCACTATTGGCGGAGGCGGACAATACATGGGTGCAACCAAACGCCTTCAAGCGACGACCGCGGCCCCAGCGACTACGTTTTCGTCAGATGTGGAAGCATATTGGGTTTTCAGTGCGCTCGCCACGTATGATATTACTAAAAACATTTCGATGCGTCTGAACGTCAATAACCTGTTCGACCGTGAATATGTCGGGAGTTTGAATAATAATGGTTATCGCCTGAATCTGGGTGCGCCTCGCTCGTACTTGGTCTCGGTCGACTGCAAATTTTAAAGTACGCCGAGGAAATTTCCATGGTCATTGATATTCCTGATGTGCTCAACGCGGCCGAGCTTACGCAGACTCGAGCGGCTTTGCTCGCCGCGGAGTGGGTCGACGGCAGCGCGACCGCGGGTCACCAGGCTGCGAAGACTAAGAATAATCTCCAGATTCCCGTCGGCCACCCTGTCCAGCGCCAAATCGCCGATCTCATCGTGCGCGCCTTGGGCAGCAATCCACTCTTTATATCGGCTGCGCTGCCGCTGCATATTATGCCGCCGATGTTCAATCGCTACTCGGGTGGACAACAATTCGGCACGCATGTCGATGGGGCGATTCGCCAAATTCAGGGAACGGCGCACCGAATTCGCACCGACTTATCGGCGACATTATTTTTCGAAAATCCCGATAACTATGACGGCGGCGAATTGGTGATCGAAGATACTTATGGTGCAAAACGTGTGAAGCTGCCTGCCGGGCACATGGTGCTTTATCCCGCGACCAGTTTACACCACGTCACACCGGTGACTCGCGGTGAAAGGCTCTGTGCTTTTTTCTGGGTCCAAAGCGTGATCCGCGATGGCGCTCAACGATCGATCCTCTTCGAGCTCGATGCCGGTATTCAACGCTTGGGAACGGATCATGCAAATCATCCGTCGCTCGTCACGTTGACAGGAGTGTATCATAATCTGCTGCGACAGTGGGCGGAAATGTGATCCGACTCCGCGGTCTTTTCTTCTATCATTTTTGTCGACTCGTCTGTTAGCGGAAAGGCGATCGCGGTGAAACTCCCAGCCGCAGAATGATTTTTTCGTTTGCCGCCAGACTCCTTTGAGTGCGGCGGAAATGACAGCTCTGCAGGAATCAAATTTCAAGAAAATCGCCGTCCTCGGTACGGGTGCGATCGGGAGTTACTATGGTGCCCGGTTGGCTCGAAATGGCGTCGATGTGCATTTTCTTGCGCGCAGCGACGCTCAGGTGCTGCGCACGGAAGGAATCCAAGTTCAGTTGGTCGATGACCAATGGACCGTGTATCCAGTGCAGGCCTACACGGATGCGCGCCAGATCGGCACTTGCGATCTGGTGATCGTCGCGCTGAAAGCCACCGGCAACAGCGCGCTAAAAACATTGGTGCCGCCATTGCTGCATGAGCGCACCGCCATTTTGACTCTGGAAAACGGACTCGGCAGCGACGAATTGTTGGCCGAACAATTCGGAGTGGAGCGGGTGATCGGGGGCCTCTGCTTCATCGCTGCGAATCGAATTGAGCCCGGCAAGGTGCGTTGTTTTCACCCCGGATCGATTTCGATCGCCGAATTTGGACGGCCGATCAGCGAAAGGGTTCGCGATCTCGAAAATTTATTCAACCAAGCCGGCGTGAAATGTCAGGCAAACGATGACTTAGCCGGACTGCGCTGGCGTAAACTCGTCTGGAATATTCCGTTCAATGGTCTTTCGATCGCTGCTGGGGGGATCGCGACAGATCAGCTTTTAGCTGATCCAAATTTGTTGAACGAAATCCGCGAGCTGATGCGCGAGGTGCTTTCCGCAGCGAAATTTCTTGGACATACGATCCCCGAAAGTTTCGCCGACCAGCAGATCGCGGTGACGTATCCGATGGGCCCCTACAAGCCTTCCAGTCTGATCGACTTTTTGGCCGGGCGAGAAGTCGAGGTCGAAGCGATCTGGGGAGAACCACTTCGGCGTGCCCAAGTTGCCGGTGCACACGTGCCTCGCTTAGCTGTCTTGTACGAGAAGCTGAAAAAGCTAACTGGAAGTAGTTAAGAGGCTTCTCGCGACTAGTTATGTTCAAAGCCCGTCGGCGAGGGTCACTTGTCCGAGTTCACGTCGTGTGATTGGCAACTTTTCGGCGCGATCCGGCATCACGTGATATTCGTCCGCGAAGAACACAGCTTGAGTGAGCGGCTTATCGACCGGATGATATTGCGTCCACAAATGTAGAAGGGCCTTGGCTCGGTTTTTGGAGAATGACTCGTTTCCATTGGTAAACGTCCGCAGCATTCCCTGCAGACGTTCCGGAGTCATCACGCTTCCCAGGATAGGATCAAAATTTGCAGTCCAACTATGTCGCGTTCCAGCAATGTCGATTGCCTCAATCGAGAGAAGGAATTGGGTTTCGGCGGCGGGCCAATCGAAGGTTGGAAAACACGAAACCGGCCACGCATTAATCGAGCGGGTGCTGCCCATGACGACCATAGACGAGAAGACGAGCGCGGCCACTCCTCCCATTAATCCCAGCCCCGGCTGTCTTTCGGGGGCGTTGATCGAAATGCCTGATTTGCCGTCGCGAAGCGTGCAGCTTCGCGTGTGGGAAACCCATTCATATATCGAAATACCAAGCGTTTTAACCCAGGGGATAAACATCAATAAACGCAGTGGCCACAGGAGAGGCAATCGGCCCGCGATGAACTCATACGCATGGTAGCCGTAGGCTACTTCGCCCGCATCGTTGATAGAGGCAAAGCGATCGGCAACGGCATCAGCAGTCACGACGGCCTGAATCTCCTGCGGCCAGAGTCGCTCCTCGCTATTCGGATAGAGCGTTAACCGATTTAACCAATCGAAATTATAGAGAATACTGATCGTTCGTCGACAGAGCTTACAATTCCCGTCAAATAAAACGACAATGGGCGCTTGACTGAAGCGTTGAGCGATCGCGTCGAATAGCTCCGTCCAATTAACAAGGATTACATAACAGGCTACGAGCGCTCCAAAGTTAATTCCCATCAGAAAATAGATCGTGCCGTGGAAACAAATCCCGATGATTCCTGCCAGAGGACGAAGTTTCGGAAACAGCATCGCGAATATAAAGCCGAGTTCGAAGACGATCGTACCGAAGCTCGACAGGGCGTGAATCGGTAGATGGTTTAGCGCCCAGAGTCGCAGTGGAGTGGATCCGGCTTCATACATTTTCATCGCCAGCAACAACTGCATATTTTTGCCGGAGAACCAAAGTACGCCCGCTCGCGCGACCTTCCAAATGCCCGGGAAAAGGTAGAACAGCGATAGCACGAGCAACATTGCTTTAATTGGAAACGCGTAGGCGGCGCTTGCTCGCGGTTTGACGAACCGTCGACGGTCTCCATTTCGCAGTGCAAAGAAGACTGCGTCGAGTGACAAAGTATCACTGCAGGGAGCACTTGCTAGAATCAGAGCGAAGATCACCAAATGATGCTCCGTGTGATTAACTTGGCCGAAGAGCTGGGGGACACCCATCAAAAAGGAAAATAATAGGGCCGAAACTAAGCAGCTAAATCGGCCGAAAAATCCGATGATCCCACAGATGTTAGCCCCGACTAAAACAATATAGGCGATCGCTAAAATATGCGAAGTGTCTCCTCGATAAAGAAGCCATGGATGCCATATCCGGATCGGATAGAGAAGCGGGCTCTGCAGACTCGCGAACCACTGAATATAAGGGAGTCTAACGACGGCCAGCATCGCGCCCATAACGGCGATGCGAGCGATCGCAAGATTGAGGGCGGTAGATTTTTCGTTGAGGAAACGGCTGAACGCGCTGAACCGTCGCTCGAGAAAATATCCGACCGCCAGCAATGCGCATGTGAGCAGGCCGAAGCGCAATAACATAGGCAAAGCTACGGAGGTCATAATAGAATCTGGCCGTTAAAAATCGTTTCGGCCGGGCGCTGGACGCGCCAGGTTAAACACGGCCATTCAGCGAGTCTGATGATATACATACTTGCTCCAAAGCAATTATGGCGCCGGACCTCTGATTGATATCTCAAGAAAATTCCCGGAGCGAGCTGCGAGAAATGCCTATGCCGAAAAAGATTTACGGCGGAGCTGAGTCGCGGTTGTACTCAGCAACAGAAGCAATCCGGGCGTGATGCGCGCTTGGAACAACAATTGCATTCCTGGCAGAGTCGGATGAGACCGACGCAACCCGGCTAATCTCAATTCATGAACGAAACAGATACAGCGTCGCAGGTCGAAGCGACCGTAACGGCTTTGACAATGAAGGACGGTAGAGGACTGCCGGTGCTACCGCCATTAAATCGGCGCATCCATTGGGTCTCTTCGATAGATCCTGGGAATCGAGAAGCCATTGAGCAACTGCAGGAGCAGCTCATTTGGTTCTACTCGAATAATCCTCATTATTATCCTGCGCTCACTCGGTCCGAGCAATGGTGGAAGGGCGATCCTTACTATAATCGGATCGTTGAGCATCTCAGAGCAACCGAGGGCAGTGTTGTGGAGGCTGGATGTGGTTGCGCGAATGTATTGAGGCACTTTCCTGAGTTCGCCGCGCGCTACACCGGCTTCGATTTCTCTGCCAACGTGCTGACGCAGAACGCCGCGAATTTTCCACTCGCAAAATTTGCCCAGATTAAATCTGCGCGGGAATTTCCCATCGAGACATCGTCGGCATCGATTCTCTTTTCAACCTGGGTGCTCGAGCACTGCGCATACCCACGAGACTTTCTCGACGAATGTGCGCGGGCAGTTAAACCCGACGGCACCCTGATTATATTGACTCCTGATTTTCTAGAAGGGGCGCCAATTCCGTCCCAGCGATGCGGACTGAGCGCGGGAGCGGCGCAATCAAAATGGCAAACCGGAAACAAGTGGGACGCGCTTCTCACGGCCTTCGATAAGAAAATAAAAATCCCATATTTTTGTAGATGGCTGCGTTGGAGGCAATGGGCAGGTCAGGGTTTTTATATAAATACGAGACCCGCTTGTTTTGAAGACCCGTTTGAACCGGATATCGATGCGGTTTATTTAACCTGGAAAAAAGAAATCAAAGATTACTTGTCAGATCGAATCGAGTGGCGCGAAGACCCGCCCAAGGTTCCTGGTAGGCATGTGATCTGTTTAATCGGCCGCCGCAGGGCCTGAATCTTCCTTAGCATTTGGCGAAGTTAGAACCGCTTGAGGGGTCGATGTACTGATTGCTGCGCTAACCCAAGCGGTAGGAGATGGTTTTTGTTAATACGTAACTCGGTCCCATCACACTAGGTCAGAAATTCCGATTAGACATAATGTTTATTGTGCGACAAGCCCGTCGGGCCAGACTACTTTTTTGGTCCAAACGTTAGTTGGAAAGCCACGTAGGCTTGATACCCAGCTGGACCTTGGATCGTTGGGCCAAATGATGCCAAAATATGATGCGTTTCGTCGAGGTCCCAGATCACCCCAATATTTGCCTTCGTATCCGAACGTCCCATACCGCTTTGAGCCGTCTCGTGAAATATCTCGGCGCCTAAGGTAAAATCTTCGCTCAGCTTTTTTTGAAGAAGCCACCCCGTGAACCACCAATTACGATTGCCGGCTCCAGGATTGATCCAGTAGCCGGCGCCACCATACGTGGTCCAGCTTCCAAACGTTTTTTGGAGCCATACCGGTAAAAATACCTGCGTATGACCTGCGCCCAGGCCGCGAGCGTTGGAGCCGGTCGGCAATTCGACAAGCGGGAATATTCCCACTTGGGGATGGCTGTCCGTTTCATCGACGAAACGATATTTAGCGCCTAGTTCCGTATCTCCATAACCGTAGTGTCGCGTCTCCCCCGACGGAGCGTCAAATGCTGCGGGCGCAATGAGATGCAGTTGAAGATTTGGCAACGCGCCATAGTTTAACTCTAGGTGCGGCAGTGTTCCGGTGGCGCCCTCGTCTCCGTGCTCGTATTGAGACGCCAAATACACCTCCCAATGATGGTAATCCACCGGCTCGGGGTCGTCGGTGACGAAAGGTGGTCCTGCCTGCGCAATTGCGGACACAAAGACAAATGCGCCAATAGAAAGAAGTAAGTGTTTTTTCATTTTTCAGGGATTGCCGAGGGACACGGCCACGGAACTCTTGGTTTTTCCCCAAAACCTCGCCCCTGTGTCATACTGAGCGAGAGCGATTTTCATGGATTCTGATTTTTGAATAAATTCGTGGGACGATTAATTATCGCCTGTGGTGAGTCACGAGCGTTGCCCTGCGCTGGTCTGATCAAGAACTAGATTCGGGAGCTGGGTTGCAGCACGCCGCTGATAAGCAATTCACAGACCCGATCAGACATCGTTTCGAAGTCTCTTAACCTGAGTTTCTCGCCCGGCTCGGAGAGTTGCCCGTCGAGCGCCAGGCAAGTCACGCCATGAACCGCACTCCAAAGAGCTAGACCGATGTTTTCGATCCGCTCTTCCGTCGGCTCGTGGCCAGAACTGATTCGCTTCGCTGCTTCCGCCAACAGTTCGTAAGCAGGCACGCAGGCTTTTTCCACTGCGAGAGCTTCTTCTGGCCCGAAGTCGTTTGGCCCAAACATGCAGCGGAACAGCGCGGGGTGTTCCAGTGCGGTGCGCAGGTAAGCACGGGCCAGCCGGCGGACCATCTCGGGCGGTGTTTTGCCCTGCTCGAGAGCGTTCGTCATTTCGTGGACCAGCAAGGCAAAGCCTCGCTTAGCGAGTTCGGCCAGCAAGGCCCCCTTGCTTGGAAAATGCCGATAGGCCGCCGAATGGCTTACGCCAATGCGCTGCGCAGCTTCGCGAAGCGTGAACGACGCGTCGGAACGTTCGTTCATCGATTCTATCGCCATCGCCACAAGCGCTTCCCGTAAATTGCCGTGACGATACTTCGCACCCTTTGTAAGCGATGGCCGAGCGGCTTTGGCGGAACGCGCAGGTTTTTTAGGCGAAGGCATCGGCGGAGGTTCAGCTGATTCGAAGCCAAGGTCGAATCAAAGTTGACAGCGGCTACATATATGTTTCCAGTGGTCACATTATGGAAGAACCGACGACAACCTCAGCGGTCTTGGTGACAGGTGGAACAGGCTATCTCGCCTCGTGGCTCGTGAAGGAATTGCTCGCCGATGGGTATCACGTCCACGCGACGGTGCGAAATTTGCGCGATGCCCCGCGGCTCGCGACGCTCCACGCCCTTCCCGGCGCGTCCGAACGATTGACATTGTTCGAGGCTAATCTCTTGGAAGATCGGAGCTTCGACCGTGCGATGCGTGGATGCGAACGGGTTATCCATTGCGCCTCTCCGTTCGAAATTAGCGGTATTCACGATCCGCAAAAACAATTGGTTGAGCCCGCAGTTAACGGCACTCGCAATGTCCTCGGGTCGGTCGAACGCACCTCGAGTGTTCGCCGCGTAGTACTGACCAGCAGCGTCGCGGCAATCTACGGGGACGCGCAAGATCTGCGGGTCGCGGGGAAAAAAGCGTTCACGGAAGCAGATTGGAACACGACCAGTTCACTTGAGCACCTGCCCTACTCGTATTCGAAAACGTTAGCCGAACGCGCCGCGCAGGAACTCTCGGAGAAACAAACTCGGTGGGACCTCGTTATCATCAATCCGTCATTTATATTCGGACCGGCGCTCGACCCGAAGGCCTCGGGCGTGAGTCAGACGATCATGCGACGCTTTGCGGACGGTACTTATAAGAGCGGGATGGCTGACTTATGGTACGGTTTCGTAGATGTGCGCGACGTCGCGAGGGCGCACATCTTAGGGGCATTTTCATCAACGGCGTCGGGCCGATATATCGTTTCGGGACGATCCGGATCATTGCTCGAAGTCGCGGCGATTTTACGTGATGCGTTTGGGACACGCTATCCGCTCCCAAAACGGAAGGCGCCGAAGTTTATTCTTTGGCTTCTGCCAAAGATGTTCGATGTGACTCGGGAATATGTTACTCGAAATGTGGGCGTGCCCGTCGATTTCGATCATCGCCGTAGCGTGGAAATGCTTGGCGTCCGCTACCGGCCGCTGGAGACGACGGTGAGGGAACATTTTGAGCAAGTTGCTGCTACCATCACCGAGTAACTGAACTCTCCTTCAATTTTATGATGAGAGAACAATAGGTTCTCTCCTGAAAATCAATTCCAGCGGCCTGTCACTAGGTGACTCATCGCCGAGGTTAGGAACGTTTCCGCTATCTTTTTTGGCGCGAAATCAGATCTCGGTGGCCCGTCCCGCCGG
>FTDT01000191.1_pt1 | contig 32353 bp, 25 predicted proteins | sample 1640021 | NCBI WGS metagenome assembly FTDT01 (sample SAMEA3914869, study PRJEB12502) | metagenome | biome: forest; material: soil | place: USA | collected 2012-03-12 | depth 0.1 m | reverse complement strand
CTAGGTCGCTTATACGATTCGCCGTGTACTCACACCGCCACCAAGGCCACCGGTCGCAGCGGTAGTGCTAATTCAAATACGGCGCCGCCGTTAGCTCCGTTGCGCACCGTCACCACACCCCCGTGCGACTGTACAATTGCGCGCACGACGCTCAGTCCCAGCCCTAGTCCGCTCTGCGAACGGCTCTGGTCTCCGCGATAAAGTCTCTCCCAAATTCGCGGCTGCTCCTCCAACGGAACGCCCGGGCCGCTATCGGTCACTTGGAAAATCGCTTTGTCGTCGCGCTGCGCGGTCAACACATCGACCGACCCGCCCTCCGGCGTGTACTTAACCGCATTGTCGATCAAGTTCGCGATCGCTTGCCGAATGCGCGTAGGATCAGCGAAAACCGGCGCCTGACTTTCTTTGATAAACCGCAGTTTGATCTGCTTCATGTCAGCAACGTCTGAATACAAATCGACTGCGGACTCGGTTAACTCGCTCAAGTCGCAATCGTGCTTTTCCAATTTGAGGACTCCCGCCTCCGCTTCGGAAATTTCCATCAGCGCGCGCAAGAGCTGCAGCACGTTGTCCGCTTGCTCCACGCATTCGCCCAGCGCATCACGCGTGATGGTTTCGTTGCCGAGTTGACTCAGCGCTAATTCGGCCGTCCCGCGCATGCGGGTGAGCGGTGTGCGCAGATCATGCGCCACGTTGTCCAACGCTTCGCGCATCGAACGCAACAGTCCTGCGTTCTTATCGAGGACCGTGTTGAAATATTCCACCAACTCCGCCACATCGTCGTTCCGAGAAGGAATCGGCACGCGGGCATCGAGCGCGCCTGTCGAAATAATTCGCCGCGCCGTTTCTACCACCGCTTGCAGCGGCCGCGTCGCGCGCCGTGCGGCGATCACCCCGACCGCGAAGCCAACCAAAACCACCGCGCCGCCAATCCAGATGAACACCGCGCGCAAAGGCTCCAGCAACGACGCTCGACTATCCGTGCCCCGTCCGACTTGAAGCAAATCTCCGTCCGGCAAAACGGTCGATACGACCACGAGATCGCGCTGTTGGTCACTCGGTACGCGTACAGTATAAACGCGATGGACCGTCCATCCACCCCACCCATCCGGCGCAGAAATTCGCCGAGGATCTTGCTCGATCCAATCCGGCGGGACCCGCGTCCACAGCAATTCCCCATGCGGATTCAGCAGGCGCACAAACAATGAGCGAATGTGCGGCGCCGCGCTGTCCTCGACGACACGATCGCGCATCGCCGACAAACCGTTGTTCTCATAAATGTCCGCATACTGCTGCAAACGTATCCGTAAAGTCTCTACATCGCGCAGCTCCAACTGCCGCCCCAGCAGCACGTACATCACCACGAAAATCGCCGAAAAGCCCACGGCGAAAAGCAGCGCGAACCAGAGGCTTAGTCGCACAGCGACCGAGCGGCGCCAACGATCAAGACGTGCCGTGAAATACATAGCCGACGCCGCGAATAGTTTCGATTCGCTTGCGGTCTGGGTCGATCTTGCCGCGTAACCGGTGCATCAATACATCAACCACGTTCGTCTGAGGATCGAAGCTGTAATCCCAAACGTGTTCTAAAATCATCGTCTTCGTCACCGGGCGACGCGGATGACGCAGCAAATATTCGAGCAGCGCAAATTCGCGCGGCTGCAGTTCCATCGATTGACCAGCCACAGTCACGCTACGAGCAATCAAATCCAACTCGACGTCGCCGACGGAAAGTTTTGTCGATTCCGGTGAACGCGTTGCACGACGGATCAGCGCCTGCAAACGCGCCGACAATTCAGCAAACGCAAAAGGCTTCGTCAGATAATCGTCGCCCCCGGCCTGCAGGCCTTTCACTCGATCTTCCACGCTCGAACGCGCGCTTAAAAAAACCACAGGCAAATCAGCGCTCTTCGCACGCAGGCGTTTGACCAAACTCAATCCGTCCAGCCCCGGCAGCATGATATCGACAATCGCCGCGTCGTACGGAGTTGTTACGGCCAAAGAGAGCCCTGTATCTCCATCGGGTGCGTGATCAACGGCATAGCCCTCTTGTTTGAGGCCTTTGACCACAAACGAAGCAATCTTGGCATCGTCTTCCACGACAAGAATTCTCACATCTTCCATTTCAAGCGACATTGCGACACCTCACAAGTAAAACGCTCCGGGAATGACCCCCGGAGCGTTCACAACACCACACAAGCTCACGTCCTGCCCTCAATGGTTCACAACGCCATTGCCCGTGAGTACCACATCAACCCTGAGCCCTGAAATTATTTCCCCGTGTCGGGAATTTCGGATTCGTCGATCACGATGAAGTGGGTGCCGCGGTGCGCGGTCCACACTCGCAAGAGCGTGCGTTTCGATTCCGGATTTTCCGTCAACTTGACCGCTTCTTCCGCGGTGTGCACCGGCGTGCGATTGATCTCCTCAATCACGTCACCCTGCTGCAAACCGGCTTCGGCGGACTTTGAATTGGGCTCCACCTGCGTCACAATCACGCCTTGGATGCGGCCCGGGATCTCGTTTTCACGACGAGTCTGCGGATCGAGATCGGCCACGCCTACGCCGTTGAGCGTACCCTGATCATCACCGCTCTGCGTGCCCGAGCGTTCATCGCTGGCCAAACCCTTCTTGGTGCGTTCACCCACGGTTACCTTCAACTCCATCGGTTTGCCATCGCGCAAAATTCCCAGCGTGACTTCTTTTCCCGGGCGAACGTCGGCGACTTCGAGTTGCAAGCGCGTCGCGTCGACCACTTTCTCACCATTAAAATCGGTGATGATATCACCCGTCTTTACACCAGCTTTGGCCGCTGGGCTGTTCGCGGTCACATCCCCAACCAGGGCGCCCGCGTGATCTTTTAATTTGAACGCGTCCGAAAGATCCGTCGTGAGACTCTGGATGGAGACACCCAGGAACCCTCGCACTACTTTGCCAGTTTCCACAAGCTGCTGCATAACGTTGCGCGCAAGCGAACTTGGGATGGCGAAGCCGATGCCTTGGAAGCCACCGGAACGCGTGTAAATTGCTGTGTTGATACCGACCAAACGTCCACGCACATCGATGAGTGCTCCACCAGAGTTACCCGGATTGATGGCTGCGTCGGTCTGAATAAAGTCTTCGTACTCCACGCCCATTTCAGGCGAGCGACGTCCGAGGCCGCTGACCATACCGCCGGTCACTGTCTGGCCGATGCCGAACGGATTGCCGATCGCAAGCACGTGGTCCCCGACTTCGAGTTTCGTGCTGTCCGCGAATGTAATCGCGGGCAAATCTTTCGCGTCGACTTTGATCACCGCCAAATCGGAGAGCGGATCGGTACCGACAACTTTGGCCGTAAGTTCACGGCCGTCAGCGAGCGTAACCTTGATGGTATCGGCGTCGTGGACGACGTGATTATTAGTTAAAACATATCCGTCCGCGCTCACGATCACGCCGCTGCCGAGCCCCTGCTGAGTCGGCTGGCGCATGGTGTTGCCGCCGCGGCGGCGCAGGCCATTGCCGTTACTCCCGCCACCGCCACCCTCGCCGTTCGGACCAAACTGTTGACCAAATTGATCACCGAAAAATTGGCGGAACGCGGGATCCTGCAGAAATGGCGGCAACTCAGAAGACGGGATGTCTTTGGCGCGTTCCGTGACCTCGACTTTCACTACGCTCGGCGCGACTTTTTTGATAATCGGAGCGTAAGAACCAGAATCGGGATTTTCGCGAGTGATTCCTTGGTCATCGACCTTAACGGTCACTTTAGGATGCGTCGCGTTATCGGCGACGGCATTGGTTACAGACCACGTCAGGCCCCCAGTAGCGAGGGCCAGCAGTGAGGCCGCAATCAAGCTGCGACCAGAACGAGAAGGTGTTTTCATAGAATTGGAGAGAGGCAGAGCCATTTATGTGGGAGCCACTATCGCACAGGATCGTTTCGATTTCCTTTCCAAATACTTACACTTTTGTAAGTTTTCGCGGAAAACCTTCTCCGCCGGAGCACTCCCGGCAGAAGGTAGGCAGCCGGTTAGTCTTGAGCTGAGGGAAAGCTTACGCCGCTAAAAACTTATCCAACCTCGACAGCACTCGCTCGCGGCCGAGCACGCGGAAGAGGCCGTAGAAGCTTGGGCCTACGTTCGTGCCCGAAACTGCCAAGCGCCCTGGATGAATATAATCACCGACCCCCAATCCGTGCGCAGCCGCGAGCATCATGAGTGCTTTTTCCAATTCGGCTTCCGACGAAAAATCCGCGTTCGCATACGTGTCGCGTAACTCGCGTACGCGTACTTTCGGTTCGCCCTTGCTCATGATTTTATCGCGCGCCTTCGCATCGACTGGAAACTCGTCCGTGAAAAAATAACGCGTATACGCCGGCAACTCTTCCAGGCCCTTGATCTTCGGCTGACTGAGCAAAACCACTTCGCGAAAATATGCCGCGTCCGGCCAATTTTCGCCGAAGACCGACTGCTGTTGAAAATAATGGCGCGCGAGGTCGACGAAGCGATCCGCAGGCTGTTCCAACAAATACGCCATATTCATATGCGCGAGTTTCTTGTCGTCGAAGCGCGCATTGCTCTGGTTCACGCCGCTCAACTCGAAGAGACGAATGATCTCCGCGATCGGCATCTTTTCGCGATCGTCGCCGGGATTCCAGCCGAGCAAAGAAAGGAAATTAACCAACGCTTCCGGCAAGTATCCGCGGCGCTGATACTCTTCGACTAACGCCCCTTGATCGCGTTTGGACATTTTGCCCGGGCCATTCTGCTTCAAGATCAGCGGAATGTGCGCATAGGTCGGCACGGGCGCGCCGAACGCTTTGAACAACTCGACGTGCTTGCTCGTGTTGGAAAGATGATCCTCTCCGCGAATCACGTGCGTGATCTGCATGGCAATATCGTCGACCACGTTCACAAAGTGGAAAACCGGATTTCCGTCCGAACGGAAGATCACGAAATCTTCGTCCTCCGTCCGCTCCACGTGACCGCGAATCTGATCCTCAATTACCGTCGGCACGTTAGCGACTTTCGTTACCGTTTTCTTGCGGTGCTCGTCATAAATTTCCGTGCGATCTCCGATCAGCTTGAACCAGATCGCGCCATCTTTTTCGTAGGCGCGTCCGGCGTCCATCAATCGCTGTAAATAGCTACGGTAAATATCGGTCCGCTCACTTTGACGATACGGCCCGAACTCGCCGCCAACATGCTGACCCTCGTCCCAAGTCATCCCCAGCCAGCGCAAGCTGTCGTAGATCACGTTGAGAAACGTTTCACTGTTGCGCTCTTTATCCGTATCCTCGATCCGCAGCACAAATACGCCGCCCGTGTGGCGAGCATAGAGCCAATTGAACAAGGCGGTGCGGGCACTTCCGATGTGGAAGAACCCAGTGGGACTTGGTGCGAAGCGAACGCGTACTTGAGGCATGACTACAGATTACGGCTTGAGACGGACAAAGAAGGTCAGCAAGTAACAACCGATGAACGCTGTCAAAACCTCCCCATACTTCGATCCAGCCAAGCTGATCGCGGAGTTTGAGGCAGTCGGCCGCGCCAACGGTTTTCGCATCGAGACAATGGGCGAGATCGAGAGCTATCCCCTAATCGCGATGACCAAGCGCACGCCCGGCGTTCGTCCGCGAATCTATATTTCATCAGGCATTCATGGAGACGAACCTGCAGCGGTCGCAGCAGTGCTTGAAATGTTGAAACGCGGTTTTTTTAATGACCGCGCGAATTGGTTTTTCTGCCCTGTGCTGAACCCAATCGGCCTGGCGCGCGGAACCCGTGAAAACGCTCAGGGTACGGATTTGAATCGCGACTATCGAGGCACGCCGAAATCGTCCGAGGTGCGCGCTCATGTTGAATGGCTCCGCCATCAACCTCGCTTCGATGTCTATATCTGTGTGCACGAAGATTGGGAGAGTGTTGGCTACTATCTCTACGAGCTGAATCCGCTCAACAAACCCAGCTTCGCCGAAGCAGTGATCGCCGAGGTTGAAAAGATTTGCCCCATCGATCGCTCCGAAACCATCGATGGCACCGCGTGCATCGGCGGAATCGCCCGTCCCACCACCCCGCCCGAAGAGCGTGAACTTTGGGCCGAGGCTATCTATTTGCGCACCCAGCATGCGAATCTCGGCTATACACTCGAAGCACCGTCGGCGTTTGATTTTCAGCAGCGAGTGGCGGCGCATATCCTCGCGATTCAGACCATCGTCTTCGGCGTCGTGGCGTAACCACACTGCCGCTAAGAAATTTAATCTTCAGCCCCGCCTCGTTCGCACATTCGCGGCTCGAGGCGAATCAAGCCGGTCGTGAAAACTAATCTCGCACCAGCAATCCGACTTTGCCAAATCACGGGAGTCGTGTGCATTGCTTGCGACACCCATGGAGAAATCGATCCGGAAACTAGCGATTGTCGTCAACGAAACCAAAGCCGGTGCGCCCGAACTCGCTGATGCGTTGGGAGGGATCGCAGAACAATTGGGCGTGAAGGTCAGTAAATCCGGCGCTTACCCGATCAAAACCGGCTTTCTCGCCGACCAAGATGCATGCTGCGTGATTGGGGGGGACGGCACTCTTCTGGGCGTGGTGGACGAAGCTGCTCGCTCAAATGTCCCGATCATCGGTGTGAACCGCGGTAGTCTCGGTTTCTTGACCACGTTTTCTGCCGAAGAAGCGCGCGCTCAATTTCCGTCGTTACTCGCCGGCGATTACTGCATCGCGCAACGCTCACTGCTCGAATGCCGCGCGGGCGAAAACAGTGAGCCCTATCTCGCGCTCAACGATGTGCTGGTCAAAGATGAGTTCAGTTCGCATCTCGTCCGGCTCGAAGTGCTCGCGGACGACGAACTCGTCACCGAATACTACTGCGATGGTTTGATCTTTTCGACGCCGACTGGCTCGACCGCCTACAACTTGTCCGCCGGCGGCCCGCTGATTCATCCGGGCGCCGAGGTTATCGCGATGACACCGATCTGCCCGCACACGTTGAGCAACCGGTCGATCATCTTCCGCCACAACGTCTGCATCCGCGTGTTCTCGCGCTACGAGCAATCGCGCATCGTCGTTGCCATGGACGGCCAGCGTCAACACGCTGTCCCTGACTACGCTCCCGTTGAAATTTCCCTGTCCGACTCGCGCCTCTCCCTGATCCAGCGCTGCGACCATTCGCACTTCGCGATCGTGCGGACGAAATTGAAATGGAGCGGCGGCTATGCCGACCCGCAAGGCAATCGTTAAAGCGACTCGTCGGATTTTCTATCGCCTACGATGAGTCACGTATCATCTTCAGAAAATCCGCGCAGTCGTTTTCTCGCCCTGCTGCGCACCAGCGTGCAAGATGGCACCCTGGTTAAACTGACTCTCGGCAAATACCGTGGCCCCGAAGACGGTTTAAAAAATCTGTTCGTGCGTCCCGTTCTCCTCAAAGCGGGCCCTCAACTTTCATTTGTGTTTCGCTTCGCGACTCGCGATGTGACAAAAAACTTTGCCCCGGACGAAGCGATCGCACAGCTCGATGCGCGCATCGGTCACGATTTTCTCGACGCGCACTTATTTACTCCCGCGCAAACCGCACAGCTCGCAACCGATGAAACCGGCGAGGCGCGACTGCACCTCAAAACCGCCTCAGCCGCGCCCCAACCAGTGACCGCATCGCACGATCGCCCAAAACAATATGCGATCGCCGCCGAAGCGCCTTGGCTTAAGGCTCTCGGTGTCACGGATGAACGCGGAAATCCTCGCGGGGCGATGGCCGGAAAATTTCGGCAGATCAACCGCTTTGTCGAGTTGATGAGCCATTTGACCGACGAGGCCGACTTGCCGGCGGACCGACCCTTCGAACTCGTCGATATGGGTTGTGGCAAAGGCTACCTCACCTTCGCCGTGGCCGCGTTTTTCGGACCTCGCGTGCGCTCGACCGGCGTCGAGCTAAGGCCGGAATTGGTGGCGTCGATCAATCGCGTAGTCCAAGCAGAAAACTTCGAAAACTTGCGCTTTGTCGCAGGATCGATTGCCGAACAACCGCCGGGCGCACTTGACGTGCTGGTCGCCTTGCACGCTTGCGATACCGCGACAGACGACGCACTCGCGGCGGGCATCTCCGCGAATGCGGCCTTGATTGTCGTGTCGCCCTGCTGCCAGAAAGAACTTCGGCCCCAGCTCACCGCGCCGAAAGTTTTAACGCGTGCGTTGAGCCACGGTATTTTTCAAGAACGTCAAGCCGAGTTCGTAACCGATGCGCTGCGCGCACAGTTGCTGGAGTGGGCCGGCTACCGCACGAAAGTGTTTGAATTCGTTTCCACCGAACACACCTCGAAGAATCTCATGATCGCGGCGATTCGTGAAAAATCTCGCGGACAGCCGCACATATTGGCCCAGCTGCGCGAGTTCGCCCAGTTTTATGGCATCCGCCATCAGCACTTGGCGGAACGATTGGGCGTGAGTCTGGTGCAGCCCGCGATCTGACGATGCAGTTCGATCGGCTGAATTGGACTATCCTCGATCGTCTGCGAACTGGCTTTCTCAGCGGCACGGCGGCAGGCGGCGTGTATTGGAAAAGTCACGACGATCTCGATCAATACGACCACACCTTTGGCGAACGAATCGGTTGGAAGTGGGACACCGTGCTTCGGGAAATTTCTGGGCGCGGCTGGCGGCCAGCGCGCACAAAAGATAAACTGACATTGCTCGACTGGGGCTGTGGTAGCGGCGTCGCGGGGCGACGTGTCTTGGCGCATTTCGGTCCAGAAAATTTTGACCGTGCCCTGGTCTGGGATCATTCGGCGCTCGCACGCGCGTACGCGGCTGAGCGCGCGCGAACCAGTTTCTCCAATTTAAAGGTGGAGGAATTTGCGGCCGAGCCGTCCGGCTTGAAGCGTCGAAAACCGAGTGCAATCGTTGATGAGTACGGGCCTGCGCAGATTGATGTCCTCGTCGTTAGCCACGTCATCAACGAACTCGATGACCCTGCTCGCGAATCACTACTAGCGTTAGTGCGCCGCTCCGCCTGCGTGCTTTGGGTTGAGCCGGGCACTCATGCTGTAAGCCGGGATCTCATCGCTCTGCGTGAAAAAGTGCGCGCCGAGTTTCGCATGGTCGCTCCTTGCACGCACAACGCGGTTTGCGGCCTGCTCGCCCCACAAAACGCGCAGCACTGGTGCCATGCACACGCCGCGCCGCCGCCCTCGCTGTACGCAGATTCCGATTGGGTGAAATTCGGTCAACGCGCTGGCATCGACCTGCGCAGTTTGCCCTACGCTTTTTTGGTCATGGAAAAGCTGCCCACACCCGTGGCGCTCGCGACGGACGGACGCGACCCCATCGCGCGCGAGCCTGAACTCGAATCGGGCGCGGAGCGCATCATCGATGAGCCCCGACAGTTCAAAGGTTTCGCGAAAATCCTCAGTTGTGCAGGAGTAGGCGTGCGCGAGCTGATGCTCCAAAAACGCGATGCGCCGGCACTCTTCAAGCAACTCAAGCGCGACCTCGGCATTCCCATCTACCAGTGGCGGTTAGAGAGCGATCGCATCCACGATGCCACTGAAATTTATCCGGAGAAAAGCGCTCCGACCGACCTACCGATTTAACTGCGGCCTAGCCCGTGCGAGCGCTTGACTCGCTTAGTGCAAACGGTGAAGATTTTCTTTTTCGCCAAACAATCCATGAGCAAACAATACAACAAAGTCATCAAACGGAAACGTCGTCACGCTTACTTGAAGCGTCGTCGTGCCGCTGCACTCGCCGCCAAGAAGCCGGCCGCGACGAAGACGTCCAAAAAGTAATTGTTGCGCAGTTTGTCTCCACGCAGACCGCGGTCTAACTGCCGCGGTTTTTTAGTCAGTACTTTCCGCCTGCGTGCCGATCTGAGCCGGAGTTGCGGATCTTGTTTTAACGATGAGCTGAAAATCGCTCTCACCGCCTCGCCGCTATGATCAAGGTTAGTCTTATTTCCCTCGGTTGCGCCAAGAATCTCGTCGATAGCGAGATCATGGTGGGCCACCTGCATAAAGCAGGCATGATCGTCATCCCGCAAGCCGAGCTGGCCGACGTCGTCATCGTCAACACCTGCTCGTTCATCGATTCGTCAAAAGAGGAATCGATCAATGCCATCCTCGAGGCCAATCAGAACCGCGGCATGCGCAAACGCCGCAAGGAGCAGAAGCTGATCGTCGCGGGCTGCATGTCGCAGCGTTTTTCTAAAGATTTGCCCAACGCAATTCCCGAAGTGGATGCGTTTATCGGTCTCGATCAGGTGACCAAAGTGGCGCCGATCATCGAAGGAATTTTTGCCAAAGAGCGCGCGAAGAATGCGCCCCCGGAAAGTTTCGTCACTCCGCGTTCGACGTACATTCCGGATTACGACACCCCGCGCTTCCGTCTTACGCCGAAGCACACCGCGTACATCAAGATCGCCGAAGGATGTAACCACCCGTGCACGTTCTGCATCATTCCGCAGATACGCGGACGTCATCGCAGCCGCACCGTCGAGAGCGTGGTTAACGAAGCACGCCAGCTCGTCGCCGAGGGCGTGAAGGAGATTAATCTGATTTCGCAGGACACCACGTTCTTTGGCATGGACACATGGGAACAACGTCCGAATCCGCGCACGCCAGTCGACTCGACTCGCGGTACTGCGTTGACGACGTTGTTGCGCGAGCTGAACGCGATTGAAGGGGATTTTTGGATACGTCTGCTCTACACGCATCCGGCGCATTGGAGCGATGAACTCATCCGTACGATCGCGGAGTGCCCGAAGGTCGCCCGCTATGTCGACATGCCGCTGCAGCACATCAGCGATCACATGCTTGGCACGATGCAGCGCGAAACCTCGTCGGAATACATTCGGAGTTTGGTGAAGCGCATTCGCGCTGGCATCCCCGGTATTGCGATTCGCACTACATTTATTGTTGGTTTCCCTGGTGAAACCGAGGCCGACGTGAACGAGTTGTGCGACTTTATTCGTGAGACCAAATTCGAGCGACTCGGCGTATTTCGTTATTCGCAGGAAGAAGGCACGCGCGCAGCGAAGATGGAAGAACAGCTTACGTCCAAGGTGAAAGAGGATCGTTGGCATCGCACGATGGCGTTGCAGAAAGAAATCGCGACCGAAGTGAGCAAGGCAATGGTGGGTCGCACATTAAAAGTTTTAGTGGAAGAGCCGGGAGTCGCTCGCGGTGAGACGGATGCGCCGGACATCGACGGCCGCGTTTATGTGCCGCGTGAACTGCCGGTCGGCGAATTCGCCGAAGTAAAAATCGCCAGCTACCAAGCCTACGATTTACTCGCCCTCCCCGTCGGCGAATTGCCCGCGACCTTCAAAGTCGCGAAGCAGGCGCAATAAGTTTCCGCGGTCTCGCGATTTCCCCATCCCTCGCAAACGTGGGCATGGGTTAGCGCTTCCAAGTAGCCGCGCGATTTAACGCGCGGAAACCCAGAGAACAGGCAGGCATCCATTACTTGAAAAGGCCGCCGCAAGGCCACCCTCGGACGGATGCTCAGGCAGCGTGAGTAACCCGCGCGTTAAGTCGCGCTCGGATACGTTTGCCCCCCGCTAGCCGTTTCTTTTTTTCATCTGACTTAGCCCGCGAAGCGGCAGTGCGAAGGATTTAACGAATCCACTAGGACATACCGCGAATTGAAATGAGATTTCCATTCGCATCAGACTTCGCGCGGGGTACGGTTCGCGCATGGAGACGAGCATCACCACGCAGTTATTTCCGGCATTCAAAGAGTGGGCGGCCATCGTTGAGGCTCTAGGCGCGGGCGAACAGATTCTACTTTTACGCAAAGGCGGAATTGCTGAAGGCCGCGGCGGTTTCCAAGTAAAGAACCAGCGCTTCTGGCTTTACCCAACTTTTTTCCACGCGCAGCTCGAGGAAAGTAAGTCCGGCGCCGAAAAGTTTTTCGCGCTCGCAGCTCGAACGGGGACGCCCGCAAAGAGTGTTCATCCCCTACCCGATACCACCGACTTCCCTGCGCCCCAAGCTAGCACCGTAGCGGGGCGTCAGGTCGCACCGGATGCAACCTCGCCCGTGACATTGCGTTATTTTGCGAAGGTTGAGCAGAGCTCGTTTATCGACGAGTGGTCGCGTATTCAGGCTTTGGATGCGCAGCATCTTTGGAAAGAAAGCCTGGTTCGCGAGCGCTTCGACTGGAGCAAACCGCCCGGACTTCATGTAATTATAGTCAGAGTCTTTACCATATCGCAGCCGCGAGTGATCACCCCGACGGCGGAGATGCTAGGCTGCAAATCATGGATCGACGTACCGTTCGATTTTGAAGCCGTACCCAGCACGCCGGTGCTGAGCGATGAGGCGTTTGAGAAAAAACGAAAGCCGTACGGCAGTGTTAAGTGAACAAGGCTCCACTGGAGCGCGGGCGGCCCGCCGAACTTGTCTAACGAGCGAAGGCTGACACTCGTTTAAACGCGGCCCGCGGCCGGAAGATTAAGAGGCGGGCGAACCGCCCGCGCTCCGAGCAGTCGCAACGTACTTAGGAATGATCCCATCGAACGATCCGTTCGTGAAAAAGACCACCAAACGTGGTTTCACGACTGTACCCTTTTCGCCAACGATTCTGGTTGCGCCCGCACCGGCCACCCCGCCCTCGATTGCATCACCCATCGTCGCATCGATCAGTTTTTCCAACAACTCCGCATTTGTCGTCGCCGCGTAAGCGTGCACGCCTTGAGCCTCGAGATGTTGCGCGACGCTTTCAGAATCGAAACGTTCATCGGCGGATAATTTATCGCTGCGATTTACCGCGCCGAGAAACACTTCGTCCGCGTGGGCGAGCGCGCGCGCGAAGCCAGCTTGCAGTGTTTTGGTGCGCGCGGTGTTGCTGCGTGGCTCAAATGCAGCGGTTAAGATCGTTCCCGGAAAACGCGCGCGCAATGACGTCAGCGTTTCCGCGAGCGCCGTCGGATGGTGCCCAAAATCTTCGATTACCGTCAGCTGCGCCGTCTGCGCGAGCTGCTCTTGCCGGCGCTTCACGCCGCGGAAACGAGCCAGGGACTCCAGTTTGATCTCACTCGGCAGCGCCAATTGATGCACGGTCGTGCTGATGGCGCGACTGCCGGCCGAAAGGGCGAGCGCCGCGGCCGTCGCGGCCATCGCGGCATTGCGTGCATTGTAGATTCCCGGAAGTTGCCAACGCACTTCCGTCCATGGCCCGCCGACCCATTGAAGTTTAAATACAGATCCCTTCACGCTCTCGCTGAAATCAACGATGCGGACCTCGTTCTTCTCGCCAACGCCAACCCGAATCACCCGCGTCCACGACAAGGCGCCAAGCGCGCGTAAATTTTCTTCGTCGCCATTCATCACGATCCATCCCGACCGCGGCACGATACGCGCGAAATGCGCAAACGTCCGCTGCACATCAACGAGGTCCCGGAAAATGTCGGCGTGGTCGAACTCGAGATTGTTCAACACCGCGATCGTCGGCGCGTAATGGATGAACTTGCTGCGCTTGTCGAAAAACGCGCTGTCGTATTCATCGCCCTCGATCACAAATGGATCCGACTGCGTGCCGAGATGATTGCCCGTCGGCGGATCTTGCGGAACGCCGCCGATGAGAAAACCCGGATCGCGTCCATTTTCACGTAGGAGAAAGGCCGTCAATGCAGTCGTTGTCGTTTTGCCGTGCGTGCCGGCGATGACGATGTTCGTGCGCTGACGAAGCACCGATTCGTTTAACAAAGCTGGCAGCGAGGTATAGCGAATCGCGCGCGTATCGAGCAGCCACTCGACCTCGGGATTGCCACGCGACATGGCGTTGCCGATTACCACTAAATCCGGCGCGAGTTCCGCCAACCGCGAAGGATCATAGCCTTCGTGCAACGTGATCCCCTGCTCCGCGAGTACCGTGCTCATGGGCGGATAAACACCAGTGTCCGCGCCCAGCACCTCGTGCCCAGCCGCGCGCGCCAGCAGCGCCGCATTGCCCATCGCGGTTCCACATATGCCCATGAAGTAGATCTTCATAGGGCCACGATGCTGTGTGGCGGAGCCGTGTCACAACGAAACTCTCTCGCGCGCTATTTTTTCTGCTCGGCGGAGGCGGTTGATTTGGTAGACGTCGGCGTTTTCTCGTCCGGAATGTTAGCAGTCGCCGCAGCCGCAAGGTAATCGTGCCACGGCGAGGGATCGAATTTTTTCAGTGAACCAGTGAAGCGCGCGTCGCCATTGAGCAGCTCATATCCCGCGGAGTCTTTCTTGTCGTCGAGTAAATGCGCGGTCCTGAGCGACCCGAGCAATTTGCCGCGCGCACCGAACTTAAAGTCGAGCTGGAGTGGCCACAACGCTAACGGCTGCCCGGCGACAAAACGAACATCGCCGGTGCCCACTAAATGCTCCTCGTCCGCCTGGATTTCCAAATGCGTGACCCGGATATTTTGGTCTATGCCCTGAGTCGCGTCGATTTGAATTTCTTTGTAAGCAATCTCTCCAATATCGAGCGTAAAATCGATGACCGCCTGCGTGTGCTTCGCGAGGTGAATCGCGCCGGAACCGAGGTTGCGATGACCGAAAACTTTTCCGACCGCACTTCCCACTGTGCCCACCGTGTCGGAGACGGGCGTCGACGGCGCTGTCAGCGCGTCCGCCACATCCACTTTCAACAAACGCAAAATCCCACCCGTGCTCGTGAGATGATATTGTTTTTCGGCATGGGCTAAAAGTGAATCCCAGTCTTGGCCGCGACTTTTGAACGCGGTTTCGATCACAAACTTTCCTTCGAACTGCGGATCATCGTTTCCTTTCGGCACGGCAAAAAATGGTTTCGCGTCGAACTCACGCGATCCGATCGAACCACTTGCATCGTAGCCGCTCGCCGAGTTAAAACTGATCGCCCCGGTGATCGGCACGTCGCGCAAGTCGGGGCCGACGTAGTGTCCGTAAGAAAGTTTAACGCCATCATGAGTCACGGACAGTGCTCCGCCGGCTTCCTTGAACTTGTTGCCGCCGACTTCGAGCTCGTTAAAAGCCAAGGTCCAGTTGCCAAACCAATCTTTCCAAAACGGTAAACCGTTCGCCTGGCCGTCAGCCCTCGGCGTATCGAGTTCACTGGCCTGCCCGATTTCTTTTGCGAAGGCCGTCAACTGATCGAGGTGCACCGACGCGCCCGAAATTGTCGCATCGAGGCCATGGCCCTCGCGGGTGTGCGCGTAGTTGCCCTCGACTACCAATTCGGATTTGCGCGCCTCGTTCCCGAGCGCAATCGGCGCGCGCAACGACACCGTGCCATCATCAGAAAGGCGAAGGCCGAATTGAGCACTGACATTATTCGCCGCCGCGTTGGCTGTGAAGGCAGCGGTGCCATCCCCTCGCAATGTCGGGTCGAAACTGCCCGCGAAATTTCCCTCAGCATGCTTGAAAGCCAACGCGTGCACCGGAGCCGCGGAGGACGTGGCCGTCGCGGCACCAGATTCGGTCGCCGCCCCGAAGGTCTCCAAATTCGCGTTCCAAGCGACGTTGATCTTCTCTGGCTTTTCAGCGGCTTTCTCGCGCTCGATAGTCAGCGTAAGCAGCGTCTGGCCATTCCTTGTCAACGTTAGTGGTGAGCACGCCAGCTTCCACGCACTCGCCGTATAATCCGCAGAAATTCCCGCCGCAATATCCGCGCCTTCCTCAATCGTGGTGATGCCATGGAGCAAATGGCTTCCAGGCGCGGTCAAAGGCGTGCTCGTGTGGGCACTGAGATGATCCTTTGAAGCCTGAAGCAAAACTTCGCCGGAAGCCTCGCCGCTAGTGAAATGCCATTCGCCAAACGCTCCATTGAGCCAGTTCAGCGGAAAATGATTAACCGTGAGATGAGCCAAATCTTGCTGTTTCGCATCGGTCGGAGCCCAAGTCCCAGCAGACCAGTCGATGTCGAGTGGCCCCACTAACTGCAACGCGAGTGGCGGATGGTCCCCCGGAAGCGCGACACCGAGCCGTTCGGCGTGCAGCTTGGTTCCTGCCACGGTCACATCGAGACTCCAGGCCAAGGCGAGCTTTTTGATGCGTTTGAACGCGGGCGCCAACTTTCCCAACTGCCGCGTTTCCGATTGAATTGCTCCAGTCACATGCGTGCTCTCCAGTGTATCGGCAATCTCAATACGACCGTCGCCAGCCGCCGCCAGCGCGGGCCAAGGTTGATCGTTCCAGAGGAGCGCACTGTCCTCGTACTGCCAGTCCAATTTCCAGTCGCCATCCACCTGATGAGTTCCCGGTTTGAAATCTAGCTGTGTGCCCAGAACCCGTCGTCCGTTTTTCGCCAGCTCAATGTCGTAAACCTCCGTCTGATCTTTTCTGGACGCGGCCAAGCTGGAAGTCACGTCGAGTTGATCAGGAAACGAGCCCCCTTTGAGATTAACTTTTCCGTTGAGCGAAAGTTTCTTCCAACTGCGATCAGCTCGCTGTTGCGCGCGTAGCTCACCATCACCGGTTATAAAAATCGGGTCGCGATCGAGAGTCAGTAACGACGCTTCCGCGGCGATTTGAAAGCGACCCTCTGCGTCCGCACGAAGCCCGCCGCCGCTAATCTTAACGTGGATTTGCACGGGCTTTTCACCGACGCGCCCAGCGACCAGTACGTCGCCTTCCAGCTCGGTGGATTCTACCGACACGTTTGCTGGCAATCTCCAGGCATCGAGCACACCGCGAAAAATCCACGACGCTTGTTTTTGCTCAGAGTCGCCACCGCGAGCGTCGGCCCGTGCGCCGGTTCCCGCAGACGCCGCAGAAGACGTCTCCTCGGTCGCGGGTTTCGTGGCCGCGCCAGCTCTGGGCCCAGATTCGGTGGCGCTTCCCGTGGCGTCGGCGGGATTATCCGCAGGTGCATCGGCCCAGTGGCTCAAGTCGAGCGTCCAGCCTTTCGCAGTGAATGTTTTAACCTTGTAGTTGCGCCACAAGCACGCGCGCAGCACGGGCAATTTCGCATCAACGCGGGGCACGGTCAGAGTCCAGCCGTTTTTCTCCACGTGGAGATCGTCAATCTCCAGTTTGCCGAAGAAAGCCCAGAAGGAACCTACCGTGCCATGCACCCGCTCGGGATGCGAGAGCCGCGACTGCAGAACCCAGGTCTGGCCGGTCGGCGTCATCATCAAGAATGCGCCGACCAGCGCAAAGGCGCCGGCGAGTAAAAAAATGAAAAACAGAAAACGAATAAGTTTCACGCAGAGAGGCAGCTGCTCGCTAAGACCCGGTTGACGCGGCAGAGTGTCATCGGTTGTGCGGGAAAGAACGAGTTTTTCCAACCCGAGCCGTGGAACGCGCGAAGCCCCCGACGACCCGCCACCCTAACTTTAGGCTGCAGGGCATGCTTGCGGGCGATGCGAGACGTCTTTTCTCTTAAGGCCACTTTCATGAAACTCAGTCCTCTCGCTGGCAAACTCGTCCCGTCCGATCGATTGATCAATATTCCACGCCTCATCGCGGCCTACTACACCGACACGCCGGATCCAACGGTCGCCGCGCAACGAGTTTCGTTCGGCACCTCGGGGCACCGAGGAACCTCTTTCAATCAATCGTTCAACGAGGCTCACATCCTCGCGATCACTCAGGCTATTTGCCTTTACCGCACCGCGCAAAAGATCGATGGCCCGCTGTTTCTCGGCATCGACACGCACGCACTTTCCGTCCCAGCGCAAAACAGCGCGCTCGAAGTCTTGGCAGCTAACGGCGTCGAAGTAATGGTGGCGGAGAACAACGGCTACGCGCCGACTCCGGTAATCTCCCACGCGATTCTCGGCTACAACCGCGGTCGCACGACCGGTCTGGCTGATGGCATCGTCATCACGCCTTCGCACAATCCGCCGCAGGACGGCGGCTTCAAATATAATCCGACAAATGGCGGTCCGGCCGACACCGTCGCCACGGATTGGATACAGGCTAAGGCTAACGAATTTCTTGAAGCGAAACTGCAGGGCGTTAAACGCATCCCGCTCGCGCGCGCGTTGGCAGCCTCGACCACGCATCAACACGACTACATTACGCTCTACGTCGCTGATCTGAAAAATGTGATCGATTTCGAGGTGATTCGAAATTCCAAATTGCGCTTCGGCGTCGATCCGCTCGGCGGCGCGGGCGTGCGTTACTGGCCGCGCATTGTCGAACAGTATAAATTGAATCTCACCGTGGTAAGCGAAGAGGTTGATCCGACCTTCCGTTTCATGACCGCAGATTGGGATGGCAATATCCGGATGGACCCGTCTTCAGCGTACGCGATGGCACGACTGATCCAGATGAAGGATCGCTTCGACTTGGCGTTCGCTTGCGACACCGATCATGATCGCCATGGCATCGTCGCGAGGAGTGTCGGCTTGATGCCGCCGAATCACTACTTGGCCGTCGCGATTTCGTATCTGTTTCAAAATCGCCCGCAATGGACTGGGACCACCGCGATCGGCAAAACCCTGGTGAGCAGTCAGCTGATTGATCGGGTCGCGAAAAAACTGGGTCGCAAACTCGTCGAAGTGCCGGTCGGCTTCAAGTGGTTTGTCGATGGACTGATCGATGGTTCGCTCGGGTTCGTCGGTGAAGAAAGCGCAGGTGCGTCGTTCCTGCGATTTGACGGAGGGGTCTGGAGCACGGACAAGGACGGTTTTATCCCGGCCCTTCTCTCCGCTGAAATGTTTGCGCGAACCGGTCGCGACCCGGGCGAGATTTATCAATCGCTCACCGCTGAACTGGGCCGGCCCTATGCCGACCGCGTCGATGCGAAAGCAACCCCGGCGGAAAAAGCAGTGTTGAAGAAACTTTCGCCCGAACAGGTCAAAGCAACTGAGTTGGCCGGCGAAAAGATTCGCGGATTTCTCACGCGCGCGCCGGGCAACAGCGCAGCGATCGGTGGGCTCAAAGTCGTCACCGACAATGCTTGGTTCGCCGCACGACCATCAGGCACGGAAGATATTTATAAGATCTACGCGGAAAGTTTCCTGGGCGAAGATCACCTGCGCCAGATTATTGAGGAAGCGCAGACGCTGGTCAGCGACACGCTTTCCGCGGCTGTCGCGCGTTGAGGTTTCCGCCGTGGCGACCAAACTTTTCCTGATTCGCCATGGCGAAACTGAATGGTCGCTTTCCGGGCGGCATACCGGCCGCACCGATATCCCACTCACGGCCAACGGTGAGCGCGCCGCTCAACAACTGAGGCCGCTGCTCGCGCCTTTGCAATTTAGCCGCGTAGTGGTAAGTCCACTACGGCGGGCTCAGCACACGGCTGAGCTGGCGGGCTGCCTCGCGGGCGCGGTGGTGGACGACGATCTGCACGAGTGGGACTACGGAGTCTACGAAGGCAAAACGAGTGCGGAGATTCGCGCCGCGGCGCCCGATTGGAACGTGTTTGAGTTCGGGGCGCCGGGCGGAGAATCGCGCGAGCAAGTGACCGCACGCGCCGATCGCGTGCTGGCGCGGTTGCAGCCGTTCGACGGCGCGGTGGCACTTTTTTCGCACGGACAGTTCTTGCGCGCCCTCGCGATGCGTTGGATTCAGCAAGACGTCTCTGAAGGTCGCCACTTCGCCTTCGACGCCGCCAGCATCAGTGTTCTTGGCTACGAACATCCCGAACAAGGCTTGCCCACGATTCTCCTCTGGAACGCCAGCGCCAGTCAGTCGTTGTCCGCGTTGGCGACGAAGTGGTGAGATAGAATTGGCAAGTTGGATTACGAGTTCTAAGCCTTGCCCGCTTTTACACTCGGGCACTATCAGCACGGCGCCTTGCGGGGCGCGGGTGACCTGCAAATGCTGCTGGCCATCCTTCGAGGCTGACCGCGATTATTCGTCGGCCCCTCGGTTGCTCTGACGATCGAAACGCGCAGCCTATAGTTTCGGAAACCAATTTTTCTCTGCCATGGAATCCAAACCGCAGTTCGCCGCCGAACAAGTTAACGGAGAGTTTCAGCGCCAGCCCGACGAGTTTCACGACTGGATCCTCGCCGATGGCAGCACGCCTTACGCGCCGGAGGCAGGCCGATATCATCTCTATATATCGCTCGCCTGCCCTTGGGCCAATCGCACCGCCATCGTTCGCGAACTGAAAGGCTTGGAAAATGTGATCGGCATGACCGTGGTCGATCCGGTGCGCGACGAACGCGGCTGGGCCTTCCGCGATGGCGATGGATTTAGCTCAGATCCGATCAACCATTTCTCCTATTTGGCTGAGGCGTACGCGGCCACGGTTCCTCATTTCAAAGGCCGCGTGACCGTGCGGGTTTTGTGGGATAAACAAACCCGGCGGGTGATCAATAACTCCGAAGACGATATTTGCCGAATGTTCAACGACGCCTTCGCCCAAATTGACCGCCGCGACGTCGACCTTTTTCCCGCCGAGCTCGAACCCGACCACGCCAACTTGGCCGCCTTTATATACGAGAATATTAACAACGGTGTTTATCGCGCTGGCTTCGCCACGCGCCAGAGCGCCTACGATAAAGCGGCGCGCGAAGTTTTCGCAGCCCTCGAAGACCTGGAAGCGCGACTCAGCACGAGCCGTTATTTATTCGGACACCGCATTGTCGAAGCCGATTGGCGTCTCTTCAACACGCTGGTGCGTTTTGACCCGGTATATCATGGACACTTCAAGTGTAACTTGCGCCGCATCGTCGACTATCCCAATCTCCAGGGCTACCTCATGGATCTCTACCAGCAGCCGGGTGTCGCCAAGCTGGTTAACTTCGACCATATCAAACGCCACTATTATATGACTCACGGCGAGATTAACCCCACTCGCATTGTGCCGATTGGCCCACACCTCGATCTGGCGAAACCGCATCATCGCGAGCGTCTATGAGCTCGCTGAAAGCTCGCGTGCGCGGGGCCGCACGGCGCACCAAGCAATTAATCGCATTTTGGAGAATCGACCGCAGCAAAGGCGTTCCGGTCAACCTGGGCCTGCTCCGCCGAGGATTTCTTTCGCAACGCCAAGAATTTTATCCGCTAGATCGATACGACCTGGATTGGTTTCTGAGCGATTGGGCGATCGAAAATTTTTTCTCCACGCTCAACTCGCCCTTCGTCAAAGCCCAGCTGAACGATAAATTATATTTCCATCTTTTGCTGCGCGAATTGGGTCTCGACGGCAAACTCGCTCCGCTGATCGGCGTCGTCGTCGACGGCATTTTCACGACCTTTTCCGAACAGGCTTCGCTGGAGAAAGCTCTGCTCAAATATTCGCGCCTCATCGTCAAACCCGTCGACGGACTCGGCGGCCGAGGGGTCTACGCGATGCAGCAAATTTCGGGATCGCCGACGAAAGGCACCTTCGTAATCGAAGCCGCCCTCCAGCAGCACGACTACGCTGCACGGATTTTTCCGGGCTCAGTGAACACGATGCGCATCATGACTCTACGGAGCGGTTCAGCTGAGCCATTCATCATCGGCGCTGCTCACCGGTTCGGTGTGCAAAGCTCAGCGCCAGTGGATAATTTTTCGCGTGGTGGAATTGTTGCGTATATTGATTCGGTCACGGGCCGATTGTCCGCCGCGCGTTCTGCGCCGGGTCGTTTTGCCCAGTCGCGCCATCCACACCATCCCGAAACCAAAGCGCCGATTGAAGGCGTGATGATTCCATCTTGGGATGCGATCAAACACTTCGTGCTCGAAGTTGCTCGCGGCGTGCCTGGCCTGAAACTCGCCGGCTGGGATGTTACGCTGACGGCAAATGGTCCACGCTTGATCGAGGCCAACGGCAGCGTGCCGAATCCCGAGTTGATTCAGACGGAGCGACCGTTGCTGCTCGACCCGCAAACACGCGGTTTTTTTGCCGATCACGGCGTGATCTCGCGCAAATTAGCAGATCGCCTGACTCATCTGCAGGCGTTAGATAAAACCGCAAAACGCGCTTGCGGCCGCACTGACTAAACCGTGACCGTCAGGCGCGTTGGCACTAAGAACTCGTCGATGCCGAGCTCCAGATTTGGAATCGCCCAAGCATAGCGCGCTTCGACCGATGCCGCCGGAGTCCGATTGACGTCATAGAGCACGGTCTTTCCGTTGACGATCGCGTAGTCGAACTTGCCGTAATCGAAGCCAAGGTTCTTACGAATCTCACGGAGGTCGTCTGGCACGACATCGTTGTGACGCTCGATGCGCCCAGTGAGTTTCACCACTGGATCGATGGAGTAACTGCGAAACGTCGCCTCGCGCTCGCCGAGAAAAACCCAGTGACGACAGTAGAATTCGTTGCCCTCTTTTTCAGCGAGGAATTTTTCGACGACCAGGTTGGGATTTTTCCAAACGCCTTTCGGCACGTCGGCACGTTTATCGAAGACAGGATATTGCCCGTACGGGAGAAGACGTCTGCGACTCCAGGAACGGCGCGCTTCTTGGCGGGCGCGAAATTTATGATAGGTCTCGAAACCGCCGAAGCGCTGGAGTGCGCGACCCACCAGCGTGCTTTCCAACCACATCCGAAATTCGCGCCAGCCGCCGCAATTCCACTCCGTCTTCACAATCACGGGACCAGCCCACGCGGACTCTGGCGTGAGTAGCAAATCGGAAAAGAAACGCTTTTGAATATCGATCGCACCGCCATTGATGACGCGGGCATAGCGTCGGCAAACCGCGAGGCATGCCTCTGGGACGACGGTTAAGTCAGCGTGCAGAAACGCGATGTCGGCGGGTTGATAGGAGGCGTCGTCACGGACAACGACGACCTTGATATTTCGTTTTTCCCACGCGCGCACGAAGAGCCGGAGAAGATAATTCCATTCGACGAAACGATCGGACGCATCCGTCACGATCGCCACCGTGAGAGTTTCCATAGGGGTTGGGGAGTATTCTGGAATAGACAACGACAATGGTTCTGTCAACGGCCGGCCGTCCGGGCCGGCACGATGGAAAACCGAGCTCAGGCACATCCATAGGATTCGGGGCCGGATTGTTACTGGCCTGGGCTTTAGCCCGTCGACACCAGTCAGTTAACGAAGCAAAAAATGGCAGAATCGCGGTTGAATCGAGGAACTGACAATGTCAGTTTGCCGCCGCCATAGGCGCGCCGTAATGGTGAGCCTCTATTTCGCCGTCGTGGCTAGATACTATTTCCGTCCACTTAGCATGAAGTCCCTTTTGGAAGAACTAGAGCGTGCCCGCCAACGCGTGCGGCACCTCGAACAGAAAGTCGCCGAAGAGCGCCTCGATTTATTGGCGTCGTTGCCGGCCAAATACGGATTCTCCTCCGTCGACGATTTCGCCGACGCAGTCCGAGCCTCCGCCGGACTGCCGACGCGGCGCCGCAAAGCGGTCAACGACACCGTTGAGAATAGCGAGACCGGCCTCTCAACGCCCTACTGGCGCGAAACGCCCGTGCCCGAAGAAGTGCCGTCAACCTTCGTGGCGCAAGGTATCCAAGCCTCACGCGCGGCGGCGCAAGCGGGTCAAAGCGAGCCCGAGCCGGCACGCACTCCTCCGCCAGCCTCTGTGCCCGCACCGAACAAACCTCGCGTTGCTTCGGAAAAAAAACCCGCGGAAAAAGCACCGAGCGACGCGTTGCCCGCGGCCTCCGCATCCATTTCTGGCGCCACGCCTGCGCCAGCGGTTCCCACTTCGATTTCCCTATCGCCCACTCCAGCTCCCGCCGCCGCGCCGGAGCTGCAGCCAGCAACCGCCCCGCGTCCGCTGCCGACCGGCACCTCGCTTTCGGATCCCACGCAGTTCGGCCAACTGCCTGACCTTTCCTTGCTCGAACGCGGCACCAAATCCGACGAGTCGTTTCGCGCGCAGCTCAAGACCGCGAACACTTTTGCGCAACAAGTTCTCCACACCTCAAAGGTGCCGGCAGCGGTTTGGCGCGAGTGGCGTGATTTTGCACGCAAAGCCGCCGACGTTCTCCGCGGCGGTGTCGCAGTCGCTTAGTGCTCGAGAGTAATTCCCCGCACATGCTTGCGTGCACGAGTGTGCATGCCCGCCGCAAAACACGTCAGCGCGGCCAGACTAGCATGAACCGTAATCATCACGGCTCGCCACGTCTCATCGCCTAAATAATATAGCGAGAAACCGCTAGCGATTGCCGCGATGACCAACCAGAGCAAAGCAAGTCCAGTTCGGCGACGGCGCGGTTGATGCAGCGCTTTCGTAACATGCACGCCGTAGAAATAGCCAAACGAAAAAACCGCCAGCGCCGCGCTGATTCCATGCACGGTGGGAATCCAGCTGAGTCCGCGAGGTAAGACTTCGTCGGAGCGCGCAAAATACCAAGTCACACCCGTGACAGCGCTCGTAAGAAGATTGGCCGCGGCGGCTAATTTGACGCGCCGGCCGACTTTGAGCGGTCCGCGCATCGTCACGCGAGAGGAACCCAGCCCGTCGCTTCGTCCCAAAGCCAGCCTTGCGCGTTAACATTCTTCAGCGCCGGCGCCGCCGCCGTTCCCAAAAAATAAACCACCTTGGTCAGCGCGTCCGCGAGCACGCAGCTCGCTGCAATCACAGTGACGCTACGCGACAAGGGGCCAAACTGATTGATGCGGGGATCGAAAAGATGATGCTGAGTTTCGCCATTCACGAGGTGCGTCGTGAACTGCGCCGAAGACGTGGCGAGAGCACAATCGGAAAATTCAAATCCACCAATCGAGGCTCCCGCCTCCAGCGGATGACGAATCGAAAACCACTGCGGTTGTCCAAACGCGGCCGCGTCGCCGCCAGCATCTACCATCGCCCAAGCAACCCCGCCTTCACGCAAAATCGCCTGCGCTCGATCAACGGCGAAACCCTTCGCGATTCCGCCCAGATCGAGCAGGCCCGGTATGTTAATCTGTATTCGGTTTTCGGATATCCAGCAGTAGCGCGCCGCCGGTCCGGTTCGCTGAGTCCTCGCGATATCAAACACACCATCAGAGAGCAGGTGAATACTTTCCGCGAGGCGAAGAACAGCCGCGGTCAGCGGATGAAGAGCGATTTCGTCACCGGCACTCGCCTCTAAAACTCGGCGCACGTCTTCGCCCGGCGCTTTCGGACTCATCAACCGCTCGACCTCAGCAATTTCCGAGAACGCCGCTTCCACCAACGGTTGTGCGGTGTCAGCCGGCAGGTGCATACGCACAAACGTCCCCAGCAAAGGCCGGCAACGCACAAGCGTTTCAGAGGTGGCGCAAGACAAGTTCATACGTCGCGAGCAGGCGACGGACGCCCTCGGTCACATGCCTACTCGAAAGCGTCGCTCCGCTGATGTTAGGAATGTCCTGATCAAGCTTCAACGGCGACTCGGGATTCTTCCCGACAAATCGCTCGCGCCAGTCCGCGTGGCGCACTTGGCCACCGTAGGTTTCGCGATACTCAAGAATTTCCAATCCTTTGACCTTGCCCGAACCATCGATGCCGAGAGCAAACGTGATGAACTCGTGCTTGCCCAAAACCTGATCCACGATGAACCAATCGCCCGCCGCACTTCGCCGCGCATCCAGCTGCGTATTCCGCACGTTCACGCCAGCGCGTTTCTTGATCGCGCTCACTTGCTCGCTGGAAAGCGTAACTGGCGAAGCCGAGAAATTCGTCGCACCAAACATCGCAGTCTGGGCGCCATCCGCTGTTAAAAACGTTTCCGCAAAACCCGAAGTGCTCGCGCAAAGTGCGGCGGCAGTCAACGGAAGCCAGGTACGGACGTGGAGCGAAGCGGGCATCAGAATGGAAAACCGATTTTGTAGGTAATCTCCCACTTTTCGTGCGAACGAAGGAAGAGGTCGTCGCCAATAAACGTCCCATTCTCGTCCACGCCGCTCGGCGTGCCATAGACTTGGCGGAGCACGCCCAGTGTCATCCACACTTTCTGATTCGCATAGTGCACCGCGGGACCGACCCAGAACACCGAGTGTTCATGCACTTTAAAGTTACCATACTCGTTATGATTGCGTCCTTCTAAGCCCGCATACCAGTTCGGCGCCACGCGATAGGTCACGCCAATTTCATTATTCCAATCGAGTTCACTGTTTCGGTCCGTATCGCCTTTGAAGCGAATCGTCTCGGCCTCCAGCCCGAGATTAAAGGCAACGATCACCTGATCTTCCAAAAAGTTTTTCTGCACGAGCACGCGAAATTCCAGCTCATAACTGCCGCCGTACTTTAGGCCGTTGTGCAAATCGTAGAAATCGACTTCCGGCTCCAGGTAGAACGCCAAACCGATCTTGTCCTTCACCGGGCTGAGGATGCGGTAAATAAACTCGGTTGAGACGCTTTGGAAATAGAGATTCTTGCGGCTGAAACCAGTCGCTCCATTAGGATCGTCGTCGTCCGGCGACTGATGCGCGTTCTGCGTTCCGGAATTCAAGTAGAGCGCCACCTGAAAATTATCAGTCACTCCGTATTCGGCCTCCGTTTTAAAATCCATCGCGTTGTAAGAACCGAACGCACGGCCTTCGCGGTCTCGAACAAGTTCCTCCAATTCCCAGTGCCCAGCGGGCACGGTCTCAGTCGTATAAACACGACTAAAAAGGCCTTCGCCGGCAAACGCCGGCAAAGCGGTTACACAAAACGCGGCTACCATGAGACACGACGATTTCATAGACAGGATTCCAACAAGAATGAGACACAATCTCATGTAAAGCCGGAATTGAGACCCGATCTTAATAAAGTCGTTAGTAAAATAGAATATATTACAACCTGCTTCATGATAATGACTTACAAATCAAACAAATCCGCGGGACCTAAAGCTAAAAAAGGAATCTAAACACAAAACCCTACCCAATATGTTAAAATCTCTAAACTCCCTTCGCGGCATGTCGCTGGCCGCACTCGATGGTGAAATCGGCCGCATCAAAGATGCTCTTTTTGACGATCAACAATGGGGCGTCCGTTACCTTGTGGTGAGCACCGGTGATTGGTTATCAGGTCGCGATGTATTGATTTCTCCGCGCTCTCTCGAAGCCCCGGTTGCGGGGCAGACTCATTTGAATGTCCAGCTTACTCGCGAGCAGGTGGAAAACAGTCCCGACGTTGATTTCGAAAAGCCAATTCCGCGGCGGATTGAACAGGATTTTTATAGTTACTATGGCTGGACTCCGTATTGGGTAGGTTTTCCTCTCGAACTATTTCCGTCGGCGATTGTGGGTGCCGATCCTCGCGAAGAAATTTATCCCGACTCGCGGCCAGAATCCTCGATGCCTCCGGCGGAACAAATCCTCCCTCGCGAAGAGATGTCCCATCTTCGCAGCGCACGAGAAATCGAGGGCTATCATCTTCACGCCACCGATGGCGACATTGGTCATCTCGTCGACTACCTGATCGACGGCGACGCGTGGCAGATTTCATCCATCATCGCCGACACGAAAAACTGGTGGGCGGGAAAAAAAGTGATTTTGCCGGTCAGCGCATTCGAACGCATCGATTGGTACAATCGTCTAGCGCGCACGCGCCTCACGCGTGCAGAAATTAAAAACTCGCCGGAGTTTCTTTCGGTCGAGGCATCGCAGACGCAGAGCGCCCTTTGATCTTTTTCTGTTGCCGACGCCCAGAACTACTTGGGCGTCGCTGGCGTACCGCATTCATATATATACCGTTTCGCCAGGATCACCGCCGCGAGGCTTCAACATTTCTTACAGCGGATGTCGGCCGGCCCATCCAGCTCGTCTGAGAGATTGTGCACGGAGTTGACCAGCCCGACGTGCGCGAATGCCTGCGGAAAATTTCCGACTAAACGTTTTCGCGTCGGATCATATTCCTCCGAGAGAAGCCCCAGTGGGCTGCGCAACGTCATCAACGCGTCGAGACGCCGATTCGCCTCTTCATCTCGTCCCAACAATTTCAAGCAATCAACCATCCAAAATGAGCACGGAAGAAAAACGCCTTCACCGGGCGGTAATCCGTCGACGTCCTCAGAGTTTTCCGGACTATAACGGCGCACCAAGCCATCGACCGTCAGCTCTTTGTCGATCGCGTCGATCGTCCGCGTGATGCGCTCGTCTTTCGCCGGTAAGAATCCCACGAGAGGAAGAATCAACAGATTCGCATCGAGCGCGTCCGAGCCGTAATACTGCGTGAATACGCCGCGTTTGGTGTCGTACGCCTTCTCGCAAATATCGGCGTGAATTTTTTCGCGGAGGGATTTCCAATCTTCCAGTTCTCCGGGAAGATCAAACATCTCGATTGATTGCACGGCGCGGTCCATCGCGACCCAAGCCATGACTTTAGAATGCGTGAAGTGCCGTCGTGGTCCGCGAATCTCCCAGATGCCTTCATCCGGCTTATCCCAATTTTCCTGCACGAATTTGATGATGTGACGTTGCATCGGCCATGCTTCATCGCTTGCGGGTACGTGGAGCGAGCGCGCAAGATGAATCGCGTCCATCAATTCCCCATAGACATCGAGTTGAAATTGCTCCGCCGCGGCGTTGCCTACGCGAACAGGTTTTGAACCCTCGTATCCAGATAAGTGTGACAACTGCGACTCTGGCAGCATGCGCTCACCACCGGCCCCGTATAGTGTCTGTAGTTGAGAAGCCGACCCCGCCGCCGCGCGCAACAGCCACTGAATCCACGCCCCGGCTTCTTGAACATAGCCCGACTGCATAAATGAAAAAAGCGTCAGCGTCGCGTCGCGCAACCAGCAGTAGCGATAGTCCCAATTGCGAATTCCACCGATGCGTTCGGGCAGCGACGTAGTCGCTGCGGCGACTAAACCGCCAGTAGGTTTATACGTGAGCGCTTTTAACGTGATCAGAGAGCGAACCACCGCTTCGCGATGCCGGCCGTCGTATTTATAGCGCGAAGCCCACTCGCGCCAAAACCCTTCCACGCCGACCAAAATTCGACGTGGATCGATTTCTTCCGGCGGCGGCAAATGCGACCGGTAATATGTCAGCACGAACGCGACGCTCTGCCCTTCCTTCACCTCAAAATCCGCGATCGTCGACATGTCTTCGCCCCCGCGCGTTTCGACCTCGCTGCGGAGCATTAATGCGTCCGGGCCCGCGAGTGCGGCGATGCCACCGTCAGAGTGTTTCACCCAGGGAACGATCGCACCATAATCGAGCCGGATACGCAGCGACATATGCATGGCCAGCGCGCCTTTGATACCTTCGACTACACGAATCACGCTGCGATGGTCACTGCGGTGATTCATGCAATCGACCACGCGAGCGGAGCCGGAGGCGCTTTCAAAAATCGTTTCCAACACCAACGTGTCTTGGCGATATTGCTGGCGCGAAGGAATCGAGTCGTCCTTCGGAGAGATCCGCCACGCGCCATTTTTTTCGTCGCCGAGCAATCGCGCAAAAACCGCGCCCGAGTCGAAGCGCGGCAGGCAGAGCCAGTCCAGTGAACCGTCTTTTCCGACCAACGCGGCGGTATGGAGATCTCCGATAAAACCGTAGTCTTCGAGTTTCATGTGCGCGCGTTTCCGCGGGTTCCCACACCGACCCTCCGCGACCGTGCCAGTTCGTTTCCCCTCATACTTTAGTCCACGGAGCGGAAATCGCCCTACCTGTCGACGGAGCTTTTTTGGGAATATCCTTTTCGACACTCTCACCTCCACATACCTCATCGAAATCCGCGGCCCGCGAGAGAGCGTCCACGAGTCGCGCGGTTGCGCAACGTCGCGCATAAATTGAGCGCTCCACATCGTTCCGCAGCCTTGCCAAAGCTCTGGCGCACGCGCTGGATTCGCACAAAATCCCCACCTTATGCGACGATCGATTCCGCGCCCCCTGCGAACTTCACTCAAGTTGGCCCTTTTGAGCTCAGCCGTGACGGTCCCTTTAATCCGCGCTCACACGATCGCCGCCGGGCCGTATTCGGCGACGTGGGATTCGCTGGTGCAGAACTATCAATGTCCCGAATGGTATCGCGACGCGAAGTTCGGCATCTGGGCACACTGGGATGCACAATGTGTCCCCGAACAGGGTGATTGGTATGGCCGGCTCATGTATGAACAGGGTACCCCGCAATATAAATATCACGTCGAACACTACGGCCATCCGAGCAAGTTCGGTTTCATGGAACTCGACAACGCGTGGAAGGCCGAGCACTGGGAGCCGGAAAAGTTGATGGAACTCTATATTCGCGCAGGGGCCAAATACTTCGTGGCGCTCGCGAATCACCACGATAATTTCGACACGTACGATTCCAAATATCAGCCGTGGAATTCGGTCAATGTAGGTCCGCATAAAGACATCGTCGGCATCTGGGAAAAAATCGCCCGCGCACATGGCCTGCGTTTCGGTGTGAGCAACCACTCCTCGCACACGTGGCACTGGTTCCAACCTGCCTACGGCCACGATATTGAGGGTCCGCAAGCGGGTGTGCCCTATGACGCCGCCACGCTCACGAAAGCCGATGGCAAAGGAAAATGGTGGGACGGTCTCGATCCGGCAGATCTCTACGGCGGTCTACGCATTCCGATGTTGCCCACGCTTGCCACCGCAAAAGAAGCGGAAGACTGGCACAATAAAATCGACGGTGTCTGGCACGAAGATGTACCGCCCGTCGATCACGGCTACACCGAAAAATGGTTCCTGCGCTGCCAGGACTTAGTCGATAAATATCATCCCGATTTTCTCTATTTCGACGACACTGGTCTGCCGCTCGGGCAAGCGGGCCTGGATATTGCTGCGCACTACTACAACGCCAGCGCCAATATTCATAACGGAAAGACCGACGTCGTCGTCACCGCCAAAAATCTTGGCGTGGCTCACCGTGCGGCGTTAGTGGAAGACTACGAGCGCGGCGGCAGCGATCAACTTCAGCCGCTGCCGTGGCAGACGGATACATGCATCGGCGACTGGCACTATAAAAAGGATATTAAATATAAAACCGTCGCGACCGTCGTCGACATGCTGCTCGATGTCGTTAGCAAAAACGGCAATCTTCTCTTGAGTATTCCGGTTCGCGGTGATGGTACGATCGACGACCGCGAAGTCACCTTTCTCCAAGATCTGGCCAAATGGATGGATGTGAACAAGGAAGGCATTTTCGGTTCGCGCCCCTGGAAAATATTTGGCGAAGGCCCAGCGCACATGAGCGGCGGCATGTTCAACGAAGGAAAAATCGCTTACGGGCCGCAGGATATTCGGTTCACCACCAAGGAAGGACACCTCTATGCCTATTTCCTCGGATGGCCAGAGTCGGGTCAAATCAATGTCACCTCTCTGCGCGGAGGAGCCAGCGGTGAACAAGTCAGCGCGGTCGCGCTGCTTGGCGCAAACACCAAGCTCGAGTGGCAACAAACCGATCACGGTCTTGAGGTAAGGTTACCTCCCCAGAAGCCGTGCGCTGATGCCTATTGCCTGCGAATCGAGCTCAAGTAATAGACAGTTTTACTCTTTATTGGTGGTTGTTAGCTTGGTCGCCATGAAACCGGGGCCGAGAGTCGCACGTCTCTCGCTCCCATGCCCCGTTTCATTTTTCGCCCGGGTTTCGCGCTGCTCGGCGCGCTGATATATCTCTTTTTCGGCGCAACGCTTCACGCGGCTGGCACTGATCGATTAATCAATATATCTTCGCGCACAGAAGTCGGCACCGGCAGCGATGTCATGATCGCAGGATTTATTATTGGACCCGGTAGTTCGAAACAGGTCCTGATCCGCGCGATCGGACCCACGCTGACCAATTACAACGTGACCGGCACTCTCGCCGATCCCGTGCTCACTCTTTACGATAGCACGGGTACCGTCATCGACACGAACGACAACTGGACCTCCGCTGACAATGCCGCCATCACCGCCGCCGGCGCCACCCCGCTTCCCGCTGGCAGCAAAGATGCCGTTCTCGTGGAAACGCTTCCACCGGGCGGATACACCGCGATCGTCAGCGGACTGAACAAGACAACGGGCATAGCGTTGGTCGAAGTTTTCGAAATCGATGGCACATCGCGCCTGATAAATATTTCCACTCGCGCCCAAGTGGGCACGGGCGCCGGCGTGATGATCTCCGGTTTGATCGTCGGCCCCGGCAGCACGCGGCATGTGCTCCTGCGTGCAATGGGCCCGACATTGAAAAATTTTTCGATTAATGACCCGCTCGCCAATCCGAAGCTGACCGTCTACGACGGTGCGGGCAATGTGATCGCAACTAATGATGACTGGGGTGATACCGATGCTCCCGGTATCAGCGCGGCCACTACGGCGGCGGGAGCAACCGCGTTTCCCGCCGGCAGCAAAGACGCCGCGCTTGTACTCGACCTTGCGCCCGGCGGCTACACTGCTCACGTGACCAGCGTCGATGGCACCACGGGCGTGGCCCTCCTCGAAGCTTATGACATAACGGCAGGCGCAAACACCCCGGGCAATCCCGTCGCGAGTAGCGAGGTGGTCAGTATCAGCGCGACCACGCCGACAACGTCGCCGGGCAATCCCTTGCCGGCTGCGGTCGCAGTCACGCGTTCTGGTGATCTCAGCGCAGCTCTGACGGTTAACTACACCACGAGCGGCACCGCTGTATCAGGAACAGACTATAACGGCGCAAGCG
>FTDT01000178.1_pt1 | contig 32650 bp, 30 predicted proteins | sample 1640021 | NCBI WGS metagenome assembly FTDT01 (sample SAMEA3914869, study PRJEB12502) | metagenome | biome: forest; material: soil | place: USA | collected 2012-03-12 | depth 0.1 m | reverse complement strand
CTATCAAGCGCCGCTAACGGGTTGGTTGAGCGCGTTGCATTGATAGGAGCGGCGCTCGTCCGCGCCCCATTGGCGTGGAAATCGGATTCCTAGCGTAACCGCACGCTAAGAAACGCGGCTACGATCGCAACCACGAAGACACCGGCGGCTGAGTACGACGGTGTGGTTGCGCGAGACGCAACCATGTATGCGGTCTCTTTTCGGCTTCTTTGTTGCACTTCACTCCGCTCGCGCTGTTCTCGAAACGCGCGCATGAAAGTCACTGGTCTCGCCCTGGTCCCACCCCCATCCGCGGCTGATCTGCCGAAGGTTACGCCCGAACTATTGGCGTCAGTATTGGCGCGCTATTCGCGCAGTAACGACGGCCTCGCGGCGATTTTATCCAAGGTCGATCTCACGAATCCCGACGCGTCGATTGATCGCATTTTAAAGTTCGTCGACTACGGGCACGCGTCCATCGGCGGCCTAACCGGTGGCCTCGCGATCGCTCTTGATGGAGTCTCAATGTGGCTCGCGTATAAAATTTTCGAGATCGCGCAGATGGCCGACGGCCAGGAATCCAGCACGCGATACATCACGATGGATCCCGCGAATCTCCCTTCGCCGAGTGCGCTAGGAATCCCTAATGATTTAACTGAGCGCTGGCTCCGTTTGATGGCGAACGCCTTTGCGTCGTACAATTCTGAATACACGCGGCTCGACGCGCTGGCGCAATCGCAGCCCGAACTCGTGCGGCTGCCGAAGGACGCGAAGCCAGCGGTGGTCACGCGCCTTCGCAAGAACTTCGCGCTCGATCGCGCTCGCTATTTCATTCCGCTGGCGACGCAGACGAATCTCGGTCTCGTCCAAAGTTCGCGGATGTGGGCGCAGACGGTGAAACATCTGGATTCGCTCGGGCAACCCGAGGCGCGCGCGGCGGCAGCGCTGATCCGCGACGAATTGCTCAAACAAAGCCCGCGCTTGATGCGGCATAGTTTCGCCGAGGAATCTTATCAAGCGGAAGCGAAAGCGGATTTGCGCACCAGCTTGGAACTCGGACTTGCGCGGCTCTCGCGCGAAAATCTCCGCGATGAAGTCTGGGTACACGTGGATCGGGCGACGCCTCCATTTTTGCCGGAAGCGAATTCAATTTCGTCGGCGCTCCAGTATCGAAAAAACCGATACGGCCAGCAAGGCAGCGCGTCGCGTCGTTCGCGAGTAGCGTTTGCTTGGAATAATTTGGCGATCGCGGAGTTGCGCGATCTCAACCGCCATCGCACCGGTCATCGTTATACGCCGCTGATTCAGGCAGGCTTTTATTTGCCGCCAGAGATTTCGCCGAGCGCGCATGGAGCACTTTTGGACGAGCAACTATCGATGACGCGCGAGCTGATGCAGCGCGGCTCGCCAGCTTATGTGTATAGCATGCTGCTTGGCGCGCAGACGCCATTCGAGCACAGCACGCAGGCAGACAAATTTATCTACGAAGCAGAATTGCGCACCGGCATGGGCGCGCATTTTCGCTATGCGGAACATCTCAGCGCCGCGCTGAAAGAATTTTTCAGACTCGTTCCGGACGCGAGGGATTGGGTGGTCGAAGGCACGGCCGAGCCTGAGTGAGAGCGCTCCTGCGCGGCGCTAATGAAGAGTGAAGAATGCCTGAACTGCATTCTGCATTGACCGCTTCGTGTCGGTTGAACGAGCCAGTCATCAGTCTGCAATATTCACTCTTCACCAGAGCCCTAACGCGCGTGGAGCTCAGCGGCGATGGCGCGAACGTATCCGCTCCTTTTCGTCTTCGCGTTCTTCTTCCAGACGCGCCCGTTCGGACGCGATCTGTTTCTTTACTGTCTCGATGTCTTCCAATTTTCCAGAAGCGTAAGCATCATCTAACTTTTGCTTTAGGAAGATTTCGCGCTCGGCGATTTTGCCTTTATAGACGCGATCGATTTCCGCGAGTTGCTCCTTTTGCTCGTTAGACAAAGGCGCACTGGCCGTCGGGTCCGATTTTCCGAGCCGCTCCATCGCTAATTCGTAGGCGCTTTTCATAGGTCCATGCTCACGAAAGCCGGGCGACGGGGCAAGCGCCGTTGCTTAACTTACGCTCTCGCCTGGGCAGTTCCTCGACCCAACCTTGGATTCACCGGCACGGTTGTGAGCCGATGTTCGCTGTTCGCCCGTACGCGTCACGCCATCGGCAACTTGGACGGCGGCCGTCGAAGGTACATACAGTCGATAGCAGCGGTTCCAGCGATGCCACCGATCGTGATTAATCGGATCAGCGGCAAAGGAAAATCAAAGCGCAGGCGCAAAGGACCACGGGCGTGAGCCAACCGCCGAAGCGCCAGGACCAGCGTGTTGCGTAGCCGGCGATCATCACTAAGAGCAACCCGGCGATGGACAAAAACCCCAACCGAACCGAAATGAACTGCCGCGGAACGACTGCCGCCGGCAGCGTCACCAAGAAACGAATACAGGCATCCATTCCCAACAAGATCATCGCGGACGCATGGTTGAAAATGTTCGCCAGCCAAAGAATTCGCAGGAGACCGCATACGACCGAACAAAAGCAGGCCCAGAGCGCGGCCGAGGCGGCGGGAATAAGGATGATGTTCGCCAGCAAAGAACTTGGCGCGTACATTTGAAAAAAAAGCACGCCGCACAAATCCGCCACTAACGCGGTAGCGATGCCGACTGCAAGGCTTCCGAGCAGATGTCGGTGAAGGTTGAATACGCTTCGGCGTATCGGACCCCAGCTTATGCGCGGCAAATGACGAAAGAGGCGCCAGCCCTTTTGCCACTCTTCGGCCAAGGGAAGGCCGAGCAGCAGCAGACCGGCAACGATTCCATAGGACATTTGAAAACTGGCGCCGAACAATTCGCGCGGTGAGATTAGCAGCGCGATCACCGCCGAAGCAGTAAGTCCGGCCAGCGGATTGATTGGTCGGCGCAGTAAGTAAGCGCCTTCGAAAAATAGGACTGTCACTACGGCGCGCACGGCCGACGGACTTCGTCCAGTCACATCAGCATAGAGCCACAATACAATCGCCGTGACCACAAACGCGACCACCTTCGGACAGCGCAAAAGTCCGAATAAGAGGTGCAGCGCAACCGCCACGGCTGCGATGTGCAATCCATCGATCGCAAAGAAATGCAGCGTGCCAGTCTCGACGAACAACTGTTTTTTGCCTGTGTTGAGTGCCCCGACCTCCCCCAAAAAGAGCGCGCGGTTTTCGGCCGATAGAGCCGCGCGTGCGGCTAGCCCGGTCGCTAAAATCAAATCCATACGCTGCCGAAGCGCTTCGCATAAACGCGCGTACGCGGTGGCTTCACGCTCAAGGTTAAGCACACGTCCGCGCGAAAATTTTGCGACCACACCGGCTGTCGCAAGATAGTCGTCGAAGGAATGTTCGGCCGGGTGATGGGGAATTCCTTCAAACACGCCATGCGCCAAAATCACGGCGGAGCGGATCGCTGGCACGCCCGCGCTTTTACGCAGCGAGAAATAGACGAGATCACCTGGCCGAGCATCGGTGTTTTCAATTTGAGTTTGGAAATCAGTGCCAGCGTGGTGCGTCGGGCCTTGAGTGCCAGCTCTGGACGTTAAGGATTTCAGCGCCTGTGCAGAACGCGTCCGCACGGCGTCGGATTGAGCACCGTTTGGCGCCGTGGCGATCACTTTTCCGATTCCGCTGATGCGTGTAGAGGCAACTGGATTCTCAGTGGTACCTAAATAAATGCGCTGGATTTCCAACCGCAGCTTTATTTCCTCCGGCGGTGACTCATCGCTTGCGTTAGGGGAGCAGTCGCGCAGTTGGAAATAAGCCGCTCCGAGCAGAAAGATCGTCAATGAGAACGCGAGTCCCCAAAGAATAACGCGCTTACGGCAAAACCATGCGGTGATTAGACCAAGCGCTCCAGTGCCGGTCAGCCATGAAGGCATAATCAGGCTCCGATCTTCCAGCAGCTTTCCCGCGACGATCCCGCAGATCATCGGAAGCAGGATCCAAAGCAAGGGAGCACGGTGCCGGAGCGATCGAGAGAACGTGGCAGAGGACATCGGGCAGTTGGGAAATTGACACGAGCATAGAGACTAGGGCGAAGTCTTCGCGGTCTCTGTCGATTGCACTGATGTGGTTAATTAAGCAACGGTTGATGGATCGGTAAAATAAAATAGACAATAGATATATAATTTACGAGAGTGTTTTTTGCGGCCGTGGTTCGCGGGGCGACCAACTTTTATTTCGCTCCGAGAAAGCACGCCTAGTGTAGCTCGACTCTAAAGAGGCAGGCCGAGGCTGCGCGTGGGGGTGGAATACTGAAGAGGGGAATCCGGCGAGCTTCGCTCACAACCTGTGGGAGGGGACTAGAATGTCCGCGCTCCCGGCGAGGGGAGGGAGAAAAGTATTTGACGAGTGCTTGGTTGAGAACGCCTTTGGCGAAGCGGGGGCGTTAGCGTAGGCGGCGCCCTGGAAACGATTTGGACCTTGATGATTTCTGTGTACGTTTCGGCTAACTATGCCCTCGGGTGAACAAGCGGATTTTTTTGGTGAAGCGAGAGCGGCTGACGTGGGAAGTGCTGACGCCGCCGCTTCAGGAGCTAAATCCGCTCGTACTCGGTCGGTCGCGGAAAGGGAACCCGCAGGGCAAAACGCTTCGTTGCAGCGCTCCGAACATCAGCCGCTTGCCGCGCGAATGCGCCCACGGGTACTTTCGGAAATTGTCGGGCAGGAGCAATTAACTGCACCCGGTTCGCTGCTCCCGCGACTGATCGCGTCGAATCGTTTCGGCAGTCTCATTTTCTACGGTCCTCCGGGTTGCGGCAAAACCAGTTTTGCCGAAGTCATTGCCAATGAAACCAAGAGCCGTTTCGTCCGCATCAACGCAGTTATGTCGAACGTCGCGGAACTCCGCGAAATTTTGCTGACCGCGCGACGTCTGCCGCAGTCGCCGACACTCCTTTTCATCGACGAACTTCACCGCTTCAACAAATCACAGCAGGACTTGCTTCTCCCTGACGTCGAAGAAGGTACGATTCGCCTGATCGGCGCGACCACGCACAATCCGGGTTTTTACGTTAACCCGCCGCTCCTTTCGCGCAGCCATCTTTTTCGCCTCGAACCGCTCACAACTGACGCGGTTGCCCAGGTGCTGCGGCGCGCTCTCGCGGACGAAGTGCGCGGTCTCGGACAGCGACACTGTCAGGCGGCGGAGGAGGTCCTCGCCGATCTCGCGGTGCTCTGCGATGGCGATTTGCGGCGTGCCCTCAACGCACTCGAAGTCATCGCGCTGAGTCTGCCGGAAAACGCCGTGATCACTCCGAAGGAAATCGAAATATTCGCGCGCGAACGCCGCATTCGCTACGACGCCGATGAGGATGAACACTACGACACGATTTCGGTTTTCATTAAGAGCTGCCGCGGCGGCGATCCCGATGCCGCGATGTACTGGCTCGCGAAGATGCTATCCGGCGGTGAAGACCCGCGCTTCATCGCGCGCCGACTCGTGATTCTTGCATCCGAAGACATCGGTCTCGCTGATCCGCTCGCGCTGCCGTTAACGGTCGCGGCCCATCACGCCTGCGATTTCATCGGGCTGCCCGAAGCCGAGCTAACGCTTGCGCACGCGACGCTCTACATTGCGCTCGCGCCGAAAAGTAATTCCGCAACTATGGCGCTTGGCGCAGCGAAAGCGGCCATTTCCAGCCAGCCGGTGCAACCGGTGCCTCTTCCGTTTCGCGATAAAGGCGGTCAGGCCAGCAAACGCATGGGACACGGCAAAGGTTATTCCTACTCTCACGAGTTTCCCGAGGGAATCTCCGGCCAAAATTATTTGGATAAACCGGTTCCGATCTACGAGCCGAAGCTTAACGGCGCTGAAGCCAAAATCGCGGAGCGTCTCGAACGCTGGCGCGGTTTAAAAGCGCAGATCCAAGCCGAGCAAAATAGTAAACGCGCGAAGGACTAATCGAGATCCACAGGCTGCTTCCGACATGGAGTGCGCCGACTTGTCGCCGCCTTCAAATGCCAAATTTATTTCGCTTCCAAAGCTGGCGCTCCCGAAACCTCTCTTGCGACCCGCTGCGGCGTCTTTTAACTGCGCTTATGAAATCCCTTCGGCGTGTGCGGAACACTTCGGTTTTCTTTTCAGTGATCGGAGCCGCGGTTTTATGGGCGACCACTTCAACCGCTTTGGCCGTGCCGCAAAAATCGAAACCGGCGCCGACGCCCGCGGCCGACGCGGGCAGTGATGAAGATGCGCCGGATCCGGCCACGATTGTTTTGCCGGGCTTTGTCGTCGAAAGGCCGCAGGAAAAAGGTTACCTCAGTCTCACTTTGGAAGCGGGCGCGTTGAAAATAAGTTTCTACGACAAGAATAAGCAGCCCATCGCGCCCGATGTGGCGCGTGCAGCAGCTCGTTGGTATCCAAAACAAAAATACGGCGAGGAGCGCGCCGTGCTCAACACGGGTAGCGACGGGGTCTCGCTCAAGGCTAATAAATTTCTGCAGCCTCCTTTTCCCGTTCAGATTTTTATCACCTTGCTGAGCGCCGAAGATGTGGGCGTCGAGAGCCACACGGTGATGTTTAAGCCCTCAACGTGACTTTCGCTCGAGGTCGCAGAACGCGGACACTTTGGCCGGCGAGTTGACAGTTTAGGGCAGCCTGGGAGACGGTTGCCCGTTTATGGCGAACGATGACGTCAGCCCCTTTGATACGGTTGAAGACGCGATCCGCGATATCGCGGACGGCAAGCTCGTCATCGTAACCGACGACGAAGATCGTGAAAACGAGGGCGACCTCATCATGGCGGCCTCTAAAGCCACGCCTCAGACGGTCAATATGATGATCCGCTACTGCAGCGGCATCATCTGCGTCCCGATGATCGAAGCAGAAGCCAAGCGCCTTGGCCTTGGGCCGATGGTCTCGCAAAATCGCGAAAGCCATCGCACCGATTTCACCGTTACAGTCGATGCCGCGAAAGGTGTGACTACCGGCATCAGCGCCGCTGATCGCACGCGAACGATTCGTTTGCTGGCGGATCCACATTCGAAGCCCGACGACTTAGTTCAGCCTGGCCACGTTTTCCCTCTGCGCGCGCGTCCGGGCGGCGTGCTCGAACGCGCCGGACACACGGAGGCGGCCGTCGATCTCGCGATTTTGGCAGGTCTGCCGCCGAGCGGTGTGTTGTGCGAATTGGTTAACGACGACGGCACAGTGCAGCGCCTCCCGCAGCTGATCGAGTTTAAGAAAAAGTTCGGGCTGCGGATGATCTCGATCGCCCAGCTCATCCAGCACCGCGCGAAGTCGGATCAATTAATTGAAAAGGTCTGCACGACGCCCTTTCCCTCGGAATACGGCGATTTCACGGCGCACGTTTTTCGCAGTTTGTTGGATGGACGGCAGCATATCGCGCTGACGGTGGGAGAACTCGATCGCTCGCCCACGCTCGTTCGCGTGCATAGCGAGAATTTGCTTAGCGACGTTTTTCGCGGAAAAGGCATGCGCAGCCACCGGAACTTGGCAGCTTCCTTCGCGGCGGTTGCTCAAGCGGGCCGAGGCGCGGTTTTGTACATGGAGCCATCGAATCCGGCCGAACTTATCTTGCGGCGCCTCAACGCGCTGCCGGGCGACCCGTTGCTGCCGATGAGCTTCCGCGACTACGGGATCGGCGCACAGATTTTGCGGCATCTCGGTTTGGAAAAGATTCGGTTGATGACCAATAGCAGCCGGCGCGTGATTGGTTTGGACGGTTACGGCCTTGAAATCGTTGAGCAGGTGCGACTCTGAGTGGCCGCGCCGAATTTTTCCGAAAATTTCCCATTTGCCTGAGGAGCGCACTCTGCTCCCAAATGACCCGTTCCGCACCATGAGTCTCGACGCACCCGCCAACTTAACGATCGATGGTTCGCACTTCACCGTGGGTGTCGTAGCGACGCGCTACAACCCGGAGCTCGTCGAAGCCCTGTTGAAACAAGTGGTCGACCACCTGGTTGCAGCTGGCGTGCACGCCACCGCGATCCAAGTCGAACGCGTTCCCGGATCGAACGAGCTACCTTTTGCCGCGCAACTCCTCGGCGAAGAATATGATCTCGATGTGATCGTGGCGCTGGGCGTTTTGATTCGCGGCGATACGATTCACTATCAATTGATCGCGGAATCCGCGACGCAAGGTTTGCAGAGTGTGGCGCTGTCGACGCGCACTCCTGTGATCAACGGCGTGGTGGTCGCAGAGAATTTCGAACAGGCCGATGCGCGTTGCCGCGGCAAAATTAATCGCGGTGCGGAGTTCGCTCACGCCGCTCTGGAAATGGCCGCGCTGAAAAAGCGCATTACTTCATGAGCAAAGCCCAATTTGCGCAGCGCCGTGACGGACGTGTCGCCGCGCTGCAATATCTATTTTCGTGGAGTCTCAACTCTCCCGCCAATTTGATGGAGGACCTGCGAACCTTCTTCGAAAATCAGGAGCAACCCCGCGAGCACTATGCCTTCGGTGAGGAGCTAATCCACGGTACGATCGAGCATATCCAAGAAATCGATACGAGGATCAAGGAGCTAGCGCACAACTGGGAATTCGACCGAATTGCGAAGATCGATTTGGCGATTCTGCGATTGGCGATTTTCGAGATGATGTTTCGCAAAGATATCCCGCCGGTGGTGTCGATCAACGAAGCGATCGACCTGAGCAAGCAATTCTCCAACGCCGACGCCAAGCGCTTCATCAACGGCATCCTCGATCGTCTGAAGGACAACCTAGGTCGCGATTCACGCAAAGCAGGGGAAGGCAAAGGCTGAAAGGCTAAAGGTTGAATGGGGCATGGCGGCGTCGCTCTGGCCTGTCTGCTCACTGCGTGCTGCGCTGTAAGCAGCAACGGTGCCCGCGGGCGTTTTACCGTGCTTGGGCCTCGCAGTCACGGAAGCTGAGAAGAGCCATCTGATACAAGTTCCGCAGTTCCACTTCAAGCTTCCGACTTCAGCTTTCAGCCTTCAGCCTTCAGCCCTTTCAATGTTCGGTCTCTTCAAAAAGTTTAAGGACGGTTTCGCTAAGACGGTTTCGGCTATCGCGTCGAAGACGGCCGCGCTGTTTGGGCAAAAGCCCATCGATGCCTCATCCCTCGAGACGCTCGAAGAGGCGCTTTACACGGCGGATTTTGGCGTCGAGACGACCGAGGAGATTCTGGCGGAGATCCAAGCCGCTTACAAAAAGGATAAGACGCTGCGCGGCCAGGAAGCAGCCGCTATCGGCGCAGCGGTTTTAAAACGCGTGTTGGCCGGAGCCGAAGGAAATCTAGACGCGCCCATCAGCTCGGCTTTAAGTAGTGCTCTTCCGAATACGCCGCCCCCGTTTAAAGCGTCTGGCGCGAGTACGCCGCCGATTCCAAGTGTTTTTTCGGCGGAAAGCGCACTGTCCAAGACTTCGGTGGCAAGCGCACCAGCCGTCGTAAGTAATGCTGCAACGGATACGGGGAAGAAACCGATCGTGATCGCGATGATTGGTGTCAACGGATCCGGCAAGACCACGACTTCGGCGAAGCTGGCTTGGAAATTAAAACAGGAAGGCAAGGGCGTGACGCTCGCCGCGTGCGATACGTTTCGCGCGGCGGCGGTGGAACAGTTGAAATCGTGGGCCGAGAAGCTCGATTTGGAAATTGTCGCCAGTCACACGGGTGCCGACGCTGCGGCGGTGGCCTTCGACGCGTGGAAAGCAGCGAATTCGCGTGGACGTGATTATGTGATCGTCGACACGGCGGGGCGGTTGCACACGAAGACGAATTTGATGGAGGAGTTGGCCAAGATTCGCCGCGTGCTCCAAAAGAATGACCCAACTGCGCCGCAGCACCGATGGTTAGTGGTCGATGGCAGTCTGGGCTCCAACTCGATCGAGCAGGCCAAGGTGTTTCACCAAAGTTTTGGGCTGACCGGCCTCGTGGTTACGAAGCTAGATGGCACGAGTCGCGGCGGTGCGCTGGTGGGGATTTATCGCCAACTTAAATTGCCGATCTACTTTCTCGGCCTGGGCGAGCAAGCCGAGGACCTGCAGCCGTTCTCGATCGATAATTATGTGAACGCAGTCTTCGGGATCGAAGACTAAATGCGTAGGTCGAAAGAGCCGCGCGTATTAGCTACGGTCGTTCTCACGAACGCGGCCGCACGAAAAAAAGCCCATTCCGTCCGCCTCCGTCATTCATATTCATTATTCTGCATTAGCGCGCTGAGCGCGTGAGATGCGCTCTCGCGCGCGAGCTCGCGTGCCGTCCATCCGCGCCAGAAGGCATGCTGCTGCGTATCGGGATCTATGTTACGGCCGCACAGCGGGATAACGACCCGCTTGCCTTTTAAGTGAGCAAGTTTGCCCGAAAGACATGCGGCTAACGCGGTAGCGCCGGCACCTTCAACCGAAAGATTTTCGCGTTCCGCTAACTCTAGCAATGCGACGGCGATCTCGTCCTCGGTGACCGTGATTGCGCGGTCGACAAACTTGGCGGCAGCGCGAAATGCGTTTTCTCCCACGCACGCGACCGCGAGCCCATCCGCGAACGTGGTCGCCACTGGCACCCGCGTGGGCTGCCCGGCGTCGAACGAAACCGTGAAACTTGCCGCGTGCGCAGGCTCGACCGCGATCACTTCGACTTCGGGCCGCAACGCTTTTACGACCGTAGCCACCCCCGCGAGCAAACCGCCGCCACCTACTGGCACGACAACGGCGTCGAACTCGGGCAGCTGCTCGAGCACCTCGAGAGCGAGTGTGCCCTGTCCCGCCATCACGACGGGATCATCGAATGGATGCACGAAGGTGAGGCGATCGCTCGCTGCGAGCTCGTGGGCGTGACGCGATGCTTGCTCGAAATTATTTCCATGCAAAACGACGCGCGCCCCCAGGCTTCGGCAGCGATTCACTTTCACCAGCGGCGCGGCGAGCGGCATGACCACCGTCACATTAACGCCTAGAAGTGAGCCATGCCTGGCAAGGCCGAGCGCGTGATTGCCGGCCGATGCCGCCACCACGCCGGCCCGTCGCTGCTCGTCGGTAAGGCAAAGCAACGCGTGCCGCGCGCCGCGCTCTTTAAAACTTCCGGTGAATTGTTCGAAATCGCGCTTGCAGAAAATAGACATGCCCGCGAGCTCGCTGAGCGGCGCGGAGTACGCGCACGGCGTGAGACGCAGTCCGACGGCAAGGCGCCGGCGCGCTTGCTGGACGGATTCGAGGGTAAGGAGCTGAGTTGACATGAATAAAAAACCCCGAGCTGGTAAAGCCCGGGGTAGTCGAAAACGATGTAGTGAAAAAAACCTACGTCGCCGATCCGTGCCCGGGCTGGCAGCCAATAATAATCATCATTCCGATGATCATAGCGCGAGCGATGTGGGCAAAGGCGTACATGAGGTGAAGCAGGCACGATGCGTTTTTCTCGGACGGAGGCAAGCTTGCGATCGCAAAACGCTCGTGAGCAGAGCGTAAAAATCTTTCCGGCGTCCTCGGCCGCGCTTAAACGCCCGCTTGCAGTTGAGGCCGTTCGAGGCTTGGTTGAGGCATGGCTGACGAGCGTTCTTTTTCTCCAGCGAACAAGTCCACGAAGCCACGCGTGACTGTCCTTTGTGGCTTTCTCGGCGCAGGCAAAACCACTCTGCTGAATCATCTGTTAGCTCAGGCCGATGGGCGAAAGTGGGCTGCAGTCGTTAACGACGTCGCTGCCATCAACATCGACGTTGCGGTCGTGCGTTCGACGAGCGGGGAAAAGGGCGACGTGGTTGAACTTGGTAACGGTTGCGTCTGCTGTTCGAGCCGCGATGAACTCGGCGAGACCTTGGCCGAGTTGTCCTCCGCCGCTGAATACGAACATATTTTGGTTGAGACAACCGGCGTGGCCGAACCACGCGGGATCGCGGCCTTGTTTATTCAACGAAATCCGTTCGGCCGATCGCTCAGTGAATTCGCGACGCTCTCGTCGCTGGTCACCGTGGTCGATACGCCGGAATTTCTGCGCGGCTGGGCAGAGAGTCAGCAGCGCGATTTGGTGCGAAGTGTTCCCGCCGCGGGGACTCGGCCGGTCTTCGAATTAATCGTTGAACAGGTTGAGTGCGCCGACGTGGTAATTTTGAACAAAACGGATTTGGTTTCGTCGCTGCAAATCGAAGAGGCGCGCGGGATCATTGCCGGTCTCAACGCGCACGCCGAGTTACTTGTGACGGAACGCAGTCAGGTTTCGTCCGAACAGTTGCTCGACCGTCAGCGCTTCGATCCAAAGATTACTCTATCTTCAGCGACCTGGCTCAAGTCGCTGAACGCGATTGCTCGAAAAACGGCCGGCGCGGGCGCCGTCCCTGTGTCTGAAACGGTCGAGCCGACGCTGCTTTCGAACGGCATGATCTCGCGTCCTCGTGTATCCGAATTACCGCGACACGAAGCGCGTTTCGGCATCGTCTCTTTTGCCTACGAGGCTCGCCGCCCATTCATCAAAGCGAAATTGGAAAACTTCATTGAGCATCGTCTACCTGGATTATTGCGCGCGAAGGGTTTTTTCTGGACGGTGGAGCAACCGGACGAGATGGCGTTCGTGTCCGTGGCCGGCGGAGTCGTTCGGTACGAGTTGCTGAGCTATTGGTGGGCCGCGCGGGTCGAGCAAGGGCGCGTGGATCCGAGCGAAGTCCCAGGCGCATTGCGCAATCTTTGGACGGAACCGTATGGCGATCGTCGCCAAGAGTTGGTGTTTATCGGCGTGAATCTTGATGAAGCCGCGGTCCGTACCGAACTCGATGCCTGTTTGACCGAGTGGGTTGGACCTAAAGTCGCGGCGACGTGAACTCAGGCGAGTCAGCACGCAGCCTCATTTGCCGGGGCCGCCGCCTTTCGTGGGAAACGGGCCCGGCGGTGATGGGCATCTTGAATCTCACGCCCGATTCTTTTTCCGATGGGGGATTTTTTTTAAGAAACGGACCGACTGGAAGTCAGTACCGTAGTGCTGCTGGCACTACACAAGAAACGCAGATCGAAGTTGACCGCGCGGTCGGTCACGCCGAGCGGATGGCGGCGGAGGGCGCCGCGATCATCGATGTGGGCGGCCAATCGACTCGACCTGGCTTTGAAGAAATTTCGCCTGAGGAAGAGATAGCTCGGGTCATCCCGGTGATTACGGCGCTCGCCGGAAGAATGGACCGAGTCATTTCGATCGACACGTACAAGCCGGCGGTGGCGCGAGCGGCGCTCGCGGCGGGAGCGCACCTGCTCAACGACGTCCGCGGGCTTCAAGGCGATCCGGAAATCTCGGCGTTGGCGGCGGAGTTTTCCGCGCCGGTCGTGATCATGCATCAAGATCCGAACTTTCGTCAGGATCCGGCGGATACCGTGGAAAAGCTGTGCCGATTTTTTGAAAAGTCCTTGGCGATCGCAGCGGCGGCGGGGATTCCGCGGAAGCGCTGCATTTTAGACCCGGGAATAGGATTTCTGAAATCGCATCAACAGAATCTGGAAATCATCGCGCGGCTAGGCGAAGTGCGTGCGCTTGGCTTGCCGATCCTGCTCGGAGTTTCGCGCAAATCGACGATTGGCGAGGTGCTGGCATTGCCCGCCGCCGAGCGGCTCGAAGGCACCTTGGTCACGACTGCACTCGCCGCCTGGCAAGGCATTGAAATCGTGCGAGTGCACGAAGTGCAGGCCAATGTCCGCGCGGCAAAGATGGCTGCGGCCTTGCGCGCGGCTGCTCGCAGCGGTTAACTTCGGTTCTCGCGCCGGCGCTGAGTGCCGCGCGGCACTTCATGAACGCACGCATCTTGCTGAAAAATTTGGTGTTCTTCGGACATCATGGAGACATTCCGGCCGAGCGCGAAATCGGTCAGCGCTTTATCATCGATTTGGCGCTCTCGCTCGACATCGCGGAAGTTGCGCACACCGATGCACTCGAGAGCACGGCGGATTACGTGGCGGTGCACGAACTCTGTCGCCGCGTGGTCGAAGGTGAGCCGGTGAATTTATTGGAAACGTTGGCCGCGCGACTGACCGACAAGATTTTGGCGGAGACTCCGCGCCTCACGCAGGTGGAGATCGTGGTGAAAAAGCCGGCGGTGCCTTTGCGCGGAGCCGTGGATTATGTAGCGGTGGAGTTGATACGCACCCGTGAAGAAAGCCTTTCTCGCCCTCGGCAGTAATCTCGGCGATCGCTGGGAAAACTTAGCCCGCGCCTTGTCGGCGCTGGGAGAAGTCCACGCGCTCAGCTTACGCAAAATATCGTCGGTCTTTGAAACGGCGCCGGTTGGGAAAGTAGATCAACCGGATTTCTTTAATTTGGTTTTGGAAATCGAAACTGATCTTTCTCCCGAAAAGTTGTTGGTGCGCTGTCTCGAAATCGAGACTGAGCTGGGCCGTGTGCGCCATGAGCGTTGGGGGCCGAGAAACATCGATATCGACGTGCTTTGGTACGACGATCAACGAGTCGCAATGGTCAATTTGACTCTGCCGCATCCGCGCATGCACGAGCGCGCATTTGTGATGGTGCCGCTCGCGGAGATCGCTCCAGAGCTGGTTCTCGACGGCGAAACCGTGGCGTCTCGCGCGGCGGCTCTGGGAGAGGCGCGCATCAAGAAACTTGATCAAAAATTCCCAATCGTGCGTCCGGCATGAGCGTGGTCGTAAAAGCGGTGATCGGCTGGCCTTCGCCGGCTGACCTTTTGTCGGCGTTGAACGGCGCGAGGGGGATTTTCTTTCTCGATAGTGCGTGGCCGAGCAGGACCAACGCCATGTATTCGTTTATTGGATTCAATCCTTTTCTCACGGTTCGTGCGTCTCCCGACGGTGTGGCCGTCGAAAATTTTCGTGAGCCCTGCGAGGTGACGAAGCAAGCCGGCCCTCCGACTTTGATCCTGGACGTACTGCGAGAACAGTTGAAGCGCTTTCGGTCGGCGCCGCATCCAGAGATCCCATTTACAGGCGGAGCAGTTGGTTACTTTAGTTATGAGCTCGGGGCAGCTTGGGAAAAAGTGAAGCCGCGAGAAAAACTTGAGACAGGCGAAACCCCGGAGGTTGGCGAATCTTTGTGGGCGGAGTTTTCTTTCTACGATGGGCTGCTGGCTTTCGCGCATCGAACGTCACAATGGTTCTGCGTTGCGAACAGCTGCGGCGGCCGAGACGCCACCGCGATTGTCGATGAATTAACGCGTGTGGTGAGTCACGCACTCCAGATGAATGGACCGGCGACTCCAATCCGGCCGACTTTTGGTCATGGTACGGTCGAAACGACGAGCACGCGGGAAGCTTACATCAAGGCGGTTTCGGCGGTGAAGGAATATATCGCGGCCGGAGATGTTTATCAGGTCAATATCGCGCATGTCTTCTCGGGCAAATGGCAGGGTGGCGGGCCCGCTCTCTATGCCCGGTTGCGGTCGCAGACCCCGGCGCCATTCGGCGCGTTTTTGATGAGGCACGATGGTTATTTGCTCAGCAGTTCGCCGGAAAGTTTTCTGCGTTTGCGCGGAGATGTTTTGGAGACGCGGCCGATCAAGGGCACGCGGGCGCGAGGTGGCTCATTCGACGACGAGCGTCAGATCACCGAGCTGACAAGCAGTGCGAAGGAGCGTGCCGAGTTGCTCATGATTGTAGATCTAGAGCGCAACGATCTCGCGCGCGTGTGCCGTCCTGGAAGCATCGAGGTTTCAGAATTATATGGCGTGGAAACCCATCCCACGGTGTTTCATTTGGTCGCGACGGTGCGCGGAAAACTTTTGCCCGCAAAGGACGTCTTCGATGCTGTGCGGGTGATGTTTCCTGGTGGATCAATCACGGGCGCGCCGAAGATTCGGGCCATGCAGATTATTCGAGAGCTGGAATCCGTCGCGCGAGGGCCGTACACGGGTGCGATCGGGTACTTTGGCTTTGATGGCAGCGCCGATTTGAATATCGCGATTCGCACCATCGTGTTGAAGGGCGAGGATGTTTCTTATCACGTCGGGGCCGGCATCGTGTGGGATTCGCATCCGGAAAGTGAATACGAGGAAACTTTGGCCAAGGGACGAGCGTTGCGTACGGCGATCGAGAGCGGCGGGGCGTCGGATAACCCGCACCTCGGTCAGACCTTCGCGGAGGACGCAGACGTGAATGATGGAGGAGAGCCGGCTTTGAAAATCAAAGAGGACCGCCGATGACCGACAATCGCAGTTGGGTATGGATGAACGGAAAGTTTTTATTGGCGAGCGAGGTTCGCGTGTCGCCTCTGAGCGATGCATTCATGTTCGGCTACGGGCTCTTCGAGACCTTGCGATTGGTCGATGGGCGGCCGGCCTTTGTCGGCGCTCACCATGCGCGTATGAGCCAGAGTGCGAAGCGCCTGGCGCTGACTTTGAAGGCGAGTGAAGCCGATTGGGCGCGTGATGCCGCTGAGCTCGCGCGTCGCAACGGACAGGAAAATGGTGTGTTGAAATGCGTGCTGTTTAAAGACGTCGATGGCGAAGGTGAGTTGATGACCACTCGGCTGAATCCGTATTCCGAAGAGGACTACGCGCGAGGCTTCGCGTTGCGGACGGCGATCGACGCGAGGCCGTCGGGTGGAGCGCGAGAGAAGGTGACTAGTTATCTCGACGAGATTCTTGCTCGGCGGCAGGCGCGGGCGAATGGTTTCGACGATACGCTTTGGGTTAGCGCGGAAGGAATGGTTTACGAAGGAGCCGCGACGAATTTATTTGCGGTAATCGAGGGCCGGCTCGCGACGCCGCCGCTAGCGAGTCAATTGATTCCTGGAATCGCCCGCGCTGAGATTTTGCATCGATTCTCAAACTATGCCCGGAATCACGAGCTCACGCGCAATGATGCGATGAGTCACGAAGCGATCGGTGCGACGGCGCTCGAGGATCTCGTGCTGGGGGCGGACGAGCGCGCACTAACACTAGCGGAGCTTCGCGGAGCAGATGAAGTTTTCGTGACCAATGCAGTGCTTGGAGTGATGCCGGTGTCGCGGATTGACGAAACCGTTTTTCCTTTACGGCACAACGGCATCGTCACGCGCTTGCGCGTCGCGTTTGAGCGATGGCAGCATGAGTCGGCCTGAAAACGAGCGCTACTGCAGCCGAAGCCCGGAAGCGCGTTTCTTTGACTTTCTCTGTAACGATGGCCCCTGCCGAAGCAGCTCTATTTCACGCTTCGCACTTCAGCAGGTATACGGCGCCTTGTTCGCTGCCAATCGCGAGATATTTATCATCTGGAGACCAGACGAGTTTCGTCGCGGCGTTCGGCATGCGAATCGTCGCGCGCAATGGTTGTTTGCGCTCGGGACTCCACACCATCACCGAGCCATCTTCAGACGCGGTCGCCAGCAGGCTGTGCGTGTTTTGAAATGCGACCAGCGAAGTCCGCGCGGGATGCGGCAGCATTACCGGTTCGCGTCCTTCTGGGCCTTCGCCTGCACAATCCCAAAGGCACGCGTCTTGTCCGCCGCTCGTGGCGAGCCAACGGCTGCTACAATCGAATGACAAAGATTTCACTTTCCCTTCGTAGCCGCTCATGTGCAGCTCGACGTCTTTCTCCGGGATCCACAGGTGCACGCTTGGATCTTGATTGCCCGAGACGAGCCACTTGCCGTCCGGCGACCACGTGAGTGCGTGAATCCCGTTCGCGTAGGGAAATTCTTTTTGGACGATAAAGTCGTCGCTGTCCCATAAACACACGCCGCCAAAATAGGCCACCGCCACGCACCCGCCGCTCGGATGCCATGCGAGAGCAGAAATTGTTTTTGGGGCCGGCTTAAAAGCGTGCGCAATCGATCCATCGACGCCAATCAGCGAAAACTGTTTGCCCGCGGTAGCGGCAAGTAAATCGGTCGAAGTAGCCTGCCGGTTGCGCGCCCGCCACGCGACGTGCTCGACCCAACCACTTCCGATTTTCGAACTCGCTAAATGTTGACCCGCGGCGGCGTCCCAGAGTTTGACCTGCCCGTCTTGTCCTCCGGTCGCTAGCACGCTCGTTGTCACAACCGAGCTCGCGTCACTGACGGTGGCACTCGTATTGGCACTAGCGGCTGCATTCGTGGGCGGTGCGGCCGGCGCCCAGGCGAGACAGTTCGACCCTTGCTCGTGTCCCGGCAGCAAGTGGAGTCGCTCGCCGGCCTGTAGTTGAAAAATGGAGACAGGGCCCGCGGCGGAGGCGGCGGCGAGCTTCTTCCCATCCGGCGACCAAGCGAGGTCGATCGCATAGTCGTCGAGGACCGCAGCCCAATGCTTCGTCAATTGCATCGGAGAAAGAAAAGGCTGAAGGCGGAAAGACTGAAGGCTGAAATTTTGCCGAGCCAGCAAAACTGAATTCCTGAGCTTTTCGCCTTAAAGTCCGGGATCTTCCGAAATGGTAGCCGTTGCTAATTCGTCAGCGTTTAACGTTTAGCGATCAGCGATGAGCAATCACCGATTAGCTTGAGTTTCAACCCTCGAGCTTACAGTCGTTCAGCCTTCAGCCCTTCAGCCTTTGGTCGTGGTAGTCAGGCACAGGTTGAAGCCTTCGTTCAGCGCGGCGCGGTCGAGTTTTTTGCCGATGAAGACGAGCGTGTTTGTCCGAGGATCTTGGCCCCATGGGCGATCGAATTTTGCATCGAAGAGCATGTGCACGCCTTGGAAAACGAGTCGGTTGGACGAACCCTTCACGCTTAATACGCCTTTCATGCGATAAATGTCGTTGCCCTTCGTGCGCAGCAGTTCGCCGATCCATTCATTGAGGCGTTTACCGTCGAGATCTCCGGGCGTGCTGATGCCGACCGACGAAACATCGTCGTGCGAATGTTTGTGTTGAAAATCGCGCTGCCAAATCGGCTTAACGTTTTCGCCTTTCACTTGGATGTGCAGCGGGTCTTCACCGCAGCCTTCAAAGACGAGATAGTTTCCCGCGGTTTTGATGGGCAGCGAATAGTGACCATGTCCATCTTTCAAAAGAAGTCGCTGCAATGAAAGTCCAGGCGTGGCGGCCTCACCTTCTTTCACGCGATTTTCCCAGTCGGAAAACGCCACTACTGCTGCGTCGCGCGCTGCCGTCAGATCGTGTTCTTCGAGCATTTTCACGGGCACGATCAACACGTCGAGTTCGTTCGGGTTTCCGTGGTGATGATGCTCATGTCCACCTTCGCCGTGATGGTGATGATCGTGACCTTCATGATCGTGGTCATGACCATCGTCATCGTCGTGACCGATCACGAGTTGGTGTTCGCCTGCAGGCAGGGGGTATGCGCCGGCCCATTCAAAAGGATATTCGGGCTCGAGAAACGTGGGGTTTAATTCGGTGGCGCGAGAGAGATTGAAGCCCCCGACGTTGAGCACGTACTGGAGATCGATCGCTGCATTTTGGGTGCGGTGAATTTTGGCAGCTGCATTCACTCGGCGGATACGTGATTCGAGTTTGTCCACCTCGCTGGCGGGAACGAGGTCGATTTTGTTGAGGACAATCACGTCGGCGAACGCGATCTGTTTTTGCGCTTCCGGTGAATCTTCGAGGTGCTGCCAGATGTGTTTGGCGTCGACGACCGTGACGATGCCGTCGAGGCGAAAGCGCGCGCGCATTTCGTCGTCGGAGAAAAATGTTTGGGCCACCGGCCCAGGGTCGGCGAGTCCCGTGGTCTCGATGAGAATCCCATCGAGTTTATCTTTGCGTTTCATCAACCGTCCGAGAATGCGGATCAGATCGCCGCGCACCGAGCAGCAGATGCAGCCGTTGTTCATTTCAAACAACTCCTCCTCGCTTTGAATAACGAGTTGGTTGTCGACGCCGATTTCGCCGAATTCGTTTTCGATTACGGCGAGTTTTTTGCCGTGCTGCTCCGTCAAAATCCGATTGAGCAGCGTCGTCTTACCAGCTCCGAGAAAGCCGGTGAGAACCGTAACGGGAATCGAGGCGTCGTTGGGCGAAGACATAAGGTGACAACGAATGTCACCCTGGCAGAAGCGTCAAGCGATCCGCCTTCGCTCGCCGGGACGAGTCCGCTTTCCGGTGGCGCAGGCGATCCTTATGTGAGCTCGTTGCTGGCGGGACGCGGGACCCAAGGATATTCTTCCCGACTCGAAGTGCGCGGCTGACCCGGCAGCGGGGACGGGCGGCTAAATTGGCGATGTGACGGCGCCGATCAACCTCCGACGGTGCGCAGTTGCACGCTGTCGACGAGGCGGTCATTGGAGAGGATATCGGTCACGATGATCAGTTTGTCGCCGACCTTCACGCGTTTGCTGCGCACCAGTTTGGCCACGGCGTCGGCGATCGTTGCGTCGGGATCCGATTTCAAGTTCATCAAATGTCCCTCAACCGCGCGGAGTAGTTTCATTTGGCGGAGCACGTCGAGAGAAGGTGTGAAGGCGATGATCGCGGCTTTCGTCGGTCGCAAAGTGGCTAGGCCGCGCGGCATGAAACCTTGCCGAGTGAAGGTAACTAAATGTGAACCTTGTAGTTCGTTTGCCAATACAACGGCGGATTGGAGAACCTTCATTTTTTCCTGCAGAAAAACCGTCGGTTCGAAAAATTCGGCGCCCAGTTCGGATTCGATGCGCTGGGCGATTTTGGCCAGGATCAGCACGCATTCTGTTGGATAACGACCCACGGTGGTCTCACCGGAAAGCATCACGCAGTCGGCTTGTTCGTAAACGGCGTTGGCCACGTCGGTGATCTCCGCACGCGTCGGCATCGGCGACGTGATCATCGATTCGAGCATGTGCGTCGCGATGATGACCGGTTTTCCATGCGCGAGGCATGAGCGTACGATGTTGCGCTGAATGATCGGCAGTTCTTCGAAGGGGCACTCGATCCCGAGGTCGCCACGCGCGACCATCACGGCATCGGCAGTGCGCACAATTGCTTCGAGATTGGCGATCGCGGTTTGATCTTCGATCTTCGCGATAATTTGCGCGCGCGATTTGTGCGAGGTGAGAAATTCGCGGAGCAATTCCACATCGGCTGCTTCGCGCACGAATGAGAGCGCGACAAAATCGATGCCTTCTTCGAGGCCGACCAACGTGTCACCGCGATCTTTTTCCGTGAAGGATGGAAGATTCACTTTCACGCCGGGCAGATTGATGTGCCGGCGCGAGGAGAGCTGTCCGGATGTGAGCACGCGGCAGCGGATACGTGCGGCTTTTTTCTCGAGGACTTCGAGACGGATCAGTCCGTTGTCCACGAGCACGGTGTCGCCGACGGCGATGTCGTTGACCAGATCCTGATAGTTGACGTCAACCGATCGAATCTCTTCTGCGTTTTCGTTGGGCAAGTGTGGCTTGACCGTGAAGTCGAAGATTTCTCCCGGTTGCAGTTCGATCGGCGCCGCCACGTCGCCCGTGCGAATTTCCGGACCTTTGATGTCCATCATGATGGCGACCTCGTGCTCGATGCGCGTGGCGATGGCTCGTATCCGCCGAATCATGACACGCGTCCATTCGTGTTTCGCATGCGCCATGTTGAGTCGCACCACATCGGCGCCGGCTCGAAGCATCTTTTCGATCGCCTCTTCGCTTTCGGTGGCGGGGCCGAGCGTGAAGATGATTTTGGTGCGCCGCTGTCCTTCGACTTTCGAGTTCATGCGGGCGCTCACGAGAGATGACTCGGAGCCCGTGCGCAATCCTTGTATCGCTTTACGTTAAAACTCTAGCACGGGCGTGGTCACTCCTGGACCGACGATCGAAAGAGGACAACGTAACCACGGAGCTGCCGCTGCGAAAGTGCGCTGCACGGCTTCGAGACTGTTACAGTCACGACTCAAGTGAGTGAGAAAAACATGACGCCAGCGCGGCGAGACTGCGGATTGCAGCAGCTCGAACGTGCTTTGATTTGAGAGATGGCCGTGGCGGCCACTGATACGCTGCTTTAACGACCATGGGCGCTTCTGGTCGTTTTTAAGCAACTCACTGCAGTGGTTAGATTCCACCACGATCACATCGCTCACGCGCACATGTTCACGCACATGCACAGGCGCGTGACCCAAATCGGTGAGCCAGACGAGCGAACGCTCCGGCGCAAAAAGATCCTCGGGAAAACCGTGCGTGAAACGAAAACCCACCGGCTCCTGCGCGTCATGCGGCACGGAAAACGTGTGAACCTCCAGATCACGAAAACGAAAACGCGAACCTGTTTGGAAGATTTGCCAGGCGGGTCGATGATCAAGACCGGTTTGAATCGCACCCGCCGTCGAGCCGTTTGCGAAAACTTGGATCTGCGGAAATTTTGCGAGACCATCGACTGCGGCGGAATGATCACCGTGTTCATGCGTGATAAAAATCGCATCGATCGCGGACATGGATTCGCCGATGCCGGCGAGCAGTTGGGTCAACTTTCTCACCGAAAATCCGGCGTCGACGAGAATGCGCGCTTTTTCCGTGTGCAGAAAGGCACAATTGCCCGAGCTGCCACTGCCGAGAATGCAAAACCGAATCGCCATCGCTAAAAGATAAAAGGCTGAAAGGCTGAAGCTGAAAGCCGAAAGCGTCGGAACGAGCCCGATTCTACGGACATCAATTCTTCGGGATCACGATTTTGTCGTTGCTTGTGCAGTTCCAGAAGTTTTCCGCCTTTCAGCTTTCAGCCTTTGGTCTTGGCCTCGGCCGGGATTTGTTTTTGGTTGATCGTTCGAGTTCGCATTTTCAGCCGTTCAGCTTCGCCTGGCACGTCAGTGCTCGTTGATTTTTTGGGCGACGGAGAGTGGGAGCTCAGGGCCAGTTAAGCGCTCCTTCGGGATGCGCCTACGGAGTTATCGTCACCCACCGCCTGGCCGACAGTCCTCTAAAAACGAGCATGAAATCCAAATCAACGTCACGCGTTCGCAAAACGAAAGCCGCCCGTGCGGCCGCTCAGAAATTTTACCTGCACGGAAATCCGATGAAGGATAAAGTGTCCGCTCCTGAACGGGTTTATGACGTGGATTTCGTAGCCACGCCAAGTTATCGGAAAACGTTGCCTGATCTGATGGATGCGCCGCACGCGATCCAGGGCGCTAATGTGCCGGTGCAGCAGGTCGGAGTATCCAACTTCCGGTTACCGTTGAAATTTGCCGGCCCGCGCGGCCGTGCACTTACGCTGGAAGCGAGCGTCACCGGCACGGTGTCGTTAGATGCGAATTTCAAAGGGATCAATATGAGCCGCATTGTGCGCTCATTCTATGATCACCAGCGCGAGGTTTTTACGCCGGAATTGCTGCGGAAAATTTTGCTCCGCTACCAAAAGTCCGTCTCCACTTTAGCGGCGTGCCTGCGGGTTTCGTTCTCGTACCCGATCTTGCAGAAAAGTCTGCGCAGCGAGCTGTCCGGATTTCAGTTCTACGACGTTACCTTTGAGGGCCGATTGGACCAACGCGGCGAGTTTCGCCGCTTTATCGAATTTGATTTCGTTTACTCATCGGCCTGTCCGTGCTCAGCGGAGCTCGCTGAGCACGCTCGGCAAATGCGGGGCAAATACGCTGTCGCTCACAGCCAGCGTTCACGCGCTCACGTGCGCGTGGAGATGGCCGAGAAAGGGCGTTTGACTGTCCCGGAAATCCAATTGCTTTGCTTGCGTGCACTGCGCACGGAAACGCAGGTGATGGTGAAACGTGAAGACGAGCAGGCCTTTGCTGAGCTGAATGGCGCTCATCTCAAGTTCGTGGAGGACGCCGCACGGCTCCTATATCAAGCGTTCGCGGAAGATCCACGAGTCCACGATTTTCAGATCGCGTGCTCCCATATGGAATCGCTGCATTCGCATGATGCGGTGTCGGTTATCTGCAAAGGCGTCGCTGGTGGGATGTCGGCGGAATTCGACGGATTTCGCGCCTTGGCACGATAAACCGGTGCAATGTGGGCGGACCTGGCGCTTCTTGCGGCCCCAGGGTTGCGCCGATTTTTACTTTTTGCATGCACGGTGCATGGCTCGGAATCTTCGAACCATGCCGTTTGCATGAAAACGGCTTGGGTCGAAAAGGACTGACGTTGCCATTCTATTGAATATGATAGGGTTAGGCGTGTTACAAATACGTTGGCATGGGCGTCGCTTATTATGGGTTAACAATTTCGGATATATGAACTCTTCCAACGCTGTCGCATTTGTTGTCCTTGGCTCCTTGATGAACGCGGTTCCGACCGTTGCACCGCAGATCTTTACCGAGGGCATTTTGATCGCGGATATGACCCCCAGTGCTCTCTGGCTTCGCTTCATGGGCTTGGTGGTTGGTTTGATTGGCGGCTCGCATCTTTTGAGAGAAGGCATCGCATCGATACGCATTGCCTCGCGCGCCACGCTCGCACGAGTCCGCACGCAGACCGCCTCCGCCAACGGCCGAACCGTGGCCAGCAGGTCGCTGCAGACCGCTTAATTTTTCAACCGCCACCTCTCCGGTGGCGGTTTTTTTGTGCCCCGCTTAGCGGCAGGGGGTTTGCCGGGCGTCCGTTCGACGCAGCGCTTAGAGCAGCTGACCTTGATTGGGGTTAGTTACGACGCTTAGCCCGACCGCGTGATAACCTTTCTGCGTCAGTACGCGGCCTTGGGGCGTGCGCTGCAAATAACCTTCTTGGATGAGAAACGGCTCGTGAACTTCTTCGAGCGTTTCCGATTCCTCGCCGACGGCGACGGCGATAGTACTCATGCCGACAGGTCCGCCTCGATAATTTTCGGCCATCACGCGCAGCATGCGTTTGTCCATTTCATCGAGTCCGGCTGCATCGATTTCCAAAAGCTCCAGCGCGGCTGCGGCAACAGGACGGGTGATTTTCCCGCGCGCTCGCTCCTGCGCGAAATCGCGAACGAAGTTGATCAAGTTGTTGGCCACGCGCGGTGTGCCGCGAGAACGTGCTGCAATTTCAGTGGCCCCATCCTGGTCGATTTCCACTTTTAGCAGCGAACAACTCCGCTGCACGATTGAGATCAGCGTCGGAATATTATAGTAGTCCAGCCGAGTTTGCAGTGTGAACCGTGAACGCAGCGGAGCCGTCAAAAGGCCCGCGCGCGTAGTCGCTCCTACGAGCGTGAAGCGCGGCAGGGAAAGTCGAACGCTGCGTGCGTTCGGCCCTTGGTCGATCATGATATCGAGCCGAAAGTCTTCCATCGCCGAATAAAGGTACTCCTCAACGGTTTTGGGAATGCGATGAATCTCGTCGATGAAGAGCAGATCACCTTCTTCGAGATTGGTTAACAAGCCCGCGAGATCGCCGGCTTTTTCCACCACCGGACCAGATGTCACTCGCACGTTTCTTCCCAGCTCCGCGCCGAGGATAAACGCCAACGTGGTTTTGCCCAAGCCGGGAGGTCCGCTCAACAGGATGTGATTGAGCGGCTCGCCGCGCCGTTTGGCCGCACCGACCATCACCTGCAGACGCTCGACCGTTTTGGGCTGGCCCGTGAAGTCCGCAAAAGACAATGGCCGCAGAGCGACCTCCGTCGGAGACGGCGGCGCATTCAGAGTCGCGGTGACGTAGTTGAGCCCTTTGGGATTCGGTTCGGCCATGAAATTAACGGATGAGATGAGTCACGCGCTTATTTCCATTCTACTTCCGCGCCGAGAGCACGCAAGTTCTCCACGAAACGAGGATGCGCGCGTTTGATCGTATCGGCGTTCTTGACCACGCTGCGACCGGGAATGCTCGCCGCCACCATGTAGAGGGCGATCGCGGCGCGAATCACATAGGGTGCATCGACCACGGCGGGACGCAGCGGCCGATCGCCAAAGACAATGATGCGGTGCGGATCGCTGACCATCACGTGCGCGCCGTACTTGGCGAGTTCGGGCATCCAGGAAAAACCATTTTCGTAAACCTTGTTCCAAAAATGGATCGTGCCTTTACAGCGCGTGCTCAACGCGATCATCAGCGGAAGCAGATCCACCGAGAAATAGGGCCAGGGCGCTGCTTCAATTTTTGGCAATAGATTAGATGTGAACGGCTCCTCGATGACCAAAGTTTGATTGCGCCGAACAATGGCGGTGTCGCCTTCGTGCTCGATGACCACGCCCAGTTTTTTGAAGGCGCGTGCGATCAAATCGAAATGATGGGGCAGCGATTTTTCCACCCGCACTTCACCGCCCGTAATGGCGCCGAGCGCGAGAAAAGTGACCACTTCGTGATAGTCGGTATTCACGTGAACACTACCGCCGTGCAACTGCTCCACGCCGGTGACTTTCAACATGCTGGTGCCTGCGCCCTCGATTTGCGCGCCCAGTGCCGTCAGGGCCGCGCACAGGTCCTGGACGTGAGGCTCGCTGGCCGCGTTGATCAAGGTCGAGGTCCCGCTGGCCAGCGAAGCGGCCATGAGGAAGTTTTCCGTCACGGTGACGGACATATAATCGCACCAATGCCGTGAACCTTTGAACCCGTTAGGCAGCGCGATCACCAGTGGCTCGCCGGTGTCGACCACGGCGCCCAGCTTCGCAAAGATCTCGAGATGCGGATCGATTTCACGAACGCCGAGTGAACAGCCTTTCGCGTTGGCGCTGATGGCAATTTTCCGGAGGCGATGCAGCAGTCCCGGATAGAGCAGCACCGTCGAGCGCATGTCTTGCGGCAACTCGTCGTTTACCAGTTCGCGGCGAAATTTCGAATGGTCGACGCGCATCACGCCGGTCCGTTTATTCCATTCCACGACCGAGCCCTGCTGCTTCATGAACGCGACGATTTTATCGAGATCGGTGATTTCCGGCACGTTGGTCACGGTGACCGGCTCGTCCGTCAACAGTGTGGCGCAGACGATGGGCAGAGCGGAGTTTTTGTTGCCGGAAGGAATGATGGTTCCGGAAAGCGGTTTACCGCCATTAACGATAAGATCAGCCATGAAAAAGGAAGCGCGGGGTCAGCGAGGAATCGTCTTCCAAGGGGATGCACTCAAGCGCGAAAAGCAATGACTACGATTTCGGATTCGGACGCCACTCGGGCTACGCGATCGATTCGAGCGGACACAAAAAAGCGCCCTCCGAAAGGAGGGCGCGAGATTTTCTAAGTCGTTTAGCTCCCGTTGGAGCCGCCTTGATCGGGACGATCGCCACCGCGATTGTCGAACCCGCCACGGCCGCGCCCGCCGCGGTGACGGCGGCGACGCTGGCCTCCTTCAAAACGGCGTTCGCCGTTTTCACCTTCGGCTGAGCCGGTCGGGGAAGGACCGCCTTCGCGACTATCGCGAGGATCGCGCGGACCGCGTTGATCGCGATAACCGCCACGACCGCGACCACCGCGATGATGATGGCGACGACCGTCGTCGCCGCGTTCGTCGTTGCGATTCGGTGCCGGCGTTTCCGTCTGCGGGGCTTTTTCCGCTTTCGGCGTACCTGCGAAAAGATTTTTCAACCAACCAAAAAAGCCGGTCTTTTTCGGGGCTGGTGGGGTTGGCAGAGGACGCGCGGCGAGCGGACGTGCGTCGCGCGGTTCGCGGCCTTCGCTGCGATTTTCGCGATGAGCGCGCGGATCACGCGGGTCACGGGGCTGGCGCTGATCACGCGGGTCGCGAGCTTCGCGTGGCTCACGAGCTTCCCGGGGATCGCGAGAGTCACGGTTCTCACGCGGCGCGCGATTTTCACGCTGGTCGCGAAAGCTACGATTATCACGGCCGGTTTCGCGTTCGCGGCTTTCTGGGTTAGCGAGAGGTTCGCGGCCCGGAACGTTTTCGCGTTGGTCGCGGCGCTCGACGCGGAACGTCGGACGGTTACCCGCGGCTGGTGCTTTGTTCTCGGCGAATGATGAACTTTCCCAGCTTTGCGCAGGCTGTTGGCGCTGCTCAGGCGGAAGAATTTTCAACTCGGCTTTGGTCTCTGGCGTCGACGCGATTGTCGGCGCGGTGGCGACTGGTGCAACGGGAACGACTTCTGGCGCAGCGAGCGCAATCGTCGGGGCCGGGGCAGGAGCCGCCGGGGCAGCACTGGGAGCAGAAGCGACTACGGGAGCCGCTTCGGGAACGCTGGGTGTTTCGGCTGCGAATGGATTTTTATATTCGCGTTCGGTTGTGACCACTTGAATAGCGGTCGGTCTATAATCACCCGCGGTGTTTTTGGTGGCTTCAGCAGGCGCGGCGTTGGTCGCGCGCTTTCCGCGCGCTAGCCCGGATCCGCGGCTTGTTCCGAAGGTCGGAAAAGCGGCGGGCTCTGCAGCTGTCGTAGCGACAGGCGAGGGCGGCGCACTTGGCGTCTCGGACGAGGCCACCTTCGGCTCGCCGGACGTTTCTTGATCTGACATGACTTTATTTGTTTTGGTTAAGGCGCGCGTCACGAAGGACTGCGCCCGGAGTTTTTTTCGGAGCGGAGCGCAAAGATCGCGCTCAACGCACACCTCCCAACCTGCGGCTATTAGCCGTTTTCCGCAATCTTTATCTGGCGGCCTTAGATGGGGGTGATTTTGCCAACGGAAAGTAACGAGCGAGCTTGCCACGCGGCAACGCGCCGCCTACGTCCGATTGATGGATAAACTCGAGGAAATTTTCCAAATGCAAGGCGCGCTTAACGCACGCATCGGTGTCGCGCTGCCGCCCCCGACCGACGAGGAAAAAGCGAAGTGGATTCTTAACTATACACGCGCGTTGCAGCAGGAAACCGCCGAGCTCATCGATTCCGTTCCGTGGAAATGGTGGGCGAAGTATCAAAAGTTCGACGAACAGAACGCAAAGGTCGAAGTGGTGGACCTATTTCACTTTCTGGTCTCGCTGGCCCAGACATTGGGCATGACCGCAGATGATGTTTATCAGGCCTACGTGAAGAAAAATCAGGTCAATCACGCGCGTCAGGAAAGCGGCTACGTGGCCAAAGATCACGACGACTCGCGCCATATTTGATGACCGTCGAGGTTCAGCAAACCGTGCAGGATTACCTGCGCGCTCAACGTCTGCACTTCCGCCCGCGCCCGTTGATTCGTGGCGTATTTTGGGCGTTAGGGACAATCACGCTGATCGCGGTTGCCGATGAAATTTATATCATCTCACACGGCGGCGTGCTGGCGCGTGGATGGTGGCTGGTGCCACTGGCGATCGCGTACGGCGCTTTTTTGTTTTTGATCTATTTGCCATGGCGGATCGCGCGAATTTTTCGCGACAACCCAAATCTTGCGCGCCCGACTCAAACCACTCTCGATTCGGCTGGGCTCATTTTAGGCACCTCGCGCGGCGGCGTGCGTATGCCTTGGTCGATGATTAAAGGTTGGAAGGCGAATCGAAACGTCCTGCTAATTTACCAATCGCGGGTAAACTTCAGCACGTATCCGCGGCATTCGTTTGCGAGTGATGCGGATTACGCCACGTGGCTTGAAGCGCTGGAGAAAAACGTCGGCCCCGGATTTCCGTAATGGCTCACCGCCCGCGTTAGGCGGGGCGCGAAACCACAAAGGCGGCCTGAAAGTCCACCGCGACCGCGTCCTTTTCAACCACCGCGGCTTTTAAGCGCAGCTTGGCTTTTCCGTAGCGGGCTAGAGCAGCTTTAAATTCCTCAATCGCGGCTTTGGTCGGGCGCTCACAAATCGCACGAAGTTCTCCGAGCACTGGCTTGCGGTAAGCCGTTTTGCTATCTTTGACCACGATGTGCCATTCGGCACGCTCGTTGCGCATCAACTCCCACATCACACCGTAACCGGCGAGTGTGGCGAGAGCGACCAGACTTCCGCCGAAAGCTGTGTTAAGGGAATTGCGGTTCGGCTCTTTTGGCGCAATCAGCACCAGCTTGTTTTCATCGCTTACCTCGATGCGCACGCCCATCGCCTGCGCGAGCGGGATCATCTCGTGCAAGAACGTTTCCAAGCCGGGAGCTTTCACTTCCATCTTCACAGGTTTGCAGCGTGGAAGAAATTTGCCCCGACGTCAAAGCTCTCTCGGCATCACCGAGAACCAAACTGCGTTTTGACAGAGCTTTGATCCCGCTCGGCGGGCTTGCCGGCGGGTGTTTGCCAGGTTACTTGCGCACTGTGGCTACTCCCGACATCCGTAATCTCCGCCGTCAGCGCGCCCGTCAATCTGCCCGTCTACCGGGCTGGGCGCGGCTGTTGATCGTCTTGGCCGGCCTTTATCTTGTTTGGATCATCCTGGGATTTTTCGTCGCTCCAGGAATCATCCGCCACCAGCTCGAAGAACGCGGATCAGCCCAACTTAAGCGGCCGGTCGCAGTTGAAAAAGCCGTCTTCAATCCCTTCACGTTTACCCTGGCATTGGAAAATGTGCGCGTGGAAGATCACGACAAACAGGCGCTTGTTAGTTGGAAGCGGCTTTTCGTCAATCTGCAGTTTTTCGCCCTCCTCAGTGATGAGATCCACCTTGCTGAGATCACGCTGGATGGCTTTTCCTGCCGGCTCTTTGTATCCAAAGATGGACTACTCAACATTTCCGATCTCCTCGACGAGTCGCATGCAACCGGGCCTTCAAAAAAGCCATCGAAGCCGTGGACCCTGCGGATCGACCGGCTCTCGGTCAGCGAAGCACAGGTGGACTACGCTGATCTCAGTCGCGCGGAACCGTTTCACACCCATGTGGGACCGACGACTTTTGCGCTGAGAGATTTTCGGACTTCGGGTGGTCCGGGCGCGCCGGGCGTTTTCTCGGCGACGACCGAGGCCGGTGAAATGATTTCCTGGACAGGCCGCTTGGCGCTCTCGCCTTTGCACTCAAACGGCGAAGTCCGTTTGGAGAAAATTGCGTTGAAAAAATATGCGCCTTTCTACGACACGCTCGTGAATTTCGACGTCGCTGACGGGACGCTCGATCTGATCGTGCCGTACGATTTTTCAATTCTGAACAATCGCCCTCAGCTCAAAATCACCGACGCCGGCGCTCATTTGCACGAGCTGTCCCTCGCGGATCGGCAAACGAAAGCCCCTTTGCTCGCCCTCAAAACACTGGATGCCGAACCGATCGCCGCCGATCTCCAGGCGGGTAGCGCGGAGGTCGGTCGGATTGCGCTGACCGATGGTGAAATTAAAATCCTGCGCGACAAAGCGGGGCTGAACTTAACCCGGCTGGTTCCTCCCTCCCCGCCATCGACGACGCCGCATGGGCTGGCAGCCTCGACCAAGGCAGCGCCAACTTGGACCGCAAAATTGGGTCAACTTTCGGGAAAAAATTTCACCGTCATCGTGGACGACGAAACCTTGCCCCATCCGGGGACGCTGCAGTTGGAAAAAGTCGCGTTCTCCGTGAGAAATATTTCTTCGGTTAATTTCGCGACACCGGTCCCTTTCGAGCTGCAAGCATCGATCGCGAATGGTGCCGGCGACCTCGCGCTCCACGGGCTGGCCGCTCCCGCACCTTTGCAGGCCGACGTAAATGCGACCGCGACCAATCTGTCGCTCGCCGCCTTCGAACCGTGGATAGAATCCGTCCTCGCGGGGAAAGTGACAACCGGTACCTTGCAGGCGCGCGTGGATGCAAAGGCGAGCACCGGCGCGAAAGGATTTCGCGTTGATGCCACCGCCGAAGCTGATGCGAATGACGTGACTGTCGCCGACGCGAACGGCAACCCCGTGGCTCAGTGGAAGACGTTAGGGGTTCACGGAGTGGATTATCACACGACGCCGGATAGGTTAGGCGTGGCGGAAATCGTTTTGAACGACCCAGTGCTGGGCATCTCGATTGGGAAAGATCACATCCTTAACCTCACCACGCTGCTCGGTCAGCCAGCCGTGCCTACTCCCAAAAAAGTCACCGCGCCCAAATCCGTCGCGCCTAGCTCGAACGCGCAGCGTTTTATCTCGGTTGATCGCGTCGCGTTGAATAATGCTAGCCTGACTTACACCGACCAGTCGATTGATCCCGCGGTGAAAACGTCGATCACCGGTCTGACCGGCGCGATGACCGGTTTGACCTCGGCTGAAATCGACCACGGAGACGTGGATTTCAAAGGCAAGATCGACGGCTCCGCGCCGATCGCAATCACGGGAACAACCAATGTGTTGAGCGATAATCTTTCCGCAGACCTCAAGCTCACCATTCAGAATTCAAGCCTGTTGCCCCTCGGTCCCTATGTAGGCCGTTTCGTCGGTTACAAACTCTCGAGCGGCGGGCTCACGGTGGAGAGTCACGCGAAAGTGGTGCAGCGGAAGTTGGACAGCACGAGCAACGTCGTGGTCAGCGATTTCGCATTGGGCGAGGCCACGAATAGTCCAGATGCGCCGCACGTACCGATCCATCTCGCGCTTGCGCTGCTGCGGGACTCACAAGGCAAAATCGTTTTGAATCTCCCGGTGCAAGGCAGCCTCGATGATCCCAGCTTCGACTTCGGCGGCATCATTTGGAAGCTCGTCAAAGGGCTGATCGTGAAGGCGGCCACCTCACCTTTCAGTTTAATTGGTTCGGTCTTTGGCGGGGGACATCCGAACGATGATTTGTCGTTTCAAGATTTTACTCCGGGGTCCAGCGACTTGAGCGATCAGAACACGCGCAAGCTCGATGTAGTGGCAAAAGCACTACATGATCGGCCGGCTCTGCATTTGGTCGTGCACGGCTCGTCGAATCCCGCCGTCGATCTTCCGCCTTTGCGGGAAGCAGCGTTTGTGCGCCGTCTGCAACAAGCGATTTTTCAGGAAAGCCGCGGCATCGATGCGAACATCCAATCGCCCGATCAAGTCAAGGTCGGGGCGGGCGCCGAGGCGCGACTGATCGCGAAATGGTATCAGGAAGAATTTCTAGCGCCGCCGAAAGAACCGGCTGCACCTGTTCAAGAAACGGCGACGGCGAAAAAGCATTTCTTTCTTTTCCGCTGGCTTTATCACGACGACTCCACGACTGCGAAAAATCCGCCCAAGAAACCGACGCCATTGTCTG
>FTDT01000185.1_pt1 | contig 32845 bp, 25 predicted proteins | sample 1640021 | NCBI WGS metagenome assembly FTDT01 (sample SAMEA3914869, study PRJEB12502) | metagenome | biome: forest; material: soil | place: USA | collected 2012-03-12 | depth 0.1 m | reverse complement strand
CGGATCCGCCCGATCGCGCGGTGAGCAACGAGAAAATCAAGCAGCGCTTGGGCTGGCGGCCACGTTTTCCGAATTTCAAAGCCGGTTACGCTCAAATACTTGGAGCTTGAAATCAGCGGACTCTTGCGAGCGACTGGCGGGTCTGTTTCGTTTCTCTAACTTAACCCAACTCAACCATGGCCGGCGTAGGCAAACTCCTCAAACAAGCTCAGAAAATGCAGCGTCAAATCGAGACGCTCCAAACCGATCTCAAGGCGAAGGAAATCGAAATCGCCGCCGGTGGTGGTGCGGTGAAGTTGAAGGTCAACGGAGCGGGCGAGTTCTTGTCGCTCGACCTTGATCCGGAATTTTTGAAAGAAGATGCCAAGGTCGTTTCCGACACGCTTTTAGGCGCGATCCAAGAAGCTTCGAAAAAAGCCAAGGAACAGAACGACGCAGAAATGCAGAAAGTCACCGCAGCGTTCCAGATGCCGGGGCTGTTTTGAAAAGGCTAAAAGACGGGATGCTGAAGGCTGAAGAGACGGTGCGCGCAGCGAAAAATCGAGCCGGCACTGTCGCGTGCGTTCGGGGCGGTGGCCGTGGCAATGGCACGCATGATCACGGTTCGCCCTCGATGCAATGACGCCGGCTTTCGAAAAACTGCAGAAGCACCTCAAGCAGTTGCCGGGGCTGGGCTATCGTTCGTCTGAGCGCATCGCGCTGCACCTGCTCGTCGAAAAACCGGCTCGTTTGCCGCAGCTGGTCGAGGCGTTGGAAGAGGCGGCGAAATCGGTGCGTCGTTGCACGCGTTGCGGCAATTTGGCTGAAGGCGAACTCTGCGCGATCTGTGCAGACGAACGCCGAGACAGCGCGCTCGTTTGCGTGGTTGAGCACGTTCCTGATCTGGTGGCTCTCGAGCGCTCCGGCGCCTACCGCGGCGTCTATCACGTTTTGCACGGAAAGCTTTCGCCGATTCAAGGGGTTACGCCGGAAGATTTGAATTTGAGTTCGCTCATTCGCCGCGTCGGGAGCGGCGAAGTGAAAGAGTTGATTCTGGCGCTCTCGAACGACGTCGAGGGTGAAGCGACCTGTCACTATATCACGCAACACCTCGGCGAACGGCCGGTGAAAGTGACGCGCATCGGTTTTGGTTTACCGAGTGGAGCAGGCGTGTTGTACGCTGATTCAGTGACCTTGAAAAGTGCTCTCGAGGGTCGGCGCGACTATCAGTGACCGAAGGCTTTTTTTAATGCCGCGGCGACATTCGGCGGTACGAAATGGGCGACATCGCCGCCATAGCGCGCGACTTGTTTGACGAGATTCGACGACGTGTAGCTATAGGTTTCGTTCGGCATCACGAAGATCGTTTCTAGCTGCGGTTCGAGATGCCGGTTCATCAACGCCATGTTGAATTCGAATTCAAAATCGGAAAGCGCGCGCAGTCCGCGGATGATGGCGGAGGCTTTTTGTTCGACGGCGAAATTAACCAGCAGCCCATCGAAGGTTGTCACCCGAACGTTGCCGAGATTGGCGACGTTGGGCTGGATCATTTCGACGCGCTGTTCTGCGGTGAAGAGCGGACCTTTGCCGGGGTTGCTGGCGATGGCCAGCGTCACCTGATCGAAGAGTCGCGCCGCGCGACTGAGGACATCAAGATGTCCGTATGTGATCGGGTCGAACGTGCCCGGGTAAATGCAGTGGCGCATGGTGAAAGGGTTCTTGCTCGCGGCTAGATTCTGAGTCGTGATCCGAAACAAAAGTTTTCGAGAAACGTCGTACGAAGACGAGCTGTTTCCACTGTTGGCATGAATCTCCCTAACCTCATTACGCTTTCACGGATTCCGATGATGTTCGTCATCGTCGGGTTGATGTATTGCGTATTTCCGGGAGCAGCCACGCTCGCTTTTATATGTTTTATATTATCGGCGATCGGTGATTGGGCGGACGGTTATTTGGCGCGAAAACGAGGATTGATTTCAATTTTTGGAAAGTTCATGGATGCGCTCACAGACAAGGTGCTGGTGTTGGGCATCATGATCGCGCTGGTGCAATTAAACGTGGTGCAGATCGTCTGGGTTTTATTGATCATCGTGCGTGAGTTTTTGATTTCAGGCATGCGCATGATGGCGGCGAGCAAAGGAGTCGTCGTGGCGGCCGAGCGAGGAGGAAAATTGAAAACGGTGATCCAACTGATCGCGCTTGGGACCTTGCTCTTCGTCCCGGTGTTATTGCGGGATTTGCCCCACGTCGCGGCGTGGGATGTGGGCCGTTTCGCGAGTGGATTGAACACGTTGGGGATTGGATTATTTATTCTCGGCGCGGTGCTGACGGTGACGTCGGGCACGAGTTACGCGTTGAAGTATCGGAAGGTTTGGGAAGAGGTGACTGGGTGAGTTGGCAGCATCCGATTTGGCCACGTTTTTTGCCATCGCGCATCGTGCTTGCATGCGCCCGCTTGGGGCCGATCGGATTGGCGCGTCATGCGCCGGGTACGTGGGGATCGCTGGCGGGACTACTTTATCAACTGCTGATTTTTCATTGGTTGCCGTTCACCTTGAGTGGGCGGGTGACGTGGTTTTTCTTCGCGGGCGTGGGGATTTGGTTCGCGATCGCGATGTGCGGTGAAGCGGAATTTCGGCTCGGCGTGCGCGATCCGGGCGAGGTGATTCTCGATGAATTTGTAGCGATGCCGTTATGTTTTATTAATTGGCCCGCGATGGCGGTGGGTCCCTGGGCGCGCTGGCCGATCGCGATTTATTTAGCGGGTTTTGCGCTTTTTCGGCTCTTCGATATTACAAAGCCGATCGGTATTAAAAAACTCCAGGAGTTGCCGGGAGGCTGGGGTGTAGTCGTCGACGACTTAGCCGCCGCGCTTTTAAGCTGTGCCGCGCTGCACGGTATCGCGTGGGCGTGGGTGCGGTATCATCAGGCCGGGTAAGTGGTGCGGACGATAAGGCGGATTGAAGATTGCATCTGCGCGAAGCCGGATCGGGAGTAAGGCGACGAGGGGCGCACTCCCTCCGCTCGCTAGCGCAGACAGAGCAGAAATCTCCGCTGAGCGTTCTGGTCTCGCTGGGAGGTCAACGTTTTGGGGCGCCAGGCCTCTCAGCGTGGACTATTGCTAGGCGCTTAGCGTTTCAGCAAAAACCGGATCGCTGCGTGGTAGCCCTCGAGGCCCAGGCCGGTAATGACACCGATACAAGACGGAGCGGTCAGCGAGGTGTGGCGAAATTCTTCCCGCTTGTAGATATTGGAAATGTGCACCTCAACCACGGCGAGATGGGCTCCGGCAAGCGCGTCTCGCAACGCGACACTCGTGTGGGTGTGAGCGCCGAGATTGATCACTAGGCCGTCGATTTTCGCGTCGGCGAAGGAAGCGATTTTGTCGATCAATGCGCCCTCGTGATTGGATTGGAAAAACTCGAGGTCGGCTTGTGACGCGAATTCCGTGCGGAGCTGCTTTTCTAGATCCACGATCGTGGCCGAACCATAGATTTCCGGCTCACGTTTACCGAGCCGGTCCAAATTTGGGCCATTGATGATCGCGATTTTTTTCATCGAACGCACAGCTTAGCTCAAAGCGTTTCCGAGGAAAAGGGCAAAGCGGGGGCTGATCTATGCAGCTGAGATTAAAATCGAGTCTTGGCCTGGGGCGAAGTGCTTCACTCCAGCGCGAGCGAGCGGCTCGCGCTCCGAGTTTAGGCGAAATGGGCCGGTTTTCGCGACCGGCGTCACAGCGGATTGTCCGTGCCGATGAATTCCCACGGCAGACCGAATTTTTCGGATAGTTCTTTCGCGAGCGCACGTACGGCGTGCACCTCCGTCGCGTAGTGGCCGCACAGATACAAATTTAACCGCTGCTCTTGCGCCACGTTGAACCATTCTTCGCGGAGTTCTCCGGTGACTAAAGTATCAACCCCTTCGCGCGTGAGCTCGGGGACCGCGCTGTTGCCGCTGCCGCTGCAAAACGCGACCGCGAGGGGGCGCGACGAGCCGCATTCCACGGCGATCACCCGGCGGTAGCGCGCTTCAAGGCGTTTGCGCAGAGCGGCTCGCTCGTCATCGAAGGCAGCGATCCATCCGATCGCTTCGCCATCTCGCACGAGAAATGGTCGATCGACCAACAGATCGAGTTCGCGCGCGAGAAGGGCATTGTTGCCAATCTCAGGATGCGCATCGAGCGGAAGGTGATTCGAGTAGAGCGCGCAGTTCCCATGGACGAGAGTGGCCACGCGCTCGTAGACCTTTCCGGTTAGCGGACGCGGTTGGTCCCAAAACATGCCGTGATGGACGATTAAAAAATCGACGCCGGCGTTGACTGCTTTTTGAAATGGCACGAGACCCGCGTCGACCGCCGCGCCAATTTTGGTGACCGCGCCGGAGTTGCCGACTTGAAGACCATTCTGGGCGCCGGGTGCGTCTTTAAACGCCGCGCGGCGCGTGCGTTGATCGCAGTAGTCGACGAGTTCCTGAAGACTGGCCATGGACAATGAGATTGAGAGTGTGGAACGTTTTGGCAATCGCGGCAGCCGAAGGCTTGGCCTCCGGGCGGGGGCTTCGGCTTGCCTAGAGGCTTCAAAAGGAATGTCGCGGCCTCGGCAATGTGTCGGCGCAGTTTAACTAAAACACTCCAGAGCGAGCGAAGCTGGCAGCTCACGCTCGCACGTTGGATTCGTTCGAGCGAGAGGGTTCAACCATCAGGACCAACTCAAATCCGTTTTCGAAATCGGCAGCTCTCGCACGCGTTTACCGGTCGCGGCGAAAATCGCGTTGCACACGGCGGGTGCGAGCGGAGGCAGCGCAGGTTCACCGAGGCCGGTCACGGGGCTCTCGGTTTTTCGAAAGTGAATCTCCACTTTCGGAGCGGCCGGCATGCGCAGCAGGGGATACTCGTGAAAGTTGGTTTGCTTCATCTGGCCATCTTCATAAGTGAGCTGCTGAAGCCACGACGCACTCAATCCGTCGATGACCGATCCCTGAACCTGATTTTCCGCGCCGCTCGGATTGATGATTTCCGAACCGACGTCGCCGGCGACGACCACGCGGTCGACTTTCAACTGGCCCTGCTTCGAAACGGTGACTTCCGCAACTTCGGCAAAATAGCCGAGATGGCTAAAATGAAACGCGATACCTCGGCCACTGCCTTTCGGCAATGGCTTACCCCAATCGCCTTTTTCCGCGGCCAACTGCAGCACGCCTTTCATCCGCGCTGCGCTGTATGGCGCGCCGCCGTGGCCGCCGGGCGGGGGCCCGATTTCTTTGTCGCCCAACAGATCAAGCCGAACCTGCAGTGGGTCTCGTCCAGATGCGTGCGCGAGTTCGTCGATGAAACTTTGAATGGCAAAGGCGATGGTACAACTGCCGGGCGCACGCCACCAGCCCATAGGCACGTTGCAGGTCAAGACCGTCTGATCGAGTTGAAAGTTTTCCAAGAAACGTCCAGGAAATTCGTCTTGTCCCATGGTCGCGCCGTTGCCGCCTTTGCCTTCGGTATTTCCGAAAGTCACGAAGTGCGCTTTCCACGCTTGGATCTTTCCGGCCGAGTCAATCGCTCCGCGGAAGAAGTGGAAGCCGCCTGGACGATACATGTCGTGCGCCATATCGTCTTCGCGTTTCCAGGTTAGTTTAACCGGAGCGCCGACTTTGGCTGAAATCGCCGCGGCTTCCGCTATAAAGTCACTCATCAAGCGCCGGCCAAATCCGCCGCCCGAACGTGTAATGGTTATGTGAATACTCTCGCGCGGGCGTCCGAGAATGTCTGCGACCAGATGCTGCCCATCCTGTGGGTTTTGCGTGGGCGCCCAAATGTCGACGCGGTCCGCTTGCACGTGAGCGGTGCAGTTTTGCGGTTCGAGATTGGCGTGTGAGATAAATGGATACTGATAGCTTGCCTCAACGTTGTGCAGGCCGGTCGAGTCGCTGGAAAGGTGTTCAGCGGAGGAGGCGAGGACTTGATCGGAGTCGCCATCTTTGCGCAGGGTTTTTTCTCCTGGCTTGAATCCGATTTCGTGGGCGTGCTGGGCGAACTTGGCCCAGTTTTCCTGAGCTGGTGCGCCTTCGTTCCATTTGACGCGAAGTTGTTTGCGCGCGGAAAATGCGGACCAGGTTGAATCCGCGACGATCGCGACGCCGGGCATCAGGCCTTGCAGATTTTTGCTGCCTTCGATCACGAAGACGTCACGCACACCGGGAAGTTTTTTCAGCTCATCGACATTGGCCTCGGCCACGCTACCGCCAAAAACCGGGCACTTCACAAACTGAGCGTAAAGCATTCCAGGCACTTTTTGATCGATGCCGAAAAGCGCTTGGCCCGTGACGACCTTGCCGTTGTCCACGCCGCCGATTCGACGGCCGATCAATTTGAAGTCTTTAGGGTCTTTCAACACGACCGACTTTTCGGGCGGCACAGGTAAAGCGGCTGCAGCTTCCGCCAAGTCGGCATAGGCCACGGAGCGGCCGGACGCAGCGTGCAACACATGACCTTTTTCCGCATGGCATTCGGTAGCGGGAACGCTCCAACGCTGCGCGGCCGCAGTGGTTAAAAGCGTTCGCGCGGTTGCACCAGCTTTGCGCAGCATGAGATAACTGGTCGGGGTGGACGTGCTGCCACCGGCTATTTGCGAAGAGAAGGCGGGATCGAGGGGGGCGCTGACTACGGTCACGTCGTGCCAATCGACTTCAAGTTCTTCAGCCAACACCATGGGGAGCGACGTTTTGATGCCTTGACCGATTTCTGGTTTGTGCGCGACGAGAGTCACTTTGCCATCAACGCCGATGCGGATGAAAGCATTGGGCGCAAATTCGCCTTTTGGTAGCGTAGAGCTGGACGCGTTGACGATCTCGTCAGCGCCGAGCCGACTCAATCCTTGTAGTGAGAACGCCAATACAAGCCCACCGCCGGCGAGCGTGGAGATACGCAAAAAAGAACGACGATTTAGAGTGGTACTCATGTGCGCGCCTCCACCGTCGAACCGACCGCTAGTTCGGCGGCGCGATGAATGCCGGCGCGAATCCGAATGTAGGTTGCGCAGCGGCAAAGATTCCCGCCCATCGCCTCATCAATGTCCGCGTCAGTCGGATGGGGCGTGCGCGTCAGCAGTGCAGCGGCGCTCATGATTTGTCCTGCTTGGCAATAGCCGCACTGCGGCACGTCCAACTCGACCCAGGCTTTTTGCAGCGGGTGAGTGGCGTCGGCGGAGAGACCTTCGATCGTGGTGATCTTCGCGTTGCCCAACGCAGAAACCGGCAGCAGGCAGGATCGCGTGGGTTGTCCGTTGAGGTGCACTGTGCAAGCGCCACATTGGCCGATGCCGCACCCGTATTTGGTGCCGACAAGCCCGACATGATCGCGAAGAATCCAGAGCAGCGGTGTATCGGGTGCTGCGTCGACGCTGTGCGTCTGCCCATTAATCGAAAGCGTGAAGGCCATGGCGAAAGTCAGATCGGCGAGAAAAGGTGAACTCCGCCGTCGATCTTACCAACTTTGGCCACGACGGTGGTTCGTCAAACAAAGAACCACGGTTGCACGCAGCAATCGTTAGGGCAAAAAAAAGCCCGGCTCTCGCCGAAGCGAAAGCCGGGATGATTTTCTAATTTATCTGATCTATTAGCGGCGATACGTCGCGTGCCACAGAGCCATCGTCCAATATTGGTCCGACGGAACGGAGGCCCACCAAGCGAAAGCAAGGCGAGGAAGCGCGACGAGGCGGCTAACAAATGACGTTGTGTGATTCATGATCGTATCGAGTTAGGCGAGCCCACTAAAGGCCCGATACACCACTATACGGCCAAGATTCGTCGCCAATAGGCGCCCTTACAACTTCTTCACAAGGTAATGCCTATGGTTGTTATAGGCGGGGCAGAGTTGGACTATGGAAGTTCACCTGAGTCAGGACCAAAAACTTCAGCACGAACGCGCATGATATATATCAGCTGGATCTGACGCGCCAAAACGGAGCTCGCTCAAGCCGCAGCGAGGCTGGCTTTTCGCTTGGCGACCCAGTCGACGATACCGGCGTCGTTGTTCAGATTACGCCAGACGATAGCTAGAAATTCTGCCGGCTCGATGTCGTTGGTTTTGAAGAAGCGGCGGTCACCACCGCATGAATACATCAACGAGGCCGGCAATTCCCCGCGCAGTTTTGCTTTCGCCTTTGGAATGATCCGCGGGAGCCATTCGATTCCTTTCACGGACTCCGTCTTGGGCGGCAATTTCGATTCGTCGAGTACCGTTGACGACGCTTTCGCGTGCTGCTCGTTTAGAAAATAATCGCGGCGAATCAGCTCGATACTGAGCGCGATGTCGTAGCCGGGTTCGCTTCCGTTGTTCTGATCTTCGGCGTAGTCGTAGATGTGCTGCGGGGTGATGCCATTGGCCGCGAGAAACTTTTTCTCGTCGTCCGTGAAGTAGGTGCCTGCGTCGCGCTGGCCTTTAGCATAAAGCGAAACCGCTTTGTCGTAGATTTGGCGAAAATTTTTCTGAAACTCGTAGTGCTTCATAACTAGGCGAACAGGCGCAGTTTTCCAAAAAATGCAAAGCGCTCCCTTCGGTTTAAGGAGATTTTCTTACTCGGCTGGTCGCGGACGTTTGCTGTCGTCGACCAAGCGAAAATCCATCAACCGCTTATAACGATCTACCTTTTCAACGACCACGGTGATCAACGTTCCGACTTGCAGGCGGCGTTTGCTGCGTCGCCCGATCATGGCTGTCCCGGCGTTGTTGAGCTGGAACTGATCGGTGTCGAGTGTCGCTGCTGCGACGAAGCCGAAGGTCATTGATTCGGTTAACTCGATGAAGAAACCATTCGGCCGAATGTCGGTGATGATCGCCGCAAAACGTGTTTTGGGTTTTCGCGTGAGTTCACGTTCGAAGAATTCGAGCAACTTGATCTTCACACTTTCGCGCTCGGCCTCGGTGCTGTTCACCTCGGTCAAACTAAGATGTTCAGCGATGCTCTCCATCTTGCCGAGCGTGAGGTTCAACGAATAACCGTTCGGCGCGGCGTGGCCGCCGTGTTTGATTAAATAATAATCGAAGACCCGATGCACCACGAGGTCCGAGTAGCGCCGGATCGGCGAAGTGAAATGGGTATAGTCTTTTTTGTGGAGGCCGTAGTGCCCATCTGGAGACGCGCGGTAAACCGCCTTTCGCAGACTGCGTAGAAATTGGGTTCGCAGCGTATAGCCCTGGGGGTGGTGGCGCAGCGCTTCGAGGAGTTTAACGACTTCTTCGCGCTTGGTGAGGTCGCCGACTTGGATTCCGTACGTCGCTACAAAATTCCGATACTCGTTGAGTTTTTCTTCGTCCGGCTCGTCGTGGACGCGGTAAATCGACGGAAGGCGATGTGTGCGCGTGAGTCGCGCGACCGCTTCATTCGCCGCCAGCATGAACTCTTCGATCAACTGATGGCTTTCGTCGTGTTCAATCTTTTCTAACCGATCCGCGTAGCCATTCTCGTCGACGAAAACTTTCGTTTCCGGCATCTCCAGGTCGAGGCTACCGTGGGCCATGCGATCCTCGCGGAGTTTTTTCGCGATTATCCATAGCTTGCGGAGCCAACTTTGGACATCGACCAGTTCGAGATTGCTGAGCTCGTTGAGCGCGCGACCCGTTGAACCGGTTTGATGTTTCGGTGGGAGCGGAAGCGCGCGGATTTTATCCAAATCGTTTTCGAATAAAAATGCGTACGCTTGTTTGTAGGTCAGACGCTTGAAACTGCGGATCACGGTGTTCGCGAACTCCGCTTGGCGCACACGCCCTTTTTTGTCGAAGGTCAGGAGAACCGCTTTGCACAACCGGTCCTGTTTTTCCACGAGTGAGCACAGCCCATTGGACAACTTTTCCGGTAGCATCGGGACGACCGTGCCGACGAGGTACGTCGAGTTGCCGCGCTTTTGGGCTTCACGATCGAGTGCCGTCCCGACTTTCACGTAAGAGCTCACGTCCGCGATATGCACACCTACGCGAACGTCGCCGTTTTCGAGCGTTTCGATTGATAATGCGTCATCGAAGTCTTTCGCATCATCGGGGTCGATCGTGAGGGTAGGGATTTCGCGGTAGTCGAGTCGTCCCACGAGATCTTTTTCCCGCACCTGCGAGGGAAAGGCGGCCACTTCGCGTTCCACTTCGGCGGGGAATTCCGTCTCCAGATGATACTTGTGATAAATGCCGGCGAGTTCGGCGCGCGGCTCGAACGTTTTCCCTAACCGCTCGATGAGTTTTCCCGCGAGCGGCTGGCTACGGCTCGTCCATTCGTTTAACTTCACGATCACTTTGTCTCCAATTTCTGGAGACGGCCGCAGATCGCTTTTCGCGGGATCGTCGACATAGACCTCGTGCACGAAACGCGGATCGTCCGCGATAATGTAATAGGTGCTGCGAATTTTTTGAAGACGTCCAACCACGGTCGGATGCGCGCGTTCGATCACGCGGGTTACGCGGCCAGTCTGCTCTTGCCCGCGGCCATCGCGGCGCATCGCGAGTTGCAGATGCACTTTTACCGCGACGCGGTCACCAGGCAACGCTACCCCGGTGTCTTCGGCAGCAATTTGTACCAAGTCGGGACTGCGATTTTCCGAGGTGGAATCAGGAATGACGAAGGCGCTGCCGCCGGCGCGAAATTGAATTTTACCCTCGATGGCGTCGTCTTCGCCGGGCAGGGCAAGGCGGTCGCCTTTCACGCGCGCGAGTTCACCTTTCGCCAAGAGCAATCTCACTTCATGCGAGAGCGAATGGCGCTCTTTTTTATTGAGGTCGAGCCGGCGGGCGAGGCCGAGCTCATTGACGGGCGCGTAATCGGGTTGGCGCAAAACGGCGAGGATCCGATCGCGAAGTTTCATATATTAAAGCAGCAAGCCGCGCGAAAAGTCGTCGCGGTTTTTGAGGTTGGAATGCGTAAAAAGTAGTGCCAACGGTGTTTCGATGAAAATCGTCCATGCCGCGAGCGAACTTTTCCCATACGTGAAAACTGGCGGCCTGGCGGATGCGGTGGGTTCATTAGCGGCGACACTCGCGAGCCACGGGCACGAAGTTTCCGTGTTTTTGCCGGGATATCGGGCGGTGCTCGAGCACAAGGATGCGGCCAACGCAGAGAAGCTGTTCAAACTGAATATCGAGATGGGCGATGTTTTTATGAACGGGGATGTCCGGGTATTTTCACCGCGCACGAATTTAAAAATTTATCTGATTTGTCGCGAAGAATTCTTCGATCGCCGTGGCCTCTACGGCAACGGCGAGCGCGACTACGAAGACAATCATCACCGATATATCTTTTTTTGCAAAGGCATCGTCGAAACGCTGAGACTTGCGCAGGTCAATGCGGACATCGTCCACGCGCACGATTGGCAGACCGCACTTTTGCCAGTGCTCTTGCGCCATTCGGAGCAGCGAAACGACGTCACGTTGGCGGCGAAGACGATTTTCACGATTCACAATATTGCGTTTCAGGGCGTTTTTCCAATGCGCTCGTTCTATCGCACGAATTTGCCGACCGAGTTGATGAGCGTCGATGGCGTTGAGTACTACGGCCAGATGAGTTTCATGAAGGCCGGGATTCTCTTCGCGGATCGCATCACGACGGTGAGTCCGCGTTATGCGACCGAGATTCAAACGCCGGAGTTCGGCTGCGGCCTCGATGGGGTGATCGCGCTCCGGGTCGACGATCTCTTTGGTTTGATCAACGGCATCGATTCGGCGGTGTGGAATCCCGTATCCGACGAGCACCTACCGTCACGCTATTCGGCAGGTAATTTGGCGGGCAAGGCTGTTTGCCGCGCGGAGCTGTTGAAAAAACTCGGTCTCCAAGCTTCGGATACAGCGCCGGTCTACGGGATGGTGTGCCGACTTACCGAGCAGAAGGGCGTGCAGCTCTTGCTGGCGAACGCGGAATTTTTTGTTCAAAACGAGTGCCGCTTGGTCATCCTAGGGACCGGGGATAAAACGCTCGAGCGCGGAGTGCGTGAACTGGTCGCGGCGGCGCCGCAAAAAATCGCGCTAGCTGCGCGGTTGGACGAAGCGATGAGCCATTTGGTAGAAGCGGGAAGTGATTTTTTTGTGATGCCTTCGCTCTTCGAACCCTGCGGTTTGAATCAGATGTATTCCCAGGCTTATGGGACAATTCCGCTGGTAAGCTCGGTCGGAGGTTTGGTCGACACCGTCACGGACATTAGCCAAGGCGACAACGGGACGGGTATCAGTTTTCCGCCCACGATGGAGGGACTTCGCGCTGGTTTGGATCGGTCTTTGCAACTGTGGGCTGACCGCGTGACCTACGGACGCGTGCAACAAACGGCGATGAAGCGTGATTTTAGTTGGAAGAACGCCGCGCGCGCCTACGAGGGCTTGTACGAGGAGTCCGTGTGAGTTCCGCACGCGCCGCGGCGGCCTCGCCGGCGCCAGCAGCGGAGGGGCCGGTCATTGTTTGGTTTCGGCGAGACCTCCGTTTGAAGGATAATGCCGCGCTGTCGGCGGCGGCGCTGAGTGGACGAGCGATTGTGCCCGTATTTGTGCTCGATCGCGCGGGCGAAGGCGAGTGGCCCGAGGGTGGAGCGGCGCAGTGGTGGCTGCATCACTCACTCGCCGCGTTTAGTGCCAGTTTGGAGGCGCGCGGGCTGCGTTTGATTTTGTGTGTCGGTGACCCGGTGAAAGCGTTGCGCCGCGTGGGACGCGCGGTCGGCGCGAGTGCGGTGTATTGGAATTTCCGTTACGAACCGGCCGCGGTTGCGCAGCAAGAGGCAGTGAGCGCCTTTGCCGAATCGGAAGGTTGGGCAACGCGCGGCTTTACTAGCTCGGTGCTGATTGAGCCGGCTACGATCCGCAATCGACAAGGAATGCCGTTCAAAGTTTTCAGTGCGTATTGGCGTCACGTCTCCAGTTTGTCGATACCGGCTCCCGTGAGATTGCCGATGAAGGCGCTGGTTGGACCGAATGTTTGGCCGACGAGCCTTGCCTTGGAAGAGTTGCGACTGCTGCCGAATGTCGGTTGGGCGGCTGGCTGGGAGAAACTTTGGACGCCGGGCGAAGCGGGTGCGCTGCGAAGCTGGAAACAGTTCGTGCGAAAGATGGGCGCCTATGACACCGCGCGCGATCTTCCGGCAGCGGGAGGAACTTCTCGGCTCTCGCCGCATCTGCATTTTGGAGAAATCGGTCCGCGGCAAATCTTCGCCGCAGTCCGTGGTCTTTCGCGATCGAGCGGAGTTTTTCCGGTCAACAGCGGAGCGCAAAAATTTCTCGCCGAGCTCGGCTGGCGGGAGTTCGCGTATTATCTTTTGCACTACTTTCCGGAAACGCCGGTCCGGCCCTTCCAGCCGACCTTTGCAAAGTTTAACTGGGCCGCTGATCCGCAGCAAAGAAAACTTCGCGCGTGGCAACGCGGTCAAACGGGTTATCCAATCGTCGACGCCGGGATGCGGGAGCTTTGGGCTACCGGCTGGATGCCGAACCGACTGCGCATGATTACGGCTTCGTTTTTGGTGAAACACCTTCTGCAAAACTGGACGCTGGGCGCCGCATGGTTTTGGGACACCTTGATCGATGCGGATCTAGCGAATAATACCTTGGGCTGGCAGTGGATCGCCGGCTGCGGTGCGGACGCGGCGCCTTTTTTTCGGATCTTCGCGCCGGTGACGCAGGGCGAAAAACTGGATCCAAAAGGTGAATACGTGAGGCGCTGGGTGCCGGAGTTGGCCAAAGTGCCGGCGCGTTTTATTCACGCCCCGTGGAGCGCCCCGTTCGAAGTTTTGGGTCGGGCTGAGGTCGTCCTTGGCAAAACGTATCCGCATCCGATCGTCGATCACGCGACAGCGCGCGAAAATGCTCTCGAAGCGTTTCGGCGAATGCGCGGTAAAGCATCCTCTACAAACGTTGTTGCGCGCAAAAGGCAGTTACCGCCATGGTGATCCCTTGGCGTTTTTTTTCACCGCATGAGTCTTCAGCGATTCCAGTTTAGTTCCGAGTTGCGGCGTCCGGCCGGAGAGGTTTTCCGCTGGCACGAAAAGCCTGGCGCGCTCGAACGACTGACGCCCCCGTGGGCACGCATCGACGTGCTCGACGAAGGCCAAATCGAAAATGGCTCGCATACTAAGCTGCGCCAAAAAGTCGGGGGGCTCTCTTTCAATTGGGATGTTGAACATCTCGACGTCCGCGGCGGAAAAGAATTCACCGACGTGCAGCGACGCGGTCCTTTTCATTCGTGGACGCATCGACATTGCCTCGCGCAAACGGGAGCAGGCGGGGCTACGTTGCTGGATGACATCGAATACGTTTTGCCCGGCGGACTAGTTGGCAACGCACTCGCGGGCGGACGCGTCCGCAGGGAACTCGAACGGACGTTTCGTTTTCGCCATCAGCGTCTGGCCGCCGACCTTGAGGCGACCTCGCGGTATGGAGCTGTGCGGCCTCTGCGCATTCTGATTTCCGGTGCGTCGGGCTTGATCGGGCGCGAGCTAATTCCATTTTTACGAACGCAGGGGCATGAGATCGTTCGTTTAGTCCGCGGGCCGGCGCGGCGCATCGACGAGATTAGTTGGGATCCAATTTCTGGGAAGCTCGACGAACACGCGATTAGGGTGGTCGATGCAGTGATCCACTTGGCCGGCGTCAATGTCGCCCGCCGTTGGACGGCGCAAGCGCGCACAGAGATTTGGCAAAGTCGGGTCAACGGCACGCGCACGCTTGTGGAAGCGATCGCGCGACTGCGTCACCGACCATTTGTTTTTGTGAGCGCGGCAGCCACAGGATATTATGGCTCGCGCGGCGCGGACGCCTTGACCGAAAGTGCGGCCAAAGGGTCTTCGTTTCTGGCTGACCTGTGCCAAGCGTGGGAGCATGAGGTTGCCGCGATCGATGAACTTGCGATTCGTTCGGTCGCCTTGCGAACCGGCGTGGTGCTCAGCACCAAAGGCGGCGCTCTCGCCAAGTTGTTGCCCATCTTTCGAGCCGGCCTCGGCGGAAAACTTGGCGGCGGAGAGCAGTTCATGAGCTGGATTTCCATCGATGACATTATCGGTGCCTATTATCATGCGATGCTCGATCAGCGCTGTGCTGGACCCGTTAATGCGGTCACGCCGAACGCTGTGACGAATCGCGAATTTACTGAGGTGCTTGCGCGCGTCTTGCACCGACCCGCCTGGGCGAGCGTGCCCGCGGCTGCGCTGCGGCTCGCGTATGGTGAGATGGCCAACGAGACCTTGCTGGCGAGCAGCCTTGTAGTGCCGGCAAAACTACAGAGCGCCGGTTATGAATTTCGTCATCCCGAGCTCGAACCGACCTTAAAATTTTTGCTGGGAAAGTAAGTTCGGTGACTTCGCCCCGGGCGTGGGGCGATTCTTCGCAACGGGTTCAAATGAATTAGGCCGAGTTTCGGTTGCGCTCGAAGGCGCCGGATATTCACTGGGCGTTTATGGATCGTGCCCCCCTCCTGAAATCCGCGCTCGCCCTGATCGCGGCCGTTCCCCTTGCCTCCGCCCAATCGAACGCCGCTGACATAGCCGGCGGCGCCCATCTCACGTTGGAACCCGACCAGCGGATTGCCGCGCCGGTCGTAGATCCGGCGTCTGACGCGGCCGAGCGCGCGATCGGTCACTTCAAGTTGCCCGCTGACCTGCAGGCGAAATTGTGGGCGGCGGAGCCGATGTTGGCCGATCCGGTCGCGTTTGCGTTTAACGAAAAAGGCCAGCTCTACGTGGCCGAGACGCATCGCTACCGCAGCAGCGTACTCGATATCCGGAGCTACATGGGCATGCTCGAGGAAGATCTCGCGAGCCGCACCATCGAGGATCGATCAAAATTAATTCACCGCGTCTTCGGCGAAGAACAAGCGAAGCAATTTGCGATCGAAAGTGAATTGGTCCGGGTGGTCGAAGACCGCAGCGGCAAAGGAGTCGCCGACCATAGCGAGGTTTTCGCGACTGGTTTTAATTCGGAACTCGATGGTATTGGCGCAGGCGTACTCGCGCGCAAAGGCAAGGTTTGGTACACCGACATCCCCAGTTTGTGGATGCTCGAGTCGGACCCAAGCGGCACGCATGCGGTCAAGCGCACCGAATTGCTCCGCGGTTTTGGCGTGCACTTCAATTATACGGGTCACGATTTCCACGGCGTCATTTTCGGTCCGGATGGAAAATTGTATATGTCCATCGGCGACCGTGGCACGCATGTGGTCAATCACGAAGGAAAACTGGTTGATTATCCCGATACCGGCGGTGTGTATCGCTGCGATCCAGATGGATCGAATTTCGAAGTCGTTGCGAGCGGTCTGCGCAATCCGCAGGAACTCGCGTTCGATGAGCACGGCAATCTTTTCACGGGAGATAACGATTGCGACTACGGCGACCAAGAACGTCTCGAGTATATTGTTGAAGGCGGCGATTACGGTTGGCGAATCGGTTATCAACACGCGCCCATGGTGCGCGGCGGTCCGTGGATGATGGATGATTTGTGGAAACCGCGTTTCGCCGATGAGCCCGCGTATCTGCTTCCGCCGATCTGCAATATCGAAGACGGCCCATCAGGCGTGGCGTATTATCCGGGCACCGGTCTCACGTCCGCTTACGCGCACACGTTCTTCATCTGTCATTTCAAAGGTTCGATCACGCGCAGTGGCGTTCAATCTTACAACGTGCAGCCAGCAGGGGCCGGCTTTCAAATCGTCGACAGCAAAACTTTTCTGAGCGGCATGCTGCCGACCGACGTGACCTTCGGTCCGGATGGAAATATGTATGTGGTCGATTGGGTCGAAGGCTGGCCTAAGTCGAACAAAGGACGCGTCTACGCGATCGTGCCGAAAAACGAAGATCCGGCTGATGCGAAGGCACGCGCCGAGGTGAAGCAATTGTTTGCGGAAGGTTTTGAAAAGCGGAGCAACGACGAACTCGTCGCATTATTGGGCCATCGTGATCAACGCATCCGTCAAGAAGCGCAGTTTGAACTGGCAGATCGCGGTGCAGCCAGCATGGCTCTCTTTGAGGGCGTTGCTAAAAATTCCACCGCGGGTCTGGCGCGGCTACACGCGTTGTGGGGACTGGGCCAACTCGCCGCGCACGATCGCGGCGCGCTCAAGTCTGTCCCGGCGCTGCTTGCCGATGCAGATGGCGAAGTCCGCGCGCAATCGGCGAAGTTGCTCGGTGATTTTAAGGTTGAGAGCACCTATGACTTGCTCGTGCAGCGCCTGCAGGACGCTGAGCCGCGCGTGGTATTTTTCGCCGCGCAAAGTCTTGGTAAACTGGGCCGCGCTGATGCGAGCACCGCGCTGCTGGCGGTCGTTCGCAAGAACGCGGACCACGACGTGTTGCTGCGCCATGCAGTCGTTCAAGCTCTGTCGCGCTTCGGTGCTACGCCGACTTTGACCAAAGCGGCCAAAGATTCTTCCAAGTCCGTGCGTCTGGCGGTGGTTCTCGTGTATCGGAAAACTGGAGACGCCGCGGTTGCTCAGTTCTTGCACGACGCCGATCCGCTGATTGTGCGTGAAGCCGCTCTGGCGATTAACGACGCTCCGATTCCAGCAGCGTTTCCGGCCCTAGCGGCCGAGTTGAGTCACGGCCCGCTCAAGGATCATCAAATCATGTACCGCGCGATCAATGCGCATTTCCGCATCGGCCAGGATCAAGACGCGACGGAACTGGCGAAATTCGCTTCCCGCGCGGACGTGCCGGAGAATTTTCGTGCGGAGGCGCTGGCGCAGCTTTCCTTTTGGGGAGCGCCACCGGCCCGAGATCGTCTAGTCGGCATCTATCGGCCATTGCCAGGGCGTTCTGCGGACGTCGCAATTCAGGCGCTGCAACCGCTGATTGTAGATTTGCTTCGCCGTTCCAGCCCGGCCGTCGCGACCGCGACGATCAAAGCGATCGAAACGTTGAAGATGAAGTCGGCGTCGGCGGATCTCGCGAATTTGTTGTCCGATGATTCGATCGATGGCGAAGTGCGCGCGCTTGCGCTGCAGACACTCGACAAGTTCGACGACGTGCATCTCGCTGACGCGTTGCAAGCCGCGGCGAAAGCCAAGGCGTCCGCTCCGAAATTGGCCGCGTTGCAAATCCAAGCGCGCCGCGCGCCCGCGGATGCGTTGCCCATCATCGAGCGCTTGGAAACTCAGGGCGGCGAGACGGAGCAGCGCGCGGCCTTCATGGCGCTGGGCAAGCTCGATTCGCCAGCCGCGGCGACGCAATTAATCGGGGCACTAGATCGTCTCGCTAGTGGCCAGATCGCGCCGACGTCTCAAGCTGAGCTGCTCGACGCGGCGCAGAAGAGCACGTCTCCAGAGGTGAAGTCGCGCTACGCGCAGCTCACCACGACTTGGACTGCGGGCGGCGACGCACTTGCGCCCTATCGCAGCGCGCTGCAAGGCGGGAACGTTGGCCATGGACGTTTTCTCTTTCAACAGAATCCGACGCTCGCGTGTATCCGCTGTCATAAGGTGGAGGGCGAAGGCGGCGACGCCGGTCCTGATTTGACGCTGGTCGGCGCGAAGAAGACCCCCGAGTACCTTCTCGAAAGCGTGGTCAAGCCGAACGCGAAAATCGCGGAAGGCTTCGATCTGCAAACATTGACATTGAAAGATGGGACTTATCAGAGCGGCATTTTTGTTCGCGAGACGCCGGACGACGTTGTGTTGAAAAAGCCGGATGGGACGGAGTTCAACGTGGCCAAAGCGCAAGTGACGCAGCGGCGCTCGGCGCCCTCTTCTATGCCGGAAATTTTCGGGCAAGTTTTCACGCGAACCGAACTGCGCGACGTGATCGCTTATCTGGAAAGTTTGAAAAAAGGCGCGCCTGCTTCAATGGGTGAACAGGCCCCGCGCGCTTTGGCCGCTCTGCATCCCGAGCACGCCCAGAAATCCGGAGAAGCAAACGACAACGGCGAAGCGCCGGCGGCGGGGCACTGAGGTTTTAAATGTAGCCGCGTTCGTGAGAACGCGGCTCTATGCATAATACGCCGAACGCCCGCGTTCTCACCAACGCGGCAACGTTCGAACCGCTCAAGATTACGCTACGTTCAAAACTGCTCCGCTATCAGATCTTACTTTCAAACTGGGCCGAGATGACCGCGCGCGGAGCGGAAGGAAGAATCTTATTTATCGCGCCGCCGATTCTTCAGCGTCCCGAGGTACAGCAGCACAGCGATCAGGATCACGAGCCACCAGAGAATTCGAAATTCGCGCGCCGCGAGTTCGACGAATGCTTGGGCGCGGGGGAAAACAATCGCGCCAGCGACAATCGCCGCGATGACGGCGAGGAAAAGAAGATCGCGGCGTTGAGGTCGCATGGAAGGAAGTTCACCGCGCCACCTACGTTGGGGCAATCTTTCGCTGATGATATCATCTCACACTGGTTACTAAAAGACTCGAGGTGCCCGCTTGGTTGCGGGAAATATTATTCTCGCGCGAACTGACTCGACGCGCCGGGAATTTGTCGCGCAAATTGCGGTACAATGAATGGGGATCGCGGGAGCGAGGGAGTCGTAGCGGAGCTGCAGGGACTCGACGGAGCATTTTCGTTTGCCGAGCTTTTGCTGCAGCGAATTTGGTCGCGCTTAGATTTTGATCAAACGCGTGCGAGCACAGTCGCAGGCGAAAGCGTGTGCGTGCTCGAGCCGGGTTGCTGGAATCGGTTGGGTGGCCCGGATTTTTTCGACGCGAAATTTGATATTGGTGATCGCCGTGTAAGTGGTGACGTCGAGGTGCATCTGCGTGCGGCTGATTGGGAATCGCATCGGCACACCGAAAACATGGCCTACAGCCGCGTCGCGCTGCATGTGGTGTTGTTTCCGACGTTGGCGAAAACTACGCGCGGCTGGGATGGCGGAGAAATTCCGATTTTAGTTTTGCTGCCGCTTTTGAATCGGTCGCTCGAAGAATACGCGGAGGAAGAGGCGGTGGAACGACTGGCCAATCATCCGCTCACGAAAGCGCGCGACGCACTTTTGGCGCTGCCAATCACTTCCCAACGGGAGATGTTGACGTGTGCAGCGAAAGAACGCTGGGAGCGAAAGCAAATGTTGGCGGCGCTGAAGATTGATCATCTTGGCTGGAGAGAGGCGTGTCATCACACCGCACTCGAAATATTAGGCTACCGTTTTAATCGCGCAGCGATGGTGCGAATCGCGGAACGTTGGCCTCTCACGTCGTGGCGAGAAATAGATCAGCGCGAACTCGTGCACCGCGCGTATGCGAGCGAAGCGGGACATTGGCGACTCCAGGCGATTAGGCCGGCAAATTTGCCGCTCACGCGGCTCAAGCAATACGCGCGATGGATTGCGCTCGAGCCAGATTGGCCGCAGAAACTGGCCGAGTTCCCGGACAGATTACCACAGTTTGCGAATAAAGAATTGGAGACGTCCAGGTTTCGCCGAGTTTCGCGCGGGTCCGAAATCACCGAACGGTTAACGAGCACGGTTGTTCGCGGCGCAGTCGGTGGATCGCGGCTGCAAACTTTACTTGGCGACGGGTTCTGGCCTTTGCTCGCGGCGCGTGAACCAGCACGTGCACGCGTGTGTGAGGCGTTTTGGTTTCACGGACAAATTGGCGATGTGCCGGATAATTTGCGCGAGATCGGCCAGACATTGGCCGCCGCAGATTTTCGGCTTCGGCCGTTTGCTCACGGAATTGCGCAAGGACTTTTAAGTTGGTGCGCGCGACCGGCAAAAACCCATTGAGCCGGTTTAAGTACATCGGCCCGGGGGAGCGGGACTTGACAAGTTTTCTAGCGGGAAGCTACTTTGAAGAATTCAACAACGTTCACTTTCCAAAAGTGGGCCTCTGGCCCGCTTTTTTTTTCCCATTTAAACAAGCCCTATGAGCAGCGAAATTTTATCCGTCCTCGAGTACATGGAGAAGGAGAAGGGGATTGGTCGCGCCGATATGATCACGGCGATCGTGAATGCGATCAAGACCGCAGCCCAAAAAGGCGTGAATTCGGGTCAGGAGTTGAAGATCGAAATCAACCCCAAGAACGGGCAGCTCAAAGCATGGAGCGTGCTCAAGGTCGTTGATTCGGTTAGTAATCCGAGAACAGAGCTGCACATCGAAAAGGCGCAGGCATTAAAGCCTGGTGCAGTGTTGGGCGAAATGATCGAAAAGGAAATCGATCCGGCTTACCTTGGCCGGATCGCCGCACAGACCGCCCGCCAAGCGATCATGCAAAAGCTCCGCCAGTTCGAGAAGGATCGTATCTACGATGACTTCAAGGACATGGTTGGCAATATTGTGACCGGCACGGTCCGTCGCAAGGAGCGCAACGACATCTTTATCGATCTCGGCAAAGCCGAAGCCGTTTTGCTTGGCAAAGAGCAAGTCCCGGGCGAGGAATACCAACCCGGCGACCGCATCCGCTGCTTGCTCCTCGCGATCGAATCCACGCCGCGCGGGCCGGAATTGATTCTCAGCCGGGGCAGTCCGAAATTTGTGCGTCGCCTGTTCGAAGTCGAAGTCGCGGAAATCGCTGACGGCACCGTCAAGATTGAAGCATTTGCGCGCGAGCCTGGCTACCGCACGAAGATCGCTGTCTCCACGTCCGACCAAAAAGTCGATCCTGTCGGCGCTTGCGTCGGCGCTCGTGGCGCTCGCGTCAAAACCATCGTCCGTGAGCTCAATGGCGAGAAGATTGATATTGTCAATTATTTCTCAGATCCGAAACAGATGGTAATCGAAGCGCTTCGTCCGGCCATTCCGAAGGACATCGTTCTCGATGAACGTAACCACCGCATCCTCTTGAAAGTGGATCCGGAAAATCTCGCGATCGCGATTGGCCGCAAAGGTCAAAACGCGCGCCTCACGTCCCGCCTGATCGGCTGGCGTCTTGATATCGAAGAATACAAGGCTGTCTCGAGCGATCCGCGCGAGACCGCGATTCAATCTCTTATTAAAACGCTTTCGATCGATCGTTCGCTCGCCGAACGTTTGGTTGCGATCGGCATGAACTCCGCCGCGGTCCTTGAGACCGTCGAGCTGAGCGACCTTACTGAGGCCGGTTTCAACGACGAAGAAGCGCACAACATTATTGCCCGTTTGGCCAAATAGGCCTCCCTACCCAACACAGACTGAATGAGTATCCGCATCCACGAATTGGCCAAAAAGATCGGTATGGATAACAAGCAACTGTTATCCTTGCTGAAGGAGCGCAAGTATGACGTGAAGAGCGTTTCCAGCACGATCGACAACATTTCGGCGGACGCGATCGAACAGGAATTTGCCAGCCAGACCAAAAGCGTTTCGGCGCCCGAAGATAACTCTTCAGGAAGCGACACGCAGGTAGCGACCGAAGATGCAGCCACCTCTGTACAGGTAGAAACATCACCGGGTCAGGCTCCGCACAGTTTCACGACCAAGCTTCCCGCCGGTGTGATGGTGAAGTCCGCTCAAGACATCGTTCGCGAAAAAGATGAGCAGGCAAAAGTAGCGGCCGCCGCCGCTGCTGCTGCTAAAGCGAGTTCTTCGCCCGCGTTGCCGCCGCGCCTACCCGTTTCTGCGCCGCCCGCGCCTCCGCGTCAGCCGTCTTCGCCTCCGCCGCAGCCTTCATTTGCGAGCCGTCCACCGAGCTTGGCCCCATTACCGGTCTCAGCTCCGCGTCCCTCTCCGACGCCCGTTTCCACCCCACGTTCTGTCACGACTCCATCGATTCCCGTGCGTCCCGCCGCGGCCACTAGCGCGCCGTCGTCGCCATCGAATTCACCGATTCCGCCCGCACCGGCTCCAGCGCCCGTTGCGAAATCGCCGAGCACGCCTCCGCCATTTTCCAGTCAGTCCGCTCCATCAGCGCCGAAAGTTAATCCTGTCGTTTCGGCCCCGATTCTTCCGCCGGCAATTCCGAGCAGCAATACGACTCCGCCGATCGTCACGATCCAGGGAGACGTTAAAATTATCCATCTCAAGCCGCCGATCGTCGTCCGCGATTTCGCGACTGCACTCGGATTGAAGCCATTTAAACTCATCTCCGAAATGATGGAGATGGGAATTTTCGCCTCGATGAATCAAAACATCGAGGAGCCGGTCGCGATCAAACTCGCCGAGAAGCATGGCTTCATGCTCGAGATCAAGCACCGCGCGGACGCCGCTACGCAAGCTGCCGCAAAGGAAAAGGAAAAAGAGAAAAAGAAACCCGAAGAGGACGAGTCCAAGAATTTGTCGACGCGACCACCTGTCGTCGTTATTCTCGGTCACGTTGACCACGGCAAAACCTCTTTGCTCGATGCCATCCGTAAAGCCGATGTGGCTGCAGGTGAAGCGGGCGGTATCACGCAGCACATCGGTGCGTATCAGATCGATTTCAACGATCGTAAGATCACGTTCCTCGACACTCCCGGTCACGCCGCTTTCAACAAAATGCGTGCGCGTGGTGCGAGCAGCACTGACATTGCCGTGCTTGTCGTCGCCGCTGATGACGGTTTCATGCCGCAGACGGACGAAGCGCTCAAGCATGCGCAAAACGCGAAGGTTGCTCTCATCGTGGCAATCAACAAGATGGACGTGAAGGGCGCGAATATCGATCAGGTCAAAGCGCAGATGCAGCAGCGGAACATCGCTCCCGAAGATTGGGGTGGTGAAACTATCACCGTGCCGGTCTCCGCGGTCAAAGGCACCGGCATCAACGAACTCCTAGAAATGATTTTGTTGCAGGCTGACGTGCTCGAGCTGAAGGCGAATCCGAAGGCGGAAGCCAGTGGCGTTATCGTTGAATCACAAATTGAAGTTGGCCGCGGTCCTCTCGCAACGGTGATTGTTCAACGTGGCACGCTCAAAGTCGGCGACTCACTCGTGTGCGGTCCCAACTGGGCCAAGGTGCGCGCGATGTTTGACGATCAAGGTCGCAACATAAAAGAAGCGCCTCCGTCGACTCCGGTACGCGTCATCGGCTGGTCCGGAACGCCGGACAGCGGCGCCACTTTCCGCGCCGTCAAGAACACTCGCGAAGCCGAAAACCTCGCGGAAGAGGAGGCCATGCGGATCAAGAAAGACCTCACCACGACGGCCGCAGTGCCGAAAGAGGTGTCGGTCGAAAGCTTGTTCGCCAATATCGCCGCGACTCAAGCGAAGGTGCTCAAGGTCATCATCAAGACCGACGTTTTCGGTTCGACCGAAGCCGTCCGCAATGTGCTCGAAGCAATCAAGAGCACCAAAGTCTCGCTCGAAATTGTTTCTACCGAAGTCGGCCTTATCACGAAGAACGATGTGCTCATGGCGAGCGCGGCGGGTGCCACCATCATCGGTTTCAACACCAAGCTTGAAAATGGTGTCACGCCGTTGGCGAAGCATCACGGCGTGCGGATCGAGACCTTCGAAATCATCTACGAATTGGCCGACAAAGTTCGCGACATGCTCGCTGATTTGCTCGATCCCGATTTGCGCGAAACGAAAATTGGCGGCGCTGAAGTCCGCGCCACTTTCCCGCTCGCGAAAGGTTTCGTGGCCGGCTGTTTGGTCACCGAAGGCAAGATCACACGCAACGCCTCTGCTCGCGTTCGCCGCGGTCGCGAGACCGTTTACGAAGGCAAGATCGGCACGCTCAAGCGTTTCAAAGACGACGCCAACGAAGTCCGCGCCGGACTCGAGTGCGGTATCAAACTTGACGATTTCAACGAATACCGCGTCGGCGATCTCATCGAAGTTTTCGAAGTTCAAAAGGTTCGCGCTTCGCTCTAATCGAGCGAGGCGTCGGGTCGTGGTCAGGCTAGGTTTTTCTCATGTCGAATCGCACTCTTCGCGTTAACGAATTGATCCAACGCGAGCTGAGCGAAATCCTTCGCAAGCGTTATCAATCGGAAAGTGTCGCGCTCACCATTACCGGTGTGCATATCGCTCCCGATCTGCGCGATGGCCGCGTTTTTGTGGCCGTCACGGGTACGCCCGATTACGCGACCGAGCGCATGCGCTGGTTGAAAAGCAAAGCACATGACATTCGTTTCGAACTCGGCCGCCGCATCGTGCTCAAGTACATGCCGCAGCTGACCTATGTACTCGATCAATCCACGGCGAAGGGAAACCAAGTTCTTCAACTGCTCGACGAGATCGACAAACATTCGCCGATCACCAATCCCGACGACACGGTGACCGAACCAGAGACTGACGGCAGCTAATGGAAAAGTTTTTTAGCACGCTTCTGCCCAGCTTCGCGGAGGTTCTTCGTATCCTTTCACAAAGCTATGTCGCAGTGGTCGGCCACGCGCGTCCGGATGGCGATTGCATCGGTTCGCAAGTTGCGTTTGCCCGCGTGCTCCGCGGCCTTGGCGCCAAGGTCATCTGCGTGAATACTGATGTAGTGCCGCGGAGACTACAATTCCTTGTCGATGATTTGACCTTCGTGCGCCCGGATGCGTTGCCAGATCAAGACTGGAAAGCAGTTTATGTGGATTGCGCGGATCAGGCGCGTGCGGGCGATAAAGCGCTGGCGCGTTTTCAGAATCCGCTGGTGAACGTCGACCACCACTTATCGAACAACGGGTACGCTCAGCATAATTTTGTTGAGACCGCCGCCGCGGCGACCTGCGAGATTTTGGCCGGTTTATTTTTCGATCACGGGCTGCCCGTTGACCGAGTAACCGCGCAGGCGCTGTTCACCGGCATCATGACCGATACCGGACAATTTCGTTTCAACTCGACCACTCGCCGCACGTTCATGATGGCAGCAGAGCTGGTGGCGCTTGGTGCTCATCCGGCTGATATCGGTGGTGAACTTTACGAGCGCGAGACGGCTGGAAAACTTCAGCTGCTGCAGCGCTTTCTCTCGTCCTTGACGCTCGAGTGTGGCGGCCGCGTTTGCGTCGGCGTTTTACCGAATGGAATTTTCTCCGAGACCGGCACCTCGGCCGAAGACACCGAAGGAATGGTCGACTACGCGCGATCGATCGATGGCGTTGAAATCGGCGTGCTGATCGAAGAGCGGCCCAACGCGATCAAAGCGAGCTTGCGCTGCAAAGAGCCGCGTTTTCGCGTCGATCAAGTGGCGGCGCAATTCGGCGGTGGAGGCCACGCGTGCGCAGCCGGATTGAACGTGAAAGCCATTTCATTCGCGGAATTTAGAACGCAACTGCTTCTCGCGCTCGCACAACAGATCGCGACCGTTGAGAATCAAAAAGTTTCCTGATGCTGGTCCCTCCGAAAGAAATCGAGGGTGTGCTCTTGGTCGATAAGCCGGCCGATCACACCTCCCACGACGTAATCGCGCGACTGCGCGGAAAGCTGAAGATGAAGCGTATTGGCCATGCGGGTACGCTTGATCCGATGGCCACCGGCGTCCTCGTCGTACTCGTGGGAAAAGCGACGAAAGTGTCTCAGTACCTGATGAGTTTGGACAAAGAGTACGCGGGCACGATCACGCTCGGGCGCGTCACCACAACGCAAGATGCCGAAGGCGAAACACTCGAAACGCGTCCTGTTCCCGAGCTGACGCAAGCGCAAGTTGTCACAGCGATGAAGAGTTTTGTCGGCGATCAATATCAAATGCCGCCGATGTTTTCCGCCATCAAGATTGACGGCGTGCCGCTCTATAAAAAAGCGCGGCAAGGCGAAGAGGTAGAACGCGAGCCGCGCTTCATTCGGGTCGCGAGTTTCGACGTCACCGGCTTCGCATCGCCAAAGATTGATTTTTTGGTGCGTTGCAGCAAAGGCACCTACGTTCGCACGCTCGCACACGATCTCGGCCAAAAACTTGGCTGCGGTGCGCACCTCTCGAATTTGCGTCGGACGGCCACCGGCAAGTTCACGATTTCGCAATGTCTCACAATCGAAGAGATCGAGGCGCTCTCGCTCTTGGAAATAGAGAAGCGATTACTGCCGGTGATGGAAGCCGTCCCGAGCTTCGCGTTGTAAGCCGACTTTTTCTCACGCCATGCCGCAGCACTTTCAGGTCGATTCGCTGAGTGAAGTTTCCTCGGTGCTTGGACAAAAGCCGCTGCATCTCGCGATCGGCATGTTCGATGGCGTTCATCTTGGTCACCGCGCTGTGATTGACGCGGCGACTCAATCGGCGCGCCGGGCGAACGGGACTTCGGGAGTGCTAACATTCACTCCACACCCAAGCGCGATTTTCCATCCGGATCGTGCGACGCGAATGATCGTGAACGTCGCCGCCAAAGAGCGCCTCCTCGCGGAAGCCGGTGTGGACGTCGTGGTCACCCAACGCTTCACGCCGGAATTTGCGAAAATCGAAGCGGAAGATTTTGTCCAATACCTGCGCCGCTATCTGCCGAAGTTGTGCGCGATTTACGTCGGCGAAAACTGGCGTTTCGGTCGCGGTCGGCGTGGCGACATCGCGATGCTGATCACGCAAGCGAAGAAGCTTAATATAAACGTTTTTAGTATCGAGCGCATCAACCATAATGGCGAGCCCATCAGCAGCACCCGCATTCGCGAGTGTTTGGAAAGTGGATACGTGGAAGAAGCAAACGCATTGCTCGGCTATACGTATTTCGCGGAGGGCCGAGTGACACCGGGAAAAGCCCTCGGCCGAGAACTCGGATTTCCCACGCTTAACGTTCCTTGGACGCCCGAGTTGAAACCGAAGTTCGGGGTTTACGTGATGCAGGTATCAGGTCCGAAAGCGCCTGGACGGTTTCAGGGCATCGCGAACTATGGACTGCGTCCAACCGTTGAGCAAAGCGACGATCCGCGCATCGAAGTGCACTTATTACAGGCATGTCCTTTTGCGGGCGGTGACATCGTGAAACTGGAGTGGCTGAAATTCGTACGCCCCGAGATGAAGTTCGCGAGCGTGACCGAATTGATGGCGCAGATTGCGCAAGACCGCGCCGAAGCTGAGCGATATTTTCGCGAGTGATGGTTTCGGCCGAGGCGTCGCTATAGTTAGACCGGCTTCGGAGGAGAGAACAATATGCGCAGAAAAACTTGATCAATCGTTTCGTGCTGCGCGGCGTGTGCTCGCGGGAGGATTGCGGCGGCACGATGTCGGCGCTCGAAGCGCAGCCTAGACTGCCCGCCGATAAATCAAATCTGCGTTCCGCCCGTTGCTGGCGCGTGGCTTTGTGCCGGCGCGCTACTCGACGGAGCATTTTTGCTTGAGGAATCGCTGCTCGGCGCGCTCGCGCTGGGGCCGCTGGTGCCAGGACTGGTGTTCGTGTGGCGGTGCTTTTTGTGCGCGTGCTTGCTATGCTTGTGGTGATGCGTCCTCGCTGTCTTGCCGGAGGAGGAGGGGCTGCCAGAACTCGAATCCGCTGCGCCCATTGACGAGCTTGAAGCGGCGGACGTTTCCGCCAACGTGGCGGGTACGACGATGATTGTGGCGAGGCAGACGATCGAAAGAAGTTTCATTCAGAGAAAAAGATTTGGTGTTCAATATAACGGCTCGTTGAGCCATTTAAGAAATTTCGCGGCGAAAAATCGCGCGTTTTTAGCCGTGCGCGACCTCTCGCACACGTCAACGAAGAAAGACTGAAAAACTGAAGGCTGAAGGTTGAAGCTGGCGCCGAAGCTGAGAAAATTGAATGCGCAAAACTGTAGGCGCTAAAAGTTTTGAAATCGTCGGCGAAGATTTCAGTCTTAAGTCTTTCAGCCCTTTGCTTTGAGCCTTCCTTTCTCTTGCGCAAACGTTAGGATTTTGACGCGATGGGTTCAGCTTCCTGAACGTTTAGGATCTCACCTATGGCCCTTTTCATCGGTATCGATTCCGGCACTCAAAGCGTCAAAGCGGTCGTCCTCGACCTCGATGCAAAAAAGGTTATCGCCGATGCGCGAGCTCCCCATCGCTTGATTGACGGCTTGCCCCCTGGGCACATGGAGCAGCATCCCAAGGATTGGGTCGATGCGATGGTCACGGCGATTCAAGGAGCAGTCGCGCAGCTGACCGCCGCGCAAAAGGAACAGATTCGGGGAATTGGCGTGTCCGGCCAGCAACACGGTTTCGTGCCGCTGGACGAAACGGGCGAAGTGATTCGTCCCGCCAAGCTGTGGTGCGACACGAGCACGAGTGAAGAATGCGCCATCCTAACTAAGAAAATCGGCGGCGATAAAGCTGCGTTGAAAAAAGCTGGCCTGCTCTTTTTGCCGGGCTTCACGGCTCCAAAAATTCTTTGGCTCAAGCGTCATGAACCGGCCAATTTTCGCCGGCTTCGTCACGTGCTCCTGCCGCACGATTATTTAAATTTCTTCCTCACGGGGCGCTACTTCATGGAGTACGGCGACGCGTCTGGCACGGCCTTACTCGATGTGCGCCGCCGCGTTTGGTCGAAAGAAATCTGCGCACTTATCGACCGAAATATCCTTGGCTATTTACCTGATCTGCACGCTTCGCATGAATCCGTCGGAACGTTGCGCCCCGAAGTTGCCAAACAACTGGGTTTGCCCGAGAGCGTCGTCGTTAGCGCGGGTGGTGGAGACAATATGATGGGCGCGATCGGCACCGGTAACGTGAAGGCGGGCGTGGTCACGGCCAGCTTCGGAACCAGCGGCACGATCTATGCCTACGCGAACGAAGCGATCGTGGATCCGACTGGTGAGATCGCGGCGTTCTCTTCATCGACGGAAGGTTGGTTGCCGCTGCTCTGCACGATGAACGTGACGACGGTGACAGAACAGGTTCGCACCCTATTCAATCTCGATCACAGCGGTTTGGAAAATGCGGTTAAGTCCGTCCCTCCCGGCTCGGACGGGCTCGTGCTGGTTCCTTATTTTGCCGGCGAACGTACCCCGAATGTGCCGGACGGCACCGGCGTGCTGCTTGGCTTGTCCACGAAGGCTTTCAAAAAGGAGCACCTCGCTCGCGCTGCGATGGAAGGAGTCACGCTCGGCATGAACTACGGCCTGCGTCGTTTGGCGGCTCTGGGAGTAAAAGCGAAGGAGATTCGCGTCACTGGCGGTGGTGCGAAGTCGGCGGTGTGGCGTCAAATGATGGCGGATATTTTCGGCGTGCCCGTTGTCGGCATGGTCGAGGACGAAGGTGCTGCGCTCGGCGGCGCGTTGCAGGCCGCTTGGTGCGTGGCGCGTCTCGGCGGACGCAAGAAAGCGAAGATCACGGATTTCACCGAGGGCGTGGTCCAGATCAATGAAGCGACGCGCTGTCTACCGGATAAAAAGAACGTAGCGCACTATCGCGAGCTCCAGCAAATCCAAGACGAGCTTTCAACCGCGTTGCGCGGCGTTTTCGCGCGGCATCGCGCGCTGCTGAGCGCGTAATTTCCATTTTTACCAGGTATTTACCCTAGTAGATTGTGACGTTTGAGCGGCGTAGTCCGCTAGCACTACGGCGCAATCTGCCTACAACGAAAAACGCAGGACCGTCGACGCATTAGAAACTTGCGTGCGTGGCGCAAGAGCGTTTGTTAGGTGTGTTTGTTGCACGTTCCCCGGTGCTGCATGTTGCCAAGTTTTTCGCCCGACCGCGGGGCTGGCCGTGCTCGCACAATAGCGGAAGTTACGTTGAGTGGTTTGCCGCCATGTTTTTCCTTCACGTCGAAGATAACCTTCAAGATGCCGAGCTGGTCGGAATGCTCCTGCAGCGACGCTGGCCCGCTTGCCGTATCGAGCGCGTCGATACACGAGCCGATTTCATGCAGGCGCTTCGCAAGATCACGCCCGAACTCATTTTGTCGGATTTCTCCTTGCCCTCGTTCGATGGTTTGAGCGCGCTAAAACTCGCTCGTGTGGAGCGACCAGAAACGCCTTTTCTCTTTGTCTCTGGCACGATCGGCGAAGAGATGGCCGTGGAGGCGCTGCGAAATGGCGCGATCGATTACGTTTTAAAAGATCGCATGGGTCGCTTGATCCCCGCCATCGAACGCGCGCTGCAGCAGTCCGACGAGCAGCGCCGCCGCCGAGAAGCCGAGATCGCGTTGCGGGAGGCGCAAGAGCGTTACCGGCAAATCACGGAAAACGTCGCCGATCTGATCGCGGTGCTGGATCCGGAAGGACGTCGAATCTACAACAATCCGGCGTATCGCTTGATTCTGGGCGAAGACGCGGAACTCGCCGGGACCGACGCGTTCACGGAAATTTATCCAGAAGATCGCGAGCGCGTGCGGCAGATTTTCCAAGAAACTGTGCGTACCGGAACCGGGCAGCGCACTGAGTATCGGTTGAGCGCCCGCGACGGTAGCATCCGGTATATCGAATCGCAGGGCAGTGTAATTCGCGATCGCACGGGCCGCGTGGTCAACGTATTGGTAGTTTCGCGCGACGTGACCGAACGCAAGCAATCGGAGACTCGCATCCGCGAGCAGGCTTCGCTTTTGGACAAAGCGCAGGACGCGATCTGCGTGATCGATTTGGCGCGTTTAATTACCTACTGGAACGCGAGCGCGGAAAAACTTTTCGAGTGGCGCTCGACCGAAGCGGTCGGACGCGCAATCGAATATTTTTTGTTTCAACAAAATCCCGATCAAGCGGAGCAGGCCTTTCAACAACTGCTTGCGAACGGAAGTTGGGAAGGCGAAATCGCCACCGAAACGAGAAGCAAGCGCGCCATCACGTTGGAGAGCCGCTGGACGCTCGTGAAAAATGAGCGCGGTGTGCCGCAATCAGTGCTGCTCATTAGCACTGACATCACCGAGCGCAAACGCCTCGAAACCCAATTTCTCCGCGCGCAGCGAATGGAGAGTATCGGCACGCTTGCTGGCGGCATCGCTCACGATCTCAACAACGTGCTCACGCCGATTCTCGTCGCATCGCAAGTGCTCCAAGCACAAGCGACGCCCGAAGACCTCGGGATGCTCGAGACGATTGAAAAAAGCGCGTTGCACGGCGCTGCCTTGATCAAGCAAGTTCTGCTTTTCGCCCGTGGCGCGGAGGGCGAGCATTCACCGCTGCAACCGAAACATCTCGTCGTCGAAATGGAGAAGCTGCTTCGGGAAACTCTGCCGCGCAAAATCGAAATGCGCACGGATGTGACTCGCGATTTGTGGTTGGTGCGCGGAGACGCTACGCAGCTCAACCAGGTTCTGATGAACCTTTGCGTGAACGCTCGCGATGCGATGCCGGAGGGCGGCGTACTCGAAGTTGGCGCGTATAACACAACCGTCGGACCTGATTTTCTAACGGTGCATCCTGAATTGAAATCGAACCAGTGTGTCGTGCTGACGGTGACCGATACTGGGACGGGCATTCCGCCAGAATTGATGGAGCGGATTTGGGACCCGTTCTTCACGACCAAGGAAATCGGTAAAGGCACTGGCCTCGGACTTTCCACGGTGCTCGGAATCGTGAAAGGCCATGGGGGCGCGGTCACCGTTTCCACGCGGGAAAGCGGCGGGACGCGTTTCGAAATTTTTCTACCGGCTCTGCTCACGGAAAATGATCAGCCGCCGCCCCTTCAGCGCGCTCCACTCCCTCGTGGAAACGGCGAAGGTATTTTGGTTATCGATGACGAGCCCTACATTCGCGAAGTGATTGGTTCGATGCTCCGTTACTGTAATTTCCGCGGATTCTTTGGATCCAACGGGCACGAAGGCCTGGCGCTGTATCGAGAAAATCAGAACAAGATTTCTCTGGCGCTAGTCGACATGATGATGCCCGGACTTGATGGAGAAGCGACCATGCGAATGCTGCGCAAAATTAATCCGAAGCTGAGGCTGCTGGCGATGAGCGGCATGTTGGAAAACGCCGCCATCACGCCGGGATCGGAATTGGAAGGCGTGGAACTGATGCGCAAACCGATCGCCGCTGAGACGCTCATGAAGACAATCGTGACGACGCTGCAAGCGCGGTAAGGGGCCGTATCTATTCATTTCGCTGGGCGCGTGTATATTCTCAGCGATGCTTCAAAATCAGTGTGACAGTGTGAAATTGAAGCTACTTGCGACCAGCGGCATGCGTGAAAACGCCACTATCGATACAACGATCTGCGATGGCGGATGCTCGATCCCTAAAGTCAGAAATGCTCACAGCTTGACCTGGTTCGCGCAGTGTTCATCCGAGTGATCAATGCCGATTGT
>FTDT01000050.1_pt1:2500-34132 | contig 34132 bp, 24 predicted proteins | sample 1640021 | NCBI WGS metagenome assembly FTDT01 (sample SAMEA3914869, study PRJEB12502) | metagenome | biome: forest; material: soil | place: USA | collected 2012-03-12 | depth 0.1 m | reverse complement strand
GCCCTCTTCATCCGCGCGAAAGCGCAGCGCGGCGAGACCGTGCTGGTTCACGGCGCGACTGGCGGAGTGGGTCTCGCGGCGGGGCAGTTCGCACGTTCAGCCGGGATCCACGTTCTGGGTACGGGGGGCACGCCGGAGGGACTCAAGTTGCTCAGCGCAGAAGGCGCAGAACAGGTTTTTGATCACCATGCGCCCGACTATACCGATGCGATCATGGCCGCGACGGACGGACGTGGCGTCGATATCATCATCGAGATGCTGGCCAACATCAATCTGCAGCAAGATCTCACGCTCCTCGCCAAGTATGGCCGAATCGTGATCGTCGGCAGCCGCGGAAAAACAGAAATCGATCCGCGCGCCTTGATGCGCAGTGAGGGCCAAATCCTAGCGACGATGTCGGCAACGAAGGAAGAGCGCGCCACCGCACAAGCCGCTATCCGCATCGGCCTCGAAAATAAAAGCCTCCGCCCGATCATCTCGAAAGAGTTTCCCTTGAGCCAAGCCGCCGCCGCGCACCAAGCCGTGCTCGCTTCAAAAGCACCTGGAAAAATCATTTTGGATCCGGCCAAAATCTAATCGCTCGCCCTGGCGCGGCAGCGCCCAACCCGCCAGAAGCGCGGACATTCTGACCGCCCTACAGCGGGCCGGAGCCAGAAAAAAGTTTTCGTGACTCGCCTAGGTGGAGAAAAACCTAGCGCGCTAACTCAACTGAAGTTGAAAAAGCATACGTCGAAGTTTCGCGTACAGGTTAATTTGTTTTAGAACACTAAGACCGAAACTGAACAGTGAGCGCTCGTTGTCGGCAACAGGCCCGCGTCATCAACTGAAAAAACAAAAACCCACTAGTGCCAAAATGGGGAAGAGGATCGGAAGACTGTAGCAAACGATATAGCCAAAGAAGCTGGGACAGGGCACACCCATTTCGCTTGCGATCGTTTTCACCAGCAGATTCGGGCCATTACCGATGTAGGTGCTGGCCCCGAAAAAAACTGCGCCCAAGCTGATCGCGGCTATGTAATCGGGACGGTAATGGACCAGAAGATGGGAATCGCCCATCGATCCGGAAAGCGCGGCGTAAACGTTCGGCAGCTGAGCGCGACTCGTGCCCTTCGCCAGCTCGAAGAAAGAGGAGTAGGTCGGCGCGTTATCCAGCACTGATGACACCAGGCCAGTGGAAAAGTAATATTGGAGCGGATACGTGAGTCCTAACGACGATGCATGCTCCCTCATAAAATCGAGCACCGGCGTCATCGTTCCAAAAATGCCGAAAAACAGGAGCACGATTTCTTTCAATGGATCAAAAGAGAATTTATTTTTCTCCCAAACTGCGCGGTTCGTCCAAGTGACGCTGAGCAGGATCGACAACAGCATAACGCCTTCACGCAACCACGGAGTCGGGGGCAAAAAAAAGGCGGCGACGACGAGCAACAGCAGCGTAATATTTAGGCCACCCTCAATTTCCCATCGGTCGTCAAGCGACGAAACCAGTTCGCGGCCAAGTTGGGGTGCGAGTCGCACGCGCCGCGTGTCGAAGAAATAAAAAACGGCCAAGATTAGTACCATCGTCGTCGCCCAAACGAAAGAGAGATGCTCGATCAGCCAGAAAAATGGCACCCCGGAAAGATATCCAAGAAAAAGCGGTGGATCACCAATCGGGGTTAGGGCGCCCCCAATATTCGAAATCACAAAAATGAAGAAAACGAGGTGGTAGCCCTTCACGCAGGCTCGATTCCAGCGCAACCAAGGACGAATAAGTAACATCGACGCACCGGTGGTGCCAATCACGTTGGCCAAAATTGCCCCCGCGATGAGGAATAGAATATTCTTCTCCGGGGTCGCCTCGCCGCCTAAGTCAAGATGAATGCCGCCTGTGGTCACATAGAGCGCACCGATCAAAACCGTAAACGAAATATAGTCGTGATAGCCGTGAAGCGCCGATGAAAAACCGCCTGGCTGGAGAAATGAGTAAGCGCACGTTACCAAGACCGCCAAACCGATGGAAACGTAAGCGTAAAACGTCGCCCATCGCTTTTTCCACACGCGGCCAGTCATCGGCATCACTGCGATGAGCAGGAGCAACAAAGCGAACGGCATAACCAAGAGCAGCGCGACCACCGCAGAAGCACCGCGGAAAATCGATGCGACCGCAAGGGGCGGCGCTGTATAACCGCCGCAAATCCTGGAAACCGACCCAGTCTTAGTCGCCAGCTGAGTTCAGATTACGCGGCGACCGATTTTCCCAAAGCTTGCTTCACCGCCGGCGCAACTTTGCTGCCGAGCAGTTCGATCGCGTGGAGCATCTTGTGGTGCGGCACGGTCGCGACGGTCATTTGGAAGGTCACACGTGAGAGGCCGCCCAGCGCTTCGTTCACGTGGAGAATCTTATCTACAACCTTATTAACGTCGCCGATGAGCAGCGCGCCCATGTCGCCCCGTTGGGCGTCATAGTGCGCACGTGTGACCGGCGGCCACCCGCGCTCGCGACCAATGTCAGTGAAGGCCCTCGCGTAACCCGGATAAAAGTCGTCGGCGGCTTTCTGCGTCGTGTCACCCAAAAATCCGAGCGAGTGGATGCCCACCTTTAAATCTTCAGTGCGATGACCCGCGCGCAAACCGGCTTCGCGATAATGATCGACCAGCGGACGGAACCGATGCGGTTGACCACCGATGATGGCGACCATCAGCGGCAAACCCAGCGTACCGGCGCGCGCGAAGGACTCGGGGGTGCCGCCGACACCGACCCAGATTGGCAGCTTGGCTTGCAAGGGCCGTGGATAAACGGCTTGGCCTGTGAGCGGTGGGCGATGTTTGCCGGACCAGCGCACGTTGGTCGTTTCACGAATCTTCAGCAACAAATCGAGTTTTTCGGCAAAGAGGGAATTGTAGTCTTCGAGGTCTAATCCAAAAAGTGGATACGCTTCGACGAATGAGCCGCGGCCGACGATCATCTCGGCGCGCCCCTTCGACAAAAGATCTAGCGTGGCAAATTCTTGAAAAACGCGCACAGGATCGGCTGCACTCAGCACCGTGACGGCACTCGTGAGCCGAATCTGTTTCGTGCGCGCGGCCGCAGCTGCTAGAATCATCGTCGGCGCCGAATCGAGATATTCGACCCGGTGATGCTCACCCACGCCGAAGATGTCGACACCGGCTTGATCCGCCAACGCGATCTCTTCGATCAAATTTGCCAACCGATCTTCCGGCGTGATTTTGACGCCAGTTTCCGGGTCGGCGATGGCGGCCGCGAAGCTATCAATTCCGATTTGCATAATTAACTTTCCACTCGCGCCGCAAAGATGGGCGCGAAGGCGCGGCTCACCCGCGCGAAGACGATGAACCACAGCACCGTGACAACGATCGCCATCGGCAGACCATCGGGCGCCATGAGAATGTGGAAGAGAAGAATATTAATAATAATGCCAGCGAGGATACACAGGGCCAGCGGCACGAAGCGGTTGATCAGCAGCAAAATTCCACCCAGGAGCTGAAACGCTGAAATCGCGTAAACGTATTTCGTGGTGAATAGCAGCGTTAAAAACGCGCCAGCATTACCCGGAGGCACCTGCATCGGCATAAAGTGCAAAAACGCATTCGAGCCGAACACGGCGAAAACTAAACCGAGCAAGAGACGAGCGATCAGAGCGACGATTTTCATTGAGGTGGTAGATTAATGTAAGCCGTCGAAAGCCGGCGGCTTGGATCCAGGTTAGACCAGGAAATGGATCGGAGCGAGCGAACGAGGTTAATTCCACTGGCGCTTCCGCGTCGACCGCAGCCCTCCCTCACGTGGGCAACGGGCGCATCGACCGAGATAAAAGCGTTTCGACATAAGCGGCGCATGACGGATAAGCAACAGATGTCGGTTATCCTGAAAACGTCAACTGTCGTTTATCTTTTTCTTAGCATTGCGCTGGGTGCAGAGTTGAATAACGAGAGGTGTGCCTATTTCCGACTGCGAGGTTCGCGATCCCCGAATGCGGCGCACTCGGCAGTTATTGCAAAGTGCGCTTTGCGCGCTGCTCCGCAAAAAGAGCTTCGATGACATTTCCGTGCAGGACATCACCGAAGCCGCGACCGTGAATCGGGCTACGTTTTACGATCACTACACCGACAAATTTGCGCTCCTCGATGCTTTAGTCGCGTCCGGCTTTCATCAGCTGATCGATGAACGAGCCGTGCGCTACGAGGGCAATTGCGCAACCGCAGCCCAAGAGATTATTCGGGCAGTCTGCGATTACGTTCTGACGAGTCGCGAAAACCACCTCGCACATCAGAGCGCCTTTCAACCGCTGATTGAGGCTGCGATCACGCAAGCGATTCGGCGCGTCCTCCTCAGTGGTATGCCGAAGGCTGGCAAAGCGCCGCCTGCCCCCGAAATGGTGGCAACCGCTGCCAGCGGCGCAATCTACGGGGCCGTCAAAACCTGGGCCGATTCCTCTCACCGGGTGAAAGTCGAAAAAATCGTCCCGCAGATCCAGGCGTTGGTGTTGCCGTTATTGAAGCAGGTCGAAATGCCGTCCGAGGTAGCCTCGTCCCGTCGCTAGCCGGCCCAAAAATTTCCATCGACAACGCTTCGTCGGTTTCTACGGTGTGTCCTCCACTCGCCCGGATGGCGGAATTGGCAGACGCGCTGGACTCAAAATCCAGTTCCGAAAGGAGTGTCGGTTCGACCCCGACTCTGGGCATTCTTCGATCGCGCTGCGGCGCGATCTAGTGAAGAATGTTGAATGCGGAATGAGCAATAAAGGTCGACCGCAAACTGAAGGGGACAGTATTCGACGCCTGTTTGGCGTATGTAGTCGTACGTTAATCCAAGTCCAGAGCCTAGCTCTTGACCGCGAACCCTGAGCTAGCCGAAGTCGTGATCCTTATTCAGCAGCCAACGCAGCGCCCCTCGAAACATTCTGCAACTCGTAGTTCGTCACGCTCATCGCATAGACAGCAGCGGTCTCACAGCGCAGGACGAGTGGCCCGAGCGTGATCGGCAAGAAACCGTGGTCTTTCGCTAGCTCGAGTTCTTCCGGACTAAAATCGCCTTCGGGGCCAATTAACCATAGGACGCGCCTTGGCGCATGTCCGTGCAAGTCGCGGAAACTTTTTAACGCGTTCTGCAACGAGCCCACATCCGGCTGGAGGCTGGCGACGAGTTTCAAATCGAAATCCGCGGCTCTTTTGATGAACGCCTTCGCGGTTTCGATCAACGTGAGATCAGGCAGGAAGGGATTGCCGCATTGCTTCGCCGCTTCGAGGGCTGCGTGCTGCCACTTCTCGATCTTTTTCTCCTGCCGCTCCCCGTCCAAATGCACCTGGCTCCGATCACTCGCGAGCGGAACGATGCGGCGCGCGCCGAGTTCGGTGGCTTTCCGAACGATAGCATCAAACAGCGGCCCCTTGGGAAGCCCTTGCCCAAGTGTTAATTCGTAGGGCAAAGGCTGCGCTTGCCGAATCGATCGGACGCGCAGGATCGCCGCCGATTTTGAATCCTGGATGAGTTCACATTCCCACTCGCGGCCGCGTCCATCGAATGCGATAACCACAGCGCCACGCCCTGCCCGATTGACCGCAACCAAATGATGCGATTCTTCTGCCGACAACTTGAGTTCGGCCGTTTCATTCTCCGTTGGACGAAAAAAGACCCGAAAGTCGGACATGCCTGGTTAACGTAAAAGTCCCTCGCCGTTTCAAGCGCAGAGGTTTTTCGCGTTATTGGCGCGAAAGCGCCTTTAACGCGGGACGCCCCGGATTTCGCTGGCGCGGAAGCGCCCTTACCGGGAACGCGGGCGAGTCGCTCGCGCTCCCAGCAAATGTGTCGTAGCCGCCTCCCCGAAAACAGAAAGGGCGCTAGAGGTGACTCCAGCGCCCTTGCCGACTTTGAACTACAAACTATGACTACAAAAAAGAACGGGTAACGCAGAGGACAGACGCACTCCCTCTATTCGCGTTCAAAACTCGCCAAAGTTTTCGCAAAATTCTTCACGCTGTTCACCAGTAGGTAAAACGCGGGATCAGCTGCGATCCCACCACCGCGCGGCCGGTGTTAAAGCCTAGGCAATGTGTTAAGCGCAGAGGAACGCTGATTTCATTCTGCATTCATCACTCATCACTAGCCAGCTGCGCCACGCAGCCGGCAAACTCACCACACCAGCAATCCATGCGCGAAGGTCAGACCCGCACCGACGCTGCAGAAGATAATCTTGTCGCCAGGATGGAAAATTTCCTCTTCCGCGGCCCACCCCAACGCCATCGAAACACTGGCTGCACTGGTGTTGCCGTACTTCCCAATCGTGACGACGAAACGTTCGTAGGGAATGTTCACCCGCTTGCTCACTGCTCGCAAAATTCGCTCATTCGCCTGATGCGGCACGATCCACGCAACGTCGTCCGGCTTCAACCGATGGCGCAGCAACGTCGCCTCGATCTGATTCGCGAACGCGATTACCGCATTTTTGAAAACAGCTGCACCGTTCATCTGCAGAAAAAAGTCGTCGCGGTCATGTCCACCCGGATGTGGAAAAGGACGACTCGCTCCGCCGCCTGGCCGTTGGATCGCCTCAAACTGATCAGCGTCGCCGGAAAGCGCCATTCGTCCAAGACGATGACCATCGCGCGCGTCGGTCAAAATCGCCGCGCCCGCTCCATCACCGAACAGAAACGCCGTGGCATGATCTTTCGGATTGGTGATGCGCGACAGAAGTTCAGCCGTTACCACGATCAGTTTTTTCGCCGTTCCGCCGCGAATAAAGGCGCGTCCGACCTCCAGCGCATAAAGCCAGCCTGCACAGGCCGCGTTGAGATCGAAAGCCAATGCGTGGGGAATGCCGAGCTGTTTGGCCAGCGAACTTGCCATTGAGGGGACCGGCTGATCTGGAATCAACGTGGCCATGATGACACCGTCGATTTGCGTCACGTCTAACTGCGCCGCTTCCAGTGCGTGCTGAACCGCGGTTACAGCCAAGCTGGTTGCGGTTTCACCTTCAGCGGCGTAGCGGCGTTCCCGAATTCCCGTGAGCTTGATGACCTGTTCTTCGGTCATGTCGGGAAATGCTTTCAAAATTTCTGTGTTCGAACGGATGCCCGACGGAAAAGCGTAACCCACTCCGGCGATGCACACGGTTTCTTCTGTGAAGGACGCAAAAGCTTCCGACGCAGTGGAGGTCGCTTCAACATCACCGACGAGGCTGCCTGCATTTGCGTCTGTGCTCGCCGCCCGCGCCCGCGCGAGTTCGATATAATGCATGACATCGTCGCCGGAAACGCGGCCACCCGGGCCGGTTGCTTCGATGTCAAAAAGGGTGCTGGGATCGAGCTTCGCTTCGAGAGCCAGCTTCGTCGCCCGCGGCGTCCATTGCGGACCAGTCGCGGGAACAGCGGCGGGTCGCACAGGGCGCGTCTGCGCGGTCGTGCTCGTGCCGTTGCCACTGCCATTTGCGTGCGTAGTCGTAGTCGCCGACGTTGCGCCGCGCGTAGCGGTGTCCCTCGCTGCAGCTGAGACTACGCTCGGGGGCGCCTTCGCCGCCACGTTCGCCGACTTTGACTGCAAATGCTTGAGCGAAATATCGTTCGTCTCGATCCGCAAAAATGGCGCGCCCGACGGCAAAATATCGCCAGCCCGGCCGATCACTTCGCGAACGACACCTTCGCACGGCGCTTCAAATTCGAAAACCGATTTGTCGCTTTCGAGCTCCGCGAGCCGCTGCCCTTTCTTGATCGCAGCGCCCGGAGAAACATGAAGGTCGATAACGGTGAGTTCGTTAACGCTTGCGCCCATCGAGGGCACCGGAACATCGATCAGAAATGTTTCCATGAGAACGTGCGTTTGGGATCGGTTGATTCACTCGCGCGCCACAGGATGCGGCCAACGATAGGGCGAGTTTCGTAAAACGAAGGCGATCGTCAACGCGAGAGCATCGCAAACCGCCAACCGTAATTCAGTCGCATTGCGCCTCAACGCATCCGCACAGCTTTCCACACCGCGAGGCAGCTTTCGATTAAGCCGTTCAATTCGCCCAGCGGAACCATGTTGGGTCCATCGCTGATTGCCTCCGCGGGATTGGGATGCGTTTCGACAAACAGACCATCTGCGCCCGCCGCCAGCGCGGCTTTCGCCAGAGGTGGAACGAACTCACGCTGCCCGCCGCTCTTGCCGCCGGCGGCACCGGGAAGTTGCACGCTATGAGTCGCATCGAAAACGGTGGGATAACCGTTTCCTCGCATGATCGAAAACGAGCGCATATCGACCACCAGGTTCTGATAACCGAAAGTCGTGCCGCGCTCCGTTTGCCAAACTTCGGTCGCGCGTCCGTCACGTAATTTTCCGGTGACGAACGTCATCTCCTGCGGAGAAAGAAATTGTCCTTTCTTCACGTTGACCACCTTACCGGTTTCCGCAGCGGCGAGGAGCAGATCCGTTTGGCGACAGAGAAAAGCCGGGATCTGAATCACATCGCATACTTCGGCGACGGGCTTTACTTGACCGACGTCGTGGACGTCGGTCAGCACCGGAAATCCGTATTCGCGACGGACCAGCGCGAGCAATTTCAACCCTTCTTCCATTCCGGTGCCGCGCTCGCCCGCGAGCGACGTGCGGTTTGCTTTGTCAAAAGAGCCCTTGAAAATAATCTTCAGCTCCGGACGCGCACGCTGCAGGCCTTGCAACCTTTCCGCGACGGCGCGGCACACCGTTTCGTTTTCCAACGAGCAAGGGCCGGCAATCAATAGCAACTTCGTGGCGTCAAAAATCATGGTGGTGCAAGATGCGCCGCCACAAAGTGCAGAGCGCGCTGAAAATCAAACCTTCGCCGATTTTTTCTTCGGCTTCGCGCTCGCAGCCTTAATCGCACGATGAGTCCGGCGTTGCTTCAATGAAGCGCCAATAAATGCCGCGAAAAGCGGATGCGCCTGGTTCGGTTTCGATTGAAATTCCGGATGGAACTGCACCGCTAAAAACCACGGGTGATTTTTCAGTTCGATAATTTCAACGAGATTTCGACGCGGATTGATTCCGCTGATGACCATGCCGCCACGTTGCAGCTGGCCCACATAAGCATTGTTCACTTCGTAGCGGTGGCGGTGGCGTTCACGAACACTTTCAGCGCCATAGGCCTTGGCCGCCGCTGTACCTGGGGTGAGCGCGCACTCGTAGCTGCCGAGCCGCATGGTCGCGCCTTTATCGATAATTTTCTTCTGCTCTTCCATCATGTTGATGACGGGATGAGCGGCATTGATATCGAACTCAGTGCTGTTCGCACCGTCGAGTTTCAAAACGTTACGAGCATACTCGATCACCGCGATTTGGAGTCCCAAGCAGAGACCATAATAAGGAATTTTCTTTTCCCGCGCATAACGCGCTGCCGCGATTTTGCCTTCGGTACCGCGATCGCCGAAGCCGCCCGGCACCAAGATACCGTCAAGATTTCGCAGCGCGCTCAGACCATTTTTCTTTTCCAAATCTTCCGCGTCGATGCGGACGATATTGACGCGGCAGTTGTGCGCAAAACCAGCGTGGGTGATCGATTCGTAAACCGATTTATACGCGTCCTGCAGCTCGATATATTTCCCGACCACGCCGATCGTCACCTCGTGCGCAGGCGTGCGGATGCGGCGAGCGATTTCTTCCCAAACGTTTTTAGCGGGAAGTTGATTTTTTAAACCGAAAAGTTCGACGACCAGTTCGTCTAATTTTTCGTTCTGCAGCGCGAGCGGCAGCTCGTAGATCGAGGCAACGTCGCGGCATTCCACCACGGCCTTCATCGGCACATTGCAGAACATGGAGATCTTATCGCGCAGGCTGCTGTCCAGCGGATGGTCGCAGCGGCACACCACGATGTCCGGCTGAATACCGATTTCGCGCAGCTTTGCGACCGACTGCTGAGTCGGTTTCGTTTTCAATTCTCCCGCGGCCGCCAAAAATGGCACTAACGTGACGTGAATGAAAACGGTGTCGCGTGGACCGACTTCGAGCGCGAATTGGCGCATCGCTTCGAGAAACGGGAGCCCTTCGATGTCACCCGTGGTGCCGCCGATTTCGGTGATCAAAATGTCGACGTCCTTCGCGGCCTGGTAAATGCGTTCCTTGATCTCGTTCGTGACATGCGGAATCACTTGCACGGTTTTGCCCAAAAACGCGCCACGACGTTCTTTTTGGATCACGCTTTCATAAACCTGGCCGGATGTGAGGTTGTTAAGACGAGAAAGTTTTCCGCTGGTGAAACGCTCGTAATGGCCCAAGTCGAGGTCGGTCTCCGCGCCATCCTCCAGCACATACACTTCGCCGTGCTGAAACGGGCTCATCGTGCCCGGGTCGACGTTCAGATAGGGATCAAATTTTTGAATACGTACCGTGAGGCCACGCATCTCCAGCAGCGCGCCCAACGCGGCCGCCGTGAGGCCCTTGCCCAGCGAAGAAACAACTCCGCCTGTCACGAAAATGTACTTCATCTGACACGGATAACAGGCCCGGCAAAAACGTGACAAGACAAAGCACGCTTTTTCCCGAGCGCGCCTCCCAACGGATTATCCGAAAATATAGAGGAGACCGCCGACGAACATGCACACCAGTGCGCTGATCAAAACGAACTTCACGCACCAAACAATCAGCTTGGCGACCATCCAAAGCACCAACACGCCGAGCACCGCAAGTGCGACGAAAGCGAGCCAGTCAGGATAGCCTGCCCACAAGTTTTGCCAGTAGACGAGAAACGGTTGCATACGTTACGGCGTCAGATGACTGACAGCGATTTCGGCACTTTGCGCCAACCAATTCCCTTGCGGGTGCCCGCGCGCTCCTCACCATCCGCGTTTTCCTCGATGCACTCGAAGCCTCAAGTCCTTGCCTGGATCACATGCGATGGTGTTCACATCGATCCAGGTTCAGGCAAACATACCCTACTCGGCGTCTTCTCCAATATCCGGTCGCGCCAGTTTCCTGTGGTGCATCCGTTCATGATTTGGTTTCTCACCATCAGCGATGTGCCCGCCGGCAATCACAAAATTCGAATTTCACTCGGCCTCGATCTCACTGGTTTAAACCCACTGATCGAGCGCGACGTCGAATCGCAGGGTCCGCTCCAACGCATCAATCTCATTAACGAGGTTCGAAATTTCAGTTTTTCCCAACCAGGCGACTATTCGATTTTAATCGAAGTCGACGAAGAACCGCTCTTGGCCACGAGCCTTACGGTCTCGACCTAAAAGGCTGAAACCTAAAAGACTGAAGGCGGAACCAATCCAGCCGTATTCACTTTCTGGATTTCAAGCTCAGCTTCAGTCTTCAACCTTTAGCTTTTCAGTCCTTCAGCCCTTTCTTTCCGCATGTCCGCCCATAAATATCCGAAAACCTCTCGCCCTTGTCTCGTCGTTGGCTCCGTCGCGATCGATCGCGTGGCTACTCCCCACGGTCAGAGCGACAACATCCTTGGCGGCGCCGCCAGCTACGCGTCAATCGCCGCTAGCTATTTCACCCAGGCACGGCTCGTGGGTATCGTGGGTGGGGATTTTCCCAAAACATTTCTCAACCGTTTCAAAAAACACGGCATCGACACGGAGGGACTGCAGATCGATCACGCAGGAAAAACATTTTATTGGTCCGGACAGTATCACGAAAATTTCGCCGGTCGCAGCACGTTGGAAATCCAGCTCAATGTATTCGAAAAATTTTCGCCCACGCTCCCCAACGCGTATCAACAAAGTCCCTACGTGATGCTCGGTGCGATCCAGCCATCGCTCCAACATCACGTGCTCGATCAGTTGAAGGCCAAGAACGCGTTCGTGCTCGCCGACACGTTTGATCTCTGGATCAAGACCACCCGCGATGACTTTGACCGCCTTCTGCCGCGGATCGATTTGCTCGTTATCAACGAAGATGAGTCACGCCTGCTTACCGGCGAAACCAGTCTGATCGTCGCTGGCCGCAAGCTGCGCAAAATGGGTCCGCGCATCGTCGTGTTGAAAAAAGGCGAACATGGTTCGCTCCTCTTCCACCCCGACGGCTTTTTCGCGATCCCGGCGTATCCCGTGACCAAATTCATCGATCCCACCGGCGCGGGCGACAGCTATGCGGGCGCCCTGATCGGCTATCTCGCTTCGGTTAACCGCACCGACTTCGCCGCGCTCAAAAAGGCCGTCGCCTATGCAACCGCCGCCGCCAGCCTAACGGTGGAAAGTTTCAGCGTAGATCGCCTTTCGCGCGCAGGGCGCCCTGTCGTGGACGCGCGCTATCGGGAGCTTGAAAAAATGACGCGGTTTTGACGCGCGTCCGTTCTTAACCGCCGAACTACGCCGGCGTGATTTCTGGCTTCACCGGCAGAGTAAACAAAAACGTCGCGCCGTGATCTGGTTTGCTCTCAGCCCAAATGCGGCCGCCATGTCGCCGCACGACGCGCGCGGCGGTTGCTAAACCTACGCCGTTTCCCTCGAATTCCTGCGCGCTGTGCAGACGTTGGAAGACGCCGAAGAGCCGGCCGCTCGCGTTCGAATCGAAACCGACGCCATTGTCGCGTACGAAGAAGGTGTAGAATTCGTCATTCAAGATCGCGCCCACTTCGATGATCGTAGGATTGCGCGGCCGAGAATATTTCAACGCGTTCGAAAGCAGATTCGTCATCACTTGACGCATCAAGCCGGGGTCACATTGCGCCTCGGGCAAGGGCGGTCGGCGCCACTCGATTTTGCGCGCGCCGACTTCGCGATCGAGATCAGCAATCACTTCGTCGACGAGACGATCAAATGCAGTGATCTGCAGCTTGATGGGCTGCTGGCCCAAGCGAGAAAATTGCAGAAGATCGTCGATCAAACGGTTCATCTTACGCGTGCCATCAACGATCCGGGAAAGACAAAGCTTATGATCGGCTGGAAGATTTTCGCCGCGGTCTTCGAGCAAAACCTCCGAATAGCCGGAAATAATCCGCAAAGGTGCGCGCAAGTCATGCGAAACTGAATACGCGAACGCCTCCAAATTCCGGTTGCTATCCTCGAGCTGCGCAGTGCGCAGCATCACGCGCCGCTCCAAATCGGCGTTCAACCGCAGCACTTCCGCTTCCGATTGTTTTCGCTCGGTGATGTCCATCACGACGCCGGCAAGTAGAGACGAGCGTCCCATATCGGTCGCGATGGCCCGCCCGCGATCGCGGACCCAGCGGATGATTTGATCGGGGCGCACGATGCGATACTCCAAATCGATTTCCGCGGGCGCGTTCGGAGACTGCAAAAAAGCCTCCCGGACGCGCAGCCGGTCTTCCGGAAAAATACATTCGAACCACTCGTCGGAGTGCAGAGAGGTCTCTCCATGACCCAGTCCAAGCAGCGCGTTCAAGCTCGCGTCGCGCATGCCCGCGTCCGCGGCGCGATTGAAACGCCACGTGCCGAGACCAGCCGCGTCCAGCGCGATCAAACGCTGTTCTTCGCTCTCGCGCAGCTCAGCCTCGCGTAACTGAATTTGCGAGAGCATGTGGTTGAACGTGGCCGTGAGCGCGCCCAGCTCGTCGTCACCAAATTTCCGCGCGCGCGTTGAGAATTCCCCTTTCGCTGAAACCAATTCCGCCACCCGCGAGAGTTCATCGATCGGGCCCGTGATGCTCTTGCGAAGCACTTTTGAAAATACCATCGCGGCGCCAAAGGCTAACGCCACCAAACCGAATCCAATCAGCGCATAAAAACCGAGCCGCTGGCGATACCAACGAAGATCGGTGTACATCACGAGCGTCCCGAGAAATTTCCCGTTTTGTTGAATCGGGCGGCTCGTAACCAAACTTCCCTCGAGAAAAACGTGCGTGAGTTTTTCCAGCGAAGGCTCGATCCTGCCCGGGGCGGCACTTTGCGGCGCGTAAGCGGCAAACAATTTTCCCTCCGCGTCATAAATGACCGCCATCGTCACGCTGCGCTCTGCAGCCAGAGTTTGCAGAAGATCGCTCGCATCGTCGACCGCGCCGAACGCGAGTGTAGCGCTGCTGTTGGCCGCAATCACGTCCGCCAACGTGCCAAATTCGCGCACCAAATCGCGGCGAAACGAAGTCACGTCGAATACCACGAGCACCGCCGCCGAGGCCGCCAACACCACTGCGGTGATCACGAGCACCATGGTCAGCAATTTCCGGCGAATGGGAAAATCGGCGAAGTTCACGGCTGCCCTTTCCGAATTTCCGCAAGTCGAAGCAGCTTCGAGCTCAGCGTCAAATTCGCCTTCCGCGCCGCCTCCAAATTCGCCGCGATGTGGATCCGGTGATTTTCGACCGTAAACGCGATGACTGCACCAAATGATTCCACCGCTTGCCCATCGGTGACCGTTAAAATACTGCGCGTACTCAATTCATGCACCAGTCGATCCGCAGAGCGCAAATTCGAAGCCGAAATAAAAACCGCATGACAATTTTCCGCAGCCTCGGGCGTGAAGCAATGGACTAGTTGAAGAGGATGTCCGCTGACGTTTTCACCACGCACCAAATCGTCCAACACACCTCCAAATGGATCCGGTCCATAAATTCCGATTACGAGTGGCGTCGACGATTCTAAAAACGAACTCGCGGGCCAGCGCACAAAGTGCACGACCTGACTGAGCGCCGCCGCTTTCAACTCTTGCTCGGACAAACCGCGAGCGCCGCCCGCGCCGAACGTTTGGACGGAGATCAACGCAAATCCAAGCCAGCCCAGAAAAAATCTGCGAAGGCTCAAAACTGCCATATCACGCTCCCATAAATCTCGCGGGGCACCTCACGCGCTTGCGGATTGTTCGCCCCGAATTCGGTGTGATCCTTCTGCAGCAAATTCGCGCCCACCAGATCGAACTCCCAACGTCCATGGAATCGATACGCGAACCTCATGTCCGCGGTCACATAAGCTTTCTGCACTGGATTCGGCAGCGATGATACGTAGCGAATTCCGCATGACCATTGCAGCGCCGGCGTGATCTGGAGTGACGACTGCAGCGAAGCGGTGTTCTTCGGATCATTGTACTCGGTGTATCCACCCGTCGGATCAGTGCTGCCCGGATCGAGCGAGAATTTTTCGCTCAAATAGCTATAAGTCGCCGCGAGACGCCACCGCGAGCAGACCTGCCACTTAGCACTTAAGTCGACGCCCGCGCTGTGCGAATTCAATTTGTTCTGTAACTCAGAAGTGAATACGCCCGGAAGACGCTCGCGGCTGCGTAAATCGTCGTAACGATTCACGAAAAGCGACATGTCCCATGTGAAAGCCGTAGTCCACTGCGCGCGATAGCCTAGCTCGTAAGCAGTCAGCGTTTCCGATTTGAAATCTTCGTTGCCAACGATGACCGGAAATTTCGGCACGACGATGACATCTTCATCGAAGCGACTCGGCGTGCGCACTGCGCGTGAGACCGCCGCCCACAAGGTGCTGCCACCCGTGCGATAAGCCGCGCGAATACTCGGCGCCACATCGAAGCCGGAAAATTCGTGGTACTCGAATTTCGATCCGATGATCAAACCGTAGCGGCCGTCTTTCCACCGCATCTCATCCTGCACGAATGCGCTGCCTTCATTGATGATCCGCTGCGAAGGTAAGAAGACCGTCTGAACACCGCCATCGGTGTCATCTGACGAATTTCGAAATTGCAGGCCCGCAATGATATCGTGGTGATCCCAGCGCGAATACCGGAGCTGTGTATCGATATTGTAAGTACGCTGAGTCTCGCCGTACTGAAGATACAACGAGCGCGAAACGTAATCGAAATACGTGTTCGTGCTGAGCACCAAATCATCACTCAGCACACGCGACGCATTGAGAGTTAAATTGCCGCCCGAGAGAGGCGTGTTTTCGCCCGGGGACGTACCGATCTGGCCGTTATAGTAATCGCCCGATAAGCTCAGGCTGCCCTCGTCTGCAGGCATTGCGCTATCGATGCGAAAACCGGTTTGCGTAGTCGACCAACCATCCCCGCCGGCGTTTCCGGTGACCGTTGGCAAATCGTTCCGTTGAGAACTCTGCACATAAACGCGGTAATAGTATTTGTTAGAAATTTCTCCGCCGTAACGAACGCTCGCGGAGCCCGGCTCGTCGCTTCCCGCCGTGATCGTGACCAGTCCACCTTGTGTATACCGGGCGTCTTTCGTGGTGATCGAAACCACGCCATTGACGGCATTGGCGCCCCACATTGTCGCACCTGGCCCGCGCGTGACTTCGATGCGGTCCACGTCCGGCATAAAAGTATCCTGACTGTCCCAAAAAACTCCGGAGAACAGCGGTGTATAGACCGTGCGCCCATCGATCATCACCAGCAGCTTATTCGATACGCTGGAGTTAAAACCACGTGCTGAAATTGCCCAGGTGCGGCCGTCAACTCGCGCGACTTCCATGCCCGGCATGTAGCGCAGCGCATCCGCGAGTGTGTGCGCGCCGGTTTCATCGATGTCCTGTTCCGTCATGACCGCAACGGCCGCCGCAGTCTCTGCAAAGGGTTCCGGTTTCCGCGAAACCGAGGTCACCTCAAGTCCCATTAACTCCTCGAGCGAATAACTTTTAAGCTCTGAAACCGTCAACTGTGCACGGACGGCTGGAGTTCCCAAGGTCGCCAGTAACGTCAGCAGAATTGAAGAGTAGGTCAGTTTCAAAACTCGCGTGAAAAGACTCGTTAATCGCCGCCTTGAACGATCAGCTGCAAGCCGAAGCTCACGGGGTATCAGCTCGTAAGTCTAATGCAATCTCTCCCGTTGCTGCACCGGGCAATCTCCCGCCCGGAGGGATCGGATTTTTCCCGGCAGCGAGAGAAAAGATCCTTCAATCTGAAAGCAGAAGGAAACAGCCACGATCCCTGAGCGAATATTTGCTAATCGTTGTGAAAGTTCAGCACTCGAATACGCCGAGGAAGATGGGCGTTCGGGAGCAGGACCAGTTTCTGCGGCAGGGAATTCGAAGTCCGAACTCTGCTTATCACCGCGCTCCGTATATTTTGTCCGTTTACCATTTCAGCCTTCAATCCTTCAGGCTTCAGCCCTTTCCTTCCGTCATGGCGCATCACAAATCTGCCACCGATCACATCTGGACGTTCTACCGCATTAGTGGATTGGACCAGGTCGCGCTTAAAAACGGGAGCGATCTGCTCAACCTAAAATTTCTAGATCAAAAGTTGTGGGTCGCCCTCAGCTGTCCCGTCAAAGGGCTCGAAATCGACGAGCGCACGCTCGAGTTAATCGATACCGATAAGAACGGCCGGATCCGCGTGCCGGAAATTCTCAACGCGATCGACTGGTGCGCCGCGCGATTGAAACACTTGGACGACCTGATCGAACCGAAAGCCGCGCTACCGATCGAGCTGATCAACGACACGACACCCGAGGGGAAAACCATTCTTTCTTCAGTTAAACAGATTCAGAGCAGCCTCGGTCAAAGCGACGAAAAATTCATCACCGCCTCGGCCGCATCCGACCCGAAGGAAATCTTCGCGAACACTGCGTTCAACGGCGACGGCGTGATTACGCCCGCGGCCGGACAAAACGAAATCGAGAAATCGCTCATCGCCGAAATCATCAAGAGCTACGGCGGCGTTGAAGACCGCAGCGGCCAACCGGGGATCAACCAGCAAAAATTAGATCAATTTCTCCAAGACGTCGCCGCTCACGAAGCTTGGCGTGCGAAAGGACAAAGTGTGGAAAACCTGACGCCTGTACTCGAATCGGCTGCAGCCAGCAGTGCGCTCAATGCAGTTCGCGCGAAAGTGGACGACTTTTTCGCACGCGCAAGTTTAGCCAGTTTCGACCCACGCGCACTCGCTGCGGTGAATCGGCACGAATCCGACTACGTCGCCATTGCAACCAAAGATCTGACCGTCACCGCCGAAGAGTTAGCCAGTTTCCCCTTAGCAAAAGTGGAGGCCAATCGCGCACTTCCGCTAACCGACGATTTGAATCCCGCCTGGAACACTCGGATCAATGAACTGAGAAAGTCGCTTCTCGCGCCTGTTTTCGGCGCAGACATCCGCGTCCTCAGCGCCGAGCAATGGAAAATTGCCCAAGCTCGCCTCATACCCTATGAGACTTGGCAAGCCGAACGCCCCGCCGGTCCGATCCGCGCGATCGCGGCTGAACGTATTCAAGAAGTCGTTACGAGCGACCTTGGAGCTCGTCTAACGGCGCTGATCGCTCGCGACAAAGCGCTCGAACCCGAAGCGATGGCTGTCACCGACGTCGAACAATTGGCGCGCTACTACCGCGATCTCGGAACGCTGCTGCGCAATTTTGTTAATTTTGCTGATTTCTATAACCCAAATCGTTTCGCCAGCTTTCAGGCCGGCACGCTTTATTTCGATAGTCGCAGCTGCAATCTGTGCGTGCGTGTGGAGGATCCGAATACGCACTCGATTCTGGCCAGCTTAAGCAAAAGCTACATCGCCTACTGCGATCTGAAGCGCGGCGACGAGACCATCAAAATCGCGGCGTGTTTCACGCAGGGAGACAGCGACTATTTGATGGTTGGGCGCAACGGTCTCTTTTACGACCGCAAGGGTCGCGATTGGGATGCCACGATCACGAAGATCATCGATAATCCGATCAGCATCGCGCAGGCGTTTTGGTCGCCGTATAAAAAGTTTATCCGCTTTGTCAGCGAACAAGTCGCCAAACGCGCCGCGGCCGCCGAATCGAAAGGCGACGCTCGTCTCGCCAATGTCGCGACGGTCGCTACCGCCGCCGACACCGCCCCGAAGCCACCGGATCAGCCGAAGCGCATCGATGTCGGCTCAGTAGCGGCGTTAGGGGTAGCGGTCGGCGCGTTGAGCACAGCCTTCGCGTATTTTCTCGGATTGTTCAAGGGCCTGCTCTGGTGGGAATTTCCCCTCGTGATCGTCGGGATGATGCTCGTAATCTCGCTCCCTTCCACGATCATCGCTTGGCTAAAACTTCGGCAACGCACGATCGGCCCGATCTTGGATGCAACCGGCTGGGCCGTGAACGCGCGAGTGAAAATCAATATTCCATTCGGCACGTCGTTGACGCGCCGCGCTAAACTTCCGCCGAATTCGATTCATCGTTTGGATGATCCGTTCAAAGACAAGACGACCGGACGCAACTGGAGTCTCTTCGTCCTCTTTCTGCTAATCGTCGCCGCCGGCTTCGGATTCTACGCCTATAAAACGCAGCACTGGCCATTCAACCCACCCGCCCCAACGCCAATGCCGGCGCCCGTCCCCACGACACCAAAAGCCTGATGGTGTCGTGTGACTGCCTCATAGAGGCATTCCGTAATCTTCGGCGTACCCGCGCTCGTAAGAACGCGGGCGTTGAAAACTGCGCCCCGCAAGGCCCCCGCTCTCGCGAACGCGGCGACCTTCACGGCGTGCGGAGATTGCGGCTCCACGACAAACCGCCCTTCTTCGCGTAGTCGTACGTTTTAAGTGCGGAGTCTTCTTTGCGTGCTGACTCGCAGCTGCGAGTCTTAACGCGCAGCTTTATCTCGAGCCAATCGCTTCTCCCTCACGCTTTCTTCACCGACTTGATCGGGTACTTCGTCACCGTAATGCCTTTGGCACTACGGCTACCGACCGAGAGAGGAGAGAGGTCGAATTCAAATTCCTTCACCCGTGCGCTCGAGCGACCACTCAGCGATACGTCGATTTTTTTCGGCATATCTTTTTCCGATTTTGCCACGTCGAAATAAACCACCCGCGAGCCTTCACTACCGGCCAAAGGATAAAGTTTCTCGCGCGTCACGCCGCCGACCTGGAAGCGTTTCGCGAAGGCCTTTCCGCTTTCCTTATCCTGATATACCATCGTGTAGAAAGCCTTGTCGCCTTCTTTCGGCATGATCGCGCAATGCAGAATCTCACGCCCCATGAAAACTTTGTCTGCCACACGCGCAACCTTCATCGTGCCGTCGACCATGAAGCAAATCACGTCGTCGAGAATCGTGCACTCGGTAAGAAATTCGTGCTGTCGCCAATTTAGGCCGATAAAACCTTCCTCGCGATTCACGTAAAGACGCTGATTGGCCGAGACGACTTCGGATGCACTGATCTGTTCAATGTCGTCGTACGTCGTGCGGCGCTTGTGGCCTTTGCCGTATTTCTCGGCGAGCATCTCGAACCACTTGATCGCATAATCGGTCAAATGCTTCAGGTCATGCTTCACGTCCTTGATGCTGCCTTCAATCTTCTTGATCTGCTCGTCGGCCTGAAAACGGTTATACTTCGAAATCCGTTTGATGCGGATTTCCGTCAGGCGCACGATGTCTTCTTCAGTCACTTCGCGGCGCAAATTTTTAATGAAGGGCTTTAATCCCTCACGAATTTCGCTGAGCACGTTCTCCCATGTCTCCGATTTCTCAATACGCCGGTAAACACGCTCCTCGATGAATATCCGTTCCAGCGAATCCCAGTGCCACTGCTGGTCGAGCTCTTCGAGACGAATCTCCAATTCGCGTTTCAGTAAGGCGACTGTCTTGTCGGTCGATCGTCGCAGGATTTCGGATACGCCGAGAAAATGCGGTTTGTCATTCTCAATCACGCACGCCGCCGGCGAAAGCGTGACTTCGCAATCGGTGAACACGTAGAGCTGCCGCGTGACTTGATCGACATCGGCGCCTTGCGGCAGATGAACCAAAATTTCCACTTTCTCCGCGGTGTTGTCGTCGACGTGACGAACCTTGATCTTGCCCTTCGCGTTGGCGGCCAAGATCGACTCGATCAGCGTGGTCGTTGTCGTGCCGTAAGGCAGCTCGGTGATCGCTAGTTGATACTTTCCGCGAGGCTCCATCTTCGCGCGGATCTTCACTTTTCCGCCGCGGTCGCCATCGTTATATTCTGAGAAATCTGCAATGCCGCCGGTCGGAAAATCGGGGACGATTCGGAATCGTTTTCCCTGTAGATGATTGACCGAAGCGCGGCACAAATCGTTAAAATTGTGCGGAAGGATTTTGGTCGAGAGACCGACCGCGATGCCTTCAGCGCCCTCCGCCAACGTTAGTGGAAATTTCACTGGCAGCGTGACCGGTTCGCGCGCCCGGCCATCATAGCTGAGCTGCCAAACCGTGGTTTTCGGATTGAAAACAACTTCACGCGCAAAAGGCGTCAGCCGCGCTTCGATATAACGCGAGGCGGCCGCACCATCGCCGGTCAGCACGTTGCCAAAGTTTCCCTGCGGCTCGATTAGTAATCCGCGCTGTGCCATACCGACTAGCGCCGCTTCGATCGATGCGTCGCCGTGCGGGTGGAAGCGCATGCAGGCGCCCACAACGTTGGCCACTTTGTTGAAACGCCCATCGTCCATCTCGAAGAGCGTGTGCAAAATCCGGCGCTGAACCGGCTTGAGACCGTCGTCGATATACGGCACCGCTCGGTCGAGGATAACGTAGCTCGCGTATTCAAGAAACCATGACCGATAATTTCGCGCGAGCGGAGCGCTGTCCTCACTTGGAGGCCGCCCGCTCCCCGGAAGTGCGGGTGGGAGCGGCACAACCGGCAGGATCGGTTCACTCGTCGCTGAAACTTCCTCTGCTTCTTTCGGCGGAGCGGTTTCACCCGTCAGCGGAAGTGGCAATTCAGATTGATCGGACGTCTTAGGAGTCTTGCGTTTGGCCATCGAAAAGGAGCGCCGCGGGGGGTGCGAAAAGAGCAACTCAGCGCGCTTGTTCCTCAAGGGCAAGCGCAGTTTGCACCGGGACGCGGACGTTTCGACTCCACGTCGTAGGAGGCCGGCACGCCGTTTCTGCCCTTTTCAGATTGAGACCGAGCCGCGCTCCGCCAGAGTCGCGGCGTCCAGCCCCGCACGTTTCGACGGAATCTTCGGTCAAAACCGCTGTCTTTTTACCCAATGAAAATTCCTGCCCTGCTCGCCGTCTTGGTGAGCACGCTCTTGTTTTGCGCCGCTGCGTCCGCCGCGCCAACTGACGCCGCCCCGACCGCAGAAACATCCAACGTTCCTCACGATTACGAGGGCCCGCTTTGGAGTGAACTCGATCTCAATGCGACGAAGGAGGCCGCGCGCGCGATCACGCCTGAAGCATTTCTCAACTGCGACACGGTGATCGTCGATCAGAAGATGATGCGCGTTTATCACGAAAACGGCATCGCTGAACAGCAGGACGAAACGTTCACGAAAGTCCTAACGGAAAAAGGCCGCCGCAAGAACGGTTCTCTCCAACTTAATTTCCAACTCCCTTATAGCGCCGTTAAAGTGATCAAGCTCGAGCTGATCAAACCCACGGGCGAAATCAGAACCATCGATATCGCGGCGAATTCCAAAGAGAGCATCGATCAAAGTCAGATGGAGGAAAATATCTTCGACCCCAACGCGCGGGTTCTCGAAGTAAATATTCCCAATCTAGAAATCGGCGAAATCGTCCACTCAATCGTCCGTACTGATGTCAACCGCGCCTTTATTCCAGGTGAATACGCCGAAGACGAAATTCTCGAAGGCAACGGCTACATTCGCCATGCCTCGCTGGAAGTGCGGGGGCCTGCGACCAAGCCGTTAAAACAAATCCGGCTGCGCAATGAAGTTCGAGGCACCATCACCGCCGCCTCCCGCAGCGAAAATGGCGGCGCCAATCTGGTTTACCATTGGGAGATCAACCAAGTTCCCCGCATGTACGATGAGCCCGCGATGCCGCCGGCCAGCGTCGTGCTCCAACGTATTTCCGTTAGCACTACACCGGACTGGGCGGCGATTTCGCGCTGGGCCTGGAATCTGGATCTGCCTCACCTCAACGCGTCCGATGACGACTTGAATCGCACCGTCGCTGAATTAATCGCCGGCAAAACCACCGATCTCGAAAAGACCAAAGCGCTCTTTTACTACGTTTCAAAAACGATCCGGTACATGGGTATCACGCCCGAGAAAGATCTGCCCGGTTTCGAACCCCATGACGTCAAACTGACCTTCGGGAAAAAATATGGCGTCTGCCGCGACAAAGCCGCGCTGCTCGTCGCAATGCTACGCACTGCCGGCCTGCCCGCCTATCCGGTCTTGGTGAGCTACGGGGAGAAGAAAGATCAAGACGTGCCCAACCCGTTCTTCAACCACGAGATCGCCGCCATCGACCTCGGCAAAGCTAATTATTTATTGATGGATCCGACCGACGAAAATACGCGCGACCTGCTTCCTTCACTCGAAGGAAATCAAAGCTATCTCGTCTGCCGCCCGGAAGGCGAAATTCTAAAAACCACTCCGGTCAACGATCCCGAAGAAAGCATGATGCGCGTCAAAACCACGGGTGTGCTCAGTCTTTCCGGGGCGGTTGATGCCCACGCCGAACTTTTTTTCAACGGCGTGAATGACAATCTCTATCGCGGCGCCTTCGCACAAATGAAGGCCGATGACCGGTGGCGCTTTTTCGAGAGCAATTTGAAACGCGCGGTCCCCGGCGCAGTGCTCAAGTCGTTGAAGATCCTTCCGGAAAATTTGCAGGACTCATCGACGAATTTGCACGTTACACTCGACTTTTCCGCTGAAGATATCGTCGCCTTCGGTGATTCCAAGGCCCTCGTCACACTGCCCTGGATTAGCAAAGGCATCGGCATCGTGAACTACATTTTTGGCGGCGCGAGTTTGGAACAGCGTAAGTATCCACTGCAGACCTACGTCGCTTGCGGACTTCACGAAGATATTTCGCTCCAAGTGCCAAAAGAATACGCTGAGTCGCTCTCGATGCCGACGAGCGTCCCGCGCAACGATGCATTTTTCAGTTACGAACGCGCGGCCAACTTTTCTGATGGCCGGGTGACCGCATCGCGCGAGCTCACGCTCAAATCAGTGGAATTCAGCCCGGAGCAATATGGAACGCTCAAATCCACGCTCGCGACGATGCAAGAGGACGATCGAAAAGCGCCGTTGCTCAAGACCACTTTGTCGACCGCGCCCGCCTCTGCTATGGCTGGGACCGGCGAGCTGCCCACGCCCACGAGCGATTCTCGTTACCTGAAAATGACACGCGATTTCACGGTCAATGATGCGCACTCGGCGGTCTTTGACGTGAAGTTTTCCAAACTGGTTCTCAACTACAGCGGCAAGAAGAAGGACGCCGAGTTCAAGCTGCCGTACAATTCGTCGGTGGAAGACGTGAAAGTTGTCCACGCCTCGGTCACCGACAAGGCCGGTAAGAAAGCGGAAATTTCTCCGGAGGAAATTAATCGCATGGACGAAGGATGGAACTCGTCGGCGAAGCGCTACACTGGCGGGAAAATTCTGGTGCTGAGTTTGCCCGGGGTAGACATCGGCTCGCTGATCGATGTCGAATATCAAGTCATCTTGCACGATGCGTCCTCGATCGCGCGCTTTGAAAGCTTTCAATTCGGTGACGCTTGTGATGAGAGCACCCTTCGCATCAGCGTGCCGAAAGACCTGCCGTTTCTACATGATATTCGAGGCACGAAATCTTTGCTCAGTGCGACCGCGCACATTGAGAATGACCGCAAGATTTTCGAGTGGAGCGCGAAGAACGTTGCGCCCCTACCCGATGAGCCGAGCACTCCACCCGACTGGAACTATCAAACCGGCGTCGAGTTTTTCGTGGGTTCGCCGAAAGAATATTGGCGCGAAATCCAAACGGCCTTCGCGGAAAAATCCGCGCAGGCCAGCGATGCCACCGCAATGGGCAAACAGCTCGCCTCCTCCGCTCGCACCAAGGCAGAAGCGATCACTGCGATCCGTAACTATGTCGACCGCAAGGTGCGCCTCGCCGGTCCCGGCTTCACCGATCTCGCTTTGCGCGAATTGTCGCCAGCCGACGTGACGTTGAAAGACGGATACGGCCACTGGGCCGATCACGCAATTCTGCTCGAGGCAATGTTGAAAGGGGCCGGCTTCATTCCGCGCTTTGTATTCGCCTCTCGACTACCGGACATCTCCGCGCTTTCCGCGTCGCTCAAAGGACTGCCGTTGCCCGAGGATTTTGACGACCCGCTCATCGAGGTGGACGCCGATGGCACACGTTACTACCTCAACGACACCGATCAGTACGCACATCTCGGCTCCACTCCACATGACAACAATATCGCCGTGATCGCTGAAAATGGCGGCTACGAAACGGTGCGCGCCTCGAATGACGCTCCGAGCAAAACCGAAAGCATTTATCGACTCGCGATCAGCAAGGACGGGGCCGCTAAGATTGAAATCGTGCGCCGCTATTACGGCGTGACCTGGGGCGACAAAAAGAAATTCTTCGCCGAACTTCCTCCGGAGGAGCGTAAGCATTACTTTGAAGAGCTCGTCAGCAGCGTCGCGCAAGGAGCTCATCCGATTGCTCCACTGAAAACCGATTTTGATTCTTATCCCGGCACAGAAACGTTCGCCGTGGAGCTTAGTCATTACGCGGTCAGCGATGGACGTTATCTTTATTTCGAAACGCCGGGTCGCGTAGGACTCTTCAATATATTTACGGATCAGCGTGCGCTGCCGTTGATGATCGCAAATCGTCACGAAGAAATCGTCCGCACGGAGGTTCAACTGCCGCCCGAGTTCAGCCATCTCTTGATCTCGCCGCGGACGCGCACAAACGAAGGGGCCGCACGCGCCGGACAAGTTTCCATTCAAATGACTGGAAGCGGCGATCGTTACACCATCACCGACACCCTGGAAAGATCACCCACAATCGTTTCGAATCTAGACTACCCTCAGCTTGTACACCTCGAGTCGGAATTGGAGAACAAATCTTCTCGCCTGCTGCTATTCGAAAAAACTGACGCAGCCGTGCGCTAGAATTCACGCTGCTGCGATGCAGCGCATCGGCTACTCATTTCGTGTTGGACATTTTGGGGGTAGCCGTCGCCACTAAACTATTTATAGCTAGTGTTCCTCGTTATGAAATCATCCCATCGTCTCGCTCTCGTTTCGATCATCGCCGCTTCTGCCGCGCTCTCCGCGTTCGCAGATAGCACTGCGTCCAACGCCGCTGCGACCACGCCGGCCGCCGCCACGCCACGCGACACGGGCGCGGCTACAACTGTTGACCTGACTGCCAACGACACGATGAAATATTCTCAGACGGAAATTCACGCGAAAGCGGGTCAGTCCGTTTCTGTGACTTTCAAAAACGCCGGAACGCTGCCGAAGACAGCCATGGGCCATAATTTTGTGCTCTTGAAGTCGGACGACCTCGCGGGTGCGTTTATCGCGGACTCATTACAAGCAGGCGCGACCGAGTACATTCCCGAAAGCCACAAGGATGATATCATCGCTCACACGAAACTGCTGGGACCTGGCGAATCCGAAACCGTCACGTTTACGGCGCCTTCGAAAGCCGGCACCTATCCGTATTTCTGCACTTTCCCCGGCCATTATGCGGTCGGCATGAAAGGCGAATTGATCGTCGAATAAACGATCGTTCCCGCAACGATCTCACGGCGAGCCTTTACGGGCTCGCCTTTTTTGTAGGCGCAAACCTCAGGTCTCTACCAAATCCTTTTCCACACGGAGATTTCCGATGATGAATTCTTGGCGCGTCGGCGTGTTCTTTCCCATGAAGAAAGAAAGCAGCTCGTGGCTGTTTTGAAGATGATCGAGCGTCACCTTCTCAATTCGAATATTTTCTCCGATGAAGTCTTTAAACTCACTCGCGGAAATTTCTCCGAGACCCTTGAACCGGGTAACCTCGGCGGTTTGTCCAAGCTTGAACATCGCCGCCTGTTTTTCCGCTTCGGTGTAGCAATAGTTAGTTTCGCGCTTATTGCGCACGCGAAAGAGCGGCGTTTCCAGAATATAGAGATGACCATTCGTGATCAGCTCCGGGAAAAACTGTAGAAAAAAAGAAATCAACAGGAGCCGGATGTGCATGCCGTCAACGTCCGCATCGGTCGCAATCACGACGCGATTATAACGAAGGCCTTCGAGGCCTTCCTCGATATTAAGGGCGCTCTGCAAGAGATGAAATTCTTCGTTTTCGTAGATAACTTTTTTGGTTAACCCGAAGGTGTTGAGCGGCTTTCCTTTCAGCGCGAAGACTGCTTGCGTCTGGACGTCGCGACATGCTGTCAGCGAGCCAGCCGCTGAATCGCCTTCCACAATGAAGAGCGTGCTATCTTCCGCGCGTTTATCTTTTGTATCCAAATGAACACGACAGTCGCGCAACTTGCGATTGTGCAGCGACGCCTTCTTAGCGCGTTCGCGCGCGAGTGAGCGAATGCCGGCAAGTTCTTTGCGTTCGCGCTCGCTCTCTTCAATCTTCCGCTTCAGCGCCTCAGCGGCTTCAGGATTACGGTGCAGCCAATTATCAAAGTGTTGCTGCAGAAAACTTCCTACAAAGCCGCGGATGGAAGGACCATTGGGGCCGATGTCATTCGAACCGAGTTTAGTTTTCGTTTGTGATTCGAAAACCGGCTCGATCACGCGCAGGGAAATCGCCGCGATGATCGATTGCCGGATATCCGCGGCGTCGTATTCTTTTTTGAAGAAATTGCGGACCGCAGCCACGATGCCTTCACGAAACGCGGCCAGGTGCGTGCCACCCATAGTGGTGTGCTGTCCATTAACGAACGAATAATATTCTTCGCCGTAATGAGCGCCGTGCGTCATCGCGACCTCGATATCCTCAGCCTCGATATGAACGATCGGATACAACGTTTCGCCGGTCAATTTGCGCGCCAGCAAGTCCTTGAGGCCATTTTCGGAGCGGAAAGCTTTTCCGTTTAAGGTCAGGGTTAAGCCGCGGTTGAGGAACGCGTAATTCCAGAGCATCTCCTCGACGTACTCGGTGCGGAATTTAAAATCTTTTCCGAAGAGCGCTTCATCCGGCGTGAACTCGATGATCGTACCATTTTTTTCTCCGGCGGGAGCGGCGCCAATCTTCGATTCTTTTTTCAACTTTCCCTGCGCGAACTCGACGATCTTGGTCTGCCCTTCGCGAATCGCTTGAGCGCGATACTCGAGTGATAGCGCGTTGACGGCTTTCTGACCGACGCCATTTAGGCCGACGGCTTTTTTAAACGTTTCGCTATCGTATTTGGCGCCCGTGTTGATGACAGAAACGCACTCGAGCAATTTGCCTAAAGGAATGCCTCGGCCGAAATCGCGAACACGCGCACTCCGGTCGGTGAGCTCAATATCGATGCGCTTACCAAATCCCATGGTGAATTCATCGATTGAATTATCGACGGACTCTTTAAGCAGCACATAGATACCATCCTCGGCGTGCGCACCGTTGCCGAGCCGTCCAATATACATGCCTGGACGCAGGCGGATGTGCTCGGTCGATGAAAGGGTCTTGATGCTCGCTTCTGTATACGCTGTCGCCATGGGATGGCTTCTAAGCATCGCTCTCGCCGAGCGAACACAAGAGCAAATTACCCCGCATGCACCGGGCAGAGTCGTGAGAACACGTTGACCAGGTGGCGCGGGACGGTTGCACTTTGCGTCCATGAAAATCACGTACTTCGTGGAAGTCTTTTCATCATGGTGCTACTGGGCGGAGCCGACCTGGGCCGAATTGAAAAAACGTTTCGAAGGACGCGTCCAGTTCGACTGGAAAATTGCGCTGATGCGGAAAGAAGATTTTCCGGTCTCGCGTGCGCAATGTGACTGGTTCTACCAACGTAGCGGCACGATCATGAAGTCGCCGTTCATGTTGAATTCGGGGTGGGTGGATGAGGCTGGCGAAGGCGACTACGCGGCGCCCAATCTCGTGGCCGAAGCGGCCCGTTCGCTTGGCATCGTTGACGACCGCGTTCGTCTTGCACTCGCGTATGCGGCGATCCGTGAAGGGAAAAAACTGAGTGTATTGGCCAACTCGGTCGACGTGGCGGCGGCCGCGAGCGGATTCGATGCGGGAAAATTGAAACAAGCCGCACAGTCCCAGGACGTTCGTGATCGCGTGGCTGCGTCGACCGAAGATTTTCTCCGGCACCAGATCAACCAGCGTCCCGCATTTATTTTGACCGATGAAATCGGTGACAAAGCGGTGCTCTCTGGACTCGTGCACATTCAGCCACTGGCGGCGACGATCGAAGCGATGCTTGCCGACGCGGCCAGCTACGCGTCGCATCGCGTCCACTTCGGAAATCCTCCGAAAGCCTAAGAAACACGGCGAGCGGTACGCGATGCATCTGAAATGGCATTTGTCACATATTCGTGGATACTTAGAGCTCGGTATGCTCGCGGAGGCGGCCGCGGAATTTTCCCACGTTGACGAGGGCGCACATGGTGAAAGCGAAGTTCTGAAGGTGTCGCTTTGTTTGTTTCACGAGCAGGAAGATTGGCCGGCGACTCGGCGAGTTGCGGCGCAACTATGCCAGCGGGAGCCGAGCAATTCCGCGTGGTGGATCACGTTCGCATACGCGACGCGCAGAGCGGAAAATCTGGAGGCGGCGGAAGATATTCTTTTAGCGGCGGCTAAACTCCATCCGAATGAGGCGACAATTCAATTTAATCTCGGATGCTACGCCTGCCAACGCGGTGATTTGCCTGCGGCGAAGGCTTACGTGAACCGAGCGATCGCGCTAGACTCACAGTTCGAAGACGCAGCGAAAACCGATCCGGATTTACGCGCGCTTCGCGAAGAAGGATCTGCGTTCGAATAAATTTCGGTCGAGCAGTTGGGCGGTATAAAAACGGTTATTGCCGATGGTGGGTTTGGGAGAGCAGAAATGTCTCTCGTTCAAGCGGGACAATATGAGCAGCCCTACCGACGTTCCGGATAAAATTTCGAATCTTGCGCAAAAAACGGGATGGGCGCGCCCAGACAAAATCCAGGACGCAATTTTGTATAGCGGCGTCGCGCTGATCGCGCTGTTTCCGGTCGTTTATTTTAACGCCTTGCTGAGCCGACTGTTTTGGTTCGGTGACGATTTCGCATTTATCAGCGACATTCGCCAACTCGGCTTTTCGTCATGGTTTCCCAGCCCTTTTGGAGAAAACTTTTTGCCACTCTTCAAAGGATATTGGAGCGCAATCTTTTTCCTGGGAGGCGGTAGCGCGGCATTGGCAATCGAAGCGAATTGGGTGCTGCACGCGTTCAACACAGTTCTATTGGCGCGATTGCTGCGCTTAATGCGATTCTCACGGCTGGCGTCGGCTACCGGGGCCGCGATGTTCGCAATCGCTGCGGCGAATGTCGAAGTGCTCACGTGGAGCATGGGTGGCTCAACGATTCTTGCCTGCACATTTCTGCTTCTTGCGATGGTGAGTCACGTGACTCCGAAGATTTCGCCGGGCGTGAAGACGTTTCGAACGTTCGGGTGGATTGTCGCCGGTACCCTTTCGCATGCACGCGGAGTAATCGCAGGTCCAGCGCTGGCCGCCACCGAATTTTTTGGCGATGCGAAAGAAGTGAAAACGGGTGCACGTCTTTTTCGCAGTGCGTTGTTGGTTCTGCCGAGTGTCGCAGTGGGAACAACGATTTTCCTGTTGGCTCCAGATAATCACCAACAGGTTCTCGGAAGCGGAAACTTGCTTTTGCGAGCGGGTCGCTTCGGTTTTTGGTACATCGCGGCGAATCCGTTCGTTCCGCTGCTGGCCGCAAATGGCCGAAGCTGGACCTGCTTTGCACTGAGTACGTCATCGGTGCTTGCACTCGGCGTTTTAAAATTCGCGATCATGTTTGCGGCGTTGAAAGGAACACGCGGGCCACGTCGCGCGGCAGTGATCGCACTCATCGTGGCGGAACTTTGCACGGCAGCGTTGCTGGGATTAGGTCGATCGGAAGGAGAGCCCCCGCTCGCGATGAGCTCGCGTTACCAGTATGGATCGCTGATATGTACGATTCCCTTGGTGCTGGCGGCGATCGAGGCGGTTTGGGAAAAATGGAGCGTGTCCCGAAAATTTTCGAAGCCGATCCTCGGTGCGCTTCTGGCGGCGGGGGTCCTCTGGAATATCGCGTTGTGGCAAGATCTGTTGCCGCCCTGGGTACGTTGGCGCGGAGAGGGAACACGAAAGATTCTCTCCGCGACATCACGTCCCGAAGGTCGAGATCTGCCGGGAGCGGATTTTCTTACCAATGATGAAGCGCGCTCGCTCGTAAAGCGGTACGATTTGCATTGAGGATTCGTAGCCTGCTGCCGGGGCCGCACTGCGTCGCGGATTCTGAGCCCTGAGTGCGCGAGTTCTCGTAGAGGTCCAAAAGCGGGTTGGCCGTATGAGAGTTCGGCCACTCGATCACGTCAGCGATGAATCAAGTTGAGAGACCGTCCGTCCGGCCATGTATTAAATTTTTCAATACGTCGCGGCCGTGGGCAAAACTCGTAAAATAAGAAGGCCCGAGCGCTGTTTTTCAGCACTCGGGCCATAACCTGGCAACAACCTACTCTCGCGGGACCTAACGTCCTACTACCATTGGCTGCTCGGGGCTTAACGACCGTGTTCGGGATGGGAACGGGTGGAACCCCCGGCATATAATCACCAGGAATTTGAGCCTACCTTGCGGTGGGCAATTGGTTACAGAAAAGGGTTATAATATATAAATCTAAGGAGGTAAAATAAACGCCTTCGAATATTAAGGAATGCATAATCCAAAGAAGGTCATTAGTACCAGTAAACTGAATACGTTACCGTAATTACATTTCTGGCCTATCAACCGGGTGGTCTACCCGGACCTTCTAGCGTATTGCTACGCATTGTGATCTTATCTTGGGATGGGCTTGGCGCTTAGATGCTTTCAGCGCTTATCCCTTCCGAACATAGCTACCCGGCGCTGCCACTGACGTGACAACCGGAACACCAGAGGTTCGTCATTCTCGGTCCTCTCGTACTAGAGAATGAACCCCTC
>FTDT01000094.1_pt1 | contig 34196 bp, 28 predicted proteins | sample 1640021 | NCBI WGS metagenome assembly FTDT01 (sample SAMEA3914869, study PRJEB12502) | metagenome | biome: forest; material: soil | place: USA | collected 2012-03-12 | depth 0.1 m | reverse complement strand
CCTGAGTCCTATGCGCACAACCTCGACATCGAGTTCAAGCGCAACCGCGAGCGTTATCAGTTTCTGAAATGGGGCATGCAGGCCTTCGACACCTTTAAGGTGGTTCCTCCCGGCATTGGTATCGTCCACCAAGTGAATTTGGAATTTCTCGCCAAAGGCGTGCTGCATGATGCAAACGGTATTTATTATCCGGATACGTTGGTCGGCACCGACTCGCACACCACGATGATCAACGGCATCGGCATCGTGGGCTGGGGCGTGGGCGGCATCGAAGCTGAAGCCGGCATGCTGGGTCAGCCGGTTTATTTCCTGACGCCTGACGTGGTCGGTGTGCATCTCACCGGCTCTCTGCGCGAAGGCGTCACTGCAACCGATCTTGCGCTCACGCTCACTCAACTGCTTCGCAAATCGAAGGTGGTTGGTAAGTTCGTCGAATTCTACGGTCCCGGCGCCGCTGCGCTTCCGGTGGTCGACCGGGCCACGATTGCGAACATGGCCCCCGAGTATGGCGCGACGATGGGCTTCTTCCCGATCGACGCCGAGTGCTCGAATTATTTCCGCGCTACGGGTCGGACTGAGGATCAAGTCGCGGTTCACGAAGCTTATTATAAAGCACAGGGCCTTTGGGGCATTCCACAGAAGGGTCAAATCGATTACTCGAGCGAACTCGAACTCGACCTCGGCAGCGTGGTCCCGAGCGTGGCGGGCCCGAAGCGTCCCCAGGATCGCATTGAGTTGCCCAAGCTGAAGGAAGAATTTATTGGTGCGTTCTCCCGTCCCGTTACTGCTAACGGTTTTGGCCGTAAGCAAGAGGACTATGATCACGTCGCCCGCCTCTCCGGCGTCACTCACGTGAGCGCGGGCGGCGGTAGTCAGGAGCCCGTTTCTCAAAAAGAAGCCCTCGCCAAGAACACGAATCCGACCACCGAGTTGGAAATGGCCAATAATCGGCCGACGCCCGACACGGTCGAGCGCGCCGCGACCAACGCGACGGGTTCCATCACGCACGGTAGTGTGCTGATCGCCGCGATCACGAGCTGCACGAACACGTCGAATCCCTCGGTCATGCTAGCCGCTGGGTTGCTTGCAAAGAAGGCCGTTGAAAAAGGTCTGAGCGTAAAAACCACGGTGAAGGCCTCGCTCGCCCCGGGCTCTCGGGTAGTGACGGACTACTTACAGAAGGCGGGCCTGCAGCCTTATCTCGATCAACTCGGCTTTAATCTGGTTGGTTACGGCTGCACCACCTGCATCGGAAATTCCGGGCCGCTCGCAGCTTCGATTGAGGAAGCGGTTGTGAAAAACGATTTGATCGCCGCCGCCGTTCTTTCGGGTAACCGAAATTTCGAGGCACGCGTTCACCAGAATATCAAAGCTAACTTCCTCATGTCGCCACCGTTGGTCGTGGCCTTCGCGCTCGCCGGCCGCGTCGACATTGACATGAGCACTGATCCGATCGGCTCGACCGCGCAGGGCGAAAAAGTTTATCTCAAAGACATCTGGCCAACGCTCGGCGAAATCCGCTCGCTGATGCAGTCCGCGCTCAAGCCGGAGATTTTCCGCAAGCTCTACACCGACTTTGCCTCGCAGAATCCGAAGTGGAACGAAATTCCTAGTTCGACTGGCAATGTCTACTCGTTCGATTCAAAATCGACCTATATTCAAGAGCCGCCGTTTTTCGAAAACTTCGGCCTCAGTACGGGCAAGATCGTCAACGTTGTAGGGGCTCGCGCCCTGGGCATCTTCGGCGATTCGGTCACGACCGACCATATTTCGCCCGCTGGTGCGATTAAGAAAACCTCGCCTGCTGGAAAATATCTGATCGAAAACGGAGTCTCGTACGAAGACTTCAACAGCTACGGTTCTCGTCGCGGTAACGACCGCGTGATGACTCGTGGCACGTTCGCTAACGTCCGCATCAAGAACCTAATGCTCGGCGGCGAAGAAGGCGGCAACACGCTGCATCAGCCGAGCGGCGAGAAAATGGCGATTTTCGACGCGGCGGAAAAATATCATCACGATCATGTGCCGCTGGCGATTTTCGCCGGCCAGGAATACGGCACGGGTTCGTCGCGCGACTGGGCCGCGAAGGGGACGAATCTGCTCGGAGTGAAGTTTGTCGTCGCGCAAAGTTTCGAGCGCATTCATCGCAGCAATCTCGTGGGCATGGGCGTTCTCCCCCTGCAGTTTAAGGAGGGCACCAACGCGCAGACGCTCGGTTTGAATGGCACGGAAACGTTCGACCTGATCGGTTTAGACGCGAACCTCAAACCGCAGCAGGACGTGACGCTGGTGATTCACCGCGCGGAGGGTCGTGAAGAGCAGGTTTCATTGCGCTGCCGCATTGATACTCCGATCGAAATAGACTATTATCAACACGGTGGCATTTTGCCCTACGTTCTTCGCCAAATTGTATCGAAGAACTGAGTGAAGTTCGCAATTGCCGTCGCGGCTCGTCATTGATGCCGCACGGCAGACTCTTCTGCGAATGCCTGCTGCCATAAAAATGGGTGACGCTGTCAAACCAGTCTATCTCGTCGACGCCTACCACGACCCGGTGATTATCCGGATCGACGGACGGGCCTCGTTTCAAAATACGACGTGTCTACACGATTTTTTCGCGGAGACGCAGCGTCAGGGTAAGAATCGGTATGTCATCGATTTTCAGCACTGTACGAGCATGGACAGTACCTTCCTCGGCGTGCTGGCCGGCGCGGCCTTGCAGCTGCGGAAGTCGGCGCCTGCGGGCAAAATTGTTTGCGCTCGAGTGGGCGAACGGAACCTAGAGTTGATCCGAAATCTCGGTCTGCACCGTTTGGTTACCGTCGATTCGGGGAACTTCCCGATGAACTTCAATGAACAATGCGTGCCACTGCGCGACTGCGATCATTCGGAAGTGGAGAACGCCCGCTTGGTGCTCGAGGCGCACGAAAATTTAGTCACGACCGACGAGAGTAACCGCAGCAAGTTTCAAGACGTTCTGTCGTTCCTGCGGAATCGCGTGAATCAGAAGTAGGCGGCGTTCACAACCGCGGCGACGTCCTAGACCGGCCTCACTCGAACTCGGCGTCGATGCGGTCGCAGAAATGATGTACCAAGAACAAATGGGCTTCCTGCGCGGCGCGTCCTGACTCGCCGGGCACAATCAGGTCGACCGTGGCCAGTCCTTTCGCTTTGCCGCCGCCGCGACCTAAAAACGCGACGCTAGCGAGCCCGCGAGCGCGCGCGGTTTGCAGCGCCGCTAAAATATTCGGCGAATTCCCGCTTGACGTGATCGCGACGACGAGATCTCCGGCTTGGCCGAGTCCTTCGATTTGCCGGGAGAACGCTTGCTCAAAACCGAAGTCGTTGCCGATGCACGACGTGAGTGAACCATCCGCATTCAGCGCGATCGCGGGGAGTGATCGGCGATTTTTGAAATAGCGCCCCACTAGCTCAGTCGAAAAATGCTGTGCCTCCGCCGCGCTGCCACCGTTTCCGCAGATTAAAAGTTTTTTGCCAGCATGCAACGTGGCGAGAATCAGTTCTTCGGCTCGATCGATCTCGGCCCGAATCTGTCGCAAGGATTCGAATACACGGATAGTTTCGGTCAGAGAGACGTCGAAGAGCATGAGGTGAAATTGCCGGACTCGCGCCAGCTTGGGCGCAAACGGGGCAGCCGCGTTTTTTCCGCAAGTGGCGGTTCAGCGCAAGCCAACTGTGCGCATTCTCACCGATGACGACGTGCAACGAGGGTCGGTCTGACCGCTGGTTGCGTATAGTTGCGCTTTTTCAGATTATTCCCGTAAACTGAACTATGCCATATTTCGACCATAACGCGACGACGCCACTGGCCTCGACTGCGCGCGAAGTCTGGCTGCGGACGAACGAAGAGCATTGGCAAAATCCATCGAGTTTGTACCGCGACGCAGCCAAAGCTCGCCTGCGGCTAGACCACGCGCGCGCACGCATGGCCGAATATTTGGGCGCCGCCGAAAAGGAAATCGTCTTCACCTCCGGTGCGACCGAGAGCGTGCATGCTGCGCTAGCTCATCTGGCGGCACAAGCTGGACCTGCGGCAGAGATCGCTGTCAACCGCACCGAGCATTCTGCTGTGCTTTCGGCGGCGCGACGCTGGTTCGGCAGCCGTATTCGGTGGCTCAATACAGACCGTCGCGGCGTGATTCAATGGAACGAACTGGAACAGAAAGCACCAGGCGCGGCCGCTGTGGTGGTGATGGCGGCGAACAACGAAACGGGCACGATTCAGCCGTGGGAAAAAATCACTGAGCTCTGCCAGCGCGAGCGAGTGCCTTATGTGTGCGACGCTGCTCAATGGCTGGGCAAACTTCCAGCGGGAGGACTAGGCGACGCCGATTGGACCTTTGGTTCGGGCCACAAATTTGGAGCGCCCAAGGGTACTGGTTTCCTGAAAATTCCCGCGTCAGCGCGCAATTTTTCCGCGCAGCCGGGCGGCGCACAGGAAAACGGACACCGCGGTGGCACCGAAGATTTGGCGTCAATTTTGGCGATGGTTGAGATGCTCGCGGAGGCCGAACATCGTAAAGTGTTGCTCGAGAGCGAACGCCTGACCTGGCGAACGCAATTTGAGCAGACCGTCGGGAGTGCGGTTTCCGGAGTTGAAGTGATCGGTGCGGAGGTGGATCGGTTGTGGAACACCGTTTCGCTGCTCATGCCGCATGGCGCCAGTCAGCGTTGGATTGCCAAGCTCGATAAAATGGGTTTCGCGATTTCTAACGGCTCGGCTTGCGCCACGCGCAAGGAAGAATCGTCGCATGTGCTGGCCGCGATGGGATATTCGGCCGATCAAGCGCGGCGCGTGTTGCGGATCAGCTCTGGTTGGGAAACGAGGCTGGACGATTGGTTGGGGCTGGCCGGCGCCTTTGCCAAGGCCGCGCCGGAATTGGCCGCCACTGAAAATTCGGACGTAATCAAAGTCTAATGGCGCGGCCAACGATGTGCCGCGCGACGGCTAATCTTGATCTCGCGGACGCGATCGACGTGCCGGATCTGATGGACCTAATAGACTTGATCGGTGTGACAGATGTACCGGGCGCGGTGGACGTAATGGCCGAAAAACGGCGACGGAAGAAAATCCGCGACGAATTTGCTCTGCCGGTCTGCGACGAAGAGCCCGGGCCAACCTTCGTGAACCTCAATCGTTTTCAACGCTTCTGACCTGCTATGCGCCTTCGTCGAGTGACGCTGCAGCATTTTCGGAACATCGCTTCGGCCGAGCTCGCGCTTAATGGCCGGCAACATTTTTTGCTCGGTGCGAATGCGCAGGGGAAAAGCAATCTGCTTGAGGCGGTGGGCTTTATCACGGCACTCCGATCGTTTCGCACGACCGATAACCGGCTGCTGATCGCATCAGGACAAGTGGAAGCTGCGATTGCCTGCGAACTCGAGCACGAGCGTTACGGCGAGACGCGGGTGATCATTCGACTGCGCGGGAATGGCAAGGAAGTAACGGTCGATGGCGAACGCATGACAAAAGTGGGGGAGTACTTGGCGCGTTTTCCGACGGTGGTCTTTTCCTCGCAGGACCAACAGCTCGCCCGCGGCGCGCCCGCGCTTCGCCGGCGCTGGCTCGACCTGACATTGTCCGCGATGGACCCGGCTTATCTATATCAATTGCAGCACTACCATCGCGCGTTGATCGATCGGAATGCGCTCCTCAAACGCGGTGCTTCCGCGGAGGAGTTGCTCGCGTTCGAGACGCTTTTGGCGTCGTCGGCCGCAGCTATCGTGACGGCGCGCGCAGCGGGTGTGCAAGTTCTCGCAGCGCACGTGACGAAGGCCTATGCCGGTATTGCTGAAAGCACTACAGAGGCGGCGACGATTTTGTATCAGCCCGACTACGACAGTGTGGATGTGGATGCGTGGGCCGGCCGCTTCGGGCTAGGCCGCGCGCGGGATCAGTTGCTGAAGACCACGTCGACGGGGCCACACCGCGACGATTTCGGTCTTCTCGTGAGCGAGCGCGCGGCGCGCGATTACGGGTCTGAGGGGCAGCAACGCGCCTTGGTGCTCGCGCTACGTTTTGCGCAGATGGAATTTTTCCGCGAACGCAGCGGAGTGGAACCGATTTTGTTAGCAGACGATGTCTTGGGAGAATTAGACCCGCAACGCCGCGCGCGTTTTTGGCAGATGCTTGGTCCAGCTCGCCAAGTCGTCGCCACTGGCACTACGGCTCCTGATTTCGGCACCTGGCAAATCTTCAACGTGCGCGAGGGGACCTTCGCGGAGAAAGTCGGATAACAGGGGAAAGTTAGAGACCTGCAGGTCAACTGATGACGCGCCAAGCGCTGAACCGCGTCGATCGCTGGAAGCGCATCGATTGACTCGCGGCGCGCGGCGAGTCAATCGATTCGTCGCCGCACTCTCTCGTGCCGTGCCGCGTAAAGGGCGGCAGTTGCATGAACCGCAACAATTCTAGTCGAGCGTACTGGGCCGAGAGGCTGACTGATCGGGACGATCACTCACGCCACGTGAACGCGTGGCACAGCGCCACGCCGGCGGCGTCGGCTTCGTCGAAAGCGAGGGGGCGACCATGGCCGAGCAAGCTCATCACGGTTCGTGCCATCTGTTCCTTGCTCGCGCGTCCCGCGCCCACCACCGCCTGTTTCACGCGGAGTGGTGGGTATTCGAAAATCGGTTTGTCGTGGAGGGCCGCCGCGGCAATCGCCGCGCCCCGGGCTGCGCCGAGGATTTGCGCGGTTTGGAAGTTTTGCACGAAGATCGTCTGTTCGAGTGCGACGTGGCGGATTGCGCCGTGGCCCATGAAGGCCGTCACCGCGCGGTGAATCTCTGCGAGTGCATGCGACATCGGATGTTTGGGCGCGATTCGCACAGTTTGGCAGTGAAGCAAGAGTGCATTTTTGCCTGGTGTGAACTCGATCAGTGCTAGACCGGTGCCGCGAAGACTTGGATCGATGCCCAGGACGAGTCCGGCAAACGGTCGACGCTGCGCCGGCGGCAGCGGCGGGGCGCTGCGCGTCGCGATCAGAGGCACCGCTCCGGGGACGAGATGCCCCGCGAGTTTTTCGGCCCACATTTTTCGAACGGACAGACTTGCCATGGGTATCGAGAGCGAAAGGAAAGCAGGAGGATGTCGGCTAGTGGGTAGAAATGGAAGCTCAGAGCCGTCTTTTTCTGAAATCATGCGCGTGCCGGCCGCTGAGGGACGATTCCGCGCGTTAAGACGCAGGGCTACAATGTCGGCAGAAGACGAGCGATTCCGAGCATCATGACGCGCCGCCACGGTGTCAGCGAGAGAAAGAAGATTCCGCGCGTTTTAACGCACGGAGATGCGCCACGTAAAGCGGTGACGCGTCGCTAACGGAAAGCGCGCCGCGCTTTCGTTTCTTTCGATCCACCGATATTGCTTGCCTAGTCTCTCGGCTGGAGCCACTCACCCGCGCATGTGCAAACGGGCTTGGCGGTCGAAAGGCGATTCGCCGTCGAGCCAGGAGGTCACTCGGCCGAAAAGAAAATCGATATACGCTGGGTGATCGTTCAAGCACGGGACCTGTTGAAAAGTTTCTCCACCCGCAGCAATGAACGTTTCTTTTCCCGTCATCGAAATTTCTTCGAGTGTCTCCAGACAGTCCGCCACGAACGCGGGACACATCACCAGCAATTTCTTCACACCAGCCTTCGGCAAACGCTCCAGCTCGAAATCGGTGTAAGGCGTCAACCACGGCTCGCCCGCGAGTCGCGACTGGAAGGAAAGCGCATGCTTGGCTTCCGGCAGCCCCGAGCGTTGCATGAAAAGCTTCGTCGTACGAAACACCTGCGCACGGTAGCAGGTGCTCTGCGCCGGTGAACAGGTGTGGCAGCAATCATTTACCGTGAGACAATGCGCGTGCGATGAGTCCGCTTTGCGCAAATGCCGCTCAGGAATCCCGTGATAACTGAAGAGCAGCAAATCGTATTGAGTTTCCAAATACGGCCGAGTTGCCGCGTACAGTGCCTCAATGTAATCGCTGCTGCCGAAGAACGGCAGCTCCGTCACCAGCTTCAGCTTGGTGCCGTGGCGCGCGGCCGATTCGAAGACGCGGACGACGACGGTTTCCCACGACGACATCGCATAATGTGGGTATTGTGGAAAAAGCAAAACCTCGGTAATTCCGTCCCTGACCATCAGGTCGATCACCTGATCAATGGCCGGATCGCCGTATCGCATAGCCAGATACACCGGTGTGTCCGCGCCAAGTTGCTCTGCCAATTTTTTCTGCACGGAAAACGACGTCACGATCAGGGGGGAACCCTCCTCCGTCCAAACCTTCGAGTAGGCATGGGCTGACTTTGGAGCGCGCGGCGGAACGATGATTTGGTTCACGAGCAACGATCGCCATGGTTCACCCGGACGATCGATGACGCGATTGTCGCCCAAAAATTCGCGCAAGTAGCGCTTTACGTCCGGGACGTCAGTCGAGGAAGGAGAGCCGAGGTTGACCAGCAAAACGGCGCGCGAAGGTTTGGACATTCGCCGCGACCTTTCAACGAATTCGCGCCGGGTGCAAGCGCCGGTGCGAATTCCGCTAGGCGCCAGCTGATCGGATTTGTTGGATCAATCGGTTCACATTTTCGGGCGCGATGCGATCGGTGATCACGGAGCGTGGATAATGCGGTTCGATGTCGAGGTGCAGGCCGCGCTCGCTGCCTGGACGAACGAAATCTTTCACAAAATCCATGCCACCGCGCGGTTTGATCCAGCGATAGTAAATGTCGACTTGATCGGACTCGAGCACCACGTCGAGTCGAAGAAACACAGCGCAGTACAGAGTCAGATCACGAAACGACAAAAACCACGTTGGCGGATTCACCAGTTGATCTCGAATGATCAGCGTCATGGCGTCGTTGTTATAGCAAACTTACTGCCAACGTCGGCACGGACGGCGGAAAATTTACTGTGAAACCACGTGGCAGCTCCTGGACGTACGGCTAATTTAGCCTTTCGTCCTAACCGCCACACGTTCATCTCTAACGATTTCTTATGACCACTGCGCGCAAACCGGTTCTGTTGATCATTCGCGACGGTTGGGGTGCCAACCCGCACACCGACCAGAATGGCTACAATTCGATCTATCTGGCGAAGAAGCCGGCGGATGACAATTTGCGCGCGACCTCGCCGCGCACCCTGATCAAAGCAAGTGGCCTCGATGTTGGTCTGCCCGACGGCATCATGGGTAACTCTGAAGTGGGCCACGAAAATATTGGTGCGGGCCGCATCGTCGACCAAGAGCTGGTACGCATTAATAAATTGTTTTCGGACCACCGCCTCCCGAGCAACACGGTATGGCGAGAGTTGATCGACCGGGTGAAAGCGCGCAAATCGAAGCTTCACCTCATGGGCATTGTTTCGGACGCGGGGGTTCATGGCATGCTTGAGCATCTCTATGGTTTGCTCGCGCAAGCGAAAGCGGAAGGCCTGACCGAAGTGTTCATTCATGCTTTCACCGACGGCCGCGATACGCCGCCGCATTCTGGACTCAACTATATTAAACAGGTTGAGGAGCAGTGCAAAAAAATCGGTATCGGGAAAATCGCTACAGTCTGCGGCCGATTTTGGAGCATGGATCGAGATAACCGCTGGGAGCGTGTATCCAAAGCGTACTACATGTTGACCGGGCAAAAAGCCGACAAGACGGCACCGGATGCGGTCGCCGCCGTGCAACAGTATTATGACCACCCCTTCAGCGCTTCGCAGACCGGCGATGAATTTGTCGCACCCACGTGGGTCGTGGGCGCCGACGGCAAGCCAATCGCATCGATTGGAAATGGTGACGGCGTCCTTTTCTACAACTATCGGGGCGATCGCCCGCGCGAAATCACGAAGGCTTTTGTGATCGATGGGTTCAAAGACTTCGATCGCGGTGCGAAACTTGATCTCTACTACGCAACGATGACGGAGTACGAGTCGGGTTTGCCGGTGCACGTGTTGCTCCCGAAGCCGGAGAAATTGAAAAATATTTTGGGTGAGGTTGTCGCGAATGCGGGCATCGCTCAATTCCGCTGCGCGGAAACGGAAAAGAATCCGCACGTGACGTTCTTCTTTAATAATTACCGCAAAGATCCTTTCGCAGGCGAAGAGCGCGCGTGTCCGCCCAGTCCAAAAGTTGCGACTTACGACGAAAAACCGGAAATGTCTGAACCCGAAGTCGCGCTTTTAGCCAAAGAAGCGATTCTTTCCGGCAAATATGGACTCGTCGTGGTGAACTTCGCCAATCCAGATATGGTTGGTCACACGGGCTCGTTGCAGGCCGCGATCAAAGCAGTCGAAGCGACGGACAGCGGGGTGGGCGAGTTGATCGCAGCGATCGATCAGTTGGGCGGATCGGCGATCGTGACCGCCGACCATGGCAATGCCGAACAAATGTGGGACCCAACTGTGAATGGGCCGCATACCTCACACACGCTAAACTTGGTTGAACTTTTCGTACACGCTCCGGGTTTCACCGCGGAAAAGCCGAAGCTGCGCAGCGGTGGACGACTAGCGGACATCGCACCAACTTTGTTGCATCTTATGGGCCTGCCGAAGCCGGTTGAGATGACGGGCGAGAGTTTGATTATCGGCTAAACGTCGAGCGGTAGCGCGTCGGAGCGCGGGCGGCTCGCCCGCATCCTTAAAAAACAGCCGGAGGCTCATGGACACTTAAGCTCGGAGCGCGATCGGATAAGTGAGGCCTTCGGCCAATATCGTTTTCGAATGCGGGCGGGCCACCCGCGCTCCCGCTCATTTCGACTTGGCCGACCTCTCTTTCGCGTGCCTGTGAGGACGCCGTCGCTCCAAATTTCTATTTGCCGCACCTCCTTCAGCTGCGCTTAGCTCTCCGTTCGCGTTTTACCCATGCACCGGACTCATCATTGCGCTCAACTCGCTCAGGCTAACATCGGAACGACGGTCTCACTCGTCGGCTGGGTCGACTCGCTCCGCGACCACGGCGGCATCCTCTTCATCGACTTGCGCGATCGCCGCGGCGTTACGCAGGTTAAGTTCGATCCGCATGTTAACGCTGAACTCGCGGCGAAAGCGGCGACGCTCAAAGTTGAATCTGTCGCTGGCGTCAGTGGCAAAGTCGTCGCTCGCCCCGAAGGCACGGTCAACGCCTCACTCCCGACTGGCGCGATCGAAGTCGACGGCACCGCGCTGGAAATTTTTAACATCTCTGATACGCCACCGTTTCCGCTCGATGATATTGGCGGAGACAAAGTGAACGAGGATCTTCGGCTCACTTATCGCTACCTGGATCTACGCCGTCCGAAGATGCGCAAAAATCTGCAGGTCCGCCATCAGACCAGTAAAGCGATCCGCGATTATTTTGATGCGCACGAATTCATCGAAGTCGAAACGCCGGCGTTGTTCAAAAGCACGCCGGAAGGCGCACGCGAATATTTAGTGCCGTCGCGTATTCACCCCGGCGAATTCTACGCGCTCTCGCAGTCACCCCAGCAGTTCAAACAAATTCTCATGGTCGCGGGCGTGGAACGTTATTTTCAAATCGCGCGCTGTTTCCGCGACGAAGATTTACGCGCCGATCGCCAGATGGAATTTACTCAAGTCGACGTCGAGGCGTCGTTCGTCGATCGCGAAGATATTTACCGCCTCTTTGAAGGGATGTTGAAAAAAGTTTGGAAGGAAGTGCTCAACATCGACATCCCGACACCGTTCCTGCGCATGCCGTTTCACGATGCGATGAACCGTTTCGGCGTTGATAAACCGGACCTGCGTTTCGGTTTGGAACTGCAAGATTTCACGGAGATTTTCCGGAACTCGGCGTTTAAGGTTTTCCAAGGCACCGTCGCGAATGGCGGCGTGATTAAGGCCTTCAACGCGAAGGGCCTCGCCGACCTCACCCAGGGTGAGCTGAAAACGTTGGAAGATGTGGCCAAGTCTCTCGGGGCGAAGGGCCTTGCTTTCATCAAAGTCGAGGGCGGCGAATGGAAATCGCCGATCGTGAAGTTTTTCTCGGAAGCCGAAAAAGCTGCGCTCACCCAGCAACTTGGGATCGCTGAAGGCGACATGGTTTTCTTCGCGGCGGCGCCGTGGGAAAAAGCGTGCGCGATTTTGGGTCGTATTCGTCTCGAGTGCGGGCAGTTGCTGCAGAAGCGGGGCAAGCTTTCGATTCGCGCGGACGATTGGAAATTTCTTTGGGTCATCGACTTTCCGTTGATGAGCTATGACGAGGAAGAAAAACGCTATGTGGCGACGCACCATCCGTTCACGGCGCCAGTGGCCGAGGATGCAGCTTACCTCGACAGCGACCCGAAGCGTGTTCGCGGTCAGCACTACGATGTCGTTTTGAACGGCATGGAGCTGGGTGGCGGGTCGATCCGTATTCACCAACCGGCAGTGCAAAAGAAAGTCTTTGAAGACGTGCTGAAGATACCGAGCGATGTCGTCGAGTCGCGTTTCGGTTATATGTTAAAGGCCTTCACCTATGGCGCGCCTCCGCACGGCGGCATTGCTTTTGGTCTCGATCGCATGGTCGCGCTACTCTGTGGCACGACGAGCATTCGCGATGTCATTGCGTTCCCGAAAACGCAAAAGGGACAAGATTTGATGACGCAGAGCCCGACGCCAGTGACGCCGAAACAACTAAAGGATCTGCACATTCAGGTGGTTAAGCCGGAGTGAGTTTTCGTAGGCCTTTGCCGAGGGAAAATTTCGCGGCAACGGCTTGCGTTCACTCTGATCCGGCCGCACAACTGTCGCTCCCTACCCACCGATTTCCATGAAACTGATTATTGCTGTCATCAAGCCGTTTAAACTCGAAGAGGTGAAGGCCGCGCTTTCAGAAATTGGTATCGAAGGTATGACCGTGACCGAGGTGAAGGGTTTTGGCCGCCAAAAAGGTCACACTGAAATTTATCGCGGAAGCGAATACACGGTGGATTTTCTTCCGAAGGTGAAAATCGAAATCGCGGTGCAAGACGAACTTGTCACGAAGACGGTTGAAGCGATCACGCGCGCGGCCAAAACTGGGAAAATCGGTGATGGCAAAATCTTCGTTCTCCCGCTGGAAGAAGTGGTTCGTATCCGCACTGACGAGCGCGGTGATTCAGCGATTTGATCGCTGGGTAATTTCGAACGTTTGAAGTCGGCCTCAGCTGGCCGACCTGGTTGGGCCCGATGGTTGGAGGAATTTGAGCAATTTGTGCGGGTGCAAGAATGAATTGAATTCATGGCATCAGATTTGCTCAGCTCACCGGCTCACACCATGAAGCATTTGTTCTCCAAAACCCTTCGAGCTTTCGGCTGCGCGTTTGCTCTGTGTTGCTGCAGCGTCACGTCTTGGGCGCAAGCGCCGATGCCAGCCGCGGCGAGCGCTCCGACGACCGAACAGCGTTTAGCTGCGCTCGAGGCTTATGTGACAAATTCTGATCCGGGTAAAAGCCTTACGGGGGTCCCCGGGCCTGGCCACAACGGGTGGATGATGACGTCGGCTGCGTTGGTTTTATTCATGACGTTGCCGGGCCTCGCACTTTTCTATGGCGGTTTGGTGCGCAAGAAAAACGTGCTCTCGGTGCTTGCTCAATGCTTGGGCATCGCCGGATTGGTGACGCTTTTGTGGTGGGCTTTTGGATACAGCCTGGTGTTTGGGAAAAGTTTCGATTCGTCGCTTCTGGGGGGAAAAGAATTTTTCTTTTTGCAAAACGTGACTTCCGCGCCGAACACGGATTACGCGTTCTGGGTTTCGCACAACGTGTTCGCGATGTATCAGCTGATGTTCGCGATCATCACACCTGCTCTGATCGTCGGTGCGATCGCTGAGCGTATGAAATTCACCGCGGTGCTCACTTTCGTGACGATCTGGATGTTCGTGGTTTATTTCCCGCTCGCGCACATGGTCTGGGGCGTCAATGGCCTGATGAATGGACTAGCCAATTCCAAGTCGACCATCCACGCGATCGATTTTGCAGGCGGCACGGTGGTGCACATGTCATCAGGGTGGAGCGCTTTGATTCTCTGCTTGATTCTCGGACCGCGTTTGGGTTTTGGCCGCGAGAAAATGGCCCCGCACAGCATGGTGCTTTGTATGGTGGGCACGGGTATGCTTTGGGCGGGCTGGTACGGCTTCAACGCGGGTTCGGCGCTGGCCGCAGACGGCATCGCCTCGAACGCATTCATGACGACGACGATTGCTGCTGCGGTGGCGGCCTTTACGTGGGGCATGATTGAGCTTATCTTCCGCAAGCACGCTTCGATCCTCGGTTTCTGTTCCGGCGCGGTTGGCGGTCTCGTGGTGATCACTCCCGCGGCTGGTTTTGTGAACAGCACGGGCGCGGTCATTATCGGCATTCTCTCTGCTATCGTGCCCTATATTTTTGTCACCAAAGTGAAGGCGATTTTCAAATATGATGACGCTCTCGACACCTTCGGCGTGCACGCGGTCGGCGGCACGATGGGCGCACTGCTCACCGGTTTTCTCGCCACGACGGAAGTGAATGGAAATTTGAATACATTCTTGAAAGACATCGTTGGCCACACGCTCTGGCTTGAGCAGCTCAAAGCCATCGTCTTGACGCTGCTGCTCGCAGTCGTTGCGACGTTCATTATCGCGTACTTGGTTAAAACGGTCGTTGGACTGCGTCCGACTGCGGAAGTGGAACGCCAGGGTCTCGATATCAACGAGCACGGTGAAGAAGGCTACGTGGACATCTAATCTTTTCGCTCACTCATGAAGCTCATTATTGCGATCATCAAGCCGTTCAAACTCGAGGAAGTAAAAACGGCTCTCTCCGAAATAGGCGTGGAAGGCATGACCGTGACCGAGGTGAAAGGCTTCGGTCGGCAAAAAGGTCACACGGAAATTTATCGCGGAAGCGAATACACGGTAGATTTTCTGCCGAAGGTGAAACTCGAAATCGTCGTGCCGACAGATTTGACCACCAAAGCAATTGACGCGATTTCGCGCTCGGCGAAAACGGGAAAAATTGGTGACGGAAAAATCTTCGTGCTCTCGGTCGAAGAAGCCGTCCGCATCCGCACCGACGAACACGGCGATTCCGCGATTTAATGCGTGGTAGCGGCGTGTCTTAAACTAGAGAGTTTCACGCGAGCTGATCCGATTTGCATAAAAAAAGGCGCCCTAAATCGGCGCCTTTTTTTTTGAGTGATCAAATTGCTAAATCTTCTTTTTTTCCGGAAGTGCTTTTGTCGATACCTCGCGTTTGAGGCGTTCAAGGAAATCGGCGAAAGGGAGCACGCCTTCATCGCCTTTGGCGCGACTGCGCACGCTGACCGCTTTGGCTTCCGCTTCTTTTGCGCCGAGCACGAGCGTATAAGGAATTTTTTCCAACTCTGCCCGGCGAATTTTCGCTCCCAGTTTGTCGCTGTGCTCGTCGGTCGTCGCGCGCAATCCTGCCGCACGCAACTGCGCGAGTAACTCGCCGGCGTATTCGTTGACCTTATCGCTAATCGGCACGAGACGAATCTGATCCGGCGCAAGCCAGAGCGGAAAGTCGCCGCCGAAGTGTTCGATCAACACGCCGCAGAAACGCTCCATCGAGCCGAACGGCGCGCGGTGAATCATTACGGGCCGGTGGGGCTGATTGTCGGCTCCAATGTAACTGAGGTCGAAGCGAATCGGCAGATTGTAGTCGACCTGTACCGTGCCGAGCTGCCACTCGCGGCCGATCACGTCCTTAACCACGAAATCGATTTTCGGGCCATAGAATGCGGCTTCGCCTGGCTCTTCGGTGAAGGAAACGCCGAGCGTCTTTGCGGCTTCACGACAGGCCGATTCTGCTTTGTCCCAATTTTCCGCGTTGCCGGTGTATTTGTTCGAGTCGGGATCACGCAGGCCTACGCGCACGCGATAGTCCTGCATGCCGAGAGTGTTCAACACCACTTTCACCAACGACAAACAGCCCAGCACTTCTTTGGCGACTTGTTCCTCGGTGCAGAAAAGGTGAGCGTCATCTTGAGTGAAACCACGCACGCGGGTCATGCCGTTGAGTTCGCCGGATTGTTCCCAGCGGTAAACGGTGCCGAATTCCGCGAGCCGCACGGGCAGGTCGCGATAGCTGTGTGGCTGCGATGCGAAAATTTTGATGTGATGCGGACAGTTCATCGGCTTCAGCAAGAAACCGTCGAGCAACTTATCGTCAGGCAGGGTGCGATCTGCCGCGATAATTTCCCGGCCGACGCGACTATTGACATCGTGTCGCAATTTTTCGGATACAGCATCAAGCCGAGCCATCATCTCGCCGCAGGAGCAGCCTTCTTTCAGTACTTGCGCCAGCGCGTCGTTTTCGATGATCGGCGAAAACTGTGATTCCTTATAGTAAGGAAAGTGTCCGGATGTTTTATAGAGCGAGAGTTTGCCGATATGCGGCGTGAAAACCTGTGAGTAGCCTTGTTTGCGCAGCTCTTCGCTGATGAAATTTTGTAGCTCTTGCCGCAGAATCGAACCGGCGGGAGTCCAGAGAATCAGACCTTGGCCAACATCTTCATCGATGTGGAAAAGCTTTAGCTCTTTGCCGACCTTACGATGGTCGCGCAGTTTCGCCTGCTCCTGGCGTTCGATGTATTGCTGCAGCTCTTCTTTTGAAGGGAAGGCGGTGCCATAGATGCGTTGAAGCTGTTTGTTTTTCTCGTTGCCGCGGTGATATGCGCCGGCGATCGAGAGAAGTTTAAATGCTTTAATTTGTTTGGTGTAGCGCACGTGCGTGCCCGCGCACAAGTCCATGAACTCGCCGTTCTGGTAGAAGGAAATTTTTTCGCCTTCTGGAATATCGGCAAGACGCCCGAGTTTATAACGTTCTTGTCCGCGCTGCTTGATGATCTCTACGGCCTCTTCGCGAGAAACCTCTTTGCGCGTAAACGGCTGATTCTCGTCGATGACCTTCTTCATTTCGGCCTCGATTTTCACCAAATCATCGGCGGTCAGTTTGTGATCGAGATCGATGTCGTAGTAAAAACCGGTCTCCGTCGGCGGCCCAATGTCCAATTTCGCGTCGGGAAAGATGCGGAGCAAGGCCGTGGCGAGCACGTGAGAACTCGAGTGACGGATTTCTTCGAGGGGAGTCATGGTTGAAAAGGCTGAAGGCTGAAAGGCTGAGGAGAAAACAGGGCTGAAAGCGAAAAATTGAAAGCTTTAGAAAAGCGCCGGGAAGGTTTCAGAGATGAAGGTTACAGAGGAGGAATCGGACTGAAGGTTGAGAATCAACATCCGGCTTCAGCCTTCAGCTTTCAGCCTTTTCATTTCGTATCCGTCTTTGCGGTCGAGCATCGACCAACCAGTGGCGGCAATTTCCGCGCGCAGACGGTCGGCGGCCGCGAAGTCTTTAGCCTGTTTGGCCGCCCAACGTTTTTCTGCGAGTGCGCGTACTTCGTCCGGCGCTTCAGCCTTTGCGGCGGCGGCCGCGGTGAGGTTCAACCCCAGCACGTTGATCACGTCGTCAAACGAAGCGCGATCGATTCCGGCGGAGCCGCGGTTCACGATCGTGAAGAGCGCGCCGAATGCGCCCGGCGTGTTGAGATCATCGTCTAGCGCGGTGTAGACCGGCGCGAAGATTTCTGGGGAGCCGCTTTTTTCGGGCAGGGTCGCGCGAAAAGCGCGCAATGTCGCGAGCGCTTTTTCCGCTGCGTGCAGCGAGTCCAAGGTGAAGTTGAGCTGTTTGCGCGGATGGCCCGTCAGCAACGCGTACCGTAACGCCGCCGGCGAAAATCCTTTCGCGACGAGGTCGTCGAGCGTGTACATGTTGCCCAAGCTCTTGCTCATCTTCCTGCCGTCGACGAGCAGGTGTTCGCTGTGATACCAGTGCCGCGAGAAGACCGCGCCATTGCAGCATTCGCTCTGCGCGATTTCGTTTTCATGGTGCGGGAAAAGCAAGTCGACGCCGCCGGTGTGGAGATCGATCGTGGCACCGAGGTGCTTTTTGCTCATCGCGCTGCACTCGATATGCCAGCCCGGGCGGCCGGCTTCTGCGCCGGCGGGACCGGTCCATTTGTTCGGGCCGTCTTCCTCTTTCCACGCTTTCCAGAGCGCGAAATCGCTGCCGTCTTCTTTTTCGTCCGCGTCGGCCGAGGCGACTTTTAATGCACTGCCGAGTTGGAGTTCGCGCTCTTTCACGCGCGAGAGTGCGCCGTATTCAGAAAATGATGACACTTTGAAATACACCGAGCCATCATGCGATCGGTAAGCGTTTCCTTTTTCCATCAGGACGCGGATCATGTCGACCTGTTCGACGATATGATCAGTGGCGGCGGGCTCGACGTGCGGCGGCAAGCAATTCAAAGCCGTGCAATCGGCGTGAAATTTTTCGGTCCACTGTTGGGTGACTTCCTTCAGCGAGCGGTGTTCTTCGCGGGCTCGGCGGATCGTTTTGTCGTCCACGTCGGTGAGATTACGAACGTGTATCACTTTGCCGGAAAATTCGCGATCGAGCAGACGACGCAGCACGTCGTTCACGACGAAGGTGCGGAAATTACCAATGTGCGCCGCCGCGTAAACGGTCGGTCCGCAATTGTAGAAACGAAACACACCGTCGGGGTGCGACGGCTTCAGCTCGCGCAGCTCTCGGGCAAGGGAATCGTAAAGCTTAAGGGCCATGGAAAATGAAATTCAGATCAGTCCGCTCATCGGCGGAAACACGGTTTCGAAACGGCGAGTGACACACGCGCCTGCGGCTGCGGTTAGCAACCGCACCGCGTCGTTCGCGTCCGGGAGAGGCAACGCGTCACGCCACAAATCGAGATGAAGGCCAGCTTCAGCACAAGGAGCAGCAGCAACGCTCAGTTGGGAAGCAAGTTCAAGCCGGATTTCCGGGGAGGGTGGTAACGTTTGCTCGATGGTGCACATGCGCGCACGCGGAGACGGTCACTCAAATGTGTTGTGGAGAAACCCGTTCGAGAAATTGAAATCGCAACGGAGTGATGGCTATGTAAAACCTCGCCGTCATCATGGCTGATCCGTTCAAGCTCGACTTGTTGCACCGTCCACGCCGCCTCCGCCGCCACGAAGCGCTGCGTGCGCTGGTCCAAGAAACAACCCTGAGTGCCGCCAATTTCATCGCCCCGCTTTTTGTGGTGGAAGGTGAAGCGGCGCCTGAGCCGATCGCTTCAATGCCAGGAGTGTTTCGTTTTTCGGTTAAAGATTTGGTCGAGGAATGTCGACAGTTGCGCGCGCTTGGTGTGCCTGCAGTCGCGTTATTCCCGAAGCTCGATGCAAGTATCAAGGATACTATGGGGTCTGCCGCCTTGCGAGACGATGCGCTCGTCTTGCGCGCGGTCCGGGCCGTCAAAACGTCTGTTCCAGATCTGGCGGTGATGACTGACGTCGCGCTTGATCCGTACACTACGCATGGACACGATGGTCTGTTGACGGCGGATGGACGCGATGTAGCCAACGACGAAACCGTCGAGGTGCTCGTGAAGATGGCGCGCCTGCACGCAAGCGTGGGAGTCGATTTTGTTGCACCATCCGATATGATGGACGGACGCGTAGGAGCGATTCGTGCAGCGCTCGATGCTTCGGGGAATACGCATACTGCGATCATGGCGTATTCGGCAAAATTCGCGTCGGCGTATTATGGCCCGTTTCGCGATGCAGTCGGCAGCGCGGCCGCTGCCGGTACGCGCGCACTCGACAAACGCACCTATCAGCTCAGTCCGACCAACCGCCGCGAAGCGATCAACGAGGCGTTGCTTGATGAGTCAGAAGGCGCGGATGTGGTCATGGTCAAACCGGCGGGCGCCTACCTCGATATCATTCGGGAAATCCGCAACGCGACGCGTAAACCCGTGGCAGCTTATCAAGTTTCCGGCGAGTATGCGCAAATCCAAGCCGCTGCGCGTCTCGGCTGGCTCGATCTCGAGCGAACCCGTTGGGAGTCACTCATGGCGATTCGTCGCGCGGGCGCTGACATGATCTTAACTTACTTCGCGAAAGAGATGGCGGCTGCTCTTCGCAATCAAAGCTGACCCTTATGCTCCGGAAACTGGCGATCGCAGTCTTCACTCTGTTGGCAATCGGATTTCTGATCCGTCTCGTGGGCTTCGGTCACCATTGGTTGACTCATCAATCATCTTTAGAGCACAACTACAAAGCACTCACGTTTTGGTCTGCGTTTTATATGGCGATCTGCGCCGCCTTTGCGTTGGGCATCGCTTCATTTACGGCGCCGAATGATAACACGAGGCAGCAGTAATGGCAGCGAAAGCTCCGCAGCGCGCCGTCGCTCCAAACCTATCTTTAAAACGCCGACTTCGGCACTTGAATCGCGTCGCCGGGCACCAAACGCGGATCTTCGTTCGGATTGCGCTGCGCCAGCGGTACGCTGACCATATAGGCGTTGCGGTCTCGCACCAAGCTCACACGGCCCTCGCGAGCATAGAGCGTGAATCCGCCGGCGGCCTGAATCGCTTTGGCCACCGTTAAGTCCGGCGTCCAAACCACCCGGCCTGGACGAACGACCTCACCGCCGACGTACACATAGCGCTCCGTAACCGTGACGGAAACATCAAGGGCGGTATAAATTTTCTTCGCCAAATACGTCTGACGAATTTTGTCCGACAGCGCGCCGGTTGTGGCATGGGCGGCTTCGATCGTGCCAACGTAGGGTAATGTGATCAGACCCTTTTCGTCGATCTGGACGTTATTACTCGTCGGATCAGGCACACCTTGGATTGCGATCACCAGCGTGTCGCCCGGGCGCAGCGATGCGTCGGCACTCGCCTCAGGCGGTTTAGGGTTGCCGGCCGGCAGGTCCGAAGGGGAGTGACAACCGGCCGCAAAGATCCACGCGCAAAGAAAACTTAAACTGATTAACGAGCGGAAGGGGCGGGACATGGGTACGAGGTTGCTGGAGAAAACCTCGTGCGAAGGCAACGTTACCGTTTGCCGCGCGACTTCTTCTTAGGCTTGTCGTCGTCTTCCTCTTCTTCGTCGCCGTCTTCTTCCTCGTCCTCTTCATCCTCGTCCTCGTCGGAATCTTCGTCTTTGTCCTTGTCCTTACCCTCGGCTTCTTCTTCGCCGTCCTCATCCTCGTCTTCATCCCATTTGAGGGACTCGTCGTTTTTGAGTTTTTCTTCTTCTTCGGCGTCGAGTTCGGGAATGTCGGCGTCATCCTCTTCGACTTCGCCTTTTTCAGCGGTCTCTTCATCTGTGTCCCAGCCGGTGGGCACAAAATCGAGAATTGCGGTGATCTCTTCGAACGTATGGACCGCTTTGCCTTCGATAAAATTCGTATTTTGCTCTTCGCGGATTTCGTCTTCCACCTCGTCGACCGTCAGCTTCGACTCGAAATCGAACACGTCGTTCAGCATTTTCACGCGCAAGCGTGTGATGTGATCGAGCATATCTGCATACGGGCCGTTTTCTTCGTCGAGGATATCAGGCAGCGCGAAAAGTTTTTCATCGGATTCAAAGATCGAGTCTTTCACGCGCTTGAGGCGCACGCGGCCATCGCCGAGATCTTTCTCGATCCGGAACGGGATGAAGGCGCCCTCCACTACATCTTGATCTAGGCCGTAGTCGCGTAGGGGCTCGACGAGCTCAATCAAGTGGGCGACTTGGCGGGGATCGATGATGCTTAAGCCGTCGACGTCCCAGCGCACAGGATCGCTGACCTCGGCCACCCACCAATTGTGGTCTTCACCGAGTCGGACGATACACCAGTCGAGAGTTGTGGAAGATTTAGCCATTACGTGTGAGTCTTTTGGGAGCAAAAAGCCCGCCTTCAATCAGAGTCAAATCGAGAAGTGAGATTTCGCGTTTGGCTTAGCCGTTCGCAGAGGGAAATCGGCCCGCTAACGGGAAATTGGAGCCGCAGCGTGCGAGGCGACTTCCTAAAAACAAGCACAAAATCCGAGCAGGGTTTGCGGAGCACAGTGTGCGCGCAGGTCTGTCGTTAACGGCGGGCCTTGATTTATAGAAAGGGGTTTTTCAATGTGACGCGTTATGGGTCATTTCTACGAAGGCGGTTTGCGTCCTCTGCTATTTAGATTGGATGCGGAGCGTGCTCACGAAAAGGCAGTCTCTGCACTGGCGCTTCTCGGGAGACTTCGACCCTTATGCGCTATACTTGAGCGATTTCACCAGCTGGATCCGCACGCTTTCCGTCCGATCGAATTGCTGGGCTTAGAATTTCCCAACGCGATTGGCTTGGCCGCGGGTTTCGACAAGAACGCACGGGCGTGGCCCGCGGCAGCGGCGCTCGGTTTCGGCCATGTGGAAATCGGAACGGTCACGGCGCTGCAACAGCCCGGAAACCCTAAGCCACGCATGTTTCGATATCCGGCGGAAGAAGCGGTCATCAACCGGATGGGGTTTAATAACGACGGTGCAGACATTGTGGCGAAACGGCTCGGGAACCAAGCGGGTCCTGGCCAGCGCCGTATTCCGCTCGGCGTAAATCTTGGAAAATCGAAAGCTGCTCCGCTGGATAAAGCGGTGACCGATTATCTCGCGAGCTTTTCGAAGCTGGCCGATTTTGCGGATTATCTGGTGCTGAACGTCAGCAGCCCGAACACTCCGGACTTGCGCCGCCTTCAAGACGAAGATCGGCTGCGCGAATTGCTCGGGGTGATCACCACGGCGAATCGCGAACGCTTCGCCCAATTGAACAAATTAAAGAAGCCGGTGCTGTTGAAGATTGCGCCGGATCTGACCTATCCACAAATCGACGCCGTCCTCGCCACGATCGCGCACTTCGGTCTCGATGGTATCATTGCCACGAATACGACCCTCGCGCGGCCGTCGCCGCTTGAGACTGTTAACGAAGCGGGTGGATTGAGCGGTAGGCCGCTGCAGCGGCGCTCGACCGAAATCATTCGCTACATTTCGCGCGCTACCGCCGGCAAGTTACCCATCATCGGCGTCGGGGGCATCCACGATCCCGCGGGTGCGAGCGAAAAGCTCGATGCCGGTGCCTCGCTGGTGCAGATTTACTCCGGGATGATTTTTCGCGGACCATTCTTCGCGGCTGAGCTCGCGCGAGCAGTGTCTGATCGGCAAGCGAAAGTCTGGGGGGCGGGGAAGAAGGCTGAAGACTGAAAGGCTGCAGACTGAAAGCTGGACCGATTCGCCTGGCCTGCTCACAGGAGCGGTTTTCCTTCGTCATCTTCGTCGCACGACTGCGCTTCAACTGTTCGGCCTTTCAGTCTTTCAGCTTTGGTCTCCCGCCGCTTCCATTCTTTACTTTCAAGGGGCAGGTATTTTTTAATTAACCCTCACATGATTTCGCCCGAAACTTTTTCCCATATCGAGAATATCAAAAAGCGCGCTGGATACCTGTGGAGGTATCTTTGACGTCGAACAAAAACAGCGTGAAATCGAAGCGCTCGAAGCTCAGATGGGCGCACCAAAGTTTTGGGATAACCAGATTGCAGCGCAAAAGCATATTGCCAAAGTCAATGGTTTGAAACGTGCAATCGGAGGATTAGTTGAGTTCAACAAGCGTTTGGCCGACGTAGACGTGATGCGCGAACTCGTTGAAGCCGCGGCTGGAGATGAGCAGGAAATGTATGCGGCCGAGCTCGAGACAACGGTTACGGCGATGGTACCTGATCTCGAAAAACTGGAAATTCAGTCGTTCCTGAATCAGCCGTTCGACAAGAATAACGCTATCTTTTCAATTCAAGCGGGCGCGGGTGGCACCGAGTCGAATGACTGGGCCGACATGCTTTTCCGCATGTATAATCGCTGGGCCGAACGCCGTGGTTTCGACATCGAAATTCAGGAAGTTCAAGCGGGTGATCAGGCGGGCATCACGAAGGCCACTATGCTCATCCGCGGCGAAAATGCTTACGGCTACGCCAAGGCCGAACGCGGCGTGCACCGCTTGGTGCGCATCAGCCCATTCGACGCGAACAAACGCCGGCACACTTCGTTCTGTGCGGTGGATGTGATTGCAGAAGTAACGGAAGACATCGATGTCGAGATCGAGGAAGCGGATCTGCGCATTGATGTTTACCGATCATCCGGCAAAGGCGGCCAAGGTGTTAACACGACGGACTCGGCGGTGCGCATCACGCACATTCCATCTGGCATCGTGGTGGTTTGCCAAAACGAACGTTCACAGATCAAGAACAAGGCCAGCGCCATGGGTGTGTTGAAAGCGCGCTTGTACGAAAAGAGACTCGATGAGCAACGCAGTGAGATGGAAAAGTTTTACGGCGAAAAAGGTGAAATCGGCTGGGGCAGTCAGATCCGCAGCTACGTTTTGCAACCGTACCAAATGGTAAAAGATCTTCGCACCGGCGTAGATTCGAGCGACACACAAGGCGTCCTGGACGGAGATCTTGACCGCTTCATCACGTCTTGGCTGAGAGCCGGCTGCCCGCGGCATCGCAATAAGGATATTAAGATGGAAGATTGAGCAGAGAGGGTCTGAAAGGTTGAATGCCGAAAAGCTGAGTGTTCAACGGTGAGCGCGGAAGGATGAGCCCCAACTGCTGAAGGGTTTTGATGAAAGCGAACGAGACAAAGCGGCGTGACACGCGTGGGGAAGGCAGCGACTCGTCGCTGCCTTGAGGGGCAGCATTCGACATGGAGTACGGTGACTCGTCACCGCACTCGACGGGCGAATTTATTCGTCCGCATTGGGTCGTAGCTATGTCGTTGGAAGACGAAATGAATTTCGTCTTTGAGGGAGGCGACGAGTCGCCGCACTCCACGGCTGAAACCGCGTGGGCCCACCGCTCACGGCACCACCGGCCCGATATAGCGCTGGAAAAATTCGTCCAACCGGATCAGTCGATCGATCCGCTGCTTCGGATCACCGAACCGGTTTATATTGTGCGAGGCGCCTGGGTAACGCACGTACTCGACTGGCATGTTCAGCACTTTAAGAGATTTGTAGAGCATCTCGCTCTGAATCACACCCGCGCGGAGATCGCTGTCGCCGTGATTAATCAACAGCGGCGTGGTGATGTGCGCAACCTGCGTCAACGGCGACTGGGCATTCAAAATATTGCGAATTTCTGGCTGCCATGGGTATCCGCCGAACTGATACGGCACGAGCCGCCACGCATTGCCTTCGCCGAAAAACAGTGAAAGTTCGTACACTCCGCGCTCCGCCGCGGCGGCTTTGAAGCGATGATCCTGCGAGATCGTCCAGACGGTCAGATACCCTCCGTAACTTCCTCCTGCGATCACTTCGCGCGTCGGGTCGCTCCAGCCGTTCTGGGAAGCCGCGTCCGTCGCTGCAAGCACATCGCGACTCGGCCCAGGTCCCCAATTTTGATAACTCTCCCGTTGAAACGCGGCACCGTAGCCCCCGGACCCGCGCGGATTGCAGTAGACGATGCCGTATCCTCGCGAGGTGAAATATTGAAACTCGTGCCAGGTCGACGCCACGCCCGGTCCCCACATCGCCTGAGGTCCGCCATGAATTTCTACTAATAGCGGGTATTTTTTCCCCGGTTCGACCGTGACCGGCTTCATTTCAAACGAGTCGACTTGCACGCCGTCCGGCATGTTCACGTCGCGCCGTTCCGGAATTGAAATCAGTTTTCCACGCAGCCAGTCGGCGTTGTGACTGGTCAGCGACACGGGCTCATCGCCGCGCGGACTGTAGAGATAGAGTTCACTCGGATTATTCGGCCGCGTCACCGCCGCTACGATTCCGGTGGCGCGCACATCGAATGAATTAATTCCCTGTGATAAACTCGTCAGTCGATCAATCCGCGGCCCATTTAACGGCACGCGGAAAAGAGGATAGCCACCGTTGCTCGCCGCGACGACCAGCAGCGATTGGCTGTCGGCTGCCCAGCGAAATGTTTGCACGCTGCGATCCATGCGCGTCGTTAAAAAGCGCCGGGGGCCTCCTTGCGTGGGCAACACGCAGAGCAGCGAGTGACCGAAGCCGGACTGCGTAAGATCGTTCGCGAGAAATGCGATTGCCGTTCCATCGGGGGAAAGTGCAGGTGCAGTGTAAGCAAATTGTTCGTCGTGGAGCAGCCGTTTCATCGGCCCGCCTTGCGAACTCACGACCCACAAATCGCGCTCGAGGATTCGATCGGGGTGTCGGCTCACCTGTGCGTCGCCGCTGAAGAGAATTTGCAGACCGTTGTTCGACGGATACCAAACTGCGTCCGTGTAACTAGCGAAGCCTGGCGTAAGTGGAATCGGCGCGGCGTTTTCGTGCGCGTCAATTACGTAGAGATGCGAAAACGCTTCGATCGGTTCGAGATCTTGTTCACCCAAAAAATCGAGCCGGGTGATTACGACCGGATCTTCGGCCGCTTCGTTGCGTGCGAGCCATTCGCGCTGGTCCTGCAATGCTGCATTCGGCGCCGGCGGTTCAGCGGCGATAGCGTCAATGTCCGAGCGATTGGTGCGACGGACTTGATTGAGCCAACTGGTTGTATCCGCAAAACGCCTACCGGGCCGCTCGCCGAACCACGGCACGGGGACGGCGGGGCGCACGATTTCTAATTCCCGCACCGCTTCACTCAATGTGAGAGTTGCGCTGAAAAGAAGTTGTTTACCATCGGGCGACCAGTGCGGATCGACGGCGCCGGAACTAAAATGCGTCAATGGCACGGCCTCGCCGCCGCCGACTTTACCCGTGGAGATGAGCCAGAGTTGCGGTGCCTTCCCTGGTTCAGTGCGGACGAAAGCGATTTGATCGCCGGAGGGGTTCCACACGGGCGAGGTCGCGTTGGCATCGCCCCGGGTGAGCTGGTGTGGAGGCGTGTGTACGTCCGTGGACGCGAGCCATAGTTGGGTGTTATAGAAATAGTCGCCCGGCCGGTGACTTTCGATCGAGCGAACCGTGTAAACGACTTGGCTCCCGTCGGGAGAAAATTGCGGCGAGCCGATTTCTTTAATCTTCGTCAAATCGGATGCGCTGATCAGACGCTCGTTGGGAACCGCGTGCACAGCGGCGACGCCGATAAATAAGGTCGAGATGATGACTAGGGCAAAGCGGGGCAACACGAGCGACAAATCCAGCAAACGAGTTTTTCTGACGCGCTCAATGGAAATACGGTGAGACCATGGTGAAGCGAAACCTCGGACCTCCGATGCCGAAATGAAACCCACTGCTACCTTAGGTCGAAGTGAAACGTAGGGCTGGCGCGAATACCGACATCCGGTGCGAAGCTCCCTCAACCGGAGCGTGGGCGGCTCGCCCGCGCTCCGACGAGACGAAGCTATGCATCCCGCAGATTTCCTTTGGCCACGGCTTCGTCGATCATTGCGCGGGCATAATCCCACAGCGGGGCGCAGCCTTCGCGGATGTGCTGATTGCGTGCGATCACCATTGATTTCGTTACGCCGTGTTTTTGCCAAGCGGCGCCGTCGGTGAGGCAGTTGAGCAACATCGGTTGAAAGCGATCAACCGCCGCGGCGAACTTTGCTTCCGGCGTCTCGCGCGCTTCGAACTCATCCCACCAGGCGCGAAATTCCACGCTCTGCTCCGCTGGCAACATTCCAAAAATCCGATCAGCGGCTCGGGCCTCGCGTTCGTGTTGATCAACTCGCCGAGCCGTATCGTACGCGAACGTATCTCCGGCATCGATCTCCACGAGGTCGTGGATCACGATCATTTTTAAGACGCGCAGCAAATCTAAATTCGGCTCGTTCGCGTGTTCAGCGAGCGTGATTGCGAGGAGCGCTAAATGCCATGAATGCTCGGCGTCATTTTCTTGGCGGCGACTCGCGATGACGAGCGTTTGCCGAAGAATGCCTTTGAGTTTGTCGACCTCGGCGATGAAACGAATTTGTTCAGCCAGACGCGTCATGCCTCAGCGTGTCGCGCCGAGACTTGGACTGGCGAGCGTGGATTTGGCCGATCGCATTTGATTGCGGTTGTTGATCCAGGAATGGAACCCCGCGGCTGCGAAGAGTGAGCCGACCATTAACGCCGTCGCGAACCATCGTTCTGCCGCGGTTGCTTGCAACGTGTCGGGGCAAGATAGGATCAGATACGCGACAGGGATGTGCACCGCGAAAACGAAAATCGAGTTACGTCCAAGAAGGGCCAGTGAATTCCACGAGAACCACCGCGGAAATTTTGAGACCAGCGCGTAGATTAAATAGTAGTGCAGCAGTGCGTCCATCAGCCGAAACGGGGCGACATTATTTTTATTCGTCATCCAGCCGAGCCACTCCGAAGACACCGGCGGTTTTAGATACGCGTGACGCAGCAAATAAAAATAGGTCGCCGGAACTAATGCGAGAAGCACCGACCAAGTGCGAACGCGCGGCACGATTGGTTCGCCGGCAGTCCACGCTTGTCCGCAGACGGCACCGAGCACGAAGATAAATTGCCAAGCTAGCAGGTTGAATGAGCCCATGTCGATCGGCCAGTGAACCAGCGGCACTTGCGGCGAAAATATATTCGCCAGCAGCCAGATCATGAAGCTGCCAAACAAGATCGTGGAACGTTGCCCGTGCGCGCATGCCCTCAACACAAAGGGCAAAGCAACGAGAAACACACAGTACATCGGAAGGATATCGAAGAGCGCCGGCTGTTGAAGAAATACGAAGGCGGCGCAGAGCATCGTCCATGGGTGATCGAGCATCGCGTCCGATGCGGCCAGCGGAAAGATTCCAAAACAGTTCGCCAGCAGCGTGATCGTTCCCAGCACAGCAACAAAGGTCAGTAGATGGTACAGATAGACCGCCAAGGCCCGACGCATCGCTGCATCCTTCATCGCGACGGCGCCGTCTCGGTAATACCTTTTCGAATACACCCAGCCGCTCATCAAGCCGGACATAAAGACGAACCCCTCCGCTGCGCTGACAAAACCAAACGGATGATTTGTGAACCGCTGCACATCGCTCGGGATGTGGTTCACCGCCATCAAAACCAGCATCGCTCCACGGATCGCGTCGACATGAACCAGCCGGCTCTTCTTAGGAGCGGAGGGATCGGGTCGAGCAAAGCTCTCAGAAGCTGTCCGGGCCACGTCCATCAAAGGTGGTTAGAAAGTGAAATTTAAAAATGCGATCTCGCGCGCAGAGGCCGAATGATCGGCGAGATGAGATTGTTGGAAATAAGTTCGGCACATAATGCAGCCGGCATCGAAGAAAGACGGCCAAAAGGGCTCAACGTTTCTGCTATTTTCGCCCTTCTGCGGGTGGGGTGAATTGCGGATTGCGGTCTCCAAGCTTCAAACCTTTTCCTTGCTCCCTGGCATTTGGAATCGTTCGCTCATTTTATCCATGAAAGTCCTCGTTGCCGATAAGATCTCGCCCAAGGGAGTCGAATACCTGCGCCAACAGCCAGGTCTAGAAGTCATTGAGGCCTACGGCTCGACGCCGGCCAAGGTCCTTGAACTCGTGAAAGATGTGCACGCGATCGCGGTGCGCTCGGAAACAAAAATCACCAAGGAAGTCTTCGCCGCGGCACCTTTACTGAAAGTGGTCGGTCGCGCCGGCGTAGGGGTGGACAATGTGGATGTCGAGGCCGCCACCGAGCGCGGCGTGGTCGTGATGAACACGCCGTCGGGTAATACGGTCGCCACGGCGGAACTCACTTTCACACATCTTCTCTGTGGCGCACGCCCAGTGTCGCAAGCGGCTGCTTCGATGAGGGCCGGTCAATGGGATCGCAAGAGCTTCAGCGGCGTGGAACTTTTCAAAAAAACCCTCGGCATCATCGGCGTCGGTCGCATCGGCGGCGAAGTCGCCAAGCGCGCGCAGGCTTTCGGTATGCGCGTTCTCGGCTATGATCCGTATCTCGTTCCAAGCCGCGCAAAGGCGATGCAGATCGAACCGGTTTCGCTGGACGAACTTTTCGCACAGGCCGACTACATCACGGTTCACATGCCGCTGACCGACGATACGCAGTACTTGGTTAACGAGGCGGCCTTCGATAAGATGAAGAAGGGCGTGCGCATCGTGAACGTCGCTCGAGGTGGACTGATCAAAGAGACCGCGCTGCTAGCCGCGCTCAAATCGGGCAAGGTTGCCGCGGCCGCCTTGGACGTCTTCGAAGAAGAGCCACTCGCGAAGGAAAGCGAGTTTCGCACCCTGCCGAATGTCGTCCTCACGCCGCACCTTGGTGCATCGACGGCGGAAGCCCAGGAAAGTGTGGGCATTGAAGTCGCCGAACAGATCGCCGACGTTCTTCGCGGAGGCGTAATCCGCAATGCGGTTAACATGCCCTCGATCGATGCAGCCGCGCTCAAAGTGATTTCGCCGTACCTCGATCTGGGCACGAAGCTCGGTACTCTGGTTCAGCAGATCGCTCCGGCGCATGTCACATCGCTGCGCATCACTTACTGGGGCAAGGTCGCCGATCTCGAAGTCAATTCGATCACGCGCGCGATCCAGAGTGGTTACCTCCGTCGCATCAGCGGGGCCGATGTTAATGCGGTCAATGCCCCTGTCGTTCTCCAACGACTCGGCGTGAGTGTTGAGGTCGTTAAGTCGACTATCGAAAGTGATTACACCGAGTTGATCACAGTTGAAGCACAAGGAGACGATGGCTCGAAAGCTTCGGCGCAGGGTACGCTCACCGGCCGCAGTGGCCAGCCTCGTATCGTCGGCATTAACGGCCGTGAGGTCGAAGTCGAGGCCAACGGTAAATTGCTCGTTCTCGAAAACGTCGATCAACCCGGCATGGTCGGCATGGTCGGCACATTGCTCGGCAAAGACGGCGTGAACATCGCCGACATGTCGCTCAGCCGCCTCACGCCAGGTAGCACGGCTTACATGGTGGTTCGCGTAGACACAGAGCCCAGCGAGTCGGCTCGCCGCGAAATCAAGAACAACCCGGCGATCAAATTGGCGAAATTCGTGCAGCTTTAAAGCGCGTCAGCAAAGCACGCATCGCGTGCTTTGCTGCGCTCATACAGAGTGATAAATGATGAATGCAGGATGGAAAAGGCGAAGGCTGAAAGCTGAAGGCTGAAAGGCTGCATTTATCCAATGTTGTTTCCCATTATCACTGCCGTTGTCCTTGGTTACCTGCTCGGCTCGCTGCCATTCGGGTATCTGGTCGCGCGCCAGAAAGGGATTAATATTTTCGAGCACGGGAGTAAAAATCCGGGCGCCACCAATGTGCGGCGCGTGCTCGGCAGAGGCCCAGGGAATCTCGTCTTCTTTCTCGATTTGTTGAAAGGCGCGGCTGCGGCCGGATGGCCATTTCTTTTCCATCATCTCAACTCAGATCCACTGGCGGTTTTCATGGGAAGATTTGAAATCTTTCACGCGAGTTATGTCAGTGAAATGGGAGTCGCAGGCTTGCTGGCTGCGTTGATTGGCCACTGTTTTTCCTGCTTCACGGGCTTTCGTGGCGGCAAAGGCGTAGCGACCTCGGTAGGGGGCGTCTTGGTGCTGATGCCGTTGGTGGTCGCGATTGGCGTGGTGGTGTGGGTGGCGACGTTTTATTCGTCTCGCTACGTCTCACTCGCTTCGATTTTAGCGGCGCTGGCGCTGCCGATTTCAGCTTTCTTTTTGCACTGTCCGCCGCTGCTGCTCGGACTTACGGTGGTGATTGCAGTGATCGTTTTGATCCGCCATCGCGCTAATATTTCTCGTCTTCTGAACGGCACGGAAAACCGTTTCAGCAAAAAGGCCAAAACCAACGCCTGAGCGCGTGGCGCATGAGAGCGGTTAATTTCCGCCGCGCCTTTTCAAAAAATCATGAGCAAAGTCTCTTCGGTTAAAATCGGCATCTGCGGGCTCGGCACGGTCGGGCAGGGCGTGTGGAAACATCTCGAGCGCTCGCGCACCGATTTAGAGTCGCGTCTCGGCGTAAAACTCGAGCTTCACCGCGGCGCCGTGCGCGATCTGCACAAGGCGCGTGAGGTCGAGATTCCCGCGTCCAAGCTTACGACGGATCCTCTTTCGATCGCGACCGACCCGGAGATCGCCATCGTCTGTGAATTAATTGGCGGCACCACCCTGGCGCGAGAGGTGACCTTAGCCGCGCTCAAGGCCGGCAAGATTGTCGTCTCCGCGAACAAGGCACTGTTGTGCGATTTCGGTGCGGAAATTTTCGCGACCGCGAAAGCGTATGGCGGCCACTTTTTCTTCGAAGCCTCCGTTGCCGGCGGGGTGCCGATTATCAAGGCGCTCCGCGAGGGTTTGGTCGCTAATCGCTTCAAATTGATTTACGGAATCCTCAACGGCACCTGCAACTATATCCTCACGCGGATGGTGCAGGAAAATGCTTCCTACGCCGCCGTTCTGGCGGACGCAAAGCGCCTTGGTTATGCGGAGGCCGACGAATCGCTCGATGTCGACGGTTGGGATACTGCCCACAAGGCGTCGATTCTCGCCTTCCTCGCGCACGGCGTGTGGATTCGCACTGAGCAGATGATTGTTGAGGGGATCGCCCAGATCACCCAAGCCGATTTAAAACACGCCGCTACGCTTGGCTATGGGATCAAGCTGCTCGCGGTGATCACGCGCGATTTCGAGAGCAACGAGCTGTTCGTGCGCATCCATCCGACCCTGCTTCCAAAGACCAGCGTGCTCGCTAACGTGAATGAAGTGTTCAACGGTATCGCGGTCACGGGCGACGTGGTTGGCACGACGACGTACATCGGCCGCGGAGCTGGCCAAGATGCGACTGCAAGTGCCGTCATCAGCGACATCGCCGACGCCGTTGCGCTGCTCACGGCTGGCAAAGCGCCGATGTTGCCAGAAGAAGCCGCGTCGATCCATAGCCGGGGCGGCAAGGTGCCACAGTTATCCACGCTCGAGAAAATCAAAACCCGTTATTACGTCCGCACCACGGTGAAGGACGAACCCGGTGTGCTCGCGCAAATCGCGACCGTGATGGCCAATCACAAGGTCAGCATTGCGAGCGTGATTCAGACCGCGAGCGAACGCGCTGACGCGGCGTCCTTGATTTTGACGACGCACGAAAGCAACGAATTGGCGATGGGTCAGACTTTGAGTGAGTTGAGCAAATTGAGCAGCGTCCTCGAAAAGCCGTTCCTGCTGCGCATCGGCGATTTCGCCTCCTGAGGTGCGACGGCGGTTGGCGAGCGTCAGTTTCCGCTGGCAGTCTCCTCGAAAGTTTTTTCAAATACCCATTCCGTCCCTATGGCACGCATTGTTCAAAAGTTCGGTGGCACTTCGGTTGGTGATGTCGAACGCATCAAAAAAGTCGCTGAACGCGTCAAAGCGGTTCGCGATGAAGGTAATGAACTTGTCATCGTCGTTTCGGCTCGAGCCGGCGTGACGAATGAGTTGATCGCCCGCGCCAAGGCGGTCTGCGCCAATCCTAGCGAGCGCGAGCTCGATATGCTCTTGTCCATCGGCGAACAGGAGACGATCGCGCTCACCGCGATGGCGTTGCAGGGCGTTGGCGTTGACGCGGTGAGTTACACCGGCGGACAAGCTGGGATTTTCACTGATAAGGTGCACACGAAGGCGAAGATCAAAACGATCGATCCGAAAGCGATTGAGAAAGATCTGAAAGCAGGTCGCGTCGTGATTGTCGCCGGTTTCCAAGGCATCAATGAAGAAGGTCAGATCACCACGCTTGGACGCGGCGGCTCCGATCTCACCGCGATCGCACTGGCGGCGGCGCTGAAGGCGAACAAGTGCGAAATCTACACGGACGTCGACGGAGTTTACACTGCCGATCCTCGCATTGTTAAGAACGCCCGGAAGCTTGAAGAAATTTCATACGACGAAATGCTTGAACTTGCTTCTTCAGGCTCGAAGGTGATGCAAAGCCGATCCGTGGAGTTCGCCAGCAAGTACGGGGTCGTTTTCGAAGTTCGCAGCAGTTTCAATCATAACTCAGGAACCACCGTGAAAGAAGAAGTTGCCTATATGGAAAAGGTCGTTGTCCGCGGCGTCGCCGTCGACAAGGAGCAGACCAAAGTGATCGTCAGCAATATTCTCGATAAACCGGGTTCCGCGGCGAAGGTGTTTCGCGCGATGGCTGATGCGAATATCATCGTCGACATGATCGTGCAGAACGTCGGTCGCAACGGGATCGCGAATTTGACGTTCACCGTTCCGCAAGGTGACTCATCTGCAGCGGTTAAAGCATTGGAGCCCGTGCTCGACGAAATCGGTGGGGGTCACGTCGCAATTCACGAACATATCGCAAAACTTTCCGTGGTCGGCGTCGGCATGAAGACGCACTCGGGGGTAGCCGCGACGCTGTTCCAAGCGCTGGCCGATGCGAACATCAACATCGAGTTGATCACCACTTCGGAAATTAAAATCTCGGTCGTGATTGACCAAGACCGTTCCGACGAAGCCTACCGCGTAGCGCACGCAGCGTTTAAGCTGGATCAGCTGTAAAGGTTGACGGCGGCT